>JGI12635J15846_10005020_pt1 | contig 11432 bp, 11 predicted proteins | sample BlaSpr_A8_OM2_M2_FD_15846 | JGI IMG/M metagenome (IMG submission 15846) | reverse complement strand
CCTTGCTCGTCATTCCGGACGATCCGCTCTGGCGGATCGATCCGGAATCCAGAAGTTATTTACGTCGAGATTCCGGGTTCGCGGCTTCGCCGCGCCCCGGAATGACATCTAAGCCGCATTCCGTTTGCGCATCCGGTCAATCAGCGCATCTTCCCAGTAAGACAGGCTGCCGAGCCCGAGCGCGGTGGCGTTCGCGCGGCGGTAATACATGTGGCAGTCGAACTCCCAGGTGAAACCCATGCCGCCATGGACCTGGATGTTGTTCTTGGCGCAATGCTGGAACGCCTGCGTCGCGCTGATCCGCGCGGCGGCGGCCGCCTCCGGCAATTCCGAGGCGTTGGTCGAAAGCGCCCAGGCGCCGTAATAGCAATTCGACCGCGCCAAGGTCGCCGAGACATACATGTCGGCGAGCATGTGTTTGACCGCCTGGAACGAGCCGATCGGCCGGCCGAAGGCAATACGGTCGAGCGCGTAGTCGCGGCCCATTTCCAGCGCACGATCGGCGCCGCCGACCTGCTCGAAAGCCATCAGCACCGCGGCGCGGTCGAGCACCTGGCTCAGGATGCTCCAGCCTTCGCTGCCGGCGCCGAGCAGCTCGGCCTTGCAGTTCTTGAAGCTCAGTTCGGCTTGTCCGCGCGACGGATCGATATTGGTCAACGCCTTGGCCTCGACGCCTTCGGCTTTCATGTCGACCAAAAACAACGAGATGTCGGTGTCGCGTCCGGTCGATCCCGTGCGCGCGGCGACAATGACGAAATCGGCGATGGCACCGTCCGGCACCGGTTTCTTGACGCCGTTGAGGCTGCCGCCGGAGGCTGCGAGCTTTATTGCTTCCGGCGACGGATTGCCCTTGCCTTCGAACAGCGCCAGCGTGCCGATCGCCTTACCCGACGCAATCAGCGGCAGCCATTTCTGCTTCTGCGCCTCGCTGCCCGCCAGCAAGATCGCCTCAGCCGCGAGGTAGACCGTCGACGAGAACGGCACCGGCGCCAGCGCGCGGCCCATTTCTTCCGCGATCACGCAAAGTTCGAGATGACCCGCGCCCGCGCCGCCATAGGCTTCCGGGATGGCGACGCCGAGAAAACCCATCTCGGCCAGTCCCTTCCACAATTCCTTGTCGTAGGTGGCTTTGCCGTCGAGCACCGCGCGTACCGCCTTCGGCGGGCTTTTTTCCGCAAGGAATTTTCGCGCCTCGTCGCGCATTTGCTTTTGTTCGTCGGAGAAATCGAAATTCATGGCGCTACTCTGTTGTGTGAGACATGCTTTTTATTTCGTCGTCCCTGCGAACGCAGGGACCCATAACCACCGGTGTTCAAGTTCAATCCGGAACTGGCTCCAATCCGACATTGATGGTTCCCGGTGTATGGGTCCCCGCTTTCGCGGGGACCACGAGAGAGAGGTGATTACCGCGGCGCCATACGGATGGCGCCGTCGAGGCGGATGGTTTCGCCGTTCAGCATCGGGTTTTCGACGATGTGGACGGCGAGGTTGCCGTATTCGGAGGCATCGCCGAGCCGGGCCGGATGCGGCACCTGCGCGCCCAGGCTCTTGCGGGCTTCCTCGTTCAGTCCCATCAACAGCGGCGTCAGGAACAGGCCGGGCGCGATGGTGTTGACGCGGATCTTCTGGCTGGCGAGGTCGCGCGCCGCCGGCAGCGTCAGGCCGACCACGCCGCCCTTGGATGCCGAATAGGCGATCTGGCCGATCTGGCCTTCATAGGCCGCGACACTCGCGGTGTTGATGATGACGCCGCGCTCTTCGCCGATCGGCTCCGCCGTCACCAGGCGTTCGGCGAACAGCCGCAGGCAATTGAAGGTGCCGATCAGATTGACGTTGATGATGCGCGCGAATTTGGCGAGCGGATAGACGCCGTCCCTGCCGACGATGCGCTGCGAGCCGCCGATGCCGGCGCAGTTCATCAGGACGCGCGCGACGCCGTGCGCGGCCTCGGCCTTTGCGATGGCAGCCTTGATCGCTTCCTCGTCGGTGACGTCGGCATGCAGCGCGATGCCCTTCACCTCGGTCGCGACCTTCTCGGCGTTTTCCTTGCTTTGGTCGATGATGCCGATCTTCGCGCCCCTGGCGGCCATGGCGCTCGCGGTGGCGGCGCCCAAGCCGGAGCCGCCGCCGGTGATGAGAACAGCAACGTCTTTCAACTGCATGGTAAGACCTCTCCCTGGTGTTTCTTTCTTTAGGGGCGAATAGCGAATGGCGAATGGCGAATGGGGGAAAAAAACCCGGCTATCTCTTCTTCTTCCCTATTCGCTATTCGCTACTCCCTATTCGCCCCTTCAACATGCCTCCGCAGATCAGTGCTTCCATGTGCCGGATGTATTGCCGGCAAACCTCGTCGGTGACGGGACCGACGCCGGTCGCGCGCGACATCGCGTGGCGGCCGAAAAACAGGTGATCGCAGGCGCCGATCAGGCTGGTGTAGAACAGTACCGGATCGATGGCGCGGAACTCGCCGCACCTGATGCCTTCGGCGAGCAGGCGGCGATGAAAATCCAGTAGCGGCGCGACAAAGAATTTTGACACCTCGTCGGCGGCTTCCGCGCTGCTCTCGTGCAGCAGATAATGGATCAGCCGGTTCATATAGGGAAACTGGTGATAGGCCCGGATGATGCCGGCGATGTGCAGCTTCAGTTTCGCGGTCGGCTGAATCGGCTGCGCCAGGAGATATTCGAGGTTTGCCACTTCGGTCGCGGCATCGCGCGCCAGCAGCGCCAGCAACAGGCCGTCCTTGTTGCCGAAATGATATTTGACCAGCGCGGCGTTGACGCCCGACTTCTGCGCGATGTCGCTGAGGGATACCTCGATCGAGGAGCGCTCGATCATCAATTCACTGGCCGCGACGAGGAGCTTTTCGGCGGTGGTGTTTCTCCCAGCCGGAAGCCTGGTCGGTATGCTGGTATTCAACTGTGATCCCATGGCCCGCCTGTCGGGAATATGCGGGCGCAGATAAGCCGATGCGGGAGCGGCACTCAAGAGTTAATTGATTGATTGACTAAATCGGGCCGCATCCCTTAAATCCGCACCCTCATTCCAACAGTACCCATAACAATCAGGGAGAACCGTCATGGCCGAGGCCTATATCGTCGCCGCCGCCCGCACCGCAGGCGGCCGCAAGGGAGGCCGTCTCGCCGGCTGGCATCCGGCCGATCTCGCCGCCTCCGTGCTGGATGCGCTGGTCGAACGATCCGGCGCCGCGCCGGACCAGATCGAGGACGTGATCATGGGCTGCGTGATGCAGGCCGGCGAGCAGTCCAACAACGTCGCTCGCAACGCCATCATGGCCTCGAGACTGCCGGAGAGCGTGCCCGGCACCTCGGTCGACCGCCAATGCGGTTCGTCGCAGCAGGCGCTGCATTTCGCCGCCCAGGCGGTGATGTCCGGCACCATGGACTGCGTGATTGCCGCCGGCGTCGAATCGATGACCCGGGTGCCGATGGGGCTCGCCTCGCAATTGCCGGCCAAGAACGGGTTCGGCACCTACAAGAGCCCAGGCATCGAGAAGGTCTACCCGAATATCGTGTTCAGCCAGTTCACCGGCGCGGAGATGATGGCGGAGAAATACCGGCTGTCGAGGGACGAACTCGACGAATATTCCTACAACAGCCACCAGCGCGCGATTGCGGCGACGCAGGCGGGAAAATTCAAGGACGAGATCATCCCGCTGCAGATCACCCGCGCCGACGGCTCGACCGACACCCATACGATCGATGAAGGCATCCGCTTCGATGTCAGCCTCGATGGCATCAAGGGCGTCAAATTGATAGCGGAGAACGGCAAGCTTACCGCCGCCAGCGCCAGCCAGATTTGCGACGGCGCCTCCGGCGTGGTGGTGGTCAACGAAAGGGGCCTGAAATCGCTCGGCATCAAGCCGATGGCGCGGATCCATCACCTGACGATGATGGGCGGCGATCCCGTGATCATGCTGGACGCGCCGCTGCACGCCACCGAGCGTGCGCTGAAGAAGGCCGGCATGTCGATCGACGACATCGATTTGTTCGAGGTCAACGAGGCCTTTGCCTCGGTGCCGACGGCATGGCTGAAGACCACCGGCGCCGACCCCGAAAGGCTCAACGTCAACGGCGGCGCGATCGCGCTCGGCCATCCCTTGGGCGGCTCCGGCACCAAGCTGATGACCACGCTGGTCAACGCACTGAAGCAGCGCAACAAGCGCTACGGCCTGCAGACCATGTGCGAGGGCGGCGGCATGGCGAACGTGACGATCGTGGAGCGCCTGTAAGGAAGAGGCGAATAGCGAGTGGTGAGTAGCGAATAGTGGATGGCCCTCTTCCCCATTCGCCATTCGCCATTCGCTACTCGCCATTCGCGTCTTGAGGATGCCATGACCACTCTTTCCGACATACCGCTTCCCCCCGCCATCCGCTCGCGCTTCGTCGACGACATCAACGGGCTGCGGATGCATGTGCTGGAGGCCGGGTTTGAAACCAAAGGCCGGCCGTGCCTGCTGCTGCTGCACGGCTTTCCCGAACTCGCCTTCAGCTGGCGCAAGGTGATGCCGGCGCTTGCTGCCGCCGGCTATCACGTGATCGCACCGGACCAGCGCGGTTATGGCCGCACCACCGGATGGGATTCCAGTTACGACGGCGATCTCGCCGCGTTCCGCCTGCTCAACCTGGTGCGCGACGCGCTGGGCGTCGTCTCGGCGTTCGGCTATCGCGCGGTCGATGCCGTGGTCGGGCATGATTTCGGCTCCTCGGTCGCGGCCTGGTGCGCATTGGTGCGGCCCGACGCGTTCCGATCGGTGGCGCTGATGAGCGCACCGTTCGCCGGCCCCGCGCCGTTGCCGTTCAACACCGCCGACGCGCCACCGAAGCCGAGGCGCGACGATCCCGTGCATCGCGAACTGGCCGCGCTGCCGCGCCCGCGAAAGCATTATCAATGGTACTATTCGACACGCGAGGCCAATGCCGACATGCTCCACGCGCCGCAGGGCGTGCATGATTTCCTGCGCGCCTACTACCATCACAAGAGCGCGGACTGGAAAGCCAACGCGCCCTATCAGCTGAGATCATGGTCCGCGGCCGAACTGGCCAAATTGCCGACCTATTACGTGATGGATTTTGCCAGGAACATGGCCGAGACCGTCGCGGAGGAAATGCCGTCGGCGGCGGCCATCGCCGCCAACCAATGGCTGCCCGACAGCGAGCTTGCCTTCTACAGCGGTGAATACACCCGCACCGGATTCCAGGGCGGCCTGCAATGGTATCGCTGCGGCACTTCCGGCGCGTTCACGGCCGAGCTCGAGACCTGGTCCGGCCGCCACATCGACGTGCCCTCCTGTTTCATTTCCGGCAAGCAGGACTGGGGCACGTACCAACGCCCGGGTGTCTATGAGGCGATGCAGCAAAACGCCTGCACCCGCATGCTCGGTTGCCACCTCGTCGGTGGCGCCGGCCACTGGGTGCAGCAGGAGCAGCCCGAGCAGGTTGCCCGTTTACTGCTGCAGTTCATGAAGCAAGCCGGCGAATGCAAGGCGTGACGGTTCATCGCCGGTTCATTGGCGGTCTGACACTCTCGCGAGACCAGGGCCGGAACCATCTTCCGCTACCTGCGTTTGCAGACTGCCGGCAATGCGCCCGGATTTGTCACTGGAGGAGAAATTATGGATAAGAAGATCGCTGGACTTTTGGGAGCGGTGGCGACGCTCGGGGCATTTGGCGCCGCGCAGGCCGCACAGGCGCCTGCTCCGGCCCCGACGGATATCATGCGGGCGAATTCCTTCGCCGACCTGCTGGAGCCGATCCCGAACGCAGCGACATTGCTGCAAATTATCGATGAATCCGCTCCGGCCAAACCCGCGGACTCAAACGTCCAGTTGGCTCAGGTCGTTATCGGCATCGGCCGCGGGCACCATCACCACCACCATCATCATCACGCCTACCGGCCGCGCATGGTGGTCGTCCCTCGCTACCGGCACCATCACCATCATCATCACCACCATCACCATCACGGCTACTACCGCCAGTGAGGCGAGGCTAATTGGACTAGTATAGAAACAGGACCTTAACGGTCCTGTTTTTTTGTGCGCGTTCGAACGAGAAGCCACCGGATTGGAAAAACGCCCTATTCCTGCCGGGCCTTTTCTTTCGCGGCGCGATGCAGATGGCGGTAGGTGCCGTCGAACACGGTTTCGGTCGAGGAGGTCCACTCGGTCCCCGCCGACAGCGTCGGCCTGGAGTTATAGATGCGGCGCGCCTGCAGCTCGCGCTCGGCGGCTTCCTCCTCGCCCATCGGCTCCAGTTCGAAGGAGGCTTCCTCGGGGATGACGATGATCTGCGCGAACGGCTCGCCCGGCCGGAAAATGTGGGTGCGGCCCTCAGGCGGCGACTTGAACACGCAAAAGAACATCATCGGCCACCAATTGCGGATCAGCGCGGGAACCGCGATCGGCACGGTGTCGGTGGCATCGGTATAGAACCGCGGGTGCGGTTCGGTCCGGACCGCCATGCCCTTGGGCACCTTGAGATCGAGCAGGATCTGATAGGTGTAAAATGTGTCGCCGAAATTGCGGAACGGCGGCCACTGCACGCCGCCGTCCGGCGGCTCGCCCCAATCTCCCTCCATGTGAAACCGGCCGTCTTTGGTGCTGACGCGCAGCTCGAAGTCATACGGGTAAAACAATTCGATCCCATATTGCGCGCCTTCCGAGAACGGCACGCAATGCCACACCTGTTCGCGCGAACCGTCGGCCCGCGGCTCGCGCTTGCCGGCCCAGCCGGGAATCTCGAGCCTGGTGCGGCGCGGCGCAAGCCGCGGATCGTTCAAGCGGTATTTGATCTTATCCATGCATTCTCCCGGGTCGATGCCCTCTGCGGCGATAGGAACTCGAACGGACGCCGTTCGCAACGGTTCCCCAAAAAAAGCGGGCTCAAGGCTTCGATCGCCGACGTAGCGTATTTGACCCCGCCCGACCGAGCCTCTATAACTCTTTAGAACCATTCTAAAACCGTTTTGGGAATGCTCCGATGAAGAATTTCGCCGATTTGACCGAGCGTGAAGTGCTGGCGGTAGCGATTTCCGCAGAGGAGGAAGACAGCCGCATTTATATGAGCTTCGCCGAAGATCTCGCCGAGCGTTACCCGGAATCGGCCAAGCTGTTCGAGGAGATGGCGGAGGAGGAAAAAGGCCATCGCCACATGCTGCTGGAGATGTACGAGAAACGTTTCGGCAGCAACCTTCCGCCGATCCGACGGGACAATGTCAAAGGATTTTTGCGCCGCCGTCCGATCTGGCTGACGAAAAACCTGTCGCTCGACACCATCCGCAAGGAAGCCGCGACGATGGAGTTCGAAGCCGAGCGCTTCTATGTCAAGGCTGCTGAACAAACCCAGGATGTCGGCGTACGCCGGCTGCTCGGCGATCTCGCGGAAGCCGAAAAGGGCCACGAAAAGGTCGCGGCGGAACTGACCGACCAGATCCTCAAACCCGACGTGCGCGCGGAAGAGGACAGAACGCGCCGGCGCGTGTTCGTGCTGCAATATGTGCAGCCGGGGCTGGCCGGATTGATGGACGGGTCGGTGTCGACGCTGGCGCCGCTGTTTGCGGCCGCCTTCGCGACGCATCACAACTGGCAGACCTTCCTGGTCGGCCTGGCCGCTTCGATCGGCGCCGGCATCAGCATGGGTTTTGCGGAGGCCTTGTCCGACGACGGATCGCTGACCGGACGCGGTTCGCCCTGGCTGCGCGGCGTGACCTGCGGGCTGATGACGACGGTCGGCGGTCTCGGCCATACCATGCCCTACCTGGTCCCCGACTCGTGGGCGAACGCGTTCTGGATCGCGACCGCGATTGCGGGCATCGTGGTGTTCTTCGAGCTGTGGGCCATCGCCTATATCCGCGCGCGATATATGGACACGCCATTCCTGCAGGCGGTGTTCCAGATCGTGCTTGGCGGCGCCATCGTGCTCGCGGTTGGCATCTTGATTGGAGCGGCCTAGCAGGGTCGAGCGACGATGGTGGAGCATCGTTTCAGGTCCCACTCACGGCGCCACCTCGCTGTGCTGGCCGGCGCCGCGTGCGCCATCGCGCTGGGGGGCCCTGCGCGGGCAACCGACGAAATCCAGGTCTACAATGCCGGCATTGCGGCCGTCGGCCAGTTCACCATCCAGCAGCACCTCAATTACACCGCCATCGGGCTCAAGGACCCGCCGTTTCCGGGTGGCCTCGTCTCCAACCATGCCATCAACGGGACGCCGGAATTCGCCTACGGCGTCACCGACTGGTGGGAAGTCGGGCTTTATCTGCCGTTCGCCATCCAGGATCAGCAATTCCTGTCGAACGGCTTCAAGCTGCGCACCCTGTTCGTCTCGCCCAANGCCGATCAGCGCAACTTTTTCTACGGCATCAATTTCGAATTCAGCAACACCATGCCGAGATTTTCGCAGACAAAATTNGCGATGGAGGTACGCCCGATTATCGGCGTCCGCAATGCCGACTACGAATTCATCGTCAACCCGATCGTCGACGCCGGCTTTGGNAGATTGGGCGAACTGGATTTCGCGCCGGCGGTGCGGCTGGCGCGAAAGCTCGGTCAGGACACCTACATCGGTCTCGAATATTACGCCGACTTCGGCGCGATCGGAAGTTTTCCCAGGCTAGCCGATCAGCAGCACACATTGTTCGCCGTGACCGATTTCAAGCTCGGCGTCTTTGACGTGGACTTTGGCGTCGGTTACGGATTGACGCCGGGGTCCGATCGCCTGGTCGTCAAGACCATCATCGGATACGCCTTCCCGGTACCCGGAACCAATTCCGCCGCCGGCGAGCGCACGGCCGGCGGCCCCGTCAACCCGATGTCGCATACCTCCGCGCGATACTTTCAACCCTGACGAAACGCCGCGATATTTCGTGCGTTAGGGTCCACCCTTGCCAACACTCATAAGGAGTTTCATGACCGCTCGTCTGCAATACGGCACCACCGCAAAAGTGCTCCACTGGCTCATCGTGGCGCTTCTCGTCGTCCAATACTCGATCGGCTGGCTGATGCCGGATATCCATCGCGGCGACAAGCCCGGCGTGGGCATGACATTCCACCTCTCCATCGGATTGACCATCCTGATACTCATCGTTCTGAGGTTCATGTGGCGACTTACTCACCCGGTGGCTCCGGAGAGTTCGCTTCCCCCTTGGCAGCGGCTCAGCTCGGAGGTGGTGCACTGGATGCTCTACATTCTGGTGATGACAACTGCCGTGACCGGCTGGTTGTTCGCCTCTTATCGCGGCTGGCCGGTGTCCTACTTCTATTTCGCACCGATGCCGATGCTGGCGTCCGACAATGCGGCAGCCGGTAAAGTGATTGACGGTCTGCATCAGGCGTCGGAATGGACGTTGCTGGCGTTCATCGGCATCCACGTCGCCACGGCGCTGGTCCACATTTTCATCTACCGCGACCGCATCATGCAGCGGATGCTGCCGCTTAAGGCATAACCCGGCAGCAATAGCGGTCTAGCAGCCCGCGTTGGAACGAGGCATCATCCGGTCGGGTAGATACGAGAACCGGGAGAGTTACGCCTTGGCCAAATCGCAATGGAGTTTCAAGACCGCGACCGAACTATCCGCCGCGCTGGCGGCCAAGAAAGTCTCCGCCGTGGAGCTGGCGCAGGATGCGATCGGCCGCATCGAGCGTCACGACGGCAAGATCAATGCGATTTGCGTGCGCGATTTCGAACGCGGCCTCGACGCCGCGCGTGCCGCCGACGCCGCCCGCGCCCGCGGCGAGACCAGGCCGCTGCTCGGCCTTCCCTTGACCGTGAAGGAATCCTACAACGTCGCGGGCTTGCCCACGACCTGGGGCTTTCCCGCGCAGAAGGATTTTGTCCCGGGCGAAGACGCGCTGTCGATTTCCCGCGTCAAGGACGCTGGCGGCGTGATCCTCGGCAAGACCAATGTGCCGATCGGGCTCGGCGACTGGCAGAGCTATAACGAAATCTACGGCACCACCAATAATCCCTACGATCTCGGCCGCACGCCGGGCGGCTCCTCCGGCGGATCGTCGGCGGCGCTGGCCGCGGGCTACGGCCCGCTCTCGCTCGGCTCCGACATCGGCGGCTCGCTGCGGGTGCCGGCCTTCCATTGCGGCGTCTATGCCCACAAGCCGACCTTCGCGCTGGTGCCTTCGCGCGGCCACGTGGCGCCGTCGCTGCCGGCGTTGCCGTCCAGCCGCGATCTCTCGGTGATCGGGCCGATGGCGCGCTCGGCCGCCGACCTTTCGCTGCTGCTCGATGTGGTCGCCGGACCGGATCCGATCGATACCGGCCATGCCTACAAGCTTGCGCTGCCGCCGCCGCGCCACGGCGAATTGAAGAATTTCCGCGTGCTGCTGATCGAGACCGATCCGGTGCTGCCGACCGACAAGACCGTGAGGGGGGCGATCGAGAAACTCGCCGCCAACCTCGGCAACGCCGGGGTGAAGGTCGAGCGCAACAGCCCGTTGCTGCCCGACTTCGCCGCCTCGAGCCGGCTCTATATGCGGATGCTGATGTCCCTGCTCGCCGCGGGATTCCCGCCGGAGGTTTATGCAGACACCGCCGCTGCCGCGGCGCAGCTGCCGCCCGGCGACATGAGCCTTCCCGCCGAGCGGTTGCGCGGCATCGCGCTCAGCCACCGCGACTGGCTGACGGCCGATGCCGGGCGGACGCGCCTGCGGGCGCAGTGGCGCGAGCTGTTCAAGAGCTTCGACGCGGTGATCTGCCCGGTGATGCCGACGCCGGCCTATCCGCATGATCATTCGGAACCGCAGGAACAGCGCCGCATCAACATCGACGGCAAGGACTATGTCTACCCCGATCAGCTGGCATGGCCCGGTATCGCCACCCTGCCCGGCCTGCCGGCCACCGCGATCCCGCTCGGCCTGTCGCCGGAAGGATTGCCGGTCGGCGTGCAGATCGTCGGCCCCTGGCTGGAAGACCGCACGCCATTAAAACTGGCGGAACTGATCGAGCGCGAATTCGGCGGTTTTGTCAGGCCGCCGATGTTTGATGATTGACAGTTCGTCATTCCGGGGCGTCGCAACGCGACGAACCCGGAATCCAGAAGTTATTGCCAGGAGATTCTCCGATGTGCAATTGCACATCATAGTTCGCGCGGAGCCTGTCATCGGGCGCGCGTTCGCGCGACCCGTTGGCGCGCCCCGGAATGACCAGAGGGAGAAGACCATGCGAAACGACCTCGCCGAACTGACCGCCCTCAATCGCGACTACGTCAATTCCGTCCAGAACTCGGACGTCAAACGCTTCGACGAAATCCTCGCCGAAGACTTCTGTTGCTCCAATCCCGACAAGTCGCTGGTCGACCGCGCCGGCTTTCTCAAGCAGACCGCCGTGCCCGTGACGATTCGAAATCTCGAAGCCCACGACGTCAGGATTCGCCTGATGGGCGATTTCGCCATCATCCACGCCCAA
>JGI12635J15846_10005015_pt1 | contig 11437 bp, 7 predicted proteins | sample BlaSpr_A8_OM2_M2_FD_15846 | JGI IMG/M metagenome (IMG submission 15846) | reverse complement strand
GTTTCGGCCGCCACATCGGCGACGTCGACTTCGGCGATGAGGCGATCAAATTTCCTTCCACGGCTGTCTTGCTTGCCTGGTATGACTATCTCTTCAAGGGCGTGCAGAACGAATTTAGCAACGAAGGCGCCGCCGCGGGCAAACCAGTGCACGTTTTTGTTATGGGCGAGAACGCCTACCACCAGGAATCGGATTGGCCTCCGCCGCAAGCCAAACCGACTCGCTACTTCCTGCATTCGGGCAGTTCTGCAAATTCATTGCGCGGCGACGGGAGCCTTTCCCTCACACCCCCCAAGAAGGAATCGTCCGATAAATTCACCTATGACCCGGCCAATCCCGTGCCCACGATTGGCGGTTCGCTTTGCTGTGACCAGGAACACTACGAGCCGGGCCCGCGCGACCAGCGCGCCGCGGAAAATCGCGACGACGTGCTTGTCTATTCCACCAAGCCCGTCGCCGAGGATATGGAAGTCACCGGGCCGGTCACAGTTGAGCTCTGGACCAAATCCTCGGCCGTGGACACCGATTTCACCGCAAAGCTGGTGGACGTGGCGCCCAATGGTTTGGCGTTGAATCTCACCGACGGAATCCTCCGCATGCGTTATCGCGATTCGCAGGAGAAGCCCGAAATGATGAATCCCGACCAGGTTTATAAAATCACGGTAGACCTGTGGGCCACGAGCAACGTATTCAAGAAGGGCCACATCCTTCGCCTGGAGGTTTCCAGCAGCAATTTCCCGCGCTTCGATCGCAACCTGAATACTGGCGCAGAACAAGCGACAAGCCGTGAGTTTATCTCGGCCACCAACACGATCCTGCACGACGCCGAGCATCCCTCGGCGCTCGTTCTGCCGGTGATGCCAGCCGGGACCCCCGCGCCATGACGATTTGCGCTCATGGCCGCGTGCCAAGGCCAGCCCGAGCGCGCACTGCGGAGCATCACGATCGCTAGGTTCGGAAGAGATAGCTCGTGCCGAGAACAAGAGTCGCCGCGCCGATCAGCGCAAAGTGGACGCACGGCGGGCTTCTTAGTGCGAAGCTTGTCCGCTCATCTCCATCGCCCACACCGCGGCCGGGCGCATGTACATGGACGCNCTGAAATTTCCGGTGTCGTCCCAGGCCTCCGGCGTTCGGAACCAATATCCCTTGNTCTCATAAATTACGTGATGAATACCCCAAGCGGTACGGTAAGCCTCATCTTTTAAGCCTTCACTCAGCAGCAGCGACGCCAGCCCGAAACTGGTGCCCACCCAAACCTCCTGCGCTTGTTCATTGTCTCGAATAATGGCGCCGTTGGCGGTCATCCCGTTGGCCGCACCCATTTCCCCGTTGCCGAATTTCATCACGTTGTTCGCGAAAATCTTTTTCAGCGCGGAGATTTGCATTTCCCGGGGCACCAGATCGCCCAATCCGGTCATATTCGCGTACCATTGTCCGGCCAACTGATCCGCTTGGATACTGTCGCGATATTCGCTCTCCATGTCATAGCGGAAATATTCGCCGTTCCAAAGTTTGTCAATGTAGGTCTTTTGGGCTTTCTGGAATAGATTGTGGTATTCGTCCGCGGCTTGTGTTTCGCCAAGGATTCGACCGCTTTCCTCGGAAGCTCGCAACGCCGCGAGCCACAACCCGCCGCAGTAGGCACTTACGCCGCGCACCACCCAGGAATCGTACGTCTGATCCGGGTAACCGCTGTTTTCTGGTATTCCACCTCCATGGTCAAACTGCCTTAAATAAGTCATGGCCGATTGGACGGCAGGCCACATCTCGCGCAGAAAGGCCTTGTCGCTCTTTCCGGTCAGAACATAGTCGCGATAGACCATCAGAACGAATTTCGAATTCAGATCCTTCCAGTCGTTGGTGTCCTGCCAACCAGGCTCATTGACGGTAAGGAACGGATCCCCTTCGGGAACTCCCAGGTCGTGCGGCACCGCGCCTATCTTTTTGCGTTTGTGGAGTACCGGGCTTCCGGTCTGCTGCGTTTTCCACACCCATAGCCCCAATTCCGGATATTCACGCGGAACGGTCTGTGCGAATTCGCGCAAGACTTGCTTGTCGATCGTGGGCCAAAACTTCAAAAGCGGCATGGAGGCGTAAAAGCGAACGTCCAGCGTTCCGTAGTAGGCGTAGTCGAAGCTTTCCAGCAGCGCGAATGTGGCGGGCAAGTTGTGGTCGGAATTCACCTGGCGCCCCCAGAACGTGCCGCCATCGGTCAACGTGTAAAGCTCATTAAAAAGCATGCCGCGATACCAAGCCGGCTTGCTCTCATCCTTGCTATAGGGAGATTGCCAGGCTTCGATGGCGCCACTCCAATCGGCTGCGTGGAGTAACCCGTCGCGCGCGATGGCCCAGGAATTGTTGCCGCTGGTGCCGTAAAAGTCGGTGTAGCGGCGATTCCACTTGCGGCCCTGCCCAAACTCGACCACCGGAAAATCCCAGGCGATCACCATGGGGATTACCTTTTTCTCGCCGGGCTGTAGTGTGAACCTGACCGCTACGGCGCCGCCCAACTTCTCGCTGGCACTTACCCAGGAAGTGTCGCTGTCCGCCAACCTTCCGTCCTTCGAGAAAGGAACCCACACGGCCTTTCCGTCGCCGTCAGCAAGAAATTCCGTCTGATAGGTAACTTCCACGCCGGGCGATTCCAGCGCCGCGATCGAAAATTCGCCGTCCCATTCGTTTTGTGCGCCGTCGGCCCGACTGCGGTCAAACACGACGCCTTTTATCGTCTCCGTCGCGGTCACAGATTCTTTGCGGAAATGGTTTTCGTTTCCCTGATTCAAAGCGCCCTGAAAGTCGTGCGTGTACGTTCGGAACCATCCTCCCATGTTGGTCCAGGACAAGAGAACGGAAACGGTGATGGCCTTGTTCGTAGGATTTTCCGCGTGCCACCGATAGACCGCCACCGGATAACTGGATTCCTTGTAGTTGTCGGGCAGAATTGGGGAAAACTGCTCTAAAACAACGTGCGCGGGGAATTTGTCCCATTTGTAGTCATACCAGGACTTCGGAAACAGCGCCGCATACTCGCCCGCGCCGACTGGATAATCCCACTGCCAACTGGAAAGTTCTCCGTTCCTGGGATGATCGGTCATCAGAACCTGGGCGGTCCCGGCGGGCTCACCCACTACCTGCTGGAACATGGCGAACTGGTTAGCAGAGACTGGAGCGTACTTGTGCACTCCACTCTTGATGTGCCAACGGGCGAAATCGCCTCGATAGGTTCGCGAAAATGTTCCCGAGCCAAAGCCGCCGACCGGAGCACCTTGCCAGTAACCATCGTCGATGTCCCTGCCATTTTTCGCAACGCCGGGGGTTGAAAGGGGTTGCCCGAGCGGCCTCCTCCATGCTGTTTTCGGAATTTCGTCGCCGGTGCACGCCGCAGGCGTCAGCGCCCAGAGGATTGGCATCACCGCCAGCAGCAATCGCACATACGTCTTCATCGGGCCTCCAGAGGCTCGGGCAAATTCGGAATTGGAAGTTTGAATGTGATTCTCTGTTGTTTCCCGCGCACCGTTTTATCGGGCGCCAAGGTTCGCCGCTGCCTTCTGGCTTAAACCAGCCTGCCAGTATTGGTTAAAGCCGATGTAGTCCGAAGGGAGGTTCGCCAGAATGGTGCGCCTCAATTCGAGGATGTCTACGGTACCCAAGATCTTGTAGAGAATTTTGCCGCTGGAATCGAGCAACACGGTATAGGGAACCGCGGATTCCCAGGTAGGGTCGAACGCCGTTTGCAGCGCCGCCGTATCGTCCGAGGCGAACAGCAGGTTCCTGCTGGTAGCGTGCTTTTTCTCGAGCATTCTCAGCACGCCGGCCTTTTCGTCGGGCATGTTGGCGGAGACCGTAATCAGCTCAAAATCACGAACCTTGTACATCTGATAGGTGTCCTGCAGATCGGCGAACTCGTCGATGCACGAGCCGCACCAGGTAGCCCAGAAACTCACGAGGAGCATGTGTTTGGCGGGATTTTCACGAAGGTTCTTCAGGTCGGCCGCCGTCGCCATTTCCAGCTTTACCGGTTGTTCTTCAATCTTTCGAAGCGATTCGACGCGCGATGCTTCCTTTTCCTGCCATTTGGTCGAGCAACCGAAAACTCCCGTCTTTTGAACGGATACTTCGCGGTTTGCCAACAATGACTCGATGGCATTCCGCGCGTCCTGAGATTTCACTTGTTCGGTGCGATAGCTATTGTCCATTCGACCTTCGTACCGCAGCTTTCGGTCCTTGTCGAAAATGAAGACGTGGGGCGTCGCTTGCGGGCCGTAGGCGCGCGCGACCGATTGCGTCTCGCCGTCATAAAGGTAGGGATAGTGCAGGTGTTTGTACTCGACGCGAATCTTCATTTCGTCAAGCGTATCGCTCATGTCGGACGAGTCCAGTTCGTCGATTCGCAGCGCCCTGGGATCGTTTGGCTGGATGGCCACCACCGCCACTCCGCGGTCCCGGTAATCGGTTTCCAGCTGCTGGATTCGCTGCTCGTACATTTGCGCGATGGGGCAGTGATTGCACGTGAATACCACGACCAGAATCGGGCTGGCTGCGTAGTCGGCCAGTCGATGGATTTTGCCATCCACCCCGGGCAAGGAAAAGTCCGGTGCAGGGGAGCCCAACGCCAAAATCGGGTGCGCGTTCTGCGCCGAAGCGGAGAAACTCAGCAGCAACAAGAAAATCATTCGCCACATTTGCTTCCAACCTCCATTTCATACGCTCGAGCGAAACAGTTGCTCGGTTGCTTAGTTCAATCCGTCATCGCTTGGCTGCTACCCCGGAGGATTGCCCGTTTTTCATGACGCCGTTCTGCGCGTTACCGGACAGGGCGGGAGCCGGACGCGGAGTCACATCCGCATTCACAAGTCCCATGGCCCATTTGACGGCTTCCACATACATCTCCTGCATCCTCGGATCGTCCCAATTCTGTTCGACGTGGCCCAAGGTCGAGTAGAAAACCCGGCCCTTCCCGTACATTTTTGCCCACGTGACGGCGAAATCGCGATCCTTGCGGTGAACGTGCGGATTGTTCAGATCGAGTTTGCCGGCATCGAGTCGCATCAGGACCCGCACATTTTCCCGCGACCAATCTTTCATCTGGTAAATCTCATCCTTCAGCACAAAGGATTTGGGCCACTGTTGCATGCCGGGGAAGTTTGGATCTTCGACGATAATCGGCGCATCAAACGTGACCCAGGGATGCTCATCGAAATATCCTCCGATCATTTCTCCATATTCGGGCCAGGAGGTGAACGTGATGGTCGCGCTGTGCACCCCGACAAACCCCTTGCCGTCGTCGTGAACGAAGGATAAAAGCGCGGCCTTCTGTTCCGCGTTCATCTCCAACTCGCCGCCGGTGTAGAACAGCACGGCATCGAAGTCATTGAGGTTCTTTGCGTTGTATTCAAGCTTTCGTTTTGTGAGCACTTCGGTGTCCGTCCGAATTGTCGTCGTCCACAGGCCGGACTCACGGCCCAGGCGTTCCATGGTGGCCATGGCGTGCGAAACCGCCTCGTGCCGGTAGCCTTTTTCTTCGCCGACCACAAGGAGATGCTTCATCGGTTGAGCGCCCGTTGGCGTTTGCGCCTGGCCTCGGCCGCTGAACGCTAGGCAAACAACGATCGCAACCATTCGAGTACTCGTCACCCGAGACCTCCGCGATGCCGCTGGTCGGTTCAGCTACTTTTTATTGCCGAGCCAGAGAATGGCGTTTTCGAAAAGCTTGTTTTGGATACGGTCGCCATAAACCATGGGTCCGTGGCCCATATTGATGTACAACATCCTGTATTTCGTATTTGTCCACACGACGGGGAGATCGCCTTCAGTGATGATGTCCTTTTTTCCAATGGGATAGTTGGAAGGATCGAGGGTCACGAGAACGCGCACATTTTTATCCAGGCGCGGGCTCGGCTTCCAAAGATACCACTCATTTGCCGGGGCTTGGTAAGTTGCAGGCAGTCCCTTGGTCACAGGGTCGTTGCGATCGTCGATGGTCAGCTTCGCCGGCAATACTGGCCAATTGTTCGTGTAAAACACGGCGCCGCCGAGAAACTGAACAAACCAGGGCCAATGAGTATCTTTGTCGTTGTATGCAGCGACGTGGAAACCAATCCATCCGCCGCCGTCGTCCATGTATTTTTCGAACGCCGTTCGCTGCTCGGGAATCTGCGGGAAGTTGTTGAGCCAAAGGATCAAACGATAAGGCTTGAGATCGTTTTCGTTGAGTTTGGTCCAGTCGGTGGTGGTATCCAATACGAAGTCGTCTTTTGCCGCCAGACCCTTATAAAAAGCGAGCGCATCATTGGCAGTCTTCACGTGATCCGGTTCGACATCGGTCGAATAGAATGCGAGGACTTTGAAGGCTGGCTCCGCCGCAGGTGTGAACCCACTCGATAAAATCAGGGCCAGGGCCGTCGCCATTGCGGCCTGCACCACGGCAACCAGGAATCTCTTACGGCGAGTTGTCATTCGAACATGGGCGTGGTTCATCGCTCGCGACTCTCCTGCTGGCCGGCGGCCCAAAATATGGCGTTGGTGAAAATCCGCGTGAACGCTGGATTGTTGAAGTGTTCGGGACGATGGCCCATGAAGATGTAAACGTTCCTGGCTTTCATGTGCTCGTTTGTCCAGACGACCGGGTGATCGCCCATCTTCCTATCGGTCGCGGGCGTATAGGTCTTCTCATCCACGCTGGCGAGCACGTGGACATTCGGTCGCGGCGTGGTGTCGTAGGTGTACCACTCTTCATCTTTAATCACGAAAGGCGATGCGACGCCTTTCATCACGGGATGAGTAGTGTCTTCGATAGTGACCGTGCCGGTGACAAAGCTTGCGATGTAATCCTTGAAGCGGATGCCTCCCATGAACTGGTGGAACCAGGGCCACATCTGGAATCCGTCAAACTCTCCGAGCAGCGTGGCATGGTGAAATCCGATCCATCCACCTTTGCCTTGTTCAATATATTTGATAAAGGCAGCCTGCGCCGTGTCGGTCCAATTGTAGGGAGGGTAGTTCAACTGAATGAAAAGACTGTATTTCGCGAGAAAGGCGTCGTCGATTTTGGCGGTGTCTTCGATGTAGTCCACGGAGAAGTTGTTTTCGCTGGCCAGCTTGCCCAGCCAAACCTTTGCCGCGTCTACGAATGGCTTGTGGATGCCCCCATGCTCGGCGAGCGCGATCACATGGAATCGCGCGGGGTTGTCCTGCGCTTCCACGACCTCGCCAATGAAGCAAGCCGCGAGCGCAAGCGCGAGTAACCGCACAAGCGCCGTAAGACACCGATTTCGTCGAAGTCGGAACATATCAGTGCGTGTGCACCGCTCCTGGCGTCGAGATTTCCTTGGCCGGCATCGTCGCGTCAAACTTCAGATTGAAAAACCCGACCATCATTTCATCCCAGCTTTGCTGGCCCCAAATGACGGCTTTGGTCGGATCGGGGTTTTCCGGATTATTCGCCGAATTGTCGAAATGCGCGCTGCATTCAATCTTCGTGCCTTGCGGAAGGTCAATCGGATCAACCAGGTTGTACCAAAGCTGCCAATGCCAGTTGTAAACCGGAACGCTCAGGATCGTCTCGGTTTTGCCGTCTGGAAATGTCAACCGATATTCAAATGACTTCCCGCGCGAATGCATGTGCGGGTGCAACCCGACCAGCTTCACAGACTTTTGCACCTCGAAAGATGCGTCCACCTTGTAGTCCGGATCGCCCGGAGGAATCTTGAACGTTCCGTTCGAGGCGGAGAGCGTCAAGACACGCTCTTTTGGCGCCGATTTCGCAAGAACGAGCCCCAACTTGGTCTGGTCGGTCGTGGGCTTTCCGTTGGGCGTGTAGTGAACTTCAAAGACGATGTCGGAACCTGCTTTGATCAGCTTGCCTTCACCGGGGTGCAGGATTTCCGCCGGTTGTCCCGGAGCGTAGCCAACCAGGAAATCGCTCGGCAACGCACTGGCGTCGGTCTTCTCGTCGGTTTTCGGAGGGGGCGCGATGAAGAATACACCCGGCTTCTGGTCCTTGAAGTAATTGGAGCCGGGCTCGCGAAGATACGCGATGATGTGGTGCACTACGGCGCGATCGGTCGGGCGTACCTCAAGAGCCTGCACCCATTTGTCTTCCTTGAAGCCCGTCGGGATGATCACGTACTGATAGTCGATGACTCCGGAGGCCGGAACCGAGAAAGGCCTGGGAAGTTGAAAGACGACGTCTGGCGTGGGGATGCCCCAGCCTTCGACAAAATCCTTTACCGGAGGAGGCATGTCCTCCGGAGCGCCTTTCTGCGATCCGCCATTGACCCAGGCCACCAGAGTTCGCACTTCATCGGCGGACAACGATCGCTCATTCGAAAAATGTCCGTATTTTGGGTCGGCGTACCAGGGCGGCATGATCTTCTGGGTCACCACCATCTTGATTGTCGCCGCCCACGGACGCGTGTCCTCGTAGGTGAGCATCGAGAACGGAGCAGCCTCACCAGGCCGATGGCAGGTTTGGCAGTGCTTCTGCAAAATTGGCGCCACGTCCTTGGTAAACGTCGGCGGAGGGTTACCCGGCTCCTGTCCGAGCGCGGACCCCGCGAAACAAAGTGTGGCTGCCAGTAGAATCGACAAGTGCTTCAGCAATTTCTCCATCCTCACCAGTGAATTTCCATCGGACGTAGATTGGGCGAAATGATGAAACCTGTAGAAGTACATCGAATTACCTCCATTTGTCCTCACCCTCGACGACTGTAATGTAGCGATCGACGGGAAGATCCGTGAACCGCTGGGTCTCGCCACCCGGTAGCGGCCACTTTACTTCCACCCAATCCATTTTGTCGCGGTTTCCCAAACCCAGGACGATGCGTGGATCGTGAGACGAAAGATAACTGCCTCCGCCCACCTTCACGCGACTCCGTTTCAAGTCTCCTGCCTGAAAGGAGATGCGCGCGCCAATCGCGTCGGGATTAGACCTCTTGCCGATGAGCCGTACACCTAGCCAATGATTGCCCGCCGCTGCCGTGTTCTTCAGAAGTATCGGCGCTTCGTTGTTAACCGAAACGAGGACGTCCACGGCGCCATCATTGTCGAAATCGCCGATAGCCAGGCCGCGGGCGGACACTTTCCGTGAAAATACGGGTCCGCTCTCGGCGCTGACATTCTGAAAGCCCTTTTCCGTATGGCGGAAAAGCATCATTGGCTCTTCGTAGGTCACCTCACCGTGGAGCAAATTGATCAGGTCGTCGGGATTGCCGTTGGCGAGGATCAAGTCCAGATTGCCGTCGTTGTCGTAGTCAAAAAACTTCAGCCCCCAGCCACTCATGAATTTGGTGGCCTTGCCGATACCGGTGGAAAGCGCCAGGTCGTCGAACGTTTCGTTGTGATTGTTGCGATAGATGGCGAACATTTCGCGGTCAAGGTTGGAGACGAACAGGTCCATCCAGCCGTCTCCGTCGAAATCGGCGGAATCCACGCCCATGCCGGAGCGCGGCCGGCCGCTATCGCTATAGGCGACGCCGGCGGTAGTGCCGATCTCCTCGAATTTTCCCTTGCCACGGTTGACGTAGAGAAAATCAGCCACCGTGTCGTTGCTCACCCACAAGTCCATCAGCCCGTCGTTATTGATGTCCGTCGCCACGACGCCCCAGGCTTTGCCGAGATTTCCGGCGATCCCGGATTCCTTGCTAACATCGGTGAACGTGCCGTCGCCGTTGTTGTGGTACAGCCAACTGGCCATCGGCGAATAGATCTTGGGAATGCAGTAGTGATGGCGGCCATCTTCGTGGATGCCGCAAGGCTTATTCAGTTCCTTGCTGAACTCGACGAAGTGGCACACGAACAGGTCGAGGCGCCCGTCATTATCGTAATCAAACCACACGGCGCTGGACGCCCAGCCGGGAGCGGCTACACCGGCCTTTTCGGTAACATCGGTGAAAGTGCCGTTGCCGTTGTTATGGTAGAGGATGCTCCGGTCGTATTGCGTGACGTACAAGTCGGGGAAGCCGTCGCCGTCGTAATCGCCGACGGCGATCCCCTGGCCGAATCCGCCCCCGGCCACGCCGGCTTTTTCCGTCACGTCGGTGAAGGTTCCATCGCGCTTATTTTTGTATAGTGCGTTGCGCAAAGGCGAATTGGGGGTGAAAAAATCGCACTTGCCGCTATTCACCAGGTAAATGTCCATCCAGCCATCGTTGTCGTAGTCAAGAAAAGCGCAGCCTGGTCCGGTGGATTCCGGCAGATATTTTGCCTCGGATTTTCCGTTGGTGTGCACCCAGCGGATGCCGCTTCTTTCCGCGGGTACTTCTTCGAAGGGAAAACCAGGCGCGTCAGGGAGGGCAAGTCCGGGCCAACGCGGCAGAAGCAAAGCTCCCGCCGCAATTCCCGACAGAAAACCGCGCCGGCTCACACCGCGCATGCGTCTGCCATCTGTCTTCTTTTGTTCGATCGGATTCGACGTTCAGTACGATTTTCCTGGCTCTTGCACTTTGACGCAACCGGCAAATGCCTCATTGGGGGTTCTCAGCCGCCGGAGATGTGGGCTTGGGGGCAGTCATGCTGCGGTGGATGGCAAACTCTTTGTCTGCGTCTTCCTTGTTTCCGCTTCGGCTGAGCGCGGTGGCCAGATTATAGTGAACCTCTGGATTCCCGGGGGTGAGGCGCTCCGCCACACGCAGCGGCGCAATTGCCTCCTCGTAACGCCTGACCGTGACGAGACAAAACCCCCATGCAAAATATGCGTCCGCGAAAGTCGAATCGAGTTTCGCGGCCGCGGAAAAATGAGCGATGGCTTCCTCCCAATTTTCGTCTCTGCGCGCCAGTTCGCCCAAGACGTAATGAGCGCCGGCGTTTTTCGGATCGATTTCGATTTCCTTCTGGAATTCCTGTTTCGCGCGTTGCGCTGCATCGGGACCGGCATCCGGCCGGGAGAGCAACGACCTGCCGAGCAAAAAGTGAATGCCGGGCGCCTGCGGATCCTGTTTGAGTATAGTTTCATATTCAAGCTGCGCGGGATCCCATTTTCCCTGCATCTCAAGCGCTTCGGCGTTGAGCTTATGAGCGGGAACTGATTGCGGAGCCATGCGGCCGAGATCCTGGGCCGTTCTTGTTGATAGATCCGAGTAGGCATGGACGAGGATGAAGAGCACTTCTGGGTCCCGCGGGAAGTGTTGGCTGAGCAACCGGATAAATTCGACGGTGGACTCACGATTATCCACGGTCAAAGAACAGCGAAGTCCAAGGACGCCGGCTTGTTTCCTGGTGTCCGCCGGACCTTGGGCGCTGAGGGCCCGTTTGAGTGGGGGAATGGCTTCGCGGCAGTGACCCTGTTCGGCCAACGCTAGCGCCTGCTCCGTGGTTGTGGCAGAAACAGCGGGAGCGGTGGGAGGGCCTTTTTGTTGCCGGGCCGCGAGAGGAAAAGCAAATAGAAGAAAACTGAGTAGAACGAGGGGAAGTGGAACTATTCGCGGATGTCTGGACATTT
>JGI12635J15846_10005014_pt1 | contig 11437 bp, 11 predicted proteins | sample BlaSpr_A8_OM2_M2_FD_15846 | JGI IMG/M metagenome (IMG submission 15846) | reverse complement strand
CGCCGTATTGGCTCGGATACGTTTTTCAGCGGCCGGAAAGCCACTGCGTCCATCATCAGGAAGGAGTGCATTCTTTCAACTATTCCGACCTGCCGCTGTGGGACATGCTTTTTGGCACGTTTCGCAATCCACGCAAATGGGACGCGCGCTGCGGCTTCGCCGCACAGGCAGAGATTCGCCTGCCTGAAATGCTGGTCGGCATAGACATCCACAAAACTGACCCTGCGAGTGAGACGCAGTGAGCCGCGCCGGAATTTACCTTCTCGTGTTGGGGCTACTGCAAATGGCGGGCGACGTTCTTCACTGGCCTTCGCTGAAGGGAATTGCTGCGGCGACCGGAGCGTCTCCTGCTCCGAAAGTATTCTCGTCGGTGCAAGGCCTTGAAACCTTCTCGAGTCGCTTTTTTATCGAATGGACGGACGGCACTGGAAACTTTCATTCTGTGGAAATAACTCCGGAGCTGTATGCGAGAGTCCGAGGGCCATACAACCGGCGAAACGTCTATGGTGCCTTGCTTGCTTACGGTCCTGTGCTGCAAACCGATGAACGAACGCGAGCCATGTTCAATTCCGTGGCTCGTTATGGCCTCTGCCATGGCGCGCCGCTGCTTCGCGATCTCGGCATTGACCCAGCGCAGGGGCGCGGGGCAGTTGTGATTCGTCTGCAGCCGCGCGCGAACACAAACAGCGAGAATCTGCCGCTATTGCTATCAGCCCCGTGCCAATGAGGATCGGCTGGACGGGCGGGCAGTACAGTTTGTATCGAGCGATTTTTGGAGCGTATCTTTTTTTTCATTTCCTCGGATTGTTACCATGGTGTCGCGAAATTTTTTCTTCCCAAGGGGTGCTGCCGGTGGCTGCGGATAGCCCCTTCGTGCACGTATTTCCGAATATTTTGGCGGTATTTGATGCGCCGTCATTCGTCCTTTTCCTCGTTGTTTCTGCCGTAGTGTTAAGCGTCATTTTTGCGGTTGGCTTTTATGACCGCGCTGCAGCAGTAGGGCTGTGGTATTTGGGGGCTTGCTTTGTGGGCCGCGACCCGTTGATTGCTAACCCCGCGCTACCCTACATTGGGTGGTTGCTGCTGGCGCATGCATTCCTTCCGTCCGCGCCTTACGGGTCGTGGTCAGCGCGGGGGAGAACGGATCCTCGTGGCGGCTGGAGCATGACTCCGTCGCTATTTTTAAGCGCATGGATACTGATGGCGCTGGGCTATACCTACAGCGGCGTCATGAAGTTGAACAGTCCGTCGTGGGTTGACGGCACGGCATTGGCGCGCGTGCTCGAAAATCCATTAGCGCGGCCGGGATTTCTGCGAATTTGGCTTCTGTCATTTCCGCCCGATGTTCTGCGTGTTTTCACTTGGGGCGCACTGGCAATGGAGTTGCTATTTGCCCCGCTGGCGTTATTCCGCCGCGTTCGACCGTGGATATGGTGCGCGATGGTCGCGCTGCACCTCGGGCTGTTTGCTTTGGTCAGCTTTCCGGATTTGACCGCGGGGATGATCATCCTGCATCTGTTCACTTTTACTCCGTCATGGGTTCCCGGCGTCGGTGCGGACCGTACGGAGGAGTTGTTCTATGACGGGCATTGCGGTTTGTGCCAGCGCGCGGTGCGATTTATTCTGGCGGAAGATACGGGTGGGACAGCGTTTCGGTTTGCGCCGCTGCAGGGGGAGACGTTTGTGGCGCGCGTGGGGGAGGAGCGGCGGGAGGGTTTGCCGGACAGCGTGGTGGTTTTGACGCGCGATGGGGAGTTGTTGCTGCGTTCTACTGCGTTTTTGCATATTTTTCGGCGATTGGGCGGAGGGTGGCGGGTGTTGGCGGCGGTGCTAGGCGTGGTGCCGCGAGGGTTGCGCGACTTTGTGTATGACTCTGTGGCGCGGATTCGTTATCGCGTCTTTGGCAGGCGGGAGGATTTGTGTCCGATTGTGCCGGCGGAATTGCGTGCGCGGTTTGATCCGTAGAGTGATGCGCAGCGCTGACCGCTGGCATGCGCGCCGCACGGTTCGATGGGGTACTCGCGACGCTGCGTTGCGCTGTGCTGGGGCGGACGCACGGTGCGCAGGTTGAGATCGATTGGCGCGAAATTCGACAGGGAGGCATGCGATGACGCGAACGAACATTTCAAGCGGAACACCTTGGGAGCCGGTGATTGGTTATTCGCGCGCCGTTCGTGTGGGGGCAAACGTGTGGGTGTCCGGGACGACCGCGACGGACGCGCAGGGAAAAATTGTGGGAGTGGGGGATGCTCACGCGCAGGCGGTGCAGACGCTTCAGAATATCGAGCGCGCGCTGCAGAAAGCGGGGGTGGCGCTGACCGACGTGGTGCGGACGCGCATGTACATTACGCGCGCGACTGATTCAGAGGAGGTCGGGCGGGCGCATGGTGAATTTTTCGGGAAGATTTTGCCCGCTACTTCGATGATTCAGGTGAGCGGGTTTATTTCGCCGGAAATGCTGGTGGAGATTGAGGCCGAGGCGTTTGTGGAAAAGGCGTAGCTTTTTATCCGCCGCGCCCCTGGCGGGGAATGGCGCCGCAAGTTTTAGCGCGGCGAGCGAATTTCGCGCGGCGGTTGTAACACAATATTCACAATGGGCGGGGCGGTGATTCGTTAGAATCGCTGGCCATGGCTAGAGACACTTTGCAGATTGTGGCATCGCCGGGGAGCAAGGCGGGGCAGACGATTTTGACGCTGAAAGGCTCGTTGAACATTCAGACGATTTTTGATTTTCAGAAGGCGACGCGCGAGGAAGGCGCGGCGAAACTGATCCTGGATTTCAGCGGCGTGCCCTATGTGGATTCAGCGGGGCTGGGCGCACTGGTGGGAGCTTATGTGGCGGCGCAGCGCACGCAGCGGAAATTGGCGGTGGCTGGAACGAATACGCAGGTGAGGGCGTTGATTGATATGACGCATGTGGGGACGTTGATCAAGTCTTACGCTACGGTGCCGGAAGCGGAAGAGGCGCTGGGGTAGCGGTAGAAAATAGATATCGCAAAAGCGAAAATCGATCAGCCGCGGGCTGGGTCTCGATTGTATTGATTTGCTGTCCTTCCTCGCTTCCGCGCGATCCCGTGAGATAATTGGGTAACGAGCAGCAAGTGACACTTGCGTCTCGACCTACGGGAAGGCGTTTCTATGGCTGAAGCAGCATCCCAAACCATCGTAAATCAGACAATTCGACTCCACCACGTTGGGTACGTTGTACGGTCGATCCGTGAAGTGGCGGATCGATTTGCGCAGTCCGTTGCAGCGTCGTGGGATCAAAAGATCATTCACGATCCCCTGCAGGATGCCAAGGTGGCGTTTCTTGCCGGTATCGCCCAGGAGTTTCCACTCGTAGAATTGGTGGAACCCGCTTCGGAAGCTTCGCCCGTTACAAATTTCCTGAAGAAGGGTGGCGGGCTGCACCACTTGTGTTACGAGGTGGCGTCCTTGGATAAACAACTGGAATTCAGCCAAACCATTGGCGCACTGATCGTGAGACCGCCGCTCCCCGCTGTCGCCTTTGCGGGACGGCGCATCGCCTGGGTGTACACCAAGGACCGGCTCTTGCTGGAATTCCTTGATGCGCATTGACCGCCGGCTTAGCGCCGTCGCGCAATCCGCTGCACGGTTTCTCGTGGACTATCTGTGCGTGGATTTGTCTTTGGTCTCGAAAAAGTCTGTCCCGTGAATATCCGCTGACATAATTCTGCCTATGCCTTCGCTGCTGCTGCGGCTTGTTCGGCGTCGAGTTTTGGTTGGATCCAGCCGAAGACGGCGCGCACGATCAGGACATTCAGGAAGATTGAGAGTAGGGATGCGGCCAGGGTGGCTGAGAATATTTCCTCGCCTACCAGGCCGGACTTCCTTGCTACTTCCACCAGGATGAAGGAAAGCTCGCCGATCTGTGTGAGGCCGGCGGCGACGGCGATGGACGTCCAGAGCGAGTAGCGGAACAACTTCATCACTGCCAGCCACACGACGAATTTTCCGAAGACGATCAGCAGGAGCATCACACCCAGCAGCGGGAGATTGTGCAGAACGACCGAGGGTACTACGAGTGTGCCGAGCGAGACGAAGAATAGCGCGACGAATGCGTCGCGCAACGGGATCAGTGAATTGTGCGCGTGATGCAAATCAGCGGCGCCGCTGATGGAGAGGCCCGCGAGAAACGCGCCGAGGGCGACCGAGAACCCGGCGGCCTGCGCAGTAGCGGCGGAAACCAAGCAGATGGCGATGGCGACGAGCAAGAAAAGTTCGGGATCGTTGGTGCGCGCTACCAGGCGAAAGAGGCGCGGCACGAGTGTCATCGCGAGAATTGCGAGCGGGATCAGCAGAAGTGTGGCTTTGCCGAGCGTCCAGGCGGCTTTCGCGAAACGGCCTTCGGCGGGGCCGCTGAAGATGGGGATGATGATGGTCATGAAGACGACCGCGACGTCTTCGACCAGGGTAATGCCGATCATGACGCGGCCGTAGGTGGTGCCCATGGCTTGGCGGTCGGCGAGTAGGCGCGCAAGGACCATGGTGCTGGCGACCGAGATGGTGGCGCCGACGACGAAGCCTTGGATCATAGACCAGCCGATGAGCCAGGCCGCGCCGAGCGCGAAGCCCATCGAAAGCAGAATGCCGAGCGTGCCCCCGCCCAGGGCGATCCATTTCACGCGCATCAGGTCGGGGATGGAAAATTCCACGCCGATGGAGAACATCAGCAGAACCACGCCGACTTCCGCGAAAACTTCGAAGGCGTGCAGGTCGGAGATTTGGATTCCGGGAGTGAAGGGGCTGATTACGATGCCGCCTAGGACGAAGCCGAGGATGAGGGGGAGTTTCAGCCGCCAGGCGACTAGGCCGCCGAGGACCGCGGCTAGGAAGATGTAGGTTAGATCGCGAAACAGGACCGGACTGGCTTCCATAAGGCCTCGTGGCTGACGGTGGCGGCACCAATTTACTTTGTGGGAATGTAGCTAGCAACGAAGAAAATTACCGCTGTGAGGCACAGCGGGCAGAGAAAGGCATCCGATCCGACACAAGAGAACACGGAGAAAAGCGGAGCATGCCGAGAAAACGCCACAGACCGTTCCGTCGGCTAGAAATAAAGCGCCGGCCTCAGGAGGACGATGGTGGTCGCATCGTCAGAGGCCGGCGCGGCGTCACGGCAAATTGGGAACATGATGCAAGGTAGGCTCCGGCGAGGGTCGCGACTATGCGATAGAATGGCAGGGCGATGGAACGATTTTACCGCGCTACGATGAAAATTACCGGCGACACGGTTTTTGGCCGGCTGGCGTTTACGTTTCTGGTCGTGTGCGCGATCGGGTTGGGCGCGGCGGTGGGGCTGCTGTTCGTTTACTCGAGCGACTTGCCGGAAATTCACGCGCTGCAAGATTACCGGCCGAATGTGGTCACCGAACTGTATGCGGACGATGGCCAATCTGTGGGCACGTTCGCGCTGCAGCGGCGGATTCTGCTTACGTACGGACAGATCCCGAAAGTTTTAAAGGACGCGATCCTCACGACCGAAGATCAGCACTTCGAAGAGCACTGGGGGGTGGACATTCCGCGCGTATTGCAGGCGGCGTGGCACGACATCGCCAGGCACCGTTTGGCGGAGGGCGCAAGCACGCTGACGATGCAGCTGGCCGGCGGATTGTTCCTGAATCGTTCGGATCGCAGCGCGCGGCGCAAGATCGAGGAAACGATTTTGGCCATTCAGATCGAGCGCCACTACACGAAAGAACAAATTTTCACGATGTACTGCAATCAGATTTATCTGGGTTCGGGGAATTACGGGTTCGAAGCGGCGTCGGAATATTATTTCAGCAAGCCGGTGGGGCAATTGACGCTCCCGGAAGCCGCGACGCTCGCGGCGATTATTCGCGGACCGATATACGCGCCGATCAATCATCCGGACCGCGCGCTGGCGCGGCGCAATCTAGTGCTCGAGTTGATGGCGCACGACCGCAAAATCACGCAGGCGCAGGCCGACGCCGCGATCAAGGAGCCACTGGGCCTGCACCTGGAATCGTTGCGCAATGATCTGGCGCCGTATTTCGTCGAGGAGGTGCGCCAGTATCTGGAGCATACCTACGGCACCGCTGCCGTGCACGAACAGGGATTGCGCGTGTACACGTCCTTGAGTGTGGCGATGCAGAAAGCCGCGGACCAGGCCGTACGCGATGGATTGCATGCCTACGACCGGCGGCACGGCTGGCGCGGTAAGCTGCCGAACATACTGGAGCAGAATCTGGGGCCGCTGGAAAAATATCAGGACGAGGATTGGCGGAATACGCCGCGCAAGGGCGATTACGTCAACGGACTGGTGACGGCCGTCGAGCCCACGTTTGCGACGCTGAAGATCGGAACGTATCACGCCATGCTGACGCCGGCGGATTTTGCGTGGACGGGAAGCAAATCGCCAAAACAACTGATGAAGGTGGGCGATCTGGTATGCGTATCGGTGAAAGACGTTTCGGGACTTACGGTGCGCGCGCAGCTGGAGCAAGTGCCCGCGGCGCAGGCTGCTCTGCTGGCGATTGATAACGCCACCGGCGAAATCAAGGCGATGGTGGGCGGCTACAATTTCGAGGAATCGAAGTTCAATCGCGCGACGCAAGCCGTGCGACAAACGGGCAGCTCATTCAAGGTGTACGTTTACGCCGACGCGCTGCAAACGGGGATGAACCCGTTCGATACCGTGGTGGATGAGCCGGTGACGTTCCGCAGCGGCGGGCAAAATTATTCGCCGAAGAATTACGACGAGAAATTCGAAGGGCGCATTACGCTGCGCCGCGCTCTGGCGGATTCGCGCAACGTTCCGGCGGTGCGTTTGCTGGATCATGTGGGCGTACAGAATGTGATCGAGCTGGCGCGCAAGTTCGGGATTACCAGTCCGCTGCCGCCGTATCTGCCGCTAGCGCTGGGCGCCGCGGATTTGACGCTGATGGAGCACACTTCCGCATTTACCGTGTTTCCGGACGATGGCATTCACATCGAGCCGCACTACATTCGCCGCGTGACGTCCTATGATGGAGCGGTGCTGGAAGAGCCTCGTCCCAAAGTGAACGACGTGATTCCGCCGGACGTTGCCAGGACGATGGTGGCGATGCTCGAGGAAGTGGTGCAGTTCGGCACCGGCGTGCGCGCGAAAGAATTGGCACGGCCGTCGGCGGGGAAGACGGGCACGACCAACGATTTTACGGATGCGTGGTATATCGGATTTACGCCGCAGATCACTGCGGGAGTTTGGGTGGGGAACGACGACAAGCGGATTTCGCTGGGGAAAAAAGAAACGGGAGCGCGAGCGGCTTTGCCGATCTGGCTCGAATTTATGCAGCTAGGCATGCAGAGCGAGCCGGTGGAAAATTTCCCGAACGTGGTGCCACTGGAGAAGCTCGCGCCCACCAGGCAAGTACAGGTGGATGTGCCCGATACTGCGCCGCCGGCCGATGCCGCGGAGCAGGGGTTGACCGAGACGGCCGCGCCGAAGGCTGCGTCGGGGTTGCCGAAGCCTGCGCCGAAATCCAATGCGCCCTCGGCGACGCCAGCCGCGCCGGCTTCCACACAATTGAAGCCACCCGCAGGCCCCTCCCGTCCGTAAGGCATGCGCCGCAGCCGCGTTGGTTGACGGCAAGTCGTTTCTGTATGCGATCCCGTCGCAGCAGTGCGTGGCTACCGTCAGGGATGGCAGGATGGAAAATCAACCGGCAAGCGGCAGGTGACGCTGAAGCTTCCGTTCGCGCTTCGCTTCGTTAGCGGTGGCAATGCTTATGACTTTTCGAATGGCCTTTCCACGGTCGTTTATGCCCGCGCGGGCGGGTATGCCGATAGATATCTCCTCAGTCAGAAGTAGCTTCGGCTTACCACTGCAAATATCCGGCGAGAGCCCGCCCCGACGACACCGCGTCACGCACACTCCATTAAAATTCGCTGGCTACCTGAATGGCTCCCAGCCCTGAGATTTCAGAGGTTTCTCGCGAGTGTCGGGCGCGACCAGGATGAGTTGGCGGTTGCGTGTGATTTCGCCGATAGGAGTTAGAGTTGCGGCGCCCGGGGCAAGGTGGAGTTTTTTTGCGTCGCCGGGCGAGATGGTGAAGAGGAGTTCATAATCTTCGCCGGCATGCAGGGCCAGCTGCAGCGGGTTGAGCTTGCTCTTCCCTAGTTTGCGCGCGGCTGCTGCGGGAATCACCACCGTAGGAACTTTGCGGGCATAGATTTTCGCGCCGACTTGGCTTGCTGTGCAAAGGCGGGCTAGGTCGGTCGAGAGGCCGTCGGAGATATCCATCGCCGAGGTGGCGATGCCTTGCCCGGCCAGCCAGGAGCCTAGCTCGACGCGGATCTTAGGATACAAGTGCGGTTGCACGAGCGCGCGCAACTGGCGGTCTTGGGCCTGGCCGCGCAGGACTAGCTCGAGGCCGAGTTGCGCGCGGCCTAATGTGCCGCTGACATAGATGAGATCGCCGGGGCGGGCGCCGGAACGAGTCAGGGCGCGGCCGGGGGGGATTTCGCCAAGGACGGTGATGCTGATGAACACGGTGCGGCTCTTGGTGGTATCTCCGCCGATGATTGTGATGCCCAGTTCGCGGGCGGCGCGGGCCATCCCTTTCAGGAATGCTTCAAGCCAGGGGCCTGTGCGTGTGGTCGGAAGCGCCAAAGTCAGCAGGAAGTAGCGCGGTGTGGCGCCCATGGCGGCCAGGTCACTCGAAGCACGGCTAAGGGACTTGTAGCCGACCGAGTCTGGAGGGTGGGTCCGCGCACGGAAGTGCACATCTTCTAGAAATGTATCGCAGCTGAGCGCCCATTCGGTGCCGCCAGCGGGCGAGATGACAGCGGCATCGTCGCCGATTCCCATCTTGAGACGGGACGACGCGGCCCGGGCTGGCGCCAGCGCGTGGGCGATTTTTCTGACAAGTTGGCGTTCTTGTATCATCCTGAACTTCTGTACAGTTGTATCGCGATTCAAGAATAAGGTAAGGTTTCTAGTCGGGAATCCCTAATCAAAATTGGGGGCACGCCCGATAAGTCCTTTGCATGGATGGGGAAGCTGTGGAAAACTTAAGTTTGAGGTTGACCACGATGGGTGCGCTGACTACAATTCACCGGGTTTTGTATCCGGTTTCCGCAATTGGACTTAGTAACGCACCGCAGTACCGCGATTGGGGAATCGCGGATTCCGATCAACCGGCTCAAACTTACAGCGAGAAAAATTAACATTATGAAGGGCAAGTATTACACGTTCTTTATTGCTTCAAGCGCTTCCGGTGGGATGCGGCGCGTTCGTGTGCCCTTTTATGTGTTGCACGCGCTGGCGATTCTGGCGGCAGTGGGCGGCGTTACGGTGCTGGCGGGCATGGGGTCGTACTCGCGCATGTTGTGGAAGGCCACCAATTACAATTCGTTGCGCCGCGAGCAAGACACCCTGAAGCAACAATATAAGGTGCTGCAGACCGAAGTGAAGGACACCAACCAGCGCCTGGATTCGCTGCAATCGCTGGCGAGCGAAGTGGCCATCGCCTACGGGATTACGCGTTTCCGGCAGACGCCTTTTGCCTTCGGCGACGATGCGGGCGGGCAGGACGTCGAGTACCAGGAATCGGTGGACGAATTCAGCTACCTGCAGCGGAATGCGTCGGCGGTGACTATGTCCGATGGAGGACTGCGACTTCTGCCTGCGTCGCAGTTGAGCAGCTTGGGGATCGTGCCGACTTTGTGGCCGGTGGTGGGCGAAATCACCGGACACTTTGGCGAGCGGCTGGATCCGTTCAGTGGTGAGGGCGCGTTCCATGCGGGAATGGATATCGCATCACACTACGGCGACTCGGTGCATGCGACGGCGGACGGAATCGTGGCGGTCGTCGAGCAGCGCGCTGGGTATGGCAAGTTGGTGGTGATTGATCACGGATTTGGGGTTAGCACCTGGTACGGGCATTTGTCGGCATTCAGTACGCATGTGGGCACGCACGTGAAGCGCGGTGACATTATTGGATTGGAAGGCGCGAGTGGACGTTCCACCGGGCCGCACCTGCATTACGAAGTGAGAATTTACAATACGCCTGTGAATCCCTGGCGTTACCTCAGTACAGCTGCAACGGCGGCTGCCGCAGCGGACTAGTTCTTCTCTTCTGGCATCGCGGTATTTCCTTTTCGAGTTTTGATCCTGCGTTACTGAGAAGTCTGCGGATAATCTGCAGCAGGCCTGGCCGGCGCGGCGGGGTGCGGTGTGGTGGGAGCATGGCTTGCGGCAGGCTTGGGCGGGGCTGGCGCGGCGGCGAGCATATCGGGTGTGATTTCCAGCGTGATGCGTACTACTTTATTTTGGTGATTAATTGTGGCGCGGTTGATCAGCGCTTCGACGAACGTGAATTGTTCTTTGGTCATCTGGCGGCGGGTGCGGGGGTCGGAGAGCGCCATGGAGCCGGCCATTTTTCCGGTTTCGAGCAGGAAGGCGAGTTGCACGGCGTTCTTCAGGGCGTCGCATTCGGCGTCAATTGTGATTTTCAGGTTGTTACGGTCGGGCTGGCCGGCGAGCGTGATGGCCTGCACGCTGCGTGCGATCTGTTCCAGCTGCGGCGAGCTGTGGAGCGGCGCGTAGATGCTTTGGGGCAGCCGATCGGTGCGCGCGACAGCAAACATGGGCGCGCCGGCCACGTGCTGAATGCGGGATTGCATGGCGGGGTCGCGAGTGCCGTAGCGTTTGAGATATATGTCAGCAAGCTTTCGAACCAAAACGTCGCCGTCGCCACTGGCAAGGGCCATCCGGGTTGGCGCGAGAAACTCATAGGAGATTGTCGGATTGCCGGGTATGACCCGGACCGCAGAGGCCAAGTCCGACGCGGTGGTCACGGTGCCATTCCTTGCAGAAGCGGCCGAGATTTTTTGCTGGTCGAAGCGACCGTCGGCGATGACCAGAGCGCGGTTTGCGTTTATTTCTTTGGGCGAGGTCCCGAAGTTCGAGGGCCAGAAAGCGATGGCGGCGTGATCGAGGTCGCGTGTGTAGTCGAAGCCCGTGTCGCGCACGAAGTTGGCGTAGTCGCGATCAGCTTGCGGGCCGGGCGCGGCGAGGCCGAGCGCGGCGGCGAGCGGGGAATTCTGTAACGCGCGCAAATTTGCCGCGTCTATATAAGCTATGACCGGGGCGTCGCCCGGAATCTGGCTGAGAATGTCCGGCGGAGGCCCCGCCGCCGGGATACCTGGAACCGTGGAAACGATCGGCGGGAGCGGACCGGATTGCCAGAAATAATAAGCCAGGCCCGCGCCGATCAGGCACAGCAGCACGACTGCGATTACAATCCAGGCGCGTTTGGCGGAAGAGAGCGGCACGTTAAATGAATGTTCGGCGCTACCAACTTAGTGTAATGTTTTTATTCCCGGCTGCGTAGAATATTCAACGCAGCGGGTGTGTGGGCATTGGGCGCAGTGAGGTGCGGAAATGACATTCCGAGGGAACAAGGCGCTG
>JGI12635J15846_10005012_pt1 | contig 11441 bp, 8 predicted proteins | sample BlaSpr_A8_OM2_M2_FD_15846 | JGI IMG/M metagenome (IMG submission 15846) | reverse complement strand
CCGCACATTCTCACCGTCTACGAGGTCGGGGAGGACAAAGGATCACTGTTCATCGCCTCGGAACTGGTGGAGGGCCGGACTCTTCGAGATTTGCTTCACGGCGAAATGCCCTGCGACCAGGCGTTGGCCTTCGCCAAGCAGATTTTAGAAGCGCTAAGCAGTGCACATCGTGCTGGCGTCGTACATCGCGACTTGAAACCCGAAAACATCATGGTGCGGCCAGACGGTTATATCAAGCTGCTTGACTTTGGCTTAGCAAAGCTGCTTCCTCCTCCTGCGGCTGGCCTCGGCGAAACGGCGGATGTGGACTTGACCACCCCCGGTCAGATGATGGGTACAGTGCGGTATATGTCGCCGGAACAAATTCTTGGAGAATCCATCGATCACCGGAGTGACTTGTTTTCGTTCGCGATCATTCTTTATGAGATGGTTTGTGGTCGGCATCCTTGGCAAGGCACTTCCAACGTAGACATTCTCCATGCCATTCTGCATGAAGAGCCGCAATCCATTTCGCCGAACACGGCAAAGGCTTGCAAGAATCTTCCCCCAGTCCTGGAGAAGGCGTTGCAGAAAAGGCCTTCGAACCGTTATCAAGTCGCAGATGAATTCCTGGCGGCCCTTTCCGGCGTCGCGACCGCTAGCTTGGCAAATCCTGCGGCAAGGGAGGAAGATTCCAGCTCTTCGCTTGCCGTCCTGCCGTTTATTTTCCTTAGTGCCGTGGAGGGAAAAGAATTGCTTTCTTTGGGATTTGCCGATGCTTTGATTACCACGCTAGGGAATCTGGAAGATCTGGTGGTTCCGCCGACTGCGGCGATCCTACAATATCCCGGTGGTAGCGACCCCGTCGCGGTTAGCAGTGCGATGCGGGTCCGCCACGTGTTGCAGGGAAGTATTCAGCGGCTGGGGTCGCATTGGCGGGTTTCTGTTCAGCTGTTTGACTCGCACGTGCGGAAAATCACTTTCGCTGAAAAATACGATTTTACGCTACAGGATATTTTCGAAATTCAGGATGAAATCAGCAAACGCGTGGCCGAGGCCTTGGCAAGAAAATTCCGCCGCGGCGCGCTGAAGGCGCGCGACCGCTACACCACCGATCCTGGCGCTTACGGCGCATTCCTCGAAGGGCTTCGCGAAAGTTATTCCGAAGACCTTGAATCTTTGAACAGAGCGATTGCCGCGCTCGACCGCGCCATCGCTGCGGACCCCAAATTCGCCCTCGCACACGCGACACTCTCTTATGTCTGTACCGGAAAATATTTCGGCTTTGACCCTCGCCGCACGTGGATCGACAGAGCGGAATTCCATGGCCGGCAAGGGCTGGAGCTGGACCCTGATCTGCCCGAGGCCCATTTAGCGAGAGCTTACATTTTGTGGAGTCAGGCCACTAATTTCCGCCATATTGAAGCCATCGCGGAGATACAGAAGGGATTGGCGCTCCAGCCCAACCTGGATCACGCACACAACCGGCTGGGCACGATCTGCGCGCACATCGGCCGGCTCAAGGAGGCCAGATGCGCCTACGAAAGGGCGCGATTGGTGAACCCGCAGAACCTCGCGAATCACAACATCGCGCAGTCCTATCTTTGGGACGGAGACCTGGAACGTGCAGAGCGGGAACTTGATGTTTGGGCGCGGGAAAGCCCCCAGAACAAGTATCTCCTCTGGTTTCGGCCGCAGCCGGCCTTGTTTCGCGGCGACTTGGAGTCTGCGAGACAATACGTGGATTCCGCGCTCAAGCTTCTTCCCGAGGAGCCGTTGATGATTAGCCTGAATGGCTTGCTGTACGCTCTTCATCAGGATTCTGCAGCAGCTCTGGATTGTGTCCACCGGGCCTGCGAGTCACCTCGTTCGTTCGGACACACGCACCACACGCACTATCAAATCGCATGTACGTACGCCGTTCTAGGGCAGCCTGGCAAAGCTTTCCAATGGCTGGAGCGAGCGATTGATGGAGGTTTTGCGTGTTGGCCGCTGTTTCAGCGCGATCCCTGCTTGAAGACTCTGCACGATTCGCCAGAGTTCCGTGAAACTATCGCCCGGCTCGAACGCGAATTCGCACAAGTCAAGATTGAATACGTCTGAAAGATGGCCAGATCATCACACTCCCGTTCGCGAGAGTGTATAGCAAGACAGAGAATGGGGAACCTGACAAAAACTATACCTGGAATGACTCCGTGCTGTTGACCGGATAACATCAGCTAGTTCATCGATGCCCAGCATGTCCCGTGATTCCGGATGGGTAGTCGGCAACCCTTCCTTTACAGGATTGGGGAAGAGTTGCCCGTAATCCGTTCACAATCGATGGCAAGCGCTAATCGAGCTTCCACAGAGCAGCAACACGCTACTGCAGCTTTGCGTAGTCCACTTTCGCTTTTTTCAAGATGGGAATCTCGGAATCGGCGTCCTTCCAAAGAGTGAGGAAATCTTGGTATTTCTTGCGAGCCTTGGCTGTCTCACCTTGCATCGCGTATGCGCGGGCAAGTCCGAGATGCGCCAGTGCACCGAACGCATCGCCGACGGTTATTCCGCGGTGATCCACAATCTTCTGAAACTCCCTGGCGGCCTCGGCACCTTGGTGCGCGGCCAAATATGCTTGGCCACGCACATAGACCGGATATAGTGCTCCAAAATATGCAAATGTGGCGCTGCGCGGCATGCCTAGGTCATAGGGAACAGCAATTTGGAGAAATTCGATCGCCTTGGAAGGATCGCCGTGGTTCAGCGCGAGAGACGCGCGAACGGAAGGAAGGTAATAGAAACGGACCGAAGTGTCCTCGGGGAAATCTCTTTCCAAATCATTAGCTAGAGACTGAGCCTGCGAAGCGTCGCTCGACATGGCCAGTGCGAGGGCTGCGCCATACCTGACCTCGCGGTTTTCGGCGAGCGCAAGTGCATCCTTAGCCGTCCGCTTAGCCACAGGCGCATCCCCGAAAAAGGCTTCCCACAGTGCGGCTCTGGTTTCAAATAAAGCTGCCCTTTCGCGATGTCCTGCCTGACGTGCCAAATCGCTCGCCCGCTGTGACCACCTTCTGGCTTCTTGCAGGTGACCGGTATATGCCAGAGCAAAAGCTTGGCGGTCCGACATCCAGTCCTCCGCGCCAGGCTTTCCTTGAGCCTCGGCCACTTCTCGTTGCATGCCTGTGCTGTCGCCTTTCAAAAAGGCGAGATCGAATCGCAGATGCGACAAGAAAGGAGCTTCCATTTTTCGCTCGGAGGCTCTCCGAAGCACGTCTTCAGCCTCTCCCGGGCGGTCAAGGTAAACAAGGTTGTAGCCCAGGAGGAAATATCCAGTGTAAGTGTCGGGAGCAAGGTCAATAGCCTTATGACCCTCTTCTGCTGCTTTTTCATACCTGCCGAGCACGAGATAAATGAAACCGGACAGGAAAGCGTGAGGCGTCCATTCACGGGGATAAATTTGCGCCCACTGCTCGCAGGTCTGCTGTGCCTTTTCCTGGTTTCCGGTTGCGCGCCCGTCATAGTAGGCAGTGATAAAGAACTTTTCTTTGTCACTGGCATGATCGCGTAATTCGTAGGCTTTGCGAATGTTCTCTGCGGCGAGGTTGGACTCACCAGTAGCGCCATAAAAGAGTCCGAGCGCAGCATAGCCCAGCGCAAATTTCGGGTCGATCTCCACGGCGCGTTTGAAAAAAGGCAGACCGGCATCCGCGCCTGCTGAGGCGTTACGTTGCCAGCCCATGCTGTAGGCTTGCAAAGCCTGGAGCGAAGACGTGGTGGCTTCCTCTAGGGAGACGTCATGCTGCTGAACGGTGGCGAGCGATTCGCCGACGCGCGTTCTAAACTTGCTGGCCATTTGACTCAGGGTATTCAACACCTCTTCTTTCGTAGCGGCTTGGACCAGTTCGTCATCGAGGACTTTTCCAGTGCGGCAGTTTTCCGCTCGTAGTCCCAGGACATACTGGTTCCCTAGAGCTGCGATTGAACCTTGCAGCACGGCGGCACTGGCGGTGCGCTGACAGACTTCTCGCGCGAGTTGCGGAGTCAGGTGGGCATCGGCAGGCTGGCTCATCATGCGCAGCGTTTGTTGGACTCGGTCCTCAGGAACAAGGCTTAAGAAAGGAGATTGTTCAAGTTGCACGGCCAAACCCTGCCGCAGTGTGCCGTCGAAAACGGGATCGCCTGTGGAATTTGTGAAGTCAGCGAGGATGAGGGTGTCTTTGTCTGTCAGCCTTGGCGTGCGGTGAAAATAAAAGAAGGCCGCGATGGAAAGTCCCAGCACCGTCGCGGCAGCCACAATGACTTTCCAGCGCCCGGCGAGCGTTCTGGCTCCGCTCTTGGTGGGCGCAATGCCTCGGTGTGAGTCCGTGTCACGCTTCAGGCGTTGAAGGTCCGTGCGAATGTCCGCTGCGTGCTGGTAGCGCAGGTTGCGATCTTTTTCCAAACACTTGTCGATAATCTCTTCGAGCCTGGGCGGAAGGCGCGGATTCAGCCGCGTCGGCGGGACAGGTGCGCTTTCTAAAATCGCATGAAAAACCACACCGGAGGTCTCTCCAGGAAAGGGCAGCGCCCCTGTCGCCATTTCGTAGAGCACCACGCCCAAGGAAAACAAGTCCGTGCGGGTGTCCAGTTCTTCGGCGCGGACCTGCTCCGTCGACATGTAGGCAACCGTGCCGACCGCAGTGCCGGTGCGCGTAAGGTCTTCCACACTCAGCGTAGGTCCACCCGATTCGAAGCCGTCCTCGAAGTTGTCGAGCAGTGGGGAACCCTTGGCCAAACCAAAGTCGAGTATCTTGGCATGGCCGCGCTGGGTGACGACGATGTTCGCGGGCTTGATATCGCGATGGATAATACTTTTGGCATGTGCGGCGTCCAACCCATCGGCGATTTGGATCGCCAGGTCTAGGAGCTTGTCCACTGGCATCGGCTTTCCCTGGATGCAGTGCTTTAGAGTCTGCCCTTCCAGAAACTCCATCACGATAAACGGCTCGCCCTCGAACTCATCGATGTCATAAATCACGCAGAGATTAGGGTGGTTCAAGGTCGAAGCGGCGTTGGCCTCGCGCCTGAGGCGTTCCATAGCCCGCGGACTCCGGAGGAAAGCCTCTGGCAGGAATTTCAGGGCTACCAGACGGGGCAGCTTGGTGTCCTGGGCCTTGTAGACCACACCCATTCCCCCACCGCCCAGCTTTTCGAGGATCTGGTAATGAGAAACGGTCTTGCCGGTTTCGTCGGCGGAGGAGTATGGCGATGTACTCGAAACATTTTCGGTCGCGGCAAGTTTCTGAGCTACAAATTCGAGAGCCGGCGATTCAAGAAAACTATCCGCTTCTTTGTGATCAGCGAGAAGTGCTTCAACCCTAATCCGGAGGTCTTGGTCTCCCGCACAACTCTCTTCGAGGAAGGCGATCCGCCGCCTTTCTTCGACCTTCAGGGCGGAATGAAAGAGCTCCTCGATTCGCCGCCAGCGTTCCGGTTGCATGGCGCGATTATCCCCGCAATTCACCGAGCAGCCAAGCTTTTGCGAGCTTCCAGTCGCGCATCACCGTCTCGGGAGAAACTTTCAACACTTCAGCAGTTTCCTTGACGCTCAGGCCCCCAAAAAACCGCAGTTCCACGACCTCACTTTTGCGTTTGTCAACGTTCGCTAATTGGTGCAGCGCCTCATCAATGGCCAGTAGATCGCGGCGGGGCCCCCGCGAAACGACGGCCGAAGCATCCAAGCAAACGCGCTCGGCTCCTCCGCCGCGCTTCTGATACTGCTTCGCGCGATAGAGGTCCGTGAGAATCCAGCGCATTTGCTTGGCGCAAATAGCAAAGAAGTGTGCCCGGTTCTGCCAACTAACCCGCTTCAAGTCCACCACTTTCAAGTAGAGCTCATTGATGAGCGCGGTGGTTTGCAATGTCTGGTTGCGCTGCCCGTGGGAGATGCAACGTTTTGCGGCGCGGTACAGCTCTTCGTAAACCAGCGGGGTTAATTTCTCAAGCGCTTGATGATCACCGCCGTTCCAGGCCTGGAGCAAGGCAGTGATTTCGTGGGTGTAGGGCTCACTCATACAGTCCCTGGGCCAGCCGGGGCACACGCCGAAGGTGCGGCGATTTTACCACGGCCGATAACAAGGGACCTCCTGCATCGGATTTGCTACTGGCTTTGCGGTTTTTGAAGCCAGTTCTCGATATACCAAGTAGAGGGCAGGAAATGAACACGCTCTCAGGGTAGTCCGCGGGAGGGAACAAACATGAAACGGAGTACTTTGAAAACGACATTGTCACGAATCGCGCCGTTCGCACTGAGCCTTGCTGTCTTCGGGGGGCCAGTCTTGGGACAGGAGCCAGGGCCTATTCGCTATTCCGTAACAGACCTCGGCCCAGTCGGACCGCCGCCTGGCCAGCCGTTTGTCCTTACAACAAACGGCTTCGTTAGCGGACAAGTTATTCTCACTGACGGAGCCAACGGCGTATCGCATGCCGTCGTCTGGCACGGAACCTCAATGAGGGACATAAGTGCCCCTGGACTCGGCGGCGTGAACAGCGCCGCGTTTGGCGTCAACATTTGGGAGCAGGTCGTAGGCGAGGCGGAAAATGGCAAGCTAGACCCAAGGGGTGAAGACTTTTGCGGATTCAAGACGCAGGGATTTTCTAGCCAAGCCATCTCCTGCCTGCCTTTCGTTTGGCACAACGGAGTAATGACCGCGCTCCCGACGCTGCGCGATAAGTACGACCACAGCGGCGACAATGGTCAAGCTTGGCAAATCAACCCGTTCGGTGTGGCCGTCGGCTCTTCCGAAAATACGACTGCCGATTTGACTTGCTCGGGCCTCCCATCATCCCCGCAAGTGTACGAATTTAAGCCGGTCGTTTGGTACAAGCCCTTCTTCTGGGCTAAGCCAGTTGTACAAGAACTTGAAACAGTCTCTGGCGACCCGGACGGACTGGCCTTCGCAATTAATGACCGAGGCCAGGCCGTTGGTGCCTCGGGAAGTTGCGGCGCTTTCAATACAATTACGCTGACCAACCTCGTGCCACTGCACGCGGTGCTTTGGCAGGACGGCAAGCCCATTGACCTTGGCAACCTCGGCGGCGATGGACATTTTGCTGGAATTTACGCCACTGGCCTCAACGATGTCCGCCAGGTTGTCGGTGTTTCCGACACCACTGGCGATGCATCGTTCCATGGTTTTCTCTGGCAGGATGGCCACATGAGCGACCTCCAGCCGCTTGCCAGGGACTCTTACAGCTACGCCACCGCCATTAGCGACAAGGGACTAGTCCTTGGCTTGTCGCTCGACGCAAGCTTCAACCTACGGGCAGTCTTCTGGCATAACGGAAACGTGAGTAACCTCAATGACTTGGTTCCCGCAGACACTCCTTTGTTTCTGCAAACCGCATGCTCGATTAATGGACTGGGCCAGATCACCGGGATTGCGTTGGCGAAAGGCACTACCAATGACTACCATGGCTATCTGGCGACTCCGATAATCAGCGATGTGAACAGCGACAGCGCCACGGCTGGCGTAGAAGGCGCAAGCAAAGAAAACGCCAAGGCTCTGCAGCAATGGCGCTTCGGCCGGCTTGCATCGCAGCGGTCGCGGACCGAGTGACCGTTCGCAAGCTCCGAATCGTCAAAAGTTGGATTGGTCCGCCAGTCGAGGAATAGGAACGAAAGAGCAGGAATATCTCCTGCTCTTTCGTTACCCTATCTCTCCGCTCCGAGATCGGAAACGAACTAATTCGGGAAGCTCCAGACCAAGCTCCGGGCGTATTGTCGGCAATCCGGAAACTATTCAGAAATGTCTGTTGACTGCCTGAGCCCCGGTAGAGGGGCAAGTCGTAATTCAACGGATATGCGTCGGTGTGCCATCCGTGCCACTCAGAATTGCCTACCGACCAACGCATTCTCGCCCTTATTGCTGCCTTTTGCCGCCTCGCGGATTTCGCAAGTCCTGTAGAGTCAAAGAGAAAACTGGTAGGGGCGGTGGGGATCGAACCCACGACCTTCGGCTTAAAAGGCCGCTGCTCTACCACTGAGCTACGCCCCTAGGGAGTCCTGACATTTTACATGAATAGCGCGCGGCGCACATGTAAAGCATGGATTTGCAGAAATTTATTTCACGGTGGAACTCGCGGTCGGTTGCGCGAGCGCCACGCCGGCTGATGCCGCCAGTGTGCCGGAAATGGTGCTACGGCGATGGTTTTGTATTCTTACGTGTGTTAATTTTCCGGTCGAAATTCTGATGCTTGAAATTGCCGCATTAATTCGCCCTTATTTCGCGGGGATTTGGAATTCGCTCTGGATGAAGTGTTTGATGCCCCGGCCGCCTGTCAAACGCAGGCAGACGAGCGTACCCTCGCGCTCCAGGTCGATGTGGAAATCGAAAAAAGGGCAGCATTTGCTTTCGGCAACGACCCAATCGGCTAACTCTGCAATTGATACGAGCGATGGGTTGAACTGAAATTCATAGCCCTTTTCCGTCTCGACGATTTCTGTGCGGCTGCTGATGAGTTTCTCGGTCAGCTGCTCATGGTGTGCTCGTTCGGCGGGCGCTAATGCCTTTACATTGCAGAAGAATTTGCTTCCCGTAGTCATCGATTGATGTTCCTCCTTTACAGTCTGGCGGAATTCGTACGCCGACATGCGAGCTGCAACGCCCGCAGCCATGACGCAGGTCAGTGCGACGGTAGCCGCAAGCTTCACTCGGCACGACCTGAATTGATTCGTTTTATAGTCCATGCGATTGCCCTCCTGGATTTGCCCCATCTTACCGACCAATGGTAAAAGTTGAAGTTAGCTTTAAGTCAAGAAGCGGTTAACGATAAATTTCGGGGGTGACCGTGAAAATTGGAGAGGTTGCCAGCCGAACGGGTGTAAATGCGTCGGCGATTCGATACTACGAAAAGCTTAGCCTGATTCCGGCGCCGTATCGCGCCAGCGGGCAGCGCCGTTATACCGATGAAGCTATTTACCGCGTGTTGCTCATACGGTTCGCCCGAGACATGGATTTTTCACTCCAGGACATCAAAATTTTCTTGAGCGGTCTTAATGAGCAAGCGCCGGTAGGCAAACGTTGGAAAAGGCTCGCTCATTCTAAAATCAAACAGGTTGATGAGACAGTGGTGCGGGCACGGCGGCTCAAATCCCTTCTAGAACATCTGCTGCACTGCCGATGCGCTTCACTGCGACAGTGTGTTGACCGGCTCAGCCTCAGTCCCAGGTTGCGAGTCCTGCGCAACGGTGCCAAGTAGCGCCACGATTACGCGCCGCGAAGCAGCGTAGTCTGCGGCGAATGGTTATGCGGCGTTAGGAACTTCGCTCATGAGAGCCAAGAGATTACCTTCCGTGTCGCGGAAGAAGTTCATCCACAGTTCGTGAGTGGGCATGCGGGCGATGAGATGCGGTTCACCTTCAAATTTTGCACCCGCCGATTTGAGGCGCTGGAATGCGGCTTGAATGTCGCCAACCTGAAAATACAAAATAGAAGCCGGATGATCGAACTCGGGCTTTTCGGGTGGACTGAGCATCAGGCGCACACCGCCGCAATTAAAAAAGCTTAACTGGCCTGCACGGAAGAGGTGCGGCAAAGCGAGCACATCGCGATAGAATGCGGTGGCGCGATCGACGTCATGCACGTTGATGGCGATTTGCCCGATTCTTGAGAGAGTGGAATCGTCGGGAATATTCACAGGGAAGCCTCCTTCGAAGAGAAGTAGTTAGCATAGCTAACTATATTTCATGGCCAAGCGCAAGATTAAAATATCGCCGGAGGCAGAAGCCTATCGCATCGGAGACTTACTCCATTCGGCTGCCATTCATTTGCTGCGCAAAGTGCGCGCACAGGATCGCAGCACCGGGATTGGGCCGGCGCAGCTTTCCGCGCTTTCGGTGCTGGTATTTGGCGGGCCGCGCTCTTTGAAGGAGTTGGCGGAGGCTGAGCAAGTGCGTCCGCCTACGATGAGCCGAATCGTGGTCGGGCTAGAGCGAACCCGTCTGGTGCGGCGCAAAACAACCGACGATAAACGGCGTATGCTTTTGGAGGCTACTGCTCGTGGTGTGAAGATTTTGCAGGAGGGGCGACGAAGAAGGGTAGCGATGCTGGTGCGCGCATTGCAAGAATTGTCCGAGGACGAACTGCGAGCAGCAGCCGCCGCCGCGGAATTTCTGCGGAAGCTGGTGGGCAAATTATCGTGACGAGCGGCGGCGATTTCACCGGCACACGTCTGGCTGACAACACCCGGCTTACACGCTATGCTTTCGCCATGCCGAGGATATATGGCCGATGGGGATTGCTCGCGGCGATATTGGTCATTCCCTTGTGTCTTTTAGGGTTCAGCAGGCTCAGTGACCGCAGTGAATAATTCCAAAAAAGTAAAAACAGAATCCGCGAAGACCACTGGCGGCGCTCAGGGCAACGTCACACTTCCAGGACTCTCCGTAAAAGAAAGATTTGCCATCGGCAAAGCCGTGCGCAGAAGAGCGACGCGAAGCGCGCAGGGGAAGTGGGTGCCGCCGGTCAATCGTTTCGATCCCATTGAGTTGCTAAAGAAATCGGACCACGGAAGATTGCCGGAGCTTTTGCCGATTCGATACGCGCGGATGCGTCAGTCGGCGTTCGGGTTCTTCCGAGGCGCCGCGGCAGTGATGGCGGCGGATCTGGCCACGACGCCGCGAACAGGCTTGCACGTTCAGGCCTGCGGCGATTGCCACGTCAGCAATTTTGGCGGCTTCGGTTCCCCGGAGCGCCGGCTGATTTTTGATATTAACGATTTCGACGAAACGTTGCATGCGCCATGGGAATGGGATGTGAAGCGGCTGGCCACCAGCATTGTGCTTGCTGGACGGCAAAAAGGTGACGGAGAACATTCTTGCGAAAAAGTCGTGAGAGCGGCAGTGGCGAGTTACCGGGAACATATGAACCAGTACGCGAAAATGCGCGCACTGGAGGTGTGGTACTCGGAACTTGACGCCGAGATATTGATAAGCAGCGCGAAGACCAAGAAGGCCAGGAAATACTGGGAACGGATAGAGAAGAAAGCAAAATTGCAAACGGCGGAGCATGTTTTTCCGCACATGACTAAGATCGTGAACGGCTGGCCGCGCATTATCGACAATCCGCCGCTGATTTATCATCCGCGTCAGAGGATCAAGCAAGGCAAAAGAGTGCGGGAAATGTTTCGCCGCTACCGCTTGACGCTACCTGAAGAGCGGCGCGTGATTATCGACCGCTACCATATTGTGGACATCGCGCGAAAAGTTGTGGGCGTGGGAAGCGTGGGGACCAGATGCGCGGTGGTTTTGCTAATGGCGGGCAAGCACGACCCGTTATTTTTGCAGTTTAAGGAAGCGCTTCCGTCAGTGTTGGAACCCTACGCGGGGAAGAGTCGCTACACGTATCATGGCGAACGGGTGGTCACCGGGCAGCGCATGCTGCAAGCGGCCAGCGACATTTTTCTGGGTTGGACGCGCGATGATCAAGGGCACGATTATTATT
>JGI12635J15846_10005008_pt1 | contig 11449 bp, 9 predicted proteins | sample BlaSpr_A8_OM2_M2_FD_15846 | JGI IMG/M metagenome (IMG submission 15846) | reverse complement strand
TTGTTTTGGAATCCTACCTGCTTCATTCCTGCTATAACTACAGTTTATTTCGCCAACTGTTTGGCAATAGGCATACAAACAGCTGCAGAGACCTGTTTCCGGGGCCCCAGCTATATTTAGGAGACAGTTCAATGGGATCTACCTTACGCGCCTCCCTGAATCGAATGTTTCATCAACCATCCACCGGAACGGCAAGGTCGCGCCAAGTCACGCGAACGGCTCGATATTTCCTGGGATTTAGCGCGGTTGCCTTGATCTCGGCTGTGGCGTCATTTGCGCAGACCGGATCGATTGCCGGCACGGTTTCGGACTCCACTGGAGCGGTGGTGCAAGGGGCGGAAATCACGGTGCGAAATGCCGCCACCAATGAAACACACAAGGCAGCCAGCGGCGCGTCGGGAAGCTATTCCATTAGCGATCTTGCCGTTGGTCCCTACGAGATCACAGCAAGAAAAGACGGCTTCAAGCTTTTTCGGCTCCCCAAGATTGAATTGACGGTGGCGCAAACGCTCACCGTCGATCCGAAACTCAGCGCTGGCGCGACCAGCGAAGAAGTAACCGTACGGGCCGATCAGGTACAAGAAGTCGATCTCGAAACTTCGCAGATATCCAATCTGGTCGATCAAAGAGAAATGGCAGCCTTACCGTTGATTACCCGCAACCCCTACCAACTCGTGTTGTTGTCGCCGGGTACATCGCAAACTGATAGCTCGAACCAGGGCATCTCCGTCAACGGAGCGCGTGACCGTAACAACAACTTTCTGCTGGATGGAGTGGACAACAACGACACATCCGTGCCTGGTCAGATGGCCGGAGTGCTGAACGCCAATCCCGAGTCGACGGAAGAATTCCGCGTCATTACGGACAACTTCAACGCCGAATATGGCCGCAACACCGGAGCTATTATCGACGTGGTCACCAAGAGCGGTTCCAACTCGCTTCATGGAAACGTCTATTACTTCGGTCGCTGGAACGGCTTCGGAGGCGCGCGCGATTATTTCAACCCCGGGGTAGGAGCGGATGCAGGGCCAATGAACCCATACATTCGCCACCAGTTCGGATTTTCGATTGGTGGTCCCATCATCAAGAACAAGACATTTTTCTTTTTCAACGACGAGATGGACCGCTTTCGCACGACTTTGACCAATCAAGCCACCGTGCCGACGGCGGCATTCCTGACCGGAAAGTTCAACTATACCTACACTGACAGCGTCACGGGCGGCCAGGATACTGTGCCGATTGACCTCACGCAGGGTGGGGCCAACAATGCAGCGGGAATCCCGCTTGATCCCACCATGCAGAAGGTGTTCGCGAACTTTCCGACGGCTGCGCAATCGACCAACGGCATCTCGGGCAGCGCATTTTTTCCCAGCACCTCGGCGCAGAGTGCTTACAATCCAACCGTAAAGCTTGATCACCATTTTACGGACCGTGAATCCCTGAGTTTGCGTTACGCCTACAACCACTTTTTCGATCCGAACCCGTTCCATGATGATATTTTGCCGGGACAGATCGGGGCGGTTGCATCCAAAGACATCAGTGAAGGTTTGTCTGCGCAATTGACCTCAACCTTGAGCAATAACCTGGTGAATAACTTCCAATTTGGCTGGAACCATGTATACGCGACCTTCTACCTTGGAAAGGCGACGACGAATGTTCTGGACGGCCCCGGCGGCGTGGACGCTGAAGGCAACGGCTGGGACTATCTCATGGATCCATTCACCAGCTTCGCTAGCCCTCTGGGGGGCGCGGACAGTCAGGCACGCAAGACAGGCACGATCAGCTATACGGATAATCTCACTTGGGTCCGAGGTAATCACACCTTCAAGGTTGGTTTCGATTTCCGCGACGTTGGTGAAAGCGGCTTCGATGATTTTACTTCGCGCCGCCAGCTCGATTTTAGGTCTTTGCTGGAGTTCAACTTCGACCCGGGCATTGTGAGCCCTGAGCCCGCAAATGATACCAGCACGACTTTAATCGACGCGGCTGACGCACTTTATGGCGATGTGATCGAAGACAGCCAGTCGCAGTTCTTCAACAAGGCTGCGGTTCGACAGCCTTCGGACAACAAGTTCTTCAAGCAGCACGAGTTTGACTGGTACGGGCAGGATTCTTGGAAGATTCGGCCGAACTTTACCTTGAGCTTGGGATTGCGTTACCAACTCAATGGCGTTCCATACGAGACCAGCGGAAACCTTTCGAATTTGTTGCAGGATCCGGGAACATATGCAGCCGGGCAGGCTGTAACATTTAGCTTAGTGGGGCCGGGCTCGGGGCACTCCCTCTACCAACCCGACTACAAGGACATCGAGCCGCGCTTCGGTTTTACTTGGGATCCCTGGAGAGATGGAAAGACTGCAGTTCGAGGCGGTTTCGGCATCTTCCATGATCGCACCTTCGGGAACGCATTCGGGAACGTCCGCGCCGATCCGCCCTTTCAAGCCAGCTATACAAACTTCCCGGTGGAAACTATTAACAACGCTTTTGGTTCGGGCGGCTTTCCCGCCCAGGTGCCTCCCCAGACGCCTTCGGCGTCTATTCCGGATGGCTCCTTCGAGTCTGGAATCGTAGTCTTTGATCCTCATTTCCCAAACGCTGCGAGCAACAATTGGAACCTGGACATTCAGCGCGAGTTCCGGGGTAACAATGTTCTCGATGTGGCTTACGTGGGAGCCATGGGAGTGCATGTTTACGGCGAACGCGACGGAAATCCGCCGAACCCGAATTTGGTCGCGCAGTTGGTTGCCTTTTGTGTGGCGAGCAATCCAAACAACTTCGGGTTCCCCGGAGACGTCTCCCCCACGAACCCGAATGGACAGTGCTTATCCTCAACAGTAAGCGGCACGAGTCTCTATATTGGAGCAACCCCAGCGGCACAACTCGACGATTTGCCGTTCAATGCGGTGAACAACAACGCGCTGCTTCAGCCCGATTACCAGATCGATGAATTCAACTCCATTTATCATGGCTTGCAGACCAAGTTCACGCACCGCATGAGCCATGGCCTGCAATTCCAAGTGGCTTACACGTGGTCGCACTCTCTCGACAATTCATCCGATCCTCTCACTCCAGCCATCGGGTCACACACGTTCCCGCGAAATTCCCTTGACTTGGCAGAAAGCTATGGCAATTCAGATAACGATACTCGTCACGTAGCGGTGATCAACTATATTTGGGAGCTTCCTTTTGGCCGTGGCAAGGGCTATTTGAGCCATGGAGCGGTGGGCCGGATTATGGAAGGTTTCGAATTCGATGGCATCTTTAGCGCCCAGACTGGGCATCCCTTCCAGGTTCGTGGAACCCAGGACACAGAGAGGACGGGCATCAACGCTTGGGGTAACCAGGTTGGCGACCCGTTCGGTCCGCCCGCCGGGGCGGGTTGCTCCCCAGGGTCGCTGGCGCCGGGCTCTGGTTTTGTCTACATCACCAATCAGTGCGCTTTTACAAACCCTGCTTACGGATCCGCGTCCAATAATGAGCGTAACCAATTCTACGGTCCCGGATTCTGGGACTGGGACGTGACCTTGGCCAAGAGGATGAGTTTGAGCGAGCGGGTTAAGGCCGAGCTGCGTTTCGAGGGCTACAACATCCTCAATCACCCGCACTTTCTCAATCCCGGAACCGACGCGGCAGGCAATGGCAATTTGATTGGGCAGTCGCTATTTGGGGTCGTAACCAATACTTATACCCAGCCGGACGGGACCACCTCGGCCCGCCAGGTTCAAGTGGCGCTAAAGATCATGTTCTAGGCGGAAAACGCTCAATCCTCCACGGCCTCTGGCAATCGCCACAGGCCGCTACTTTTGATATTACGGCGCGTCTGACTTCAGGGCCTCTCCGTGACCACGCCATCGTTCTCTTTTCACTTCCCAAACATCGGATAGTGGCTGGCGGCGCCCATGAAGAACAAGAGGACGACCGAGAGCCAGGCGTTGGCGCGGCTCACGAGAAATGCTTGTCGCGCCATCGCTTTGGCTTTGTCCGGCATGGGAGTGCCGTTGGTGGCGCTGTCGCGGGTCCATTGGATGAGCCGTTTCTGGATGCGCCAGATCACTCCCCAAACATTCAGCAGCATGACCCAGCCGATGCCGCCGCCGATGCCGATCGCGAGCAGGCGATTACTCTCCCAGCCGTGGTTGTTGAGGCTCAGGAAAATCCAGGCTGCTGCAGCCGTGACTACGGCATAGACCACACCGATGAATGCTCCCTTGTCGAAGATGCCTTTGCCGGGAATGAGGCAGGCGTAAAGCACTCCCCAGACCAGAGTCCAGATGAGAAAGAAGCTGCCCATCGCCAGGCCGCTGGTCGCCTGGAATCCCTGAATCTGTCCGTTATGGGCGTCGGAAGCCACAATGTTTCCCCAATAAATAATGCCAGCAAGAACGGTGATCGCCGCCGACATGCGGAACCACCACAGGGCCCGGGTCATGAGCGGAGGCAGCACTTTGCCTTTGGTCGCGACGTCGAGTTCTTTCATCAGCGGTACATTCACCAGATTGAAAAAGTAGAGCAAGCCGATCCACATGATGCCGGCGAGGAAGTGAATCCAGCGGACCAGCATCAGGAAATTGGTGTTGAAGTCCGGAGGAAAATTGATTTGTGGCCCGAAGAACGTTGCGAGCGCGGCGCTTGCCATGATGCCTCCTAAGATTTGACCAGGGCGGGATTCGCCCACGCGGGCGATTGTACACAACAAGACGTTTTCTAGATTGAAACAAAAGTTGACTTCCGCGAACTTCGGGGTTGAAAAGCACTATAGGACGCCGTATCGTACTCGCAGTTACCTGCTGGGCGGCGCAACCCCGGAAAACACGGGAGCGCGAGCTGGCAGGATGTCCCCCCGTATTCCCTGGCGGATAGCCGCGAGGAAACGCTGTTGCACTGAATTGGTTCCAAGGCGAACGCCGAAGAACCAAGTGGATAGGTCGCAGTTCAAAAGAATCTAAGGAGATCGGCTATGGAAAGCAGCAAGCCGGCACAAAACATCCAGGATTCCTTCCTTAATACTGCCCGCAAAGAAAGGCTTAGCATCACGATTTATCTGCTGAGCGGAGTGAAGTTGACCGGTCGCATTCGCTCCTTCGACAAGTATTCGGTGGTGCTTGAGGCCAACGGGCAAGAGCAACTGATCTTCAAGCACGCCATCTCGACGGTGGTGATGGGCCGGACGCTGCCGCATGGTGCGCATGTTCCGCCTTCCGACGGAAAGGCTGCCGCCGGAACCAGTTCGGCGCCGGTGACGGCGGTCGCGGCGAGCGCTTCCGGTAACGAAGGGTAAGGCTTTTCCGGTTTGCGCAAGTCACATCCCAAAAAGACTCGCGATCGTGCGCCCGCAGCCGGGCGTGTGCCTCTCGGTACTCAACCTGTGCCAGCGGAGGATGTGCAGGAGCGCGCCTTCCTGGTGGGGCTCGACGTACGAACCCGCGGGCGCAGCGGAGCGAAGGTTACAGCACAAGCCCAGGCCGCGCGGGATGCTGCGTCGGTTCAATCGGTCGTGGATGGGAAACCTGCTGCCGCGGCGCATAGCTCGGGCAAATCCGTCGCGAATAAACTCGGCATTCCAGAGTTCGATGCGGAAGAATCTCTGGCCGAATTGCGCACGCTGGCGGGGAGCGCGGGCGCAAAAGTTGTCGGCGAAATCTTGCAGCGCCGTGACCGGCCCGACCCGGCGACCCTGATTGGCGGAGGCAAACTGGAGGAAATTGCCGGCGCGGCCGCGTCGGTAGATGCCGACCTGCTTCTCTTCGACCACGATCTGACGGCTTCGCAACAGCGCAATATTGAAAAGATCGTCAAGCGGCGCGTGATCGACCGTACCCAGCTCATCCTCGATATTTTTGCGCGGCACGCGCGAACGCGGGAAGGCCAGTTGCAGGTGGAGCTGGCGCAGTTGCATTACATGCTGCCGCGGCTGGCTGGGCGCGGCGTCGAGATGTCGCAACTCGGAGGCGGCATCGGAACCCGCGGTCCCGGTGAAACCCAGCTGGAAACTGATCGACGGAAAATTGCGCGTCGGGTGCGCCACGTGGAGCAGCAACTGGAAAACGTGCGCCGCATTCGGGCGCAGCAACGGCAGCGGCGGGAGTCGGCCCCGGTAGCGACCGTCGCGCTGGTGGGTTACACGAACGCCGGGAAGTCGACTCTGTTCAATGCGCTCACCCAGGCGTCGGTGCTGGCTTCGCCGCGCATGTTCGCCACTCTCGATCCGACAATTCGCGGCGTGGTGCTGCCATCGAAGCGCAAGATATTAATGTCTGATACGGTGGGATTTATTCGCAACTTGCCGCACACGCTGGTCTCGGCGTTTCGCGCCACGCTGGAAGAAGTGCAGCGGGCTTCGCTGATTCTGCATGTGTCGGACGCCAGCAGCCGGCTCTCGGCCGAGCAGGACGCGCAGGTAGAGATTGTTCTCAAAGAACTGGAAGCAGAAAAAAAGCCTCGGTTGCGCGTGATGAATAAGATCGATCTGCTGGATGTGGAAGTAGCCGAAAGCCTGATGAATGACGCCGCCCCCGACGAAGCGAAAACAGCGTACGTGTCGGCATCCCAGGGCACGGGACTGGAGCGTCTTCTGGCGCGCATCGACTCCATGATCGACGAAGACCCGGTCCGCCGCGTGCACCTCCGCATTCCGCAAAAAGAAGGAAAGGCGCTGGCCATGCTCGAAGCCAAGGCGCGGATTTATTCCCGAATCTATAAAGATGGTGCGGTTGAGTTGGAGGTGGAAGCGCCGGAGTCAGTGGTGAGGAGAGTGAGGGAGTTCGTCGTGCCGGAATTCAAGCCCGGCAAAAGACTCAGAGAGCCGCTCTCCGAGACCAAGCGCGAACGGCGGTAAAACCGGCGGAGTCGGAGGATGCCTGAGGAGGATGCCTGAAAAAGCTCGTTACATTTTCCGAAGTCCTCGATTTCTTTGACCAACAACATCCCGTTGGGACCGACAATACCAATGAACATGCTCGGGGCTTACTGAGACAAGCAGACAAGAAATTCGCAGGCGAGTGGGCGCATGTGTCGCTCGGCAGAGCGGATATCTTGAATATCATGCTTCCGCACCACGTATCAGAGGGCGGCAAAGTTGGGCTAATACCGAGAAGCGGCATGACTGTGCTTGCCGCCGCGGAAAAAATACGGGACATCTCTATCCATGAGTATCGATCTGCCAACCCGGTTTGTTGGGGCAAGATCGATTACTGGAATGGACGTCCACTATCGCCCGTGTTCCTTAGCGTTACTCCTGTAGAGCATGACGATTATGCGGGGTTGAGTGATTACCGGGGATCTCTGATCCACATGGATGGCCTCCATCGTCTAATCGCATGGTCCCTCTTACCAGGTCGACGTGACCAGCACGAACCAAGGAAAGAAGGGGAGCCGCTTTTGGCCTATGTGGCTGGCTCTTATGAAGACTATCGGATCTCCAAAGCCAGTTCTTAAGCATCGCTAAAGTTTGTCGGGGTGTTTATCGGGACCGCTAATTTAAATGGGCCGGCAACCAAGAAGCGGTGACATTCCTTGGCCATCGGCCCATTCGATCCTGAATTGGATCGGAGGTGATACGTTCATGCTAATCCTATTGGAGGGGAAGTCAAGGATTAGTTGCAAATTTTTGCGAGCTCGGGAAATGGCGGATGCTCAGTCCGATTTTCCCATTTTGAGCGCCTGACTCGAGCCTCGGAACTTGGGCGAAAATTCCGCCCGCCGCGTTGACATAAACTCCCTGGGATGTTAACTTTAACAGTTTTCATAGCCCTCATTTCCCTGCACCGCAGCTGTCAATGGATAAAACGCTACGACAACTAGGCGAATTACTGCTCGGAGCCGTGCCGACGGTCATTCTGCTGGCGCTGCTGTACGCTCTCTATACGACGATCGTGCACCGGCCTTTGCGTCGCGTTCTCGACGAACGCCGTAGCAAGACCGAAGGGGCGGTTGAAAAATCGCGGGCTGACATTGCGGCGGCGGAGGCTCGCACGGCCGAGTACGAGCAGCGGCTGCGTGAGGCGCGAACTACATTGTTCCGCGCGCAGGAAGCACGGCGAAAGGCAGCGCTGGACGCGCGCACTGCGGCGATGAACGAAGCGCGCACGAAAGCCCAAGCCCAGGTGCAGGCGGCGAAGGTGGATATCGAGAAACATCGCGAGGAGGCGCAGACCGGTCTGCAGCCACAAGTACAGATGCTGGCTGCGGAGATTATGCAGCGGGTGCTGGAGCCAGCCGGGGCAGGCCGATGAATCCTGGTCCAATTGTTCTGAAATTGATTTCGGAGATGACCTTCGCCAACAAAATTATCCGGACGAGTTTGCTGGCATTGCTGGTGGTGAGTTTTTCCGGGCCAGGCGCATCGCTGTACGCGCAGGAGCAGCCTGCGGCTCCTCCGGAGCAACAGCAGTCGCCGAATTCATCGCCGTCGGATTCGTCCAATCAGCCCGGCTTTGGACGCCAGCTTTCGCGCGAGACCCGAGAAGCCGCGGGTGAGGAAACCGACGACAAAGCACAGTTCAGACAGTCTCCCGCGGTGCAGTTCATCGCGCGACACACTGGCCTGAGCACGGGCCGTGCTTACTTGTTATGCGTGCTGCTGAATTTTGCCGCGATTGCGGGAATCATTCTCTGGGCGGGCCGCAAGTATCTGCCGGCTGCGTTTAGTGCGCGCACGGCGGCGATCCAGAAGGCGATGCAGGAGGCGCAGAAGGCCAGCGAAGAAGCGCGGCGAAAACTGGCGGAGATCGAGTCGCGACTGATGAAGCTGGATGTGGAAATCGGCATGATGCGCGATGCCGCGGAAAAAGAAGCGGTGGCTGAAGAAGCCCGCATTCAGGCCGCGGCGCGGGAAGATGCCCGGAAGTTGTTGGAATCGGGGCAGCAGGAGATCGCTTCCGCAGTGAAAACGGCGCGGCGCGAACTGACCGCGTATGCAGCCGATCTGGCGGTTGCGCTGGCGCGGAAACAGATTCGCGTGGATGCTGCCACGGATCAGGCGCTGGTGCGAAATTTTGCCGGCGAATTGGGCGGGTTGTCTCCCGCGAAATCGGGCTCCACAAAATCCGGCGATGCGCCGGGGAAGGGCGGCCAATAACGTGGCATCGGTAGCCAGCACCTACGCCCGGGCTTTCGCAGATGTGGTTCTCGGGGCGAAGCTCGACGTGAACCGCGCCATTGCGGAGCTGCTCGCCATGGCCGCCCTGCTGGCCGAAAATTCGCAGTTGCGGCGGGTTTGGGACAATCCGGCGATTCCCGCCGAGCAGAAGCGCAAGGTGCTGGATGCGATCGTCGCGCGGGATGGGATTCTAAAACAAGTGAGGAACCTGGTTGCCGTGCTGATCGATCACCGGCGCATGCATTTTCTCGAGCCCGTTATCCAGCAACTGGAGAAAGAACTCGATGCGCGGTTGGGATTCGTCGAGGCAGAAATTACGAGTTCCCGCCAATTGGGTGATCCCGAGAAGCGCGAATTCGAGGCGCAGGTCGGAAAGCTGACGGGCAAGAAAGTGCGCGCACACTATGCCCAGGATACATCCCTCCTAGGCGGCGCGGTGCTTCGAGTGGGCAGCACAATTTACGATGGTTCGGTGAAAGGGCAGCTCGGCAGACTGAAAGAAGCTCTTAGCTCCTAGCTCCTGGCTTCTAGCTCGTGTAGCCAGAAGCGACCAGCTAGAAGCTAGCGGCGAGAAGCGAACTCTATGGCACAGATCAAAGCAGACGAAATAACCAAACTGATCCGCGAGCAGATCGAGAACTACGAATCGAAGATCTCCGTGGACGAGACCGGCACCGTGATCACGCTCGGCGATGGCATCGCGCGCGTCTACGGGCTGGACAAGGTGATGGCCGGCGAACTTCTTTCTTTCCCGCACGGCGTGGCCGGCATCGCCATGAACTTGGAAGAAGACCAGGTCGGCGTGGTGATCTTGGGGGAATACACCGAACTCAAAGAGGGCGACGAAGTGAAGCGTACCGGACGCATCATGAGCGTGCCCGTGGGCGACGCCATGATTGGCCGCGTGGTGGATTCACTCGGGCGACCGATCGACGATAAGGGTCCCATCGCCAGCGATCAGTTCATTGCTCTGGAGCGTCTGGCGCCGGGCGTCATCGACCGGCAGCCGGTGCGGGAGCCGATGGCGACGGGACTCAAGGCCATCGACAGCATGATCCCGATCGGCCGCGGCCAGCGCGAGTTGATCATTGGCGACCGCCAGACAGGAAAGACCGCGGTTGCGCTCGACACCATCATCAACAGCAAGGGCAATGACCTGATCTGCATCTACAACGCCATCGGGCAGAAGCGCTCGTCGATCGCGCAGGTGGTGAAGATTCTGGAAGACGCCGGAGCGATGGAATACACCATCGTGGTGGCGGCATCGGCCTCGGAACCCGCGCCCATGCAGTACATTTCGCCGTATGCAGCAACCGCCCTGGGTGAATATTTCCGCGACACCAAGCGGCACGCGCTGGTCATCTTTGACGATCTGTCAAAGCATGCGGCGTCGTATCGTGAAATCTCCCTGCTGCTGCGGCGTCCGCCAGGACGCGAGGCGTATCCCGGTGACGTGTTCTATCTTCACTCGCGGCTGCTCGAACGCTCGGCGAAGTTAAGCGACAAGAAAGGTGGCGGATCGCTGACCGCTCTTCCGATCATCGAAACTCAGGCCGGCGACGTTTCCGCTTACATTCCGACGAACGTTATTTCGATCACCGACGGCCAGATTTATCTGGAGACAGATCTGTTCAATCAGGGCGTGCGTCCCGCGGTGAACGTGGGACTCTCGGTAAGCCGCGTGGGCGGCAGCGCGCAGATCAAGGCCATGCGGCAGGTTGCTGGAACTCTGAAACTGGAACTCGCGCAGTACCGTGAACTGGCCGCGTTTGCGCAGTTTGGCAGCGACCTGGACAAGGCCACCCAGGCGCAACTCAATCGCGGACAACGGCTGGTCGAATTGCTGAAGCAGGACCAGTTTTCGCCACTGCCATTCTCGAAACAAATTCTGATCATCTTCGCCGGCACCGGAGGATTTCTTGATGATCTCCCGGTCAATCAAGTCCGTGACTTCGAAAAAGAGCTTTACAAATACGTGGACGCAACCAATTCCGCCCTGCTGCGCACGATCATGGAGAAGAAGATTCTCGACGACAGCCTGAAAGGGCAGTTGTCCGATTTGATTAAACAAGCCAAGCAGCAGTTTGTGGCTTCGAGGGAAGCGGTAGCGAAATAGTACCGAGTACCCAGCAGAACCCGCCTTTTCTAGGTGCTGGGTACTTGCAACCAGAATGCCCAATATTCTCGACATCCGTCGCCGTATCCGCAGCGTGGTGAACACGCGGCAGATCACTAAAGCCATGAAGGTGGTCTCGGCCGCCAAGCTGCGGCGGGCGCAGGAGCGCACGCTGGCGGCGCGTCCCTATGCGCAGATGTTGACCAATGTGTTGAAGTCGCTGGTGGCGCGAGCGG
>JGI12635J15846_10005001_pt1 | contig 11457 bp, 9 predicted proteins | sample BlaSpr_A8_OM2_M2_FD_15846 | JGI IMG/M metagenome (IMG submission 15846) | reverse complement strand
GAAATGTTTTAGCAGAGCGAGTGGGAGGGGGAGGCGCTTGAGTGGGGCCTTGGTGGCTAGCGCGGGAGTGATGAAACGTTTATGGGCGAAAATCTGGAACCCTTGGGTCATGCGCGTGGGAAATTCGCGGCGTGCCTGGACCTTGTGGAGGTAGACATCTGCGGATGCGCCCTTGGACAGGGCAGGAACGAGAATATTTGCGGCGGCGACCGCGTCTTGGATGGCGAGATTGATGCCGACGCCGCCGATGGGGGACATGGCGTGGGCGGAGTCGCCGATGCAGAGGAGTCCGCTGCGCGACCAGTGGCGCAGGCGGTCGACGGCGACGGACAGGAGTTTGATGTCGCTCCAGTCTTTCAGCTCGGCGGTGCGGCCTTGCAGAAATGGTGCGACAGTTTCGAGGTCCTGGCGAAACGCGGGCAGGCCCTTTTTTTGGATGGCGTCGAATCCGCCTTTAGCTATGACGTAAGCGCATTGCCAGTAATTACCGCGGTCAAGCGTTACGAGGAGCTTTCCGGCGCGGAAACGGCCTAGAGTCTGCGCGGGATCGGTGGGGAGGCGCGAAAGGCGCATCCAGAGCACGTCGATGGGAGCGCCGAGATCGAAGACTTCGAAACCGGCTTTAGCGCGCACGATGGAATGGCGGCCGTCGGCGCCGACGGTCAAGGCAGCGCGGAACTCGCGATCGCCGTCGCGGGTCCTGGCCCGGACGCCTGCCACGCGGTCGTCTTCTATGAGCAGATCGGTGACTTCGGACTCCATGTGGAGGTGAAATTCCGGATAGGACGTCGCCTTTTCAGCGATGAAATTCAAAAAATCCCATTGCGGCATCAGGCCGACGAATTTGCAATGCACTGGCAAGTGGGAAAAGTCGGCAATGGTAACGGAGAAGTCGTCGATCGCGGCGCCAATTTCCAATAGCTGCTGGTGCGGGACGCGCAGAAAATCTTCTAGGAGGCCGAGCTCGTACATCAGCTCGAAGGTTGAAGGGTGAATGGTGTCGCCGCGGAAGTCGCGAAAAAAATCGGCGTGTTTTTCGAGGACAAGAACTTCGATGCCGGCGCGGGCGAGGAGGAATCCGAGCACCATACCGGCTGGGCCGCCCCCCACGACACAGCAGGCGGTTTGTTTGGGTTGAGAGGAGGGAACTTCCGCAGCCATGATTCACGCCTCGGCAGGAGTTTGCCACAGATTGAGGCGCACCGGTCTGTGCTAAAAACTTAGCGGCCAATCATTTCATGACGTTGATCGTCGCGGCGACGCGCAGACTATTGCGGGCGCAGGAGGTGAATCGGTATACAATGCACGCAATCTCTTCGCACGATCCCGGGTACTTCTGAACGATGCCCAACTTGGAGACTAGATGGCGACAGCTGTAGCGAGTAGCAGCGTTAAGGTACGTGCCGGGCTTCCGGGGCGCAAGTATGACCATGTGTTTTTTCCGGCGATGGCGGTGCTGCTTCTGGGCTCCGTATTTCTAGGATTTGCGCGCAGCTATTACCTGGCGGGAATGTTTCACGCGCCATTGCCGCACGCGATTATTCATGTTCACGGGGCGCTATTTTCGAGCTGGATTCTGTTTCTGCTGGCACAGACGACACTAGTTGCGGCGGGGCGAACGGACGTTCACCGGCGCATTGGAATAGCTGGTTTCTTACTGGCGTGCCTGATGGTGGTCGTTGGAGTGGGGGCGGCTACGAATTCGTTGGCGCGGAGTGGTGGTCCTCCGGGCATTGATCCAAAAACGTTCTACATCATCCCGATTACCGACATGCTGATTTTTTCGGTGCTGGTATTTTTTGCGTACCGGGCTCGGTTTGATTCCACGGCGCACAAACGCATTATCATAATCGCGACGGTATCGTTGATGATTGCGGCGATCGCGCGTTGGCCATTTCCGGCAGTACGCGGCAACCCGTTGGCGGCACAACTGGTGTCCTACGTGTTCCTGCTAATGCTGGTGGCCTATGATTTGTGGTCCACCCACAAGATTCACAGGGCGACGATCTGGGCGAGCGTGTTTTTGATTTTTGTGCAGCTGATACGATTTCCGATTGGGCAAGGCGCAATGTGGCATGCGTTTGCCACGTGGGCGCAAAACTTAAGACTTTGAACGATGCGGGGCGCGCAGACCCCCTCCGCTTTACTGCTCGACGAAGAAAAATCCACGTGTACCGAAGGTATGCAGTTTCTCCGTCATATATCTGAATTGTTGGCAATGCATCCTCGCCAATGGTGGAGGCATCTTTCTCGTAATGCATAAATCCACGACTTTGGTTGACACTTCGGTATCCACAACAACTTCGTATTCCGATTATGTAAATCCGCAATGGGTCGCGCTGCTTGATCTGCTGGATATGAATGTGCGGTATGAACGCGGCGAAGGCGCCGAACTGTTTACGGACGATGGCAGGCGCATCCTGGATTTTTTGTCGGGATATTGCGTGCATAACACAGGACATAACCACCCGCATATTGTCCAGGCGCTGCAGAATGAATTGGAGGCGCGCGGGCCGGTGATGTTGCAGAGTCACGTGCCAGAGCTGGCTGGCGAGCTGGGGAAGAGGCTTTGCGATCTTGCGGGCGGAGGGCTGCGAAAAGTATTTTTTTGCAGTAGCGGCAGCGAAGGAGTTGAAGCGGCCATTAAATTCGCGCGCATGAGCACGCGGCGGGATGGTTTGCTGTGCGCGAAGAGCGCGTTTCATGGATTGACGGCGGGCGCGTTGTCGTTGATGAGCGACGCATTCTGGCGGGAGGGATTTGGGCCGCTGCTGGCCGATGCGGCGGTGGTGCCGTTCGGGGATTTGGCGGCGTTGGAGAAGCAACTAAATTCCAAGCGATTCGCGGCGTTTGTTGTGGAGCCGATACAGTCGGAAGCGGGAATCAAAATTCCGCCACAGGGATATTTGAAAGAGGCGGAGGCGATTTGCCGGCGTACTGGAACGCTTTTTGTTTTAGATGAAGTGCAGACGGGAATGTTTCGCACCGGGCCGTTTCTGGCGGGGCATCATTACGGCGTGAGGCCGGATATTGTTGTGCTGGCGAAAGCGTTGAGTGGTGGCCTGGCGCCGGTGGGCGCGACGTTGATGACGGGCGCGGTTTACGAGGGGGTTTATTCGTCGCTGCGGCGCGCGATCATACACACGTCGACGTTCAGCGAGAACAGTTTGTCGATGCGAGCGGGATTGGCCACGCTCGATGTATTGGAGAAAGAATCGCTGGGCGCGCGCGCCGCGGAACTTGGTGAAGAGTTGCGGCAGCAATTACGGGAAGAATTGGCGTCCTTTGAAATGGTGAAGGAAGTTCGCGGATTGGGGATGTTGTCGGGGATTGAGTTTGGCACGCCATCGAAGCTGGTGCTGAAGGCGGCATTTGAAGTGTTCATGAAGATTCATCCGGCGATGTTTGGGCAGATCGTGGTGATGAGAATGTTTCGGGATAAAAACATTCTGACGCAAATCTGCGGGAATAATTTCATGGTGCTGAAGGTGGCGCCTCCGCTGGTGGCGTCGCGAACGCAGTTGCGTGAATTCGTGGTGGCGATCCGGGATGTTGTGGAAGTGATGCATACGTCGACAAGCTTCTGGACAGATGCAGTGACGTTGGCAAAAAGAGCGGTGAAGATTTAAGAGCGCAAATTATTTTCTGACGGCCCAGGCGAGGCCATCGGGGTGCGTGCCGGCTGTAATTTTCCCAGTCACGGCGAGAGATTTCAGATCGATGACGACAATGTAGTCGTCAGGCGTGCAAGCTACATAGGCGCGTTGTCCGTCGGGTTGCATCAAAATGCCCGCAGCGCCGTGTCCTATTGGAACGCGCTTCACTTCCTTGCGTGTGGAACCATCCAGGACGACTAAATCCGGGCCTCCCAACGTTGAGACGAATACTAATTTTCCGTCTGGCGTAAATTTTAAGCGGTTCGCGCCTCGAACATTTACGTTCAGAGTTTGAACTACTTTTTTGGTGGCGAGGTCGATGACCGAAACTGTGCCGTCCTGCGCGTTTGCAACCCAGATTTCCTTCCCGTCGGGTGAAACATCGAAACCTTCGGAACCCTTGCCAACCGGAATTACGGTTTCGGTCCAATTGGTCCGTGGGGCGGCCCTCGGGGGAGCTCCGGGGGGCAGCGGTGGGCCAGCGGAGCTATCGGCTTTTTCAATGACGGTGACGGTCGCGGAATTTACGTTGGAGGTGACGATGGGATTCAGATTGGGGAAAACGTAAATCATGTGGGTGCGATCCTGCCCAGTGCCAAGGATCCAGTCGATTTGTTTTGTTGCCGGATCGTAACTGCCGACGGCTTTGGAGCCTTCGGCGGTGAACCAGAGTTTTCCGCCGACAAATGCCAGACCATGCGGGCCGCGCAGTGCTCCTAGATCGATTATCGGCAATGCTTTTTGTGCCAAGAGATCGACAACGGTAATGGTGTTGTAGGAGCCGCCGCCGTAATTGGAAATGAAGGCAAACTTGCCGTCGGCTGAGGCGATTACCTCGTGAGGATCGGGTCCTGCCGGGACGCGAGCGACAACAGTTAGAGTTGCGGGATCGACAATGGAGAGGGACTGTTCGCCTTTGGAAAGCGCGAGCAGGGAAGCCGGGGGAGTTTCTGCCGCTTTCAGGGCTGTCCCGATAGTACAAAAGATACAAAAGATAATTATGGTGGAATATTTTCTAAACTTCGTGATTTTTAGTGACATCATCGCGAGCCCTCAGCCTACGCAAGGTTTTGGAGGATTCTGCGCCGAGTCGTTAAATTTCACAAGGGTTGTCACACAGAAGGCAAATCACCAAAGCGGTCGCGGATTATTCCGCGGGGGCTGGCTTTCTTATTGATCAGGTGAAAGTTACTTAAAAAATTCCCACATGGCCGGGGCGGTGGCGGCGTCACCAGGTAGTTTTGTTACTCCGAGGCCTTCGAGCATGAGGCGGAGAACACTTTGGTGCTGGTATAACGCGATGGATTTGTAGCCCAGTTTTGAGAAGGGGCTGATCACAACCGCAGCAACGTGGCCGCCTCCCTGAGTAAAGTCGAGATTGTTGCCTTCGTCGAACACAATGATGAGCAGGCCGTCTTTTTGAAATACCGGACTGTTGATCAATGGGTCGATATTATTTTTGAGCCAACTATCGGCGGTGCTGAGGGGACAATCATGCGCATCGTTGCAGCTGTTCGGAACGATGAAGGAATATTGGGGAAGGTTGGCGGTAGGAAGGTCCGCAGCAAATTCCGAAAAGGGGACCAGATTTTGCACTTGCGCGGGAGTGTTCTGAACATCCGTCATGTACGCGAGGGGATTGTGACGAACCAGATATTTACCGCTGTCACCTCCGGTATAGCCCGCGGAAGGCAAATCCTCGGCGTAAGACTTCCAGGTTTTTCCGGCAGCGAGGAGTTCGTGGACTACGTTGTCATCCGAAACTGGAAATGATTTCGGGGTCTGAGAATCGTCGATGGTGAGCGTTTTACCTACGGTCATCTCAAAGTAATTCGGGATGGAGGGGTGCAAGTTTGCATAGTAATTGGTCGCGAGTCCGTATTTATTGGCCAGGCTGTTGAAATACGGCATGGACGAACTGCCGATAACGTCGGGATAGCTGGCGTTTTCCTCGACAACAATAAAGACGTGACCGAATTGAGGATTGGTTTGTCCGGGAATGGGAATAGGAGGCAGAACATTGGCTGCCCCTCCCGCGCAACCGGATAAACAAAATACCAGAGTGGCGAGCGCGGCAATGGAAGCACAGGCCCTGCGTGTAAAAGATAAGTGTGGAAGCATGCTGTATTTTATCGTGAGGGTCTTCCGGTGGCCTATACAGCCAGAACGGTATCTCGGATGCGTATGGATAGTATGAAACATTTCACGGATGTAATGTTCGTCCAGCTGGCACCGATCAAGTTTCTTAAACTGGGCAGAAAACAAATACGGCAAATCGCCACGCTAAGCAAACCTGCATATGACTGGGGCGGACTGTCGCTTTCGCCGGCCGGGAAATGGCTGGCTTATTCGCAGGTGGATGACACGCCCGCCGACATTCTGTTGGTAGAAAATTTTCGCTGATAATCCGTGAAGTGAAGCGACACGAGAGATGACAGCGATGTTAACGGGGAACCTGGAGAATACTGCGTTTACCTGATGGCCTAAGATGCTGCGCTGCAGTCTAGTAGGGAAGTCTCGGACAGTCTTTGAAAGGAGACACTAATATGGCAGCGAAAGAGGGTAAGAAGTGCGCGCATCCGGTCTGTTCCTGTACGGTGACGTCGGGAAAATATTGCAGCGTGGAGTGTGAAGCGATGGAGAAGACTCCGGATATTGCCTGCAGGTGCGGGCATGCTGGATGCATGGCTTCGGCGGCAGCAACAGCGTAACGTCAAACGGAACTAGCGCTTTTTGGGTGAAGGGCTCTTTGCGGGACGAGGTTTTGACCGCGGAGGGCCCTTTTTGTCGGCCTTAGCATTTTTCTCGATGCGAAGCTTCCACGCAGTGCGTAATGCGCCGGCAAGCAGATCTTCATTGGCGAGATCGAGGCGCACGTGCGTTGCGCCGTTGCGGCCCCAGCCGCCTTTCACCGGGATAAAAACTTCGGGCATTTCTTCCACGAAAACGGCTTGCTGCTCTGGCGTAATCATGATGTTGCCGTAGCCTTGTTTTGCGGCGGCCAGTGTCGCGAAAATTCGGCCTCCAACGCGGAAGTCGGGGCTCCCCATGTGGGAGGATTCTTCGGCACCTTCGAGGCTGAGGGCGATGCGGCGAAAGTCGTGGACGTTCATGGTCACTGCCTGATGCGATTCTATTTTACCGGCATTGAAAAGATAGAGGTGGAGCGCGCTTGCGGTTTAACTTTTTAGTTGTTCCACGTTACAAGACCCACCCTCCAAAAACCTGAGGATGGGGCACCCTGCGTAAGCAGGCGTTTTTCTTGGTAGGAGCGGCTGGTGGCGCGCACGCGAAGACAAACTCCAAGTCAAAGACCGTACCCTTAAAAGCGAGGTGCGGCACCCGGCAATGCGGCGAAAGTCGTGGACGTTCATGGAGACTTAGAAATTTAAGACCAAAATTGAAAAACAGTGAGAAGAATCTAGTGCAATTTAGGTCTTTCTGGTTCCACGTTAAAACACCCACCCTCCAAAAAGCTGAGGGTGGGGCACCCTCCGTAAAGATGTGATTTTGCTTGTTAGGAAGGGTTACGGCACGGATGAAAAAAAATAGTCAAAGACGCACAACACGCTAAATTACGTTTCGACCGACTATTGCGAGGCGGAGAGGGAGGCGCCCATTTCTTTTAGCTTGGCGCGGGCGCGGCGGTCTTCTTCGGTGCCGGGGTAGCGCTTGACGATTTCGCGAAGTTCGCGGACGCCGGTGGCTTTTTGGCCGAGCTCGATATTGGCCAGGGCTTTTTTGAGGCGCGCGGGAGCTACTTTAAAGCTGTGAGGATAAGCGGTGAGAACCTTGTCGTATTCGACGACGGCCTGATCGTAATTCTTTTGTGAGTAGGCGATTTCGCCTAGATAGAACTGGGCATTGCCGGCGAGATCGGTGTTGCCGTAGTAGCGGAGATAATCCTGAAACTCCGAGCGAGCGAGATCATATTTGCCGCTGGTGATGTCACGCAAACCATTCGAATAGAGATTGTCGGCGGACGGAGCGCCGCTCGGTGGCGGGCCGGATGACACGGCGGGGTTCGTCGCGCCGGGGCTGACGGAGCCGTTGCTGCTATAAGCCGGGGCGGTAGGAAAGCCGTTGTTGGAGGCGCTGCCTTGATTCGGTTGCGTGGAATTAGTTGGAGGCTGTCCTCCGCCGCCGGAGATTTTGGCGTCGACGCTCTGCATGGTGTTCTGAAGATCGACCAACTGTTGATTGAGTTTGCCGAGACGCGACTTAATTTCTTCGAGATTGTCTGAAAGGCCTTGCACCTGGGTGGACATAGTGTCGAGACGCGCGCCGGAATTGGCTTGCACGTCCTGAACGGATTTCTGGAGCGAGCTCATGGTGGAGTTGAGCCGGCCGACATTGTCGCTGGACTGCTCGACCAGCGTCTTCATGACGGTGTGGTCCTGGGTCATTTGCGACTGCAGATCTTTTTGTCCCTGGAGGAGCGTGGAGACGTCGCGCTGGAGCTCGATGAGTTCGCGAGCAACGGCTGCGGCGGGGCGTGGACCGACCGCGCTCCCGGCGATGATGCCGGCGAGAGCAGCAGCGCTGAAAATGGCGATATTACGGTGACGCATGGTGGAACCTCCTCGGGACTGCGCGTACAGCGATCAATTTCTGAGTCTTAACGGCGACTCTGGTTCGTACCGGGCTGGGTAGAAGAGAGCGCTGCAAATTTCACTTTAATAGTATGGGTGCGTGTGGGCAAGGGTTGTTGTTCCACGTTTGACCAAGTTGAACTGTGGCAGCAAGCGGTTTGCGTTTTGCCCGTTCCACGTTACAAGACCCACCCTCACAAAACCTGAGGGTGGGGCACCCTCCGTGTGTCATTACATCCTGCCAGTCAACGAAGTGCTAGTGGCTCAACTCACCGAGCCAACTCATTTGCAAACTAACGAGGTGCTAGTTGGCGCGGACGAAATGGCCGCGACGATTTTGCTGGTAGCACGCTTCGCTGGCTTCACTGCAGAATGGCTTTTCTTTGCCGTAACTCACAGTGCTGAGGCGATCGGCAGAGATGCCCAGCGAGACGAGATATTGCTTCACGGCGGTGGCGCGACGATCACCCAAGCCGAGGTTGTATTCGGTGGAGCCGCGCTCATCGCAATGGCCTTCGATGGTGGCTTTAATGTCTGGATAGGCTCGGAGAACTTCAGCTGTTGCGCTAAGGGCCTGGCGCGCATCGGGGCGGATGTCGGCTTTATCCAAATCGAAGTACGCGTCTTTGACCTTTTCTTTGAAAATTTGGTCTCTGGAACGATCGGTATCGGTGGGCTCGGCATTCGCGACGCTGGCGATGGTGATCCGTACGCTGGCATCGGCGGTTCCGCCGGGACCTGTAGCGGTAATGGTGTATGTCGCGGAGTCTCCCGGGGTGACTTTCGTGGAGCCTTCGGCAGAAACTGGACCGACTTCGGGCGCGATAGCGACTTGCGTGGCGTTGGTGGTGGACCAGGTGAGAGTCGTCGCGTCGCCCTTATTGATGCTGGTGGGATTGGCCTGGAAGGTAATAGTGGGGCGAGGTGCTTCTTCCGTGGGCGCAGGGGCAGTATTCCGTGTGTTTAGGGGTTTTTTGGCGCAACCAAAACTAAATACCGCAGCCGACAAGGCGGCCAGCAGGCAAGTACTATACAACTTCGGTGAAACTGCAAACATTCGTATTTCCTCCTCGACGTAGAATCCCAGCCGTCTGGGCATGCATCGTACCACTTGCGTGTAAATTTAAAGGCTATTACTCCTAAGAGTTATACCTGATGTTCCAGCACTGCAACAGTTCTATAAGCGTTGAACGTTCTACAAGAGTCGCGTAAATCAAAATCTGAAACTGTGCTACGTAGTACAGTTTCGCCTCGTTCCACCTTACAAGACCCACCCACCAAAAAACTGAGGGTGGGGCACCCTCCGTCCCTCATTTCACCGTGTTTCATTTCACGCGTCATTTCGTTGCGCCGATTCGGGGCATTTATTTGGGCGACCAATTGGGCGATTCATTGTGGCCGGTGGTGGTTAGTTGATGGGGCTGGGTGCCGTCGGCAAGCATGCTCCAGATTTGACGCGAGCCGCCGCGAGTCGATTCGAACACGATGTGGCGGCCATCAGGCGCCCAGCTGGGGCGTTCGTTGCGACCCGCGTCGCGCGTGATCTCGACAATTTTGCTGGTGGCAGCTTCCATCACGTAGATGTCGTAGTTGCCGTTGGGCCGGCGCCAACTGAAGGCAAGAATTTGTCCATTTGGTGACCAGGCGGGATCGATGACATAACCCATGTCGGGCAGATCGAATTTGGAGACGCTAGTGCCGTCGGCATTCATGGAATAAAGTTGCGGGACGCCGCCACGATCGCTGACGAATACGACGGTCTGTCCAGTTTTAGGATTCCAGGTGGCGGAAGTGTTAGCGCCGTTGGAATTGGTAAGACGCTTGGGGCGGCTGCCGTTGGCGTCGGAGACGTAGAGTTCCGGATTACCCACCATCGATGAGGAAAAAATTATTTGTGAGCCGTCGGGCGACCAGGACGGAGAACTGTTGCTGCCCTTAAACTGCGGGAAGGAGACAAGTTTTCCGGTGTCCATGGAATACATGCAGATTTGCGCGCTGGTAACGCGGATCATGGGCTTAAAGCAGGTAAAGGCGATGCGCGAGGCGTCTGGCGACCAACGGGGTGTCAGAGCGATAGAACGCAGAGTTGTGAGCGGATGCTGATTGGCACCGTCATAGTCCATGAGCCAGACTTCTTTGGTGCCGGTGCGGGAGCTGACAAATGCGATTTGAGTGCCGGCAATGCTGGGAAGACCGCCGCTCAATTTGTTGATGATTTCGTCCGCGAACTGGTGAGCGAATCTGCGGACTTGCGCGTCGGTCGGGGCGCCGCGGTAGACCTTGGCGACAACTGGTTGTGAGGAGGGATTGCGTACGTCGAAGAGCCAGGCCTGGATGGCTACTTCGGGGGTGGATTCGGTGAGATTGCCGAAAGCGACCATACTGGCGTTCGCGGGGGCATCAGTCCAAGTGAGATTACGCAGCTCGGAAGGTTGCGAAGGAGACTGCGGCGGATAAAAGCTGGGGCTGACGAGGTCCAGAATGCCGCTGAATTGGAGATCGTCGCGGACCACCTGCGTGAATAATGCGGAATGATTTTTTGCAGGGTCTACACGCGGAGCAAAGTCAGCCACGGCTACGCGCGGTTTTTCCAAGCCGAGTCCGGTGCCGGTCTTGATCCAGTCCTGCGCGCGCGTTGCGTGCGGGATGCAGGACATCGCCAGGAGAACTATAGAAATGTATTTGAAACGCTTGAACATACTTAGCACCTTCACCCCCNAGTTCCAGCCGCGTTGCGATGCGGCTGGGGAAAAAATTACTTCGTCATGGACAAATCGAAATCAAAATTTACATTTACGTAGGAGCCNGNNTAGTCGTTNGGTAGCGGCGGCATGGGCGCAGAATTCGCCAATGCGCGCTGGGCGGAAATATCCATGGACGAGTTTCCACTGGATTGTTCCATGCGAATATTTTTGACGGAGCCGTCGCGGTTGATGGTGAACGTCATCACGGATTTAGCCCGGCGAGCGGACCGCACGGCCGGATCGATTTCAAAAAGATTCCAGTTGCTGCCGATCTTGCGTCGAACGGCTTCCACATACCAACCGTAGCGCGTTGCGAAATCGCCGCCGCCCTGACCTTGAATCTGCACGCCACTGCTAGTCGCGCCAGGGTTGTTGCCGTACCCGGTGGGAAGATTCGGGGTGCCGCCTTTGCCGTAGTTTACAGCGTTATTTGGAGTGGTGCGGAGATCCTCGAAGACTTTTGAA
>JGI12635J15846_10004997_pt1 | contig 11463 bp, 10 predicted proteins | sample BlaSpr_A8_OM2_M2_FD_15846 | JGI IMG/M metagenome (IMG submission 15846) | reverse complement strand
CTGTTATACGTGTTGGCTACGGACGAAGCTTTGACATTGGAGTCTTCGGTTCGAACTTTGGTCACGCCGTGACTCAAAACCTCCCGGTGCTTCTCAATCAGAATATCGGCGCCCATGACGTCAATCCGGCAGCCATTAACGATAACGTTTTTGTCTATCAAATGGACACAGCACCGCCGACAGCGGCTTTCCCAGCAGTCCCTCCGAGCGGCCAGATACCCCTGAGGGGGCCTACTAACTCCGTCAGCCCTAGGATTCGACCATCCAAGCAACGCTTGGCCGCCATCGATATGTGGAACGTGACTGTCCAACATCAATTAACTTCCACTATGAACGTGGAAGTGGCCTATCTTGGAAACAAGGGGACCCACGGATTCGCGGGTGACGGGCCATCGTACCAACCCAATCCGAGATCTATCGTCGGTTTCGGTGATCCGAACGTACCTCCAGATAGCCGCCGCCCCTACTTTAATCGGTACATCTATCCGGATTGCTCTGTTTCACAGGGCGTCTGCGGCCTGACTGGGGTTCCTCTTGCTGACCAGCTTCGGTGCTGCTCCTCGGACATCGGCGATTACTTTGGCATGGACGCTAGCAGCAATTATAATGCCTTGGAAATCAAAGTAGAAAAGCGTGTATCACAAGGACTTCAGTTCGTTTCTGTCTACACCTTCTCCCGCGCCAGATTCCATGACAGCAACTATTATGCTATCGATCACAACGTGGCTTATGGCCCCGACGACAATAGCCGCAACCATGTATGGACATCGAGCTATTTATACGAGTTGCCGATTGGCAAGGGCAAGAGGTTCATGTCCAATGACAATACTCTGGTTGACTACCTAATCGGCGGGTGGCGTCTGACCGGGAACGTGATCTGGGCTGGTGGCTTGCCGTGGACTCCCAGCTATAAGGACTGCAACTCCGACCAGGATGTTGGTGTCTGCCGGCCCAACCGGGCCTCCGGTTCGTTCTCGCTAGGTGCAAAGAGAGATGCTGCGGGAAACCTTACGTGGTTCACGCCGGTTCCGGAGTTGGCTACCAATGGTGCAACTGGCGGGGCATTCGCTCGCCCAGCCGCGGGTACCCTCGGTAACATCGGGTACGACTCTTTCCGCGGTCCCCACTCATTCACCGCTAACATGTCACTAGCCAAACACTTCCGGATTACTGAGCGCTTCAGCGGTGAATTCCGGGTCGATGCCAATAACATCTTCAACCACCCGGTACTCGGCTTCAACGGCTCTCAGGGTAATACCTGCATTGATTGCACGGGCGATGCTGGGCGAATTACCAACATCGAAAACAATACGTCGATGCGCTTACTAACGTTCGGCGTGCGTTTCTCCTTCTAACGTTAGCCCCTCTGACACTTCACGGGGAGCCATATGGCTCCCCGTTTTTTTTGCCTGGATCTTCGCTCATACGAGGTCGCTACACGGACCCGCTGCCACAGTGCACAAATCTCTGGTATTTCTTTACGTCCCAGCAATCGTGATCTAATGATTGTGTCGTTTCTCAGGAACATCGAATGTCACGCTATCTCGCCAAATCTTCTTTAACAATCGCAGCTCTCGCTTTCACTATGGCAAGTCGTGGGCAGCAAAGTTCTCCCACCCAGTCGCCACCGTTACCCGTATCAGGGGATATCGCGTCCCCGAAAAACAGCGCCGATTTCGCAGACGCCCGCCACTTGCTCCAGCTCGGCAAATATGACGAAGCCCTTGCTTTGCTGAAAGAGCTCGAAGCTAAATCTCCGGATGCTCGCGGGCTGGCCCAAGAGATAGGAAAAGCGTATTACCGCAAAAGCGATTACATCAATGCCGCAGCGTATTTCCAAAAGGCCCAGTCTTCAAATCCCTCCGATAGTGAATCCACACAGCTCCTCGGTCTCTCCTATTATCTGGGAGGAAAACCTGCGCAAGCGATTCCGTTGCTGGAAACGGTCCAGACTTGGTATCCCAGCGCTAATGTAGACGCCTCCTATATCCTCGGCATTTGTTACATCCAGATAAGGGACTACCCGCAGGCTCGAAAGTCTTTTGCCAAAATGTTTTCCGTGGGCCCCGATTCCGCTGCCAGCTATCTTTTCACTGCACGCATGTTGCTGCGCCAGGATTTCGGTCCGATAGCGGCCGAATACGCAGAGAAAGCAATCGCTATCGATCCGAAACTACCGCTAGCTCACCAGTTGCTGGGGGAGCTCTATCTCTATCAATCCAAAATTCCGGAAGCTACTGCGCAGTTTGAAGCGGAGTTAGCGCTCAACCCTGGTTACGCGGCCGCCTATTACAAATTGGCCGATGCCTACTCACGCGTGCAGAAATATGACGATGCCGAAAAGCTTTTGCAGCGCTCCATTTGGCTGGATGCTACCTCCACCGGTCCTTACATTTTGTTAGGAAAGGTTCTGGAGAAAAAAGGTGAAACGGAACTTGCGGTGCGCGCATTGCAGCGGGCCCTCGCAATGGATCCCAATAATCCTATTCCACACCATCTGCTGGGCCAGTCTTATCGAGCGCTGGGGCGGATAGAAGATGCAGAGCGCGAATTGAAACTAGCAGAAAGTTTGCAATCCGCCAAGGATCAAAAACCGTAGAGCTCGGGAATATTCTTAAAGAAGCGCGTGAGGCTAGATCGGGTTTATGGCGGCTAAATACACGATTATTGGTCTCGGGGAATTGCTCTGGGACGTATTTCCTAATCGCAAAGAGTTAGGAGGCGCGCCGGCCAATTTTGCGTACATGACCAGCCTGCTTGGCGACGAAGGCGTGGTGGCCAGCCGAGTCGGCCGGGATCGTTTGGGCAATGCTGCCGCGCGGAGATTAGCGAAACTAGGGCTATCGCAGGAGTGGCTGCAGCTGGATACGAAGAACCCGACGGGCACGGTGAAAGTGCAAGTGTTTGAGGATGGCCAGCCGAAATTCCAAATTGCCGAAAATGTTGCCTGGGATAATTTCGAGTGGACTGCGCAATGGCAGGCGCTCGCAGGACGCGCCGCTGGGGTGTGCTTCGGATCACTGGCCCAACGCGCTGAGCGCTCGCGAGAGACGATTCGATTGTTTCTTCAAAACCTGCGGCCCAACGCGGTCAAAATTTTTGACGTAAATTTGCGGCAGTCTTTCTTTTCCGCCGACATCTTGCGCGAATCGGCAAAGATTGCCGATATCATGAAAGTTAATCAGGACGAGTTGCCACAGGTCGCACAGCTTCTGGGATACAAATCAAATGCCAAAGAGGCAACGGCGCCGTGGCTTTTGCGTACGTGTGGATTGAAGCTTGTATGCGTGACCGAAGGCCCGAGCGGAAGTTCTCTTGTGGCCGCTGACGGGGTGCACAGGCATCCCGGCTTTCCGACGGAGGTGGCGGATACCGTGGGTGCGGGCGATGCTTTTACAGCTGCGCTGATCCATCACTATCTTCGCGGAGCAACTTTGGACGCCATGAATGAAGCAGCCAATCGGATGGGTTCCTGGGTGGCGTCGCAGGTGGGAGCCACGCCGAAGCCGGATGTAAAGTTTCTGAAGTCGATACTGCACTCGAGCGTTCGACAGCTCGATTAGTTTGCAGACGGTGACACCACTTTTGTTGCCAGAGGCGTCGTGGTATCTTGCTCTTTCGCCAAGCGCTCAGCCATAGGCTTTGGCAAATCGTACAGCAGATTCAGGAACGCCCCGTTGGTCCATCCGAAGCCGACGATATTCACGTGATATCCGGCGGTCACGGCAGTTTCCGAAGAGCGGGTGACGGCGTTGTATTTTTCTCGAATGGTGCCATCGCGCCGGAAATTTTCCGCGACGGTGGAGAGGAATTCGTAGGAGACGCGGTCGGCATCTTCATTGAATCCGTAACGGCGCATGCCTTCGTCAGAGAGCAGCTGATTAGGGGCCCAGGCGTAAGGAAAATCCCACTGTCCGCCAGTTTCGTAAGGGCTCATCACCAAACCGCCCGGTTTCTCAAAGATGGAGAGATTCTGCATCACTGCTTTGGCCTGGTCGGGAGAGGCTGAACCGACCCACAGCGGATAAAAAACGGTGACGTAGGCGTAGGTCGATTGCTGCTGTTTGGCAAAGTTATAATCAAAAAACATTCTGGCCTTTTCGTTCCACAAATATTTGTCGATATTTGCTTTGCGCTCGTCGGCCAGGCGTGCCCATTTGTGAGCTTCCTCATTTTTTCCCAGGGTTTCGCTCATTTGCTGCAAATCTTTTTCGGTTTTGTACAGCAGGCTGTTGAGGCATACCGGGGCGTAGTTTTGGGTGTCCGCGCCGTAGGGGCCGAAGCGAAACGAAATGTCGTAGCCGGATTCGCGCATGGAGCGGTCGCCTTTATAGAAATTCGCGCTGAGAGCGATATCTTCGGCGGTCGCGCAGTCGGGGTGTTCTCCCGCAGCTTGGGCGACTTTGGGTGAAGCATCGTGGCCGGAGTCGCAGAGGCGCACAGAATATTGAGCACCGAAGGTCTGCGGCTCAGTTTTGCCGGGATCTTTTCGCACCAAGTAATGGTCATCCAGTTCGGAGTGCCGCAAGAAAAATGCCGCCACATCGCGATAGTGGCCGGTTTCATCTTTTACGCTTTCGGGGGAAGGGCCATTCCCGCGATCGAAGTAGCGCGACAAGCCTGTCGAACCAGCAAGATGCGGTTCTTGTGTCCACATGTCGTGGTCTTTCACGGCAAATGCGTATGCTTTGGCGAGCCAATTCTTGTCCTCATGGCCGGCGGCTTTTTCCGAGTCGTAGACGGAGAAAATCATGGAAGTGAGAAATGGTGGTTGCGAGCGGCTCAGATAATAACTGCGGTTGGCGTTCAACACATTGCCGTAGTGTTCGATCTCGAAGAAAAAATTTTCTACCATACCACGCGCCAGATCCAGTCGTCCGTCGCGCACCAGTCCGCGAATAATGAAATAACTATCCCAGCCATACATTTCATTGAAGCGGCCGCCGGGAACTACATATTTATTTTCCAGGTACAGGAGTCCGGGAGGATTCAAGCTGTCGGCATCCACTTCGCCGGGGTGATGAATGACCGCTGGCAAATGTTTCACTTCAAACTTGCATTGTTTCTGCAATGCAGTGAGCGCAGTGGGCTCGTGAAAATCCGCGGGAAGATACATGACCGAGTTGGCTGCGAATTTTGGATCCACCACGGTTGAGCATTCGTTCATGGAGCGCGTCAAGGTGTCCCAGCCGGTGGAAATATAGGCGCGGATGGGGGCAAGACCGTGCAGATCAGCTTTGGCGTCGGGGCGTACCGGGATGACCGCCAGGGTGACCGCGAGACAGGCGCACGCGATCATAAAAGTGGGATGGCGACGATTTGCAAAGAAGCGCGCTTTTAGCCTGAAGAGGCGACCGGCAGGGGTGTGCATAGTGCTGACAATATAGACTTTATCTTGGATTAGGGCAACGCTAAAAGTATCCCTTTTGGGGTCCTCAGCTGTCACTTTTTGCCACGCATTTAGGGAGTCAACGGGTGGCTATTTATCGAGTCCGTCGGAATTATGGACGGTGCCCGGTAGCTGATTTTTTAGCGTGGACCTGAGATTTGGATGGGGCTCGGCGGCCACTGAGTTGTATTTCTCGTCGGGGCTATTTAGGTCTTTCGGTAAAAATGTCCTGGGCGATGCGAAATGCGGAATTGGCTGCCGGTACGCCACAATAAATGGCTGATTGCAAGAGCGTCTCGCGGATTTCTTCCTGGGTCACTCCATTTCTTAAGGCAGCGCGTAAATGCAGGCGCAGTTCTTCTTCGCGGTTGAGCGCGACCAGCATCGCTACAGTGATCAAGCTGCGTGTTTGTCGCGGTAAGCCGGGGCGAGTCCAGATTTCGCCCCACGCGTAGCGGGTGATTAGATCCTGAAAAGCTTCGCCAAATGTATTGCGTTTCGCAATCGCGGCGTCTACGTGGGTGTCGCCCAATACTTCACGCCGCAGCTTCATGCCCATTTCGAACCGCTCGCGTTCGTCCATTGAGGCTCCTTAACTGCGCAGAAATGCGCTGACGGCGTCTGTGAAGCGGCTAGCCGCCTCGACGTTGGAAATGTGGGCCGCCGGCAATTCGATGTACCGCGCTTCGGAAATTTGCTTTGCGAGTTTCTGCGCGTCAGTAGGCGGCACAGATAAATCGTGCGTTCCTGCGATCACCAGGGTTTTCGCGCGAATCGTGCCGACCTTTTCCCAGAAATCAAAATCGCGGACGGCAGCGCACGAACCGGCATAACCGTCAGTGCTGCTGCTTTCGATCATGCTACGGGTTTTCGCGACTTGATCGGGGTGGCTGGCGCGAAAATCCGGAGTGAACCAACGTTCCACTACCTGCTGAGCGACGGCCTTGGTACCGCTCTCGCGAACTGTCCTTATGCGTTCGTTCCACGTATCTAGCTTCCCAATTGTCGGCGCGGTGTTGGAGAGCACCAAGTTTTCCAGCCGCTGCGGCGCATTTACGCCCAGCCACATGCCGGTCATTCCTCCGATGGAGAGGCCGCAAAAATTTACACGCTGAAGGTTTAGCGCGTCTAGCAGCTGAAGCACATCGCGTCCCAACACCTCCACTGAATATTCGCCTTGGGTCACGGAAGTCTGGCCGTGGCCACGCGAGTCGTAGCGAAGGACGCGAAAGCTTTGAGAAAAAACCGACAATTGCGAATCCCACAGTGACAGATTCGTGCCTAGCGAATTGGAAAGCACAAGCGTGGGGGCGTTCGGGGGGCCGTCCAGTTCGTAATACATACGCAGATCTTTAGTTCCAACAAAGGGCACAGCGGCACCGCCTAGGAATTTTTATGGGATTTATAGTGTTCAATAACCGCATCGATAAATGCGCTTGCCATGCCGGTATAGTTTCGCGGATCAAAGAGTTTGTCGAGTTGCTCTGGTGAAAGGTGCTGAGCGATTTTCCGGTCGTCGTTGATAACGTCTCTAAGATGACGTTTTTCGTTGATTGTTCGTTCGCTGGCCGCGTCGATTAGTTCACGCGCGTGCGAGCGGCTGATTTTTTCACCCAGCGCCGCGGTGATGGCTTCCGCAAAGATCAAGCCTTTGGTCAGTTCCAGATTTTCGCGCATGCGTTTCACATCGATCTCCAGCCGTGGGACAACATTAGCCAGTTGATGCATCGCTCCGGCGGTCAGGCACACGATCTCGGGCAGAGTTTCCCATTCGGCGTGCCAACCGCCCAGNCCGCGCTCGTCTTCTTGAATCATGCCGGTCAGCATGGTGGCTACTAATCCTGGCACGCGTGTTGCGGCCGCGATGATTGTGGCGCACGCGACTGGATTGCGCTTGTGGGGCATGGTGGACGATCCGCCGCGAGCTTCTTCTGTCGGCTCGCGGAGCTCGTCAATTTCGGTTTGCATGTGGAGGGAAATGTCTCGCGCAATTTTACCTAGTGTGCCGGTCAACAATCCAAGGGTTGTGGCAATCTCGGACAAACGATCGCGATGACTGTGCCAGGGCATTTGCGGCAAAGGAAGTTTCAGCTGCTCACTCAGATGTTTGACGACAGGTCCGCCTTGCGAACCTAACGCGGCCAGTGTTCCTGCCGCGCCGCCAAATTGCAGCACGAGGCAACGATTTTGCATTTNGCGAAAACGTTCGCGGTGCCGTCCGAGGGCGTCCAACCACCCGGCGAATTTTATTCCGAGTGTGGTGGGAATAGCATGTTGCATCCAGGTGCGAGCGACGATGGGGGTGAGGCGATGCTGGTCAGCCATCTTGGCGAGCCTGGCGCATAAATTCTCCAGATCGCCCGAAATTAGTTGCAGCGCTTCGCGCAATTGCAACACTATCGCGGTGTCTATGACGTCCTGGCTGGTCGCGCCCCAATGGACAAATCCGGCGGCATCTTTATTTTCGGCGGCCACCAGTGCTTTAAGCTGCTTCACCAGGGGAATGGCGAGATTTCCTGCGAGGCTCGCGGCCTCGGCGAGTTTTTGGTTGTCGAATAAATCGACGCGGCATTTTGCGGCGATGGCATCTGCAGCGGAGGAGGGAATTACGCCTGAGCTGGCTTCCGCGCGCGCCAGCGCCGCTTCGAAATCCAACATCGTTTGCAAATACCAATCGTCGCGAAAGAGCTTCGCGACGAGTTCCCACCGGAACAACGGATCAAGCAGAGTCATCACGTGATGTTCATCGCCTAAACACGTTCCAAGATTATTGCTTGTCCTTGTCCAACGCCTATGCACATTGTGCAGAGGGCATATTTCCCACGGGTGCGGGCCAGGTGATAGGTGGCCGTGGCAATCAAGCGCGCGCCGCTGGCGCCTAGCGGATGCCCCAGCGCGATGGCCCCGCCGTTGGGATTCACGTGCGCAGCGTCGTCCGGGACGTGCAATTCACGCAGGACCGCTAGAGCTTGCGACGCGAACGCTTCATTCAATTCGATCACGTTCATGTTATCCAGCGACAATTTTGCTCTATTTAGCGCCTTGCGAGTCGCAGGCACTGGGCCGATTCCCATAATTCTGGGCGCCACTCCCGCTGCCGCGGAAGCGACTACGCGAGCGCGCGGAGTCAGGCCGTGGCGTTTGGCACCGGTTTCCGATGCCAACAGAATGGCGCAAGCGCCGTCGTTAATTCCTGACGCATTGCCGGCCGTCACCGTACCGTCTGGCTTTATCACGCCCTTTAACTTTGCCAGTCCTTCTAATGAGCTGTCTGGGCGGGGCTGTTCATCCACGGAAAAATTTATTTGCGGGCCCTTTTTTTGTGGCAGGGGCACAGGCACAATTTCCTGGGCGAGGATTCCGTTGGACATGGCAGCCGCGGCGCGCTGCTGACTACGCAGCGCGAATGCATCCTGATCTTGACGGGAGATTTTGTATTCTTCCGCTACAATCTCGCCGGTTTCGGGCATCGTGTCCGTCCCATATTTGGCCTTCATCAGCGTATTCACGAAACGCCAACCCATGGTGGTGTCTTCCATTTTCATGGCGCGGGAGAAGGCGGAGTCGGGCTTGCCCATGACAAATGGCGCGCGTGACATGCTCTCCACGCCGCCGGCGATCACTAGGTCGGCCTCGCCACTCTTGATCGCTCGCGCGGCGCTAGCAACTGCTTCCATGCTGGAAGCGCACAGCCGATTTACAGTGTAGCCCGGCACTTCTTTCGACAAGCCGGCGAGTAGAAGGGCCATGCGCGCGACGTTACGATTATCTTCGCCAGCCTGATTCGCGCAGCCGTAAATCACATCATCCAATACGGCCCAGTCAACGCCGGCATTACGCGCCATGAGCGCGGCGATCGGAATCGCCGCCAAATCATCGGCGCGGATCGAGGCCAGACTGCCGCCATAGCGGCCAAACGGCGTTCGAATCGCATCGCAAATATAAGCCGTTTCCATTCTCACCTTTCGTCGCTAATTTTCCGCCATCAATCCTATTACTTTACCGCACTCCTATGTGTAGACTCTTCCCGATGAAACAAACTTATATTTTGTACAGCCATGCTCGTTAATAAGCGGGCCATTCACGTTGAATGGGGTGATTGCGATCCGTTGGGGATCGTTTATTTCCCGCGGTATTTCGAATTTTTTGATGCGTGCACGAATGCGTTGTTCGAGCGCGCGGGGCTGCCCAAGCAGGAAATGTTGAAGAAGTATGCCATCGCCGGGATTCCGTTGGTGGAATCGCGGGCACGTTTCCTGCTGCCTTCTTCGTTTGGTGACACTGTGGTTGTGGAATCCAATATCACTGAATGGGGCAAGGCTAGTTTTTCCGTGTACCACCGGCTCTTTAGAGGGGAGGAGTTGGCTGTGGAGGGTTTTGAAAAGCGCGTGTGGGTGATCCACGCGCCGGGCGAAAAAAATAAAATCAAGAGCCAGCCTATTCCGCGCGAAGTTATCGGAAGATTCGAGCAGACTTAAGAGACCGTCGGTTTGTAAATATTGTTTTGGTTCGAGGTAGCTTGGTGATTGCCGCTCACGTCGTTGTTTGATGATCGATTTGACAACTACGGCGCCGTGGTTCTTGACACCTTTCCTGCCGCTGTAGAAACTGGGTGTACCCCCTTCCAAATCTAAGTCCAAGTGTGAGCCGATGCGCATTCTTGTTGCTGAAGATGACGCACCGCTGGCGGAATATCTGCACCAGGAGAAGTTTGCCGTTCAGATGGTGGCCAGTGGGCCTGAAGCGCAACGGTATGCTTCAGACCAGTCGTATGATTTGGTGGTACTGGATTTAAATCGCAATGGGTCGGTTGGTCTGGATGCTCTTCGCAACATTCGATTGAAGAAACCGGATCAGCCGGTGTTGATGGTGGCTGGCGCGAATATGGTGGAAGACCGCGTCAGAGGACTTAACGCCGGGGCTGATGACTTCGTGGCCAAGCCGTTTGAGGTTGCGGAGCTGGCGGCGCGAATTCGTGCTGTGGTGCGGCGGGGCAATCGTGCGGGGCGCGCTGTTTTGCAGGTGAGCGATCTGGAGTTGGATCGGATCACGCATGGCGTGCAACGGCAAGGTCGGCAAATCGATCTGAGCCCGAAGGAATTTGCTTTGCTGGAACTTTTGATGCGCCACGCAGGTCAGCCGGTTTCGCGTCCGGCGATAGTGGAGCAAGTTTGGAAGCTAAACTCCGACACGATGACTAACGTGGTGGATGTATATATCAACTATCTTCGGCGCAAAGTGGATGTTGGTTTTGAGCTTCCGCTTATTCGTACCGTTCGTGGAGTGGGGTATCAGATCGGCGGGAACGGTACGCCGGTGTAATTGAAACAATTCTGAGACCGAGGTCCATACCTCAACTGGGTCTTGTGACGAAAAAAAAGGCGGAAGGGATTTGCCCTTCCGCCTTTTTTATTTCAACTTTGATGCAGGTTAGTTTTTGGGTTTCTGGACTCCGTCGGGAGTGAGGAGCATGGCGGTGCCGCCTCCGGTGCTGCTGGCTGAGCGGCCTTCCAGTTCTAGTGAGAGCAGGCCTTCGGTGGCGGAAGCTGCTACCAACGCTCCGTTGCGGCGTACGTGCACGACTGGGAAGAAACCCTCGGCTAGCGGGTCATCCACGCGCTTCCATGTTTTGCCGGCGTCGAAGGAAGCCAGCAAGCCATGTTTTTGCAAGGCTACGACCATGGCCTTTCCGCTTCCGGCCACGTCCTGGAATTGCAGTTCGCGGACGTCTGAGCGGTTCCAGTTGCGCCCGGCGTCATGCGAAGTGTACAGGCCCATGTTGGAGGTGATGTACAGGTTCGAATCGTCTACGCGGTGAAGGCGCAAATTACCGGCAGAAGCGAAGGACAAGTCCTTGCTCTCCCAGTGCGCTCCGCCATCCGCGGAGTAAAGCAGGCTGCGTTGCGAGATGGCCCAAATCTGAGTGCCATCCAAAGTAGCTTCAAGTGAAGTTGCGGGCTGCTTCAGGAATGAGGGGAGCCAGCGTTTTTCCAGGTGGCGCCGTGATCCTTGGAGACCAGGATTCCGCCGGCGGTGGCTGCAAACCAGGCTTCGCTACCGAAGGTCATGTCGTT
>JGI12635J15846_10004995_pt1 | contig 11464 bp, 14 predicted proteins | sample BlaSpr_A8_OM2_M2_FD_15846 | JGI IMG/M metagenome (IMG submission 15846) | reverse complement strand
CTAGTGTAGTGCGTCACAATTAACAACCTTTATCCATCCGCGAGCGTCTTATGATGGAGGAGACGCTTGCGGATGCGAATCGCCCCAGCCATTACGTTGAGTGCGGAGGAAAGGACGCGGTTGGAATCCCAAGCCCGGAGCCGATCCCTTCCGGTGCGGGTGGCGGAACGTGCCCGCATCGTGTTGCTTGCAGCCTCCGGCCAACCGGACAAGGAGATCGCCGCCAGCATGGCGATCACGCCGAAAAAAGTTTCCCGCTGGCGCAAGCGTTTCCTGGCGCTGGGCGTGGCCGGGTTGCAGAAAGACGCGCACCGGCCGGGACGCAAGCCCACCATCGGTGCCCGCCTGACCAAACGCGTGGTGACCATGACCACGCGCCAGCAACCGGCCAACGCCACGCACTGGAGCACGCGCACTATGGCCGCGGCCGTCGGTATCAGCGAAGCCAGCGTGCGGCGCATCTGGCGCGCCCACGGGTTGAAACCGCATCGCGTGGAAACTTTCAAGATCAGCAACGATCCTGCGTTCGCCGAGAAGTTGGAAGACATCGTCGGCCTGTATCTCAATCCGCCAGAGCACGCTCTGGTGTTGTGCGCCGACGAGAAGAGCCAAATTCAAGCCTTGGATCGTACCCAACCCGGCCTGCCGCTGAAGCGCGGACGAGGCGCCACGATGACCCACGACTACAAACGCAACGGAACGGCCACTCTGTTCGCCGCTCTGAATGCCGCCAACGGCGAGGTCTTTGGCCTTTGCCAGGAGCGGCATCGCCATCAGGAATGGCTCAAGTTCCTCCGTCTGATTGACCAGACCATTCCGCCCGACCGGCAGCTTCACTTGATCTGCGATAACTACGCGACCCATAAGCACCCCAAAGTGCAGCGCTGGCTGGCACGGCATCCGCGCTTTCATCTGCACTTCACTCCCACCAGCGCATCGTGGCTCAACATGGTGGAACGCTTCTTTCGCGACCTGACTCAGAATCGGCTCCGGCGCGGCGTATTCCGCGACTTGGAAGAACTCATCATGGCCATCGGCACCTACATCGACCGCCACAACGAAAGTCCGAAACCATTCATCTGGACCGCGCGAGCCGCCGACATCCTGGAAAAAGTGAAACGCGCCCGCCGTACCCTGAATAAACGTCGATCTGTTTGACGCACTACACTAGTATGTTCGGCTCTATTTTGACTGCGATCTAATCTCTTTGAGAATGTCGTCTCGTACTTCGATCAATTCTCCTGTCAAGGCTTGCTAAGGCGAATCTCAGATCAATCAGGCTCGCGCGACGAGCACTGAATGCGGGTGCGGCACCATGGAGTGCCTCTCGCCCGCAAACGCAAAGGATGGTAACGGGTGTACGTACAAATGGGTAGGGTGGGGCAGGGATGTTGGGGCGGTTAGATTACGTCTTTGTTGCTTGACTCTTAATAATAGATCGCGCCACTCGCTCACAGTTGTTCACTTCGGCTTCCGTAGCTATTCTGTGGGGTCCCTGCGTGCGTCCGGGATGGCGACCATTCAAGACCGATGGATCGTTGCTGATACGTCCCAGACCATGGAGATCTGCTTCGCTGACATTGAGCGCGGTCGCAGCCTTCTTGCGTCCCCCATATAACCGTTCGACGACCTGGAGCACGTCATAGAGAGGATGTAAACGCCCCTCGGGATCAGCGGCGTATCTGGACCAGTGCTCCAACATATCTCGCAAGTTCGTATCGATAGTCTCATGCCTTGCGAGGTCCACAATACGCGACTGAGCACCTTGCCGCTCGCGTCTTTCGGCTGCTTCGCGCTCTTCAAAGTCGGCCGGTCGAACGGTGAAGTTAACAGAAACAGTGACACTTTGTTGGCCGGTATCGCGCAGCACATGGCGACCTTGATAGTCCAGATCGAATCCATCGCCGAGTTCATAAGAGAGACTTCTGACCACGCTATGTGCAACTTGGTCGGCCTGCTCGCGCAGTCGTGGCTCGTCGGCGGCATCCGCAATCACCCTGAGCGCCAGAGTTGTTTCTCGCAGCGTGGCATCGAACGGAGGAAAGGGGAAAGCATAGTCCGCATCAATGCGAGGCGTGATCCTAAACTTGAAGGTGTATTCGTTCATGTTGCATCGTTCTTCAACTGACGAATACAGAATAATCCAACTCCAGACCTACGGGCACTTCTTGCCGACGCTCCCGCTGCGTTGCCCCCTTGCACTCGCCCTTGCCATAAACGCAAAGGATGGTAACGGGGTGTACATACAAATGGGTACGAGGGTTGTGAAAAACCGATAGCCCGTTACTGCCTAGCGATTACGGTATCCCCAAGGGGGTCAAGGGGGACCTCTACCCCCTAGCCTCGGCCAAAAACGTAAAGTAGTACTCCTACCCCACCGGTCTTCGCGTCGCTGTAGTTTCATCCGCAAATCGCGCGCCGATTGCTCCAGTTCCCCGCGCTCCCCTCGCTGCGTTGCTCCCCTGTTCGCCATTGCGCTTGGATGCAGACGCGTGCTTGCCGGTGCCGATTGCGCTGGTGGGCGGATGATTCGTCGCCGATTGGCAGTGCATCCGCGCCGCAATTTCCGCTCACTCGCCTCCGCTTAATGCACTCGGGTTCGCGACCGTTTTCGAATTTGCGTGTCAATAGTTTTTTTCTCAGTGCATTCTCAGTTGCTTAGCGTTCGCTGTGCTGCAAAGGTTGCAGGGTGGGGTGTATGTTCGCCGTGCAACACAAACATGCACAGCTAGCTGAGCATGAGACCTACAAACGGGAGAACGTCATGGACAAGCAAAGCAAGGCAGCAGAGTTAAACGCTGGCATCCGCAGCACCATAGAGCAACTCGCCAACGAGACTGACGCAGCAAAGCAGTCGGAGTTATTCCGCAACTATCTCAAAGCCTCATCCGCATTCTGGGACTATTCCTGGCATAACCAAATGCTTATCTGGAAGCAGAAACCAGACGCAAGCTTCGTCGGAGGATTTAATACCTGGCTGAAGTGTGGACGGTATGTAAGGCGCGGGGAGAAGGGTATTGCCATCCTAGCGCCTATGTTCTTCAAGGACAAAAACGCTGTCGGTGACGAGACCAAGCGTATCTGGTTCAAGGTCGTGCACGTGTTCGATATCAGCCAGACTGATGGCACGCCATTGCCCGAGTTGCCGTCTAAATCCACTGGCGAGCGTGGCGCAGATATGCTCACTCGACTGCTGCGCCTTGCCGAGTCGCGCGGCATCGTCGTGCGTTTTGTCGAGCAGTGCTGCCTCAACGGTGCTGCCGGTACTTCGCGCGGGAAGCAGATTGAGATCCGCACGGCTGAGACTGGCATCGCCACACAAGCCGCAACGCTGGCGCACGAGATTGCGCATTGCCTTCTGCACTGGGATGCGGATGGCCACAAGATCACGACGCGCGATGGTCTGGAGATCGGCAAGCAACAGCGTGAGCTAGAGGCAGAGGCTGTGGCCTACGTCGTCGGTTCGTACTTTGGGGTTCAGTCTCCCTCAGACTTCTACCTGGCGACGTACCGCGTAACGCCAGCCATGCTGCTTGAGGCCGTGGAGACCATCGCAAAGGCGGTCAAGACGATCCTGGAAGGCTGTCAACGCGAAGAGCAGGAACCAGAGGGCATCTCCGTGATGCCCCCTGCCCTTCCGCAAGCCAGCAGTATGGCGGTGCTCCATGTCTAATCTGGCCTTCACATTTCCTCAGCCCCTAGCCGAAAGATATCAGCCCCAGACCGTGTCCGAGTTTGTCGGACTGGAAAAACCTAAGCGCATCATGGAGGAGTTTTGCGCGAATCCGTACCCGAGCGCTTGGTTGTTCGTCGGTCGATCCGGTACTGGCAAAACTTCCATGGCGCCGGCAATCTGTAAAGCTGTGGCAGGCGAACTTCACCACATCCCCAGCCAATCGTGCGATCTTGCCACTGTCAAGGCAGTAACTGACCGTTGCCAGTACTATCCGCGTGTATTTGAGACGGGACAGGCTGGCCGCTTTCATTTTGCGCTCGTGGATGAAGCCGACCGGATGAGTTATCCGGCACAGCTTGCGTTCCTCTCGAAGCTTGATGCCACGGCCTTCCCGCCCAACACGATCTTCGTTTTCACCTGCAATGCGACAGACACGCTAGAGGCTCGGTTCCTATCACGTTGCCGTCGTGTTGACTTCTCCAGCTACGGGCTGTCCGAAGGCATCGCGGGCTTGTTGCAACGCGTATGGAATACTGAAACCAGTAGTCAAGACACGCCGAATTTCGCGCGGATGGCGAAGGATAGCGCCAACAACGTTCGAGATGCGCTCATGGCGCTGGAGGTTGAGTTGCTGAGTGCAGCCTAAGGCCGAAACGCGCACCCCCATGCGCGTCCACTGGTAGCGCCAGTGCTGAGGATGGCCATTGCATTGTTGCTTAGCCTGCGGTAAGGTGCTCAATCATGGACGAATATTGCAACAAAAAACACGGGGATGGTAAACCGGTGAAGCTCCGAGTAATCAAGTACTGCCCTGCCTGCCGTGGGGCGGTAGGCGGCACGAATGCTGGGAAGTCAATGACGGCTGCGGCGAAGACGAAACGCGCGAAGAAGGCAGCGAAGGCGCGATGGAAGAAGGCGAAGAAGTAGGCGTGAGCGCCGTGGCGCAAATGTCCTGCTCCAGCACGGTGCAAAAACACAAGCTGTAGTGGCCGCTTGCGGGCTTTTGTAGCCGGTATTACCGTCTCACAGCTTTTAACATTTGATCCAGTCGGAGGTTCATCGATGAAGATGAAACGAGCAGCGATTTACACGCGCATCTCAACCGGCGAACAGAATGCCGATCTCCAAACGCGCGAGCTGCCAGAGTTCTGCGAGCGCCGTAGCTGGCACCTGGCAGAGACCTACAGCGATGTGATGACCGGCGCGAAGGATAAACGGCCAGCGCTCGACAGGCTCATGGCTGATGCCAGGCGCGGTAAGTTTGATGTCGTTGCGGTCTGGCGGTTCGATAGATTTGCCCGCAGTACCAGCCATCTATTGCGCGCGCTAGAAGAGTTCTCATCGCTGGGAATCGACTTTGTATCAGTCACCGAGGCCATCGATACGTCCACGCCAGCCGGACGGATGGTCTTCACGGTGCTCGGTGCTGTGGCTGAACTGGAGCGCAGTATTATCCGCGAGCGCGTCATAGCCGGGCAGAAGGCCGCAAAGAAACGCGGAGTCAAGTTTGGTCGCCCTACGGTGGCCGTGGATGCCGCCCAGGTACTGAGGTTGCGAAAGGACGGCCTAAGCTGGCGATCGATCGCGGCAGAGACTGGCCTAACGAAGGACACGCTGCGGAGGTCACAGGGACTAACTCTATAAGCGACGCAGACAAGAAAATAGGCCACACGTGAGCTGCCTCAGGTGTGGCCTTTGTATTGTCGCTGCTCTGTTATCCGCGCTGGGGCTTACGTGGCGATACCTGACGATGTGCGTTCGAGATCAGGGCCTTCGCCAGCTCGTCCATCCACCCTGCCACCCTTATTCGTCACTGATGCGGCGGTTGGGAATTACGTTGCGTTCGGGGATGGGTTTGCCGAGCCCATCGGCCTCGGCTAGGAGTGCCTCACGTTCTGCCTTCGTATCACCGCATTGACCTGGGCCAGAATCTTCGATCTTGAAGTCAGTGGGCTTGGCTGCGCCGGGACTTTGCTGCGTGGGTGTGAGTTCCATGAGTTGATCTTGTTCTTTGTTTGTTGGAGAGTTCGACATTGTGTCATTCCTTTTCTGGGATTCTTTACATCGATGAACGTAAATGTTTGTTGGCGAGCGGCAACTACGTCAGGTAATCCGCAATCTTCTATTACCCGTGTCTGCGTGCTTGTCCGCCCTCCGAATCGAATTATCTTGGCTCCGCTGCGCGGTTCGCCTGTGGTGAAATGGTTCGTTGGGTCGAGCAAGCGTTTGGACTGGCTTAGGAGTCCTTAGGAAGCAAGAGCTGGAGGGTCGAGCAGTAGAGGCATTGTTGATGTAGCGCCTTGCGGGAAGCTGTCTATGGTTGAATGCCCCGGGAAGAGGGAACGCCGATCAGTACAGTACCCATCAGAGTGGCCGGTATTACCCCCACGAACAGCCTAGTCCACCCTACACCGATGATGAGCGCGCAGTGCTGCGGACTGGTCACTTCCTGACTTCAATCACAAGCAATTCAAGATTCACCTTGCCAATATTACGTAGTAGATACGGCTCTTCTTGATTTAGGACGCCGAGGAGGCTGGACCTGAAAGAGTTCCGGTTGCTTGTGCTTGGGCTCGCGGTTTGGGAATGTCGCCTCGCAGTTTGTCGGCAACTGCGTACACTGTCAAAGGCTTGCTGAAGTAATAGCCTTGAATTTCGTTGCATTGGTGGGTTCGCAGAAACGACATTTGCTCCTCGTTTTCGACGCCTTCGGCAATCACCTTGAGGTTCAAGCTTCTTGCCATGCTGATGATAGCCGCGGCAATCGCCGCATCATCGGGGTTTACGGCGACATCGTTAATAAACGAGCGGTCGATTTTGAGCTTACTGACCGGGAACTGTCTCAAGTAGTTGAAGCTGGAATAGCCAGTTCCAAAGTCGTCAATAACGAGCGCCAACCCCATATCCTTCAATTCTTGAAGAACTGACAACGTCACGTCTGCATTCGCCAGCAACAGGCTTTCCGTGAGCTCCAGTTCGAGGTACTGCGGGGCGAGACCCGTGTCGTGGAGCACCCCCCGAATAAGTTTGCAGAAATCTCTCTGACGGAACTGGACCGCCGACACGTTTACTGCTACCGACACTGCGGAAATCCCTTCGTCTTGCCATTTCCGGGCCTGAGCACAGGCAGTCCGGAGCACCCATTCGCCGATGGATATGATCAAGCCGCTGTTTTCCGCAATCGGTATGAACTTATCAGGGGGCACGAGGCCCAATCCCGGGTGTTGCCAGCGGATGAGAGCTTCCAACCCCGTGATCCTCCCAGTGCCGATATCCATCTGCGGTTGATACATCAAAAAGAGTTCGTTCCTGCCGAGCGCCAGTCGCAAGCTGGTCTGCAGAGTCAATTGTTCTTGCGCCTGAACATTCATCTCCTCTGTGAAGAACCGAAAGATGTCCCCCCCATTATCCCTGGCGATATGCATTGCCGCATCGGCATTCTTGATCAGCGTGTCGCCATCCGCTCCGTGTTCCGGAAAAACACTGATGCCAATGGTGCAACTAATGCTCAAGGAGTTACCGTGGACGACAAAATCGGCGGTCATTGCATCCATGAACCGCTGAGCGGCAATGGCTGCACCGGCGATGTCTTTTACACTGCTGAGCACAATCACAAAGGCGTCTCCGCCTAGCCGGGACACCGTGTCTTGATCCCGTACGAATCTCTTAAGTCGTTCGGCAACCTGTTGCAGAAGAAGGTCGCCAACCGAGCGCCCTAGCGAGTTGTTGATGACATTGAAGCGGTCAAGATCGAGGAGCAGAAGCGCAACTTTGTCCTTTTGCCGGCGAGCACTGGCGAGTGCCTTGGACAATCGATCCTGGAGAAGAGCCCGATTGGGCAATTCTGTCAGCGCATCGTAGTAGGCTAGGAATTGGGCTTGTTTTTCTGTGTGCCTTTGAGCCGTAATATCTCGTACGATCCCCGATGCCCCGACAATTTTCCCGGTTCCGTCTTTGATAGCAGAAAACGACACAGACACATCGATCATCGTGCCCTTCTTTGTTAAGCGTTGCGCCTCCAAAGGCTCTATAGTTTCGCCACTGGCAATCCTTCGCAAGGTAGCGGGAATCTTCGCGACTTTCTCGGGCGGATAACAAAATGAAATGTGGCGACCCAGCGCTTCGGCAGCAGAATAGCCGTAGGTCCGCTCTGATCCACGGTTCCAGCTAGTCACCGTGCCGTCCAGTGTTGTGCTAATGATGGCATCTTCTGAGTGTTCGACTATGGCCGCAAGCCGCAACAGTTCTTGTTGGGCCGCCTTTTCCAGTTGACTGACGACGAAGCTGATGCACAACCCGAGGCAGCAAGCAAAGAAGATCGTGACGATGTGCGATTGCAAAAGGGAAATTCGAGGAAAGCATATCTGCTTTGCGGCCTCATAGACCGCCGTCATGCACATCGCCGCAAGGCCAACCCTCCAACCCCTAAAGATTTGAGCCTGCCGAGACATCAGCGTTTGGAAAGCGAGAGATTAGCTCGCTCCAACACGGCTGACTCATCAGGGGCCAGTAAGCGATTCTTTAAGATTCCGCTAATGGCCTCCTCCAGTTTCATCTGAGTCATTGGCCCTTTTTCGCAGTATCCTGCCGCCCCTTCTTGGATGAGCTTTTTGGCGTTCTTTTCTGACAGGCTGCTAATTGCCAACACTGGGATATTCTTCGTAGATGGTGTCCGCTTCAACTTTCGCAGCACTTGTACACCGTCCATATCGGGCATGATCATGTCGAGAAGGATTAGGCTCGGGTTGCAACTCTCAGCAGCAAAAATCCCGGTTTTACCATCGCAAGCTATCAGAACTCGATAACCCAAACTCATCAGTACTTGGGAATATGCTTGGGCGATAAACTTGCTGTCATCAATTATCAAAATCACATCGTTAGCCAACGGGCACCCCCCTTTTCTCTTTTGTTTTAATGCAGTCGTGTGACCCATACGGGAAACGCTGTGTTTTCTTAGACATCAAATCATCGTGCACGCGAGGGGACTGTTTTCAGGTGTCCAAAATCTGAAATTTGGACGGTGAAGAAGAAGAAAATCTCAAACACTCCTGGCACGACTTCCGTTTGGGAAACGTGGCGCAATGCGGGCTCGGAGGTTTACAAACAGGATGGATCCGAGCCCCCCCTTTGGGATGACACAAGCCTCCCGGATGAAAAACCCGGCCGGGTACCTAAAGTGGCTAAATTCACTGCCCAGGAACGCATAATCAAGCCTTTTTTCTCTCCCGGTGACGGCGTATTTCATAATGATGGCGGGTTCGGAGAGACCCGTCTGAACCGTTCGACTTATGAGTTCGTACGAACACAGTGCCTCTATAGCATCGAAGGTCAGCAGCGCTACGCGAAAGCCGTTGAGACAGGGAAGAAACCCCCAATTCAGTTTCCTGCCGACTCAATTGAAGTTAAGGCAGCATGGATCGACTTTGCTGATCCGCAGGGAGACGGATCGGTTCCTCCCATTCCTCCTGAAAGGCGAGCAACGTACTACACAGCGGACTTTCAGGGGAAGACCTTCGGACTCGTCGCCTTGCATATCTTAACTAAAGATCTGAAAAACTGGTTCTGGGCAACATTCCGACACAAAGATGCGCCAGTCGATGATGCTGAAACTCCTGACACCTACGGTCCGCCGAGCGAAATACGCGGCACCGTATGGGAGAATTACCGCTTAGGGGGCGTGCAGGCCGATTTCACTCTACCGACAGGAGAGCCGACGCTTCTCTCCGATCATTACGTTGAGTTCAATTTTCTAAAGACATCTTGCATGACGTGCCATGCTACCGCTGCAATCTCTTCTCAGATCGCAACTTCCTCATCAGGAAAGAAGTTTACGGGCATCCCGAATGGGCAAGCGTTGGCAGTTTGTTCGATCATGCCAGACGCACAAGATGCCGGTCTGGCATTGTGTAGGCAACTCCTTGGTAATGCCGCATTTGAACCCGGAACAAACAATCTAGTGATGAAGAGGGGCGTCCCGGATCCGACTTGGTTCCAAAAAAATGGAAAATCATTCTACATGCAAACCGACTTCGTTTGGTCTATTCCCTTCCGCGGTAAGTCGGAAGGAACAGCAACAGCACCCCCTGCCCGATGTAATTGGTAGAACCGGCCAGTGGGGTTGGGGGACGCGAGATGAAGAAACGACGCCGAACACGAAGGATTCGCACATTTTGCTAGCATCGCTAACCATCCTCTGCACGCACACTAGGCACTAACCTGCACCGACTCCAACTCGGGGATGCAATGCGAGTTTTGAAAGGACTTGGCAGCGTCTTCGGCCGTGAGTTTGCCCATGACTAGCGCCAGCTTAGGGTTGGTTGTCATGTGGATGGGAGTCGGATCAACGCGCTGGACGTATGCAGGAGCGCGAGCACCACGGTTCACCTTCACGAGAAATTTGATGTTTTGCATACCATGATCTCCCCTGATGGAAAAATTCTCAGGAACGAATGAGGTGCCGTTCATTTCTTTGAAGTCGAGTACACCACCGCTGTAAAGGGCTTGCCGCATTCCAAGCAGCGGGCTTTCAGTCGAGATGTAATCAATCCACAGGATGGGCACATCCTTTGTGATTGAAATCCGGCCAACTGCGGTTTCAACCTGCGCATCCAGCGGAACAGCAGGATTATAAACAGCATGATCAGCAGACCGATGAAAATGCTAGGTGCGTTCATAGAGCGACCCTTCTTGGCGAGTTCCGCGTCTACCGGTAGGTTCGGGGCGAGAAACAAATGGGAAGCGAGATAAGCCGCCTCCATTTCTCTCACTGAACTACTGGTCTTACGCGGCGTTGCCCTGAATCTTGGCTTCGAGCGTCTTCTCGCTGCCAACATTCACCTTGATCTGCTTGGGCTTGGCCTCCGCCTTCTTCGGGAGTTTGATCTTCAACATTCCCTTGTCATAGTGGGCGGTCACTTGACCCGGGTCCACGGAACTCGGCAGCGTGAACGACCGGGTGAAGCTTCCGTATTGCCGCTCGACGCGACGGAAGTTCTCCTCTTTCTCTTCCTTCTCGATCTTGCGCTCGCCATGGACGGTGAGAGTGGTGTTCTCGACGCGGACATCAATGTCTTTTTCGTCGATGCCGGGGACTTCAAGCTTCAGAGTAATGTTGTGCTCGTCTTCGTAGATGTCCACGGGCGGTGCGAAGGTGGTGGTGGTCAAGGCCTCCTCCGGGCCTTCGGGGTTGTACGACTCACGGAAAAGACGGTTCATACGGTTCATGCGGTCTTGCATGGTGGCCAAGTCACGGAAAGGCTCCCAACGGGTCAATAGGGTCATAACGTAGTTCCTCCTTGGAGGTGATCTAAGAGGAAAAACTTCAGATGGGCTGACTTAGTTCAGAGGACCTGAAAGAGTAAGGAGAGGTGGCTTGCTCAATTACAAGGCTAGGCTTCTGTGCAACCGTTGTCAAATTGCGGCTGGAAACGGTTGGGCGACAGTTTTGAATATTCATATGGTAGCCAAAACAACGTCTGGCCTGTGGGAGACTTGGGACATGCAAAAGCCAGAATTGACCGACGCGGGTTGGCTTGGACCAAGGGACGAAATGGATCGCGCCAGTCATCACTTCGGCAAGTGCCCTGAGTCCATGAGATCATCTGCGTCGAAAAGGCCGTGGCCGAAGGACCAAGTACACAGCAACAAACTAAATAGAGTTACAAACCGAAGGGCGTATGCGGCCTCAGGGGTCACATCAAAAGCGGCCAACGGTGGTCACTTCAAAACCGGCCAACGGAAGTGGCCTGGGACTAGGTTGTTTTACTCCGTCGCTTCCTGAGGAGGCAA
>JGI12635J15846_10004990_pt1 | contig 11470 bp, 10 predicted proteins | sample BlaSpr_A8_OM2_M2_FD_15846 | JGI IMG/M metagenome (IMG submission 15846) | reverse complement strand
TTCAACGCCACTCATCCTTCATAAGAGCCGTATGCGTAGACGCGCACGTACGGATCCGTCCGGGGGGCGCTCAGTGATGAGCGTCCCTACCGGGACCACCGAGATCCGGACGGACTGCAAATTTCCGGATGGCCGACGAACGAGAGACGCATTTTGCGATACGGTCGATATGTACGGCTATTCCGACTAGCACTGATAATGTGATTCTACAGAGCATTAGAACGCTTTCGATACGTTGCAAATCGGAGCAATCCCTCGTCGCAGATCCAATCCATATTTATCTGCGAGGTTCTCCTGGCGTTCCCCGCATATTGCGTGGCCCAACTCATGTGTGACCGCATAGTCGAGGATACTTCNCGGTGGCAGTCCGAATCTGCGAGCTAACATTTCCCGTCGAGAATCGGCGGTTTCAAAGAGTTCATCTTTCAACACGGTGACCCGAGCGCTGAGCTCGCTGAACGCGGGCGATTCAGTGTCCCCGCCCAGCTTTTTTACCGTCTGCCTCCAGCGTGCTGAACCTGCGAGCACGAATGTCCACTGGCCCATTCTTTCAGTTGGATACCTTTCGAGAACCTTTGCCAGCAACGCGACGCTCGTAAGACATTGTGATGGGTCGTAGTCAGTTGTGCAGGAGAAAGAGATAGCACGCGAGAGAGAGGCGGGACGGTTTGAGAGTTCTATCGGCAGAATCTTAATTGAGGTCGTTTGCGCATTGAGCAAAGACACACAGAGAAAGATGACAGTGGCGAGGATTTTCATGGCGGATACCTCATCGGTTCCGCCTACGCTGCTCCCTTCGACCTGCTACCTCAATGCAAGGCAGGTCAAATGTGTGTCTCAAGAACATCACCCCCTAAACTTTGGTTTATGACTGAGATAGCGGGGACAGTGAACAGAACTTTTTGGGTCTTGAGCGCACCCGTTCCAGCCCACTACCCTGGTTCGCTCGACCTCAAAACAAAATAGTTCTACATCATCGATTTCGTTGAGCAAAATCAATGATGTAGCGGCTCTCGCTGAGGCGTGGCTCTATCCTCAGAAGAAGTCCAAAATGATAAACTTCGCTCGACAGGTGAGCGATGACTGACCGCGCCGAGAGCCCTGGCTCAATACGGTTCGCTCCGTTTGAGCTAGTGCTCGAACCTGAAGAGCTGCGCAGGAATGGGATACGGGTCAAGGTGTCGGGACAGGCACTTCAGGTCCTTATTGTTCTGGCCTCGGAACCTGGACGACTCGTGACTCGGGAACACCTTCATAAGGCACTCTGGCCGACAACGTCATTCGGAGATTTCGAACACGGACTGAACGCTGCTGTAAACCGTTTACGAGAGATTCTTGGCGACTCCGCCGTGAATCCTAAATACATCGAGACAATCCCGCGGCAAGGCTATCGATTTATCGCTGCGGCGGAGGTCGAAGACGAGCAGGTTGCGGCACTGCCGCATATAGCTTCGACAGAACCTCTGAGACAACCTGCAAAGCTACCTTTTAGAAAGTGGTCGATTGCACTGGCCGTCGCTGCATGTATCCTCATCGGCCTGGCATACCCTCCACTTAAAAAGAGGCTTGAAGAAGCGTCGCGACTGTCGGAGATGCAGCGCCTCACGGCTGTTCCGCTTACGACGCTGCCCGGGAATGTGGTCTCGCCTGCCTTTTCCCCGGATGGGAGCGAGGTCGCATTCGGGTGGGACGGTGAGACGAATGGTGCAGGATACGATCTCTATGTGAAGGTGATAGGTTCCGAGAACCCATTGCGCATCACTCGGCATCCGTCCGAGAAACTATCGATCGCCTGGTCGCCGGATGGGCGCGCCATCGCGATCAGCCGCGTTTCAAAAGAGGAGGATTCCGGTATCTTCCTGGTTCCGCCGACCGGCGGGCCCGAACGGAAGATTTATTCTCGAAGCTCCACGTACTGGTATGGGAATGAACTCAGNTGGTCTTCTGACGGCAAGTATCTCGCTTTCACGGATCACCCGGAAAACACCTACCAATCGATCATGCCNTATCTGCTTTCGATGAGCACATTGAAGGCGATGCCAGTGAAGACGGACTGTAAGGACGCCGCCTTGCCTTCCTTTGCCCCAAGAGGCGAACTTCTGGCATGGGTTTGTTTGGATAAGTGGGGAAGCGAGTCTTTACGTCTCCTGAATTTGGGCGATGGAAGCACAACAGAGCTACTGAAGGGGCATGACATGATCGGCGGCATCGCCTGGTCGAGAGGTGGCGACAACATCCTTTACAGTTCTCCCTTGATTGGAGGAGGTCTTTGGGAAGTCGTTCTCGCTCACCCGGAGCGAGCGCAAAGATTACCGATTGGACATGACGTTTCGGATGTGACCGTGAGTTCGTCCGGCCATCGCCTTGTCTATTTGCAAAGCTCGACCAATACCAATATCTGGCAGCTTGATCTTCAAGGATCTCCAGCGCAAGCGCACAAGCTAATCGTCTCCTCGGCGGAACAGGAATCAGCCAGCATCTCGCCAGATGGCAGAAGAATAGCGTTCGAATCTGACCGCAGCGGAACCCTTGAAATATGGGTCTGTGACGTCGACGGATCCAACGTTCTCCAACTGACCTCCTTCGGCGTTATTGCGACTGGCACACCACGCTGGTCTCCCGACGGAGGTCTAATCGCTTTTGACTCACGATTGGGTGGCGAATCGAATCTGTACACTGTCGATCCGGCGGGAGGCGTTCCAACCAAACTCAACATCGATGTACCCGACAACTCTGTGCCAAGCTGGTCACCAGACGGTAAGTGGATCTATTTCACGCAGGGTGATGACAGTGGCGAACCTTCCATCTGGAGGGTGCCGTCGCAGGGTGGTCATGCTGTGCAGCTTGCGAGCACTCCAGCAGCCACGGCTTTGGCCTCACCTGACGGTCAATATGTCTACTTCTTCCGAAAAAAGAGGCTCTGGCGCATGATGCCAGATGGCTTTTCGCCCGAAGAGGTCAAAGGTATGCCGGAGCTAAGTTTCCAGGGAACCGAATGGTTTCCCGCTAGCGCGGGAATCTACTTCATGTCCCACGAGAACGGTAAGACGAGGATCGAGCTATACGACACCAGAACCCTAAAGATTCACCCTATTTTCTCATTGGAGAAGTCCGCTCCGTATTGGATCGGCGCAATGCCGGTTTCTCCTGATGGTAAATGGATGCTGTTCCCACAAATCGATGGGCATTCCAGCAATCTGATGATGGTTGAAAACATGCAGTAGGATACCTCGCAGTGACGAAAGAATACTCTCTGACCAGATGGCTGAAAACCGGTAATGGTTATCAACTGGGCGCGCGGAGGCGATCACGGATCTCAGCGGGCATCATGTGGCACTCTGGGAGGAAGTCACAGCGCAGACCGTCAGCACTCTTGTTGACCAGTCAATCTGGTCGTTCTTCTTCCTGGCGCTGCAATCGATCGCAGAATCAACGGATGTGCCACTTGATCTGGGTGGCGTGCGGAAGCAGGTGATCGTAGATCCAGTCGCTCAAGATCGTCGCCTCCATCGCCACGATCCACGACTCTGGCAGAGCATTCATCCAGCAGTCCAGTTAGCGCCGGGTCGACCGGAACTTGCCTTTTAGCCGCATCCCCATACAGAAGCTGCGGCCACCGGCGACCGGATGCCGCCAGTGACCGCATGGTTGGTGGCGCAGGAGGCGCATCAATTGACCGTAAATCGCGTTGCGGCGATTGTGCCGTCCACCTCTGAATTTGGGACGTAATTTCCATTCAGATCGTAGACCCTAAAAGTGAACTTGCCGCTATAGGTCGTCCCGTTAGGAGCTACAACATTGGTCTCGTCAATAGTAAAAGTGTTCGTCGCGTTTGCCGTCGGATCGAGTGCATTGAAAAGCCAACCGATGTGATGGAGACGAACGGTCCGGGGGGCGACCTGTGTCCACACTCCAAGACAGATATTCCCTCCCGCCGGCGAGAGATGCACGTTTTCAAACTCTGTGCCATCGCTGTGCCACATGTCCAAGGATTCGTTGAAGAGTGCTCCGTTGGCGGTGTAGATGACGTGCCACAGACCCACAATGGAGTCGTTGGCAGCGGGGGAAAGACTATTCTCTTGAGCCATGCTCAGCATCGGCAGCTTTATAGGGCTCCTCGAACTCAACCCAGCCGGACCGCCGCAGGAGGCTTTGGCGCTGGGTACGAACAAGAGCGCGAGTGCAAGAGCGCCAAAGGTGATGGCGAACGTTCCATGACTTGTCTTCGTTGTCTTCATTTCATTTCTCCTCATCGGCGAATTGCCTGATGGCTCCGAACTAGATTCGAATTTCCCGTTTGGCGCAAGGAAGACGCGGTGAAGTACTGGTGAAGATTAGGTGAAGCGGCAAATCGCTGAAAAGAAAANGGATCGTCATACCTCGCGGGATCGGCTGCTATACTTCGTGCGCGGGGGTGCGCTCCGGTGGCCGTCACGGTCTTCGAGTTCGACGTCTTCACGCTGGATTGTGACCGGTTTGAGCTGTGCCGCGCCGGACGCAGTGTAAAGCTGGAACGAATTCCAATGGAGTTACTGATCCTGCTGGCGCGAAGAAATGGCCACCTCGTCACCAGAACCGAGATCGCTGAGTACCTCTGGGACAAGGAGGTCTTCGTCGATACCGAGCACGGGATCAACACCGCTATTCGCAAAATCCGCCAGGCGCTGCGGGATGACCCTGAGCAATCCCGGTTTGTGCAGACCGTCACGGGCAAGGGCTATCGGTTCATCGCGCCCATCGTAGAAGTCCGCGAGTCGTTGATCGAGGAAGAGAGTCGGTCATCGTCCGCGCAACCCAGAGATCGGCGAGTCGGCGATGCCCGGCCAACTCGCGGCGGCGTCGGGATCCAGGAACCGATCGTCAATCGTGTCGAACTGCCGAGCGAGACTGAGGCGCAGTCTTTGCGCAGTTCAGGTCTCCGGGTTTGGCCAGTCGCGCTCGGAGCATCGGCCGGGTTTGCGCTCCTCATTCTTGTTATCGCTTTGGGCGTGCGCGGTTTGAGGAACCGATCGGTGAGCCGAACTACACCACCCAGGATCAGCTCGCTGGCGGTACTTCCGCTGGATAATCTTTCCGGCGACCCCGCTCAGGACTACTTCGCGGACGGCATGACTGATGAGCTGACTACAATGCTGGCGAAGAACTCTACACTGCGCATCGTCTCCCGAACATCGGTCATGCAATACAAGGGGGCGCATCGCCCGTTGCCCGAGATAGCGCGGGCGCTAGGGGTGGACGGCATTCTGGAAGGGTCGGTCTCCCGTAATGGCGATAAGGTGCATATGACCATCCAATTGATCGCGGCACCGAGCGACACGCATGTATGGGCGGAGAGCTACGATCGAAATGCGAATGACGTGGTGTCGCTGCCGAGGGAGGCGGCGCAGACGATTGCGAAGAAGCTCAATAGCGCCATGCTACAACCGACGTCACTGCGCTATGTCAACCCTGAAGCTCACGACGCGTACCTTCGCGGACGGTATATCTGGTACTCGGGCAGTAACGAGGAAGCCGGCAAATACTTCAGGAAAGCGACGGAGCTACAACCGGATTACGCCCTCGGTTGGACTGGCCTGGCGGGCTACTATGGCGCCGGTGCCATGGGGGGCGATCTCAACCCGAAGGACGCAATTCCGCAAACAGAGGGAGCCGCCAACAAGGCAATTGAACTCGATGACTCTCTTCCGGAGGCGCACCTCATGCTGAGTGGGGCGATGTTCCTGAAGTGGGACTGGGCACGGGCAGATCAGGAGATCGCCCGTGCGATTGAGCTCAATCCCAGATTCGCCGAGGCCTATCACTTGCGCTCTAAGATGGATACCGCGCTCGGTCGTAATGAGGAAGCGATCGAATCGGAGAAGAAGGCGATGGAACTGGATCCGTTTCAGCGGCCCTTCGCTATGGGGCTTGCCTACTTCACCGTGCGCCAGTACGACGCTGCCATCAACGACGTCCGTCAGCGACTGGAAACTCAGCCAGATGAGGCTGGTTTGCACTGGATACTCTGCGAGTCCTATCGCCGCAAAGGCGAGCTGAAGGAGGCCGCACAGGAATGGGAGAAGATTATGCTGCTGATGGGCGACCAGGGAGAGGGTATCTCGGCCACGACTATCCGGCGCGCCTTTGAGAAGGGCGGCTATAAGGCCGTGCTTCTTCAAAATGTGAGCTATCTCAAGCATAAGTCCGCTACGCAATATGTCTCGCCCGTCGATCTGGCCCTCCAATACGCGCAACTCGGGCAACGCGAGGAAACACTCTCTTTTCTGGAGGAGGGTTATCGGCAGCATTCTCCGCTGCTGCTGTGGATCCAGTGCGATCCGGCGTACGACTTCCTCCACGGCGAAGAGCGCTACCGATCGATCATCAAAGGGATTGGACTGCCTCCGGCCTATTGAAGCTGGGCATGAATTGGTTTGGCCAATCCGGCAGAAAGCATAGAAAGCGGAAGAACCACCTGCCAAGGGGAGGGCTGTTGGCTCGAATTTTATCTGGGGGTGGGCACCCGTTCAGAAAAGTTGCGCCGTCTTATCGTTAGTCAGATCAATATCTTCCCTAGGACACCATCATAGAATCAATGTTCCCGAGTGCGGAGGTTCGAGCTTCGCTCGAATGGCCCACCTTAGCGCGATGAGACCGCGCGAAGAGGGGGCAATCGTCGAGCGCCGCTTCATCGGCGACCTCTCCAAGAGGAATTAGGCTAACTCAGTTGAGCAAACCTCACCTGCTGTTCTGCCCGCGAAACGGGGTTTTGAGAAACTTCGATTTTCCGGGGTTTTGAACTTGCCGCAAACCCGTGCCAGTTCAACCGGTCGATGCAACACTATCTAACCAGCTGATCCACAAATGCTTACCCTGAAGAATCGATCTATTTGGCTGATGTGGCCAAAACCTAGCCAGGGGAAGGTTCCAGCTGATCTACCCTAGCCAGCGCTTTTAGCTTTTGTTTTCAATGAATATGTAGGTCTGAGCTGAGTGTTGCGTCGACCCATTTAGAACACCCGACTTTTCAGGTATAACCGATCACGATCGGGTGGAACGGCTACGTAAATCTCCTCGGCTCCAATATCGATTCCAGCTGCATCCGGCTCCAGAATCGCTGACCGGCGCTCTCGCTTCTCTCCTCGCTTTCCCATGCTCGCCTCCTTGTAGCCGGAGAGTGCGGCCCGAGGTGCGATTCCTTCCAGTCTCCTCATCGAGATCGCTGCTCTCTTCTGCAGACGTCATCACTGAACTGTCCGCTACCTCAGACCCACGCTTTTCGACGGGCTCGCAAAGCACCAATGTCGGCTTCGGGCCGTAGCTTGCCGCCATCTCCAGCACCTATATCTTCGCTCAGAACCAGGTTCCCTACGTCACTGTCTGGGCAAAGCCCAGTCTCCCGCTTTTCTGGAACTCCGAACGAATTAGTAAACACAAGCGCGTTTGTGGAGAGAAATCAACGGACCGCCCCCAGTAGACTTCGAATATGTCCGCCGATGGCAGTGGTGCTGCCGCCTTTCCGGCCGACGTACTTGTCGAAGGTAGCAGAATTAAGACCATCGCCCGCGCACCAGACCGGCTCGCCGTAGACGGTGACACCGTGATCGAAGCCCGCGGCAGGACGCTGATGCCCGGCCTGGTGGAAGGGCATGCGCATATTTCGTTCGGCGGCGCCGTGAACGACTCCGATCTAGGCAACATTCCACCCGAAGAGCACATGCTACTGACGGCGCGAAATGCGAAAACATTGCTTGATCACGGCTTTACCAGCGCTTATAGCGCGGCCACCTCAAAGCTACGGCTCGATGTCGTCATCCGCAATGCAGTCAATGCAGGCGAATTTCCCGGGCCGCGTATTCGTGCGGCGAGCCCGGAGATCACAGTCACAGGCGGTCTCGGCGACGAGCGCAAAGCGCATATGTATTACGAAAGTTTCGGCATGATCGCCGACGGTACAGAGGAGATAAAGAAGGTTGTCCGCCTGTGTTGTCGTGAAGGGGTAGACAACATCAAAGTGAACATCTCGGGAGACGATCTCAGTCCTGCAGCTCATGGCGGCCTCACTGTGATGCGTGAGGAAGAGGTGCAGATGGCAGCCAATGTCGCGCGCGATTTCGGTAAGAAAGTTAACTGCCATGCGCGGTCAGCCGGGTCCGTGAAGCGAGCCGTTCGCTGCGGAGTGGACGTGATCTATCACTGCGAGTCAGCAGACGAGGAAGCGATCGACATGCTGGAGTCCGCGAAAGACCGGATTTTCGTGGGACCCGCAATCGGGATCATCTACAGCACCCTTTACGAGGGCGAGCAGTTCGGTTTCCGCCGCGATTCCGAAATCGGGCGGCAGATGCAGCGCGTGATCGACACGACAGCCGCAGTTTATAAAGAGCTACGTCGGCGAGGTGTGCGTATCCTCATCGGAGGAGATTACGGATTCGCCCAGACACCTCAGGGCGACAACGCGCGAGATCTCAAGCATTTCGTCGATCTACTCGGCTTCTCGCCTAGCGAAGCACTGCAATGCGGCACCCGCATCGGCGGACAAGTAATGGGCCTGGGTAAAGAACTTGGCGAGGTGAAGGAAGGCTACCTTGCCGATCTGCTGTTAGTCGATGGCAACCCGCTCAAGGATCTCGACCTTGTCGTGCATGAAAAAAATCTGCACGTGATCATGAAGGAAGGATCACTCTACAAGGACTGTTCCGCCACAGCCAAGCTCGTGCATACGGCGGTTCCTCAATTGGAGGAAGTCGGTAGTCGCACCTGAAGTGCAGTGCGACATCTTCTTGCACGGGCTCGAACAATTACGTGCTCAAAAGCAGGCTATTGCCTGCTTTTGAGTTATTTAACAGACTTGTCGCTGTCTTCTTGCTTTAGAGGTGGTGTCATTTCCATGGCCCAGATGCCGGCTGGACGCATGTATATGGAGGCCCTGAAGTTCCCCGTGATATCCCATGCCTCAGGCGTTCGGAACCAATAGCCTTTGCTTTCATAAATCACATAGTAGAGGCCCCATACTGTCTTGTAACTCTGCTCTTTCATCCCTTCACTTTTCAGAAGTGCGGCATAGCCTAGAGTTGTACCTGCCCATACTTCCTTTCCTTGCTCATTGTTACATCGGCCCGGCTGCGAAGCTATACTCTTTATCTATGATCGGCTCGTCGGACACATGAGCACTCCGAACTCCAATCGTACGGCTCTCATTACAGGTGCATCCCGTGGTCTTGGAGCTGCCATCGCCGTTGAGCTTGGAGCGGTGGGCGCGAACGCGGCCGTCAACTACCTCAGCAGCAGCAACGCGGCGGAACAACTCTGCCAACGTATTCGGCAGGCGGGCGGTCATGCGCATGCCTTCAAAGCGGATGTGCGAAGTGAGGCCGAAGTCATCCACCTGGTCGATGAAGTGGGTGACGTATTCGGCGATATCGACGTGCTTGTTGTGAACGCGACCGGCCCCCAGCCGTTTCTCTCCATCGAAGAACAGACATGGGACGCTTATCTTGATCAATTGGAGTTCTTTGTGAAGTCCCCTCTGCTGCTCCTGAAGCAAGTGCTGCCGGGAATGAAGAAGCGAGGCTTCGGCAGGATCATCAATGTCGGTAGTGAGGTCTTTGAGCTTGGGAATCCTCGGTTTGCGAACTATGTCTCAGCAAAGGGGTGCTCAGTTGGGACTTACTCGTTCCTGGGCGCGTGAGTTCGCACCTACCGGCATTACCGTCAATCTCGTCGCGCCCGGATGGATTCCGACCGAGCGACACGCGGAGNCGACTCGGGAAGAGCTCGACAGCTACAAGGCGAATGTTCCGATGAAGCGCATGGGCACTGCCGAGGATGTCGCCAAAATAGTCGCTTTTCTTGCAAGCGACGCGGCCGGCTTCATCACCGGGCAGCGTTTCTCTGTGAATGGCGGGAATACCCTGGCTTAAGCACGCGATTCTGACCGAACGGCCGGCGACTCGTCAATAGATACGATCGGACTTTGGCTCCTCCGGATGATGTGGGTTGGCAAAGGGGTGTAAGGTTCGGATTGCCCGTTATCCGACCGCAATCGAACGGTTTGGCGTTAGCAGCGCCCTGCAGCGCTCGCTGAGTGACTCGGCGATGATGCACTCACTGAGGTGAACTAGATGTGTAAGCGACTGGAAAGCAGGCCGAGGTGTGATCACGCTGTAGGCTTGGATTCAAATGAGAAGATCTGCCAGCAGTCGCCAGCTTTCTCGATGCGAACAGGATTGACTACCTTATCGAGAAATGTCGAGATTGCTCGCGCCCAAAAAAGACGTGCCGGAACATTTGACTCCATCACTCGAACTTCCCACCGCCCCGGGAGATGCTTCCACACCTCGTGCGCTACATTCGTTCCAATCCCGCGTCTCCGGTATCCCCGGAGGACAAAAAATTCGGCCATATCCCAAACGGTCTCATTGTCAGAAACATTCTGTCCTCTCCTTACGAAAACCAGTCCTACAAGTTTCCCATTCATCCGGACGAGAAACGGACGCCGGTCAGGGTCACTCCAATAGAGAGGAAGGTTTCCGTAGCCAAATCTGCCATCCGCCCCTATCTCACTGTCGTGGAACTCGCTGAAATCGTGAATATACAACTCAAGCAAGTTAGCGAGGATTGGCTCATGATTGCGTTCGGCGGGGACCAACTCAATCTGCGCGAATGGCTTATCTGCATGCAAAATCTGCTCAGGTGTATGCTTTTTCTCTTTGGCCATGCTCCGTTCCTTTGTGTACAGTCTCTCTCATAAGAACTGGCACAAAAAGGAGCAAATACTCCACGTTTGAGATGGCACCTTAGGAGAACTGGTTATGACGTATTTACGCTTACTTAGGAATGCTGTGCGTGTGACGCCGATTGTGCTGATATTGACAGCATCTGCGATGGCGGAGTGGAAGGCAGCGAATTCAGAGTTTGCCACTGCCGCGAAAGACCCGAAGATCGCTTCTGTGCTGGAGGCCGTCAATGTAATAGATGCGGCGCTAATAAAGGATGACCATGCCGCATTTGCTGCTTTGCTGGCGAAGGACCTTGTGGTCAACAACCCACAGAACAGCATCTCGATCAGGGGGGCGACAGGGCAGAGAAACACTTCAGGGCTGATAAGCTACAGCAGTTATGTGCGGTCCGTCGAGTACGCGGGGATGCTTGGCGAGATGGTATTGCTGATGGGAGACGAGCGGGTAGTGCCGAAGGGTGATTCTCCGATGGCTGGAAAAGAAGTCCGGCGGAGGTTTACGGATGTGTGGAAGATGGAGGGTGGTCACTGGGTGTTGACTGCTCGGCAGGCGACAATTGTTGCGCCTTAAGGGTGATCTGTCCTTCCCCTTCGTAGAAAGGACCGGAAGTAAGATTCCCAACGTTAAGGGCATTCCCCGATTTGATAGCGCGTTGCTGAAACAATCGTCGACTGCCTCCCGAGGCTACGGCCTGCACGGAAATCGTGTATCAACTGGCTCTAACAGTCATTATGGAGTGACCGGCGCCG
>JGI12635J15846_10004989_pt1 | contig 11470 bp, 11 predicted proteins | sample BlaSpr_A8_OM2_M2_FD_15846 | JGI IMG/M metagenome (IMG submission 15846) | reverse complement strand
AAGAATAAATTTCTCTTCAATCTCTCTCGCGCAAGTTATGAAAAGAAGTGGGGCAAGAATTATCAGCGGCCGTCGTTTGGCGAGAAGTTTCTGGCGTTCCTCGCTAAATTTTTGCCCAAAATCGGGCCTCTCCGAGTGTTTGAGTTTCGCATGCCTACCCCGCAAGCGGAAAAACTGTTCGAGGAAAGCTTCAATACCACATTGGGCCGTTACCGGGTGCTTTTGTCCGACGAGGCAGGCGGTCACCTTGAATTGATCAACGACAATTTTGATACGGGCGGGATGACCGGGCCCGGCATATATCGCATGAATGACGATGCCCACGCCAAGCTCCTCGGCCTGCTCGCCGAACAAAACTTTGCCGCAGCCTCACCTGAGATACGCGGGGAGTTGCTCCACTTCTATTCCGAACCAGACGCCCCCTACGCTACAAAGACCAACGCCAAGGCCTGGGCCAAAGTGCAGGTACAGCTCGAAGAGTTGAAGGCCGCACCCCCGGCAGAGCCTTTGCCGCCGTTCGCGCCGCCGCAGGTCCCTCTCCCAAGATAAGAGGCGGTACACCGGCGCCCGAGCATCAGCCAGGTTCGTGGCTTTCTCAGTAGATCCCACTGTGCCTCTCAAAACCTCGAAACATCTGAGCGGATGGAGCTTATACTCCTTTCCTAGTTCTCGCCGATGCCTATTTCTCTCACGACACTTTTCGCAACTCTGTCTTCGATCTTGCTTTCGCGTGCTGCCCTCCAGCTGGAGAACCTGGCTCTGCGCCACCAAATCGGCGTGCTTCGGAGGTCCGCAAGAAAACGCCCGAAATTGACCTCAGGGGACCGCCTGTTGTGGATCTGTCTGTCCCACCTCTGGCGCGACTGGCGCTGGCCATCGTCAAGCCAGAAAAGGCAAGGCAGGTAACATTGTTACGCACGATTGAAAGGGCTAGACTGCATTTTCGGTAGGCACAATCCTGGTTGATGCTAACTGCGGATCGTCATCAACAACGGATACCGTATGGCGGTTCAGTTCACCGGCCCCAGATATTGGTCCAGCCAATTCAGGCTTTCCTTGATCAGTTCGTTTCGCGGGATGTTGTGGCTGGTGTCGTAGAGCAGGTGTTTTTTCTGATCCTTCCTCGATCCCAACATGTGGAAGAATGGTTCCTGCGTTGATTCCACAGGAAAGAAGAAATCGTATCGTCCGTTCAGCATCAAAACGGGTTGCTTCACCCGCGACACGAAGTTAATGGTATCGACTTCCGGGAGCGATCGCTGGAAGTCGAGCCCGCCAAGAGCGAGGACCGAGACCTTGATTCGCGTTTCCACGGCCGGCACGATGGCCCCCATTTCCGCGCCCCAACTGTAGCCATAATAAGCCAGCTTCTCGCGATCCAGTTCGGGCCTGGATTCAGCATAATCGATCGCCCGCGAAGCGTCTTTGACCCACATGATGACGTGATCCCTCCAGGTGCTACTCATGTTGGCCACGTCCGATTCCATGCCGTCGCCCCGTTCATACGTTCCCTTGTAAACAGGGTATATCACCGCGCGCCCGCTCTTCAGGATGGCATCCAGAGCCGCCGTCGTGTAAAGCGAGAATTTCCGCAATAGAAGTGCATTTGATCCGGGAAAGAAAACGACGGTTTGGAATGGTGGCTTAGCCTTCTTGGGAAGAAACAGGTAGGAGATGGCCTGCTCATTCCCGTAGGCCGCAGTGTAGGTGATCTTCTCTATAGTCCATTCCTCGTCGTCCTTGTCCATACGCTGGACAGTAGCATTCAGCGGTACCTTGTCATAGGAATACAAGCTGCGATAGGCGTGGAACAATTCGTTGGAGACGGGTTTTTCCTTGCTCAAATCGCGCCGCGGCGAAGGCATTGGGTCCGTCGCTACCTTCGCAATCGATTCTGGCTCGATATACTTCACGCAGCGAAAACCGATGTTTGCAGCACGAAGAAACGGTGACTGCGCGTCAGGATCAATAAACATATACGTAGCCTCGTCCCAGGCTCCGCCAAGAACATAGCGCTTCCCGGACTCCGCTCCGTTCCAAATCCACTCCTTGACGTTGCCGGCCATGTCGTAGGTGCCCCACGGACCCAGGCCTGGCTTGCTCCCAACTGGTAAAACGTCGGAGCCGCCGAAGTTGCTTGCCGGCACGATGAGGGAAGCGCCGAACGGTCCCGCAGCACGATTCCAGTGGTAGATCGTTGGCAGGCTCTTGCCGCCGAACTCGGCATAGGCCGCAGCTTCAAACCAACTGACTCCAGCTACCGGAAAGTCGTCTTGCCCCTTCGGGTACTCGCCCTGGATCCAGTCTTTCGGGCCGGGCCGTCCCGCCGCGTCCCGGAACAGCGCCATCGCCTCGTCCCAAGAAAGTTCTTTCCCATCTTTTTGAAACCTCTGCTTCCAGTACTCCCGCTTCTGATATCCGCCCTGATCGACGAAGGCCTTGAATTGCCGGTTTGTGACCTCATATTGGTCGATCCAATAATCCTTCAATGGCAATTGTGGCATCCCTTCGTAACCCGGGATAAACAGTGTCTCAAAATACTTCGCCGGCGCAACCCGCACCATGCCGTGGGGGATCTTCCCGTCCTCGTCGAGAGGAACATTGCCTGCCATGGCCTCACCTGGAGCTGGCGCAAAGCGCTTGAAAAGGGCGATGGTCGTCCGCAGAACGGTGCCGAACCCCTGCTTTTCGAATTTCCAAACGTAGGTACCACGTGGCTGGCGGACATTTTTCAGCGGAGTCTGCCCGACCAACTCCCAAGCTGCGTTCGCTTCGCCGTACGCCCTGCGGTAGACACTCGCCCCGGGCGGTGTCGTCTCAATCGAGACCTGGTAAGAAATCACCGGCCAGAGCTTTGCTAGCGCGGGATCGTCCGCAATGGATTTCTCTGCTTTCTCGGCAAGAGCATAGGCGTCACTCAGTTTTCCTTCGTCGAAAAGCCGCGAGATCTGCGGCAGAGCGACCGTCCGTGCCCAGCGCACTTCGCGATACCGTTTCACTTGCCACGTCACCCCCGCGCCGAGGGCGACGAGCACCAGCAGCAAGGGAATCAGCACCAAAGGCCGCCTCGCCTCTCTCGCGAGCAGGGCAGGAGTGAGTGTCGCGCCCGACTCGGGGAACAGCAGTCCCCGGCAAGTTCTGAGTTCTTGCGCTAGCTCAGTGGCCGATAGATACCTCGCTTCGGGATCCTTCTTCAAACAGCGAACAACAATCCGGCGCACCTCCGGCGGGATATCTCGCCTGAGTTCACTCACAGGCTTCGGATCGTCGCGAATTACTGCCGAGAGCAGCGCGGCAGTCGAGTTGCCCTCGAAGGCCTTCTTGCCGGTCAGCATCTCGTAGAACACGGAACCGAAGGAGAAGACGTCACTGCGCGCATCAATCCGTTGGCCTTGGGCTTGCTCTGGCGACATATAAGCTACGGTGCCCACGATCATTCCGGTCGTCGTCGCCAATGTCGCTCCCTCGTTGTTGTCCATCGCCGGCAAGGGTTCAGAAAGCTTGGCCAGCCCGAAGTCGAGTACCTTCACCAATCCGTCTCCATCGACCATGATGTTCGACGGTTTTATATCTCGGTGAACGATACCCGTGGAGTGCGCGCGCGCAAGGGCGTCAGCAACCTGCATCGCGTACTTCAGTGCTAGCTTCTGGGTCAAACCTTCAGGCGGAATCAATTCGTTAAGCGTTTTCCCCGCGACATACTCCATGACCATGAAATCGACCCCACCCTGCGATCCGATGTCATGAAGGACGCAGATATTGGGATGTTGCAAAGCCGAGATGGACTTGGCTTCCTGCTCGAAGCGTCCCCGCAAATCAGGAATTGAGGAGAGACGGGTGGGGAGGATTTTTATCGCGACCGCACGATCCAACCTCGTGTCCCGAGCACGATATACCTCGCCCATGCCACCCGCGCCGAGCGGAGACTGGATTTCGTAAGGGCCAAGTTTGGTGCCAGGGCTTAGAGCCATCCGTACGCGGCATTATACCCCCAGGCAGGCGCGTTGCAGCGGAGCCGAAGATTGTTGGCGGATCGGTGACGGATCGTCAGCAATCCGGATGTTCAGCGGTCGTTTCCGAGTGCGCCGTCATCCGCCCGTAATCGGTGGCAAGCTCCGAGCGGAACTTCGAAGCTCGCGCAGGCCAACTTTCGGCGTGTCCGGTAGCGCTTTAGTCAGGGGTTCACCCCATCAATTTCAGTCCAACTTCGGTCCAACTCAAGAGCAAGATACGCCAGGGAGGATTCGCCAGTATCAGATGCACTCCTTTCTCACCCCCGAGAAGCGCGATGGATTAAGTGTTCGTCGCGCTTCCCCACCTATGAAACGCAACACTACGCTCAGGCCAGCGCGTCCCGCCGGCGGTGTAAGGGGTTTGCCTGCGGTGAGTAGAAGGCTGAGAACGTGAAGTGTTGCATTATGGCTTCCGGGGCGATGAGCGTCGATCGGCGAGAGTGGCCATACTTCGCAGCCGGGAACGCAAAACGCGGACGAGGTAGCGGCGTTGCCGGTCGTTCAGTTCAAGCTCCGCTATCGCGCGTTCAGCTCTTACCAGTAGCGCATCGGCCAGCCTGTCGAAGTCGGGATCCACAGAGCTTTTCTTGGGGCGTCCACGTTTCGGGAGCCCATGCTCTCGAATCTGTCCTGCGACCCATTCCCATGTCTCTTTTTCCGAGAGTTTTTTTCTCATCTGTTCGCCTCAGTACTTCGCCATGAGAACGGCGCTGGCAGCCTTTGACGCCTTCTGATCGCTCGGCCCCGATGTGGAGCAATGTGGACGAGATGAAGGCATGGCCGAACTGCCGTTTTATTAGCGCCAGGTTGCAGTTGCCGGAGACCAGGTGCCATGCCAGGCTATGTTTCAAAACGTGCGGTTGTCGTTTGTCTGTGGGCAACACACAGACTTGGCAATCGCAGTCCACGCAGGGATACGGACGGACGAAAGTTCGGCCCAAAACGGATTCAAGAATTGCTTTTGTACTTGACCTGTAGAGCTGATGGCTCTGGGCCGCGCGGGCAACGAATCGGCACAGCAGCCTTCTCAAGGAGAGCAGAAAAGACGACCCAGCCGGCCATCTCGATCACTCGAAAGGCCTCGTCTCCCTGCTCTCCCCCACAAGGCCTGAACACTAGCCATAGAAAGAAGTTGCTGTCTGCCGGGTAGTGTGCCTCTCGAAAACCTCGAACTGTCTGAGCCGATGAGAATTATACCCTCCTGCATTATCCTCCTCTGATGCTTATTTCTCTCGCGACACTCCTCGCAACTCTGTTCTCGATCTTCCGTTCGCGTGCCGCCCTCCAGCTCGAGAACTTGGCTCTGCGCCACCAAATCGGCGTGCTTCGGAGGTCCGCAAGGAAACGCCCGAAATTGACTTCGGGAGATCGCCTGTTGTGGATCTGTCTGTCCCACCTCTGGCGTGACTGGCGCTCGGCGCTGGCCATCGTCAAGCCAGAAACGGTCGTAGCCTGGCATCGTGCCGGCTTTCGGCTGTTCTGGACCTGGAAGGTGGGCGCGGCCAACCCAGGCGACCTGCCATTTAGCGCAAAATCCGAGATCTGATCTGCAAGATGTGCCGAGAGAATCCCGGTTGGGGTGCTTCACGTATCCATGGCGAACTGCTCAAACTCGGCATCGACATCGGTGAGAGCAGCGTGAGCAAATACATGGTGCGCTGCCGCAAACCGCCGTCTCAGACCGGGCGCACCTTCCTGGAGAATCACGCCGAGCAACTGGTCTCCATCGATTTCTTCACCGTGCCCACGATCCGTTTTCAAGTCCTTTACGTGTTTCTGGTTTTGGCTCATGAGCGGCGTCGCATTCTGCATTTCCACTGTTCCGACACAGAGCGGGACGCAAAGTGGGGCAGCGGAGTGCACGGAGGGTAGATGCAAACCTACGTGGTGTGCAGGGCATGCCGGGTGCCGGCTTAACCTGAGCGACATGGGGGAAGGCGCTACCTGAACGGCCAGCCTTCCAGCCGTACTGGGGAAAACCCGCCGTACGGAAGTGCGACCAGGAAAGGCAGGTGTGTTCAGTAGGAGACAGACCCACCGAGGCAAAAGTCAGAAGCCTGTAGCTTAGATAGCGGGGAGGAGGGAAATCGAATTTCCGAAGCCTATCGACTAAGCCATCTTCAGGATGGCGAGCAAGTCATCGGGCCGTACCGAAAGTAGTGTGTCTTGAAAGTCTGTATCAACTAGCCGGTGGAAGTCCGGTCGTGGTAATCGCCAGAGAGCCACGTAGCAAGCTCCTCATGCCCCCGGGCAACTGGAGGTGTGAAAGCGGAGAATGCCTCCGAGGAGGAGGTGCAAGATGGCAGTCCGTACCATAAAGGAAATCCTGCAGCAGGTTCTTCTGCTCTCCCCAAGCTCCGGGACTAGCCACGAGACTCAAAAGGGCGTTACACGCGCACATGCGACGAATGGCTTAGGTATGGCATGGATCAATTCGAGATAGCGGAGCAGCAAGAAGAGCGCGTCGTCCTTGAGGGTTCCAAAACTCGGGAAAAGGCTTTTTTGAACCCAAGCTGCGTTCACGCCAGACTTCTCCGGGCAAGCCACTTGATGTTCGATAATCCGACTTGATCGTCCACCGAGATGCCCACTTCCTATTGACACTCTATATGTGGATCGCTATTATTCCTATAGAGAGTCGATAGGAGATACGTCTTGAACTCTGAACCCACGTCTCTGTTGCAAGGGACTTTGGACCTGCTGATCTTGAAATCGCTTATCGCTGGTGAGATGCACGGGTTGGGAATCTCGCGCAGGATCCAGCAGATCACTGGTGGCACTTTTGTCGTTAAGCCAGGCTCGCTCTTTCCCGCCCTACACCGAATGGAAGAAGAAGGATGGATTTCATCATTTTGGGGAGAGTCCGAGAACAACCGCCGAGCCAAATTCTACCGATTGTCCAAGGCAGGATTGAAACAGCTCGAAGTCGAAACCAAGCGGTGGGGCCGCATTTCTTGGGCGATCGCTCAAGCTTTGGAAGCATCATAGAGAGGTGTCTAGCATGCCGCTCCTTGTGAAAGTCCGGAGTTTCCTGCGAAATTTCTTTTTATCTCGGCGTGTGGAGCTGGACCTCGACCGGGAGGTTCATTCCCACCTCGAACTGCTAACAGACGAAAACATTCGCGCGGGCATGTCGCCGAAGGAAGCGCAACGTGCTGCGCGGATCGAACTTGGAGGCATCGAACAGGTGAAAGAACAGGTTCGCAAAGAACGGATTGGCAATTGGCTCCGCTCCGTGATCTCCGATTGCCGCTATGGGCTACGACAGCTCCGCAAGAACCCTGGCTTCACCGCAGTGGCCGTGCTCACCTTGGCGCTGGGCATCGCCGTGAACGCCACGATGTTTAGCCTCGTGAGCGCTTTCCTGTTGCAGCGTCCGCCTGGTCGCGAACCCGAGCGCGTGGCAGTGGTGACCTCCGTCAGCCCGACGCAAGGTTTCCAATCGGACGCGAATCCTGTCTCCGCGCCCAATTACCTCGCTTGGCGCGAGGCAAACCACTTTTTCACGGACACGGCCGCCGCGGACGAGTACCGTACGGTCAATTTGACCTCGCAGAGTCAGCCGGAAGCGCTTCGCTGTGCGGCCGTGTCTCCTACCTACTTCAGCGTGCTGGGCGTCTCCCCGCAGTTTGGGCGTTTCTTCTCCGACGGAGAAGACCAGGCCGGGCGCGACCACGTCGTTATCCTCAGCCACGAACTCTGGGAGCGGCACTTCGGTTCAGACGTTTCGCTCATCGGCAGCACCATTCGGCTAAACCGGGAAAACTACACCGTCATCGGTGTGATGCCCGCAAGTTTCCGTTTGCTGGGCTTCACGCCGCAACTGTGGACCCCGCTCGTCTTAACCCCGGCGGATCAAACCGCAGCCGCGCGCAAGGACCGTTCCTTGTTTCTGTTTGCGCGTCTGAAACCCGGTGTAACCATCGAAGAGGCCCGCGCGGAAATGATCACTCTGGCGCGCCGCGCCGAGGAAAATTTTCCCGAGACCGAAAAAGGCTGGGGCGCTGCAGTGCGCACGCTACCCGATTTTCTGGTCTACGCTTTCAGTATTCGCAGCGCCTTAGGAATCATGATGACCACGGTCGCTTTTGTTCTGCTGATTGCCTGCGCCAATGTAGCCGGCCTGCTCTTGGCGCGCGCGACGGGACGCCGGAAGGAGCTGGCCCTTCGTATTGCCCTCGGAGCCGGCCGCATGCGCATTATTCGGCAATTGCTGACGGAAAACCTGGTGATCGCCNTTCTCGGCGGCGGCACAGGTCTCTTGCTTGCCTATTGGGGCATTAATTTTGTTCGGCCGAGAATGGCATTCAACGAAGGAATCAGCGCCGTGCCGTTAAGTCTCGACCGGAACGTCTTACTGTTCACCTTGCTAGTCTCGCTGGTTTGCGCGCTGCTGTGCGGTCTTGTGCCGGCGCTAAGTGCATCGCGAACTGATATCAACACGAACCTGAAGGAAGAAAGTCGCGCGGCATCCCCGAGCCGTTCGCATAGCCGNCTNCGGACCGTGATGGTCACCGGCGAGTTAGCGCTGGCGTTGTTTCTCCTGATCGGGACCGGGCTGCTGATCCGCGGACTCTTTCTTATTGAGCATCAGAATCTGGGGTTCCAGGCAGACCATCTCCTTACTGCCAGCGTGACCCTGGACAGCGCGCGATACAAAGATGCCTCCCAGCAAGCTTTGTTTGTNCGGGACATTCTCCCGCGTCTCCAACACATTCCGGGCACGGAGGCCGTCGCAGTTACATCCAATTTGCCGGCAACCGGACCCGGCACTGTGACTTTGCAAGTCAAAGGTCAGCAGGATTTGCCCGCGAGCCAGAGGCTCACCGCCCTCGATGTTGTCGTGACCGCCGATTATTTCCGCGGGGCAGGTATTCCTCTGCTGCGGGGCCGCGCATTCGCAGAGACGGATAACGCCACTACTCCGCGCGTAATCCTTGTAAACCAGGAGTTTGTACATCGTCATTTGCGGGACCAGGAGCCGCTCGGAAAACAAATCCGCTTGGATGCGAGCGGCAGTACGCCACAGTGGAGCGAGATCGTCGGAGTCGTCGGCAACGTGAAAACCTACTCTGAAGGCACTACCGACGACCCGGAAGCATACGAGCCCTTCCTTCAGCGGCCCGTGCCTTCCTTCTCTATCATGTTGCGGGCAAGTTCTGATCCGAATAGCTTGGCGTCGGCTATGCGCAACGCGGTTGCGCAGGTGGATGCCGAGCTTCCACTGGATCGCCTGATGAACATGCCCTCCGTCATCGCGCGCCAGAAAGGCGGAAATCAGCTTTTCTCCCGGATATTGGGCAGCTTCGCCCTCCTCGCGCTGATCCTTGCGGCCATCGGGATTTACGGGCTTGTCACTTATTCCGTAGGCCAGAGAACCCACGAAATCGGCATACGCATGGCCCTCGGAGCCAAAAGCCCTGACGTGCTGCGTATGGTTTTGTGGGAAGGCATGAAAATGACTGCAATCGGAGGGGCCATTGGACTCGCGATGGCGTTGCCGCTACCGAAACTTTTCGGGGCCATTTTCTATGGTCTCCAACTTCGCGAGACACGGCTCTACTTCATCGTGCCGATCGCCATTCTCGTGGTGGCGATGTTAGCGACATACATTCCCGCGCGGCATGCTTCACGCATTGACGCCATGTCGGCGTTGCACCAGGAGTGATGCGTCGCAGCACGGATAGCACCTCACCCTGACCATGAAAGCAGGGTGGATCCCATGCCCCCCCGCGTTGCGAACAGAATTTAGCCTTAGTCGTTTGATTGTTTAGGTAGGTCAGCCAACTCTCGCGCTGGTTCGACCGGCGCCGAGGCTTGGCCCTGCGACTCATAATGGTTGGAATCGGCTCTGGAGCGATCCTAATGCCCGCTCTTGCCCAGAGACTCATTGCGATGCTCGGTTGGCGTTCTCTTGTGCCGCTGCGTAGCGACGAAGGAGTATCGCCGCAGGCGAGTCGCCTTGGCCACCTCGTTTCTGGGAAGTGCCCTCCTCATTGGCCGAGTGGGGTCTGGGTACTTGTTGGACCGCTTCTTTGCACCTCGCGTGGCTATGTGCATATTCGGCGCGGCAGCCTGTGGAATCGTCCTGTTGCGGACAGCCGCTGGAACTCAGCTGGTTTTTCTCGCTGTGTTCTTGATTGGTCTCGGAATGGGAGCCGAAGTAGACATCATCGCCTTCTTGACCAGCCGCTACTTCGGCCTCCGCGCCTTTGGTGAAATCTATGGATATGCGTTTGCCTCCTACACGTTGGCAGGTGCGCTAGGCCCCTGGCTAATGAGGCGAGGTTTCGAGCGTTCCGGTTCTTATGTTTCCATCCTGGTAGGTTTCTTGCTCGCGACTTTGCTGGCTGCGGTTTTGATGACAAGGTTCGGACCGTATCGCTTTCGTCCTGGATAAAGCAAATCCACTGACGCGCTTCCGTGGAAGCGGCCATAACAGCAGTAGATTCGAGCCAACACCTGACAACCCCCGGATGGTCGGCAACCCTTACCTAATCGCGTTACGTCAGAGTTCCGCGTCAGAACGAAGCCGCCCGGCGGCGGACGCTGCGCGTGAGGCGAGCGGAGCAGCCAATGGCTAACGCCTGAAGTAAGTTGTCTGGGGAGGAGGCCCCATGACCCGACTTCGCAAAAACTGTGCCACTGTAGGGGTTCACCCCACCAGTTTCAGTCCAACTTCGGTCCAATTCAAGGGCAGATAAATGGCGCGTTCCCCTGTAAGCGACACCAGCAGCGGCACTTAGAGTTTTGTACTACCTTGCTACGAACCAGAAGGTCGGGAGTTCGAGTCCCACCGGCCGCGCACTTCATCTTCATTTAGTTACGGACCTGTTCCTACCAATAATTCCGTCTGAGTCGTCCAAAGCTGCTGCGAGAGGGAAGCGAAGAATTCAGATCGACCTGCATGTGGTGATGTTGTTTGATACAGGCGCGAGGAGCTTGGTCACGGCACCACAAAGCGGAGTTCTCCGCCAAGTTTAAGTGTAGGAGAGAACAGGTCCGGGAAGGCTAGGCTGCCCGGCGTTCATATCGGTGATGGAGTCCGCCGACCTGCGGAAGCTCCACTACCTTTCCGAGCTCCGGAGGCTGGACCTTCCGAGGGATCGGAGCATCCTTGTCGAGAGACAAGTGAGTGCGCGTCCGCTCGTAGTATTCGAAATACAACTTCAAGACGCGACACAGGCCCGTTTCATGCAGGACGATGACGTGGTCCAAGCACTCGCGGCGAATCGTGCCGATCGGGCGCTCGACATAGGGATTTTGCCAAGGCGATTGCGGAGCGGTGAGGACTTCGCGGATGCCCAGCCACCCGGTCGCTTCGTGGAATTCCTATCCGTAGCAGCCGTCGCGATCGCGAAGCAGATAGCGGGGCCCACTGTCCCAAGGGAAAGCTTCCAGCAGTTGCCGGGTCGTCCATTCCGCCGTGGGATTCGCGGTTACAGCGAGATGAATAG
>JGI12635J15846_10004987_pt1 | contig 11475 bp, 7 predicted proteins | sample BlaSpr_A8_OM2_M2_FD_15846 | JGI IMG/M metagenome (IMG submission 15846) | reverse complement strand
GGTGCTGCCATGACTGCCGCTGGCGCGAAAATAGCTCCGGCTAACAACATTGAACCGATAAAGCGATGTGTAAATAACACGATAATTTCCTCCAACCGCAAATGATTGAAAACCCGGCCACTCAGAACTATGTCTTCAGCCCGCGAGGACGTATGTTCCATTCAGCACATGTGCCCAATCATGCAGCAGTGTGGATTAATCTTCCGCGCGAGAAGTATTAGGACCCAAGGAGAGGTAGTGCTGCTTAATTGAGGCGTGCCGGAGCAGCAAATTCGCGGCTTATCGCTGCTGCGCCTACTGCTGTTGTTGTTGTGCGCGCATCAACTGCGTCTGGTGGTCTTCTTCGAGGAATTGCGACCATTCTTCATCCGCCGCGAACTCTTCGTCCGGCGGCAGCACTGCTTGCGATGGCGTCACGCGTACGCGCACCTGCAGTTCCGTCTCCGCCTTGCCCTTCATGGTTCCCATAGTCGGCGGCACGTCTGCATAATCTCTGCCCACCGCGGTGCGAATGTGCCGCTCCGCTGCGATCAGATTATTGGTGGGATCGAATCCCACCCAGCCAAGCCCCGGCAGCGCTGCTTCCACCCACGCGTGGGTGGCCCCATCCGCGGAGCGATCCGTGTTTTCCTTGCCGTGGTAGAGATACCCGCTCACATACCGGCACGGAATTTCGGCTTTACGCACTAGAGTAATCATGATGTGCGCGAAATCCTGGCATACACCCTGCCGCGATCGCAGCGCGTGCTCGATCGGCGAATTCACCGCCGTGCTTTTCTTCACATACGTAAAGCTGCGATAAACTCCCGACGCCACGTCCATAAGAAATGCCAGCGGACTGCGGCCATCGCTTTTCGCAACGCCGATCTCGTTGGCTAACTCTTCAAGTTCCGGCGAGGGGCGCGCAAAATGGCTCGGCGTCAGCGCGTCCCAATAGTCTCTTTTCTCGATCATTTCTTGCAGGTCGTCCCACGCCGTGTAATCCATCGTTTCCGGCAAGGGTTGCTGTTCATCTATATTCACTAGCGAATCGGAAATAATCGTCAGTTGGCGGTGCCGCTGCGGCAAATCGAAATGGTGTACAAGATTTCCACGAGCATCCGTGTGCGCAAAAATCCGCGCGCGTGGGTTCACCGACAGCTGAAAAATAAAGCAGCGCTGGCTGCCCTCGCTGCGGGGGTGCATGCGCACTTCCATCATGCTCTGCCACACTGAGTGGCTGTAGCGGTAGCGCGTAAAATGTCGGATGGCGTAGAACATTACGATTCGAACGCAACCTCAATCGGATATTCGATATAAACCTCATGCACCGCGGCGTGCAGGTCACGGCATTGTTCAATAATCGCCGCCAGATACATGTGCAAATCCCCGCGAATTACTTCCCCGATCTGCACGTAAGTCACCGCCGATCGCAACCGCCCGATTAAGCGCTCGATCTTCCCGGTCCTGCGGCTAAGCGAACGGTTGCTGATCGAAGTCAATGCATGATGCATTCTGTCCAGCGCATAGCGGACCGAGTACGGAAACTCCGGTTGCAGTAAAATAAAATCAGCGATGCGTTCGGGTTTCAATTCCGCGGTGCAAACCTTGCAGTACGCTTCAAATGCCGCGCAACTGCTCAACAATCCAACCCAGTCCAAGTCATCGGCATTTTTCTCCACCGAAAAATAGGAGTCCAGCAAAGTGGAAAGATTGCAAGCTCTCTCGATATATTTCCCCAGCTGGATAAAGTGCCATCCCTCGCCGTGATTGATGGTCGTATCGGTGATGCCGTGAAAACGGTACGCCCCTTCGCGCACAATATTCACGATGCGCATTGCGCCCGCATCGTCATCCGCATGCAAATCTGTTCCGGTCACTTCATGGAATAATTTATTAAGGTGCTCCCACATCTCCGAACTGATTTCTTCGCGCACCTGCCGGGCATTTTCGCGCGCGCCGCCGATGCACTTCATAATGGAAAACGCGCCTTCCGGGTCAGCCACCAGTAGAAATAGGGCGCGCTGCGGATCCACGTGCGCTGAAGTTGTCCCGCGTGCCAGCGAAGACACCGCGTGAAACCATCGCTCATCCGTCGAAAATTTTGCAGGATTTAGAATCAGTCCGTAAGTTGCTTCCACCACGCGCGACGCGTTATCCGCCCTTTCAAAATAGCGGCTCATCCAGTAAAGGCTGTCAGCTACGCGAGAAAGCATAGCGCCTTGTACCCACTTCCGCGGTTTCTCAATTTTGTAGTACCCACGTGTCTTTCGACCCACCGCCTTGCGACGAGTTCACCACCAGCGAACCCTTACGCAGCGCTACGCGCGTCAGTCCCCCCGGAACGATAGTGATATTTTCTCCGTAAACGACATACGGCCGCAGGTCAACGTGACGCGGCTCAATGGTTCCATCCACAAAACATGGCGCCGTAGATAAATTGATCGTAGGTTGCGCAATGTAATTTCGCGGCTCCGCCATGATTCTGTCGCGAAATTCCGAGCGCTGCTCGGAGGTGCTGTGCGGTCCGATCAGCATCCCGTAACCGCCCGACTCGCCCACCGCTTTCACTACGTACTGATCCAGCTTCTGGCAAACGTGATCGCGCTGCGCCGCGTCCGACATCAACAATGTCTCTACGTTTTCCAGAATGGGGTCTTCGTTCAGGTAATACTTGATGATCTTCGGCACATACGCGTAGATCGCTTTGTCATCCGCCACGCCCGTCCCCAACGCATTTGCGAACGCCACGTTCCCTGCGCGATACGCGTTGAACAATCCCACAGCGCCCAGCGCGGAATGCCCCTCAAAAACCAGTGGATCCAGATAATCGTCGTCAATACGCCGATAAATGACATCAACGCGCTGCAACCCAAACGTGGTGCGCATGTAAACCACGTTGTCGTGAACCAGCAGGTCGCGCCCTTCCACCAGCTCAATACCCATCTGCCGCGCAAGATAGGTGTGCTCAAAGTACGCGGAATTGTAAGAGCCTGGCGTAAGTAAAACTACCGTAGGCTCGGTGCGCCCTTCCGGCGCGAGGGACTTCAGCGCCGACAAAAGCACCTGGCTATATTGCTCAATCGGCCGTACGCGGCATTTCCGAAACAGCGTCGGAAAGATATGTTTCATAACCCTGCGGCTGGTCAGCATGTACGACACGCCGCTCGGCACCCGCAGGTTATCCTCCAGCACGACAAAATTTCCCTCCGGCGTGCGAATCAAATCCGTGCCCACCACAGTGACATACACGTCGCGCGGCACTTTAATCCCGCGCATCTCCCGCCGGTAATGTTTACAGGTATAAACAATCTTCGCGGGCACGACGCCTTCCTCAATAATTCTGGCTTCGTGATACACATCCTTGAGAAAAAGATTTAGCGCCGTAATCCGTTGCGTCAATCCGCGCTCAATCGTCTCCCACTCCGCCGCGGTGATAATGCGAGGCAACAAATCATGAGGGAAAATCCGCTCGGTGCCCTTTTCGCTTCCATAAACCGTAAACGTAATGCCCTGATTAAAAAACGACTGGTCGGCTTCCTGCTTACTGCGCCGCAATTCGTCAGCGCCAAGATTCAGTAGTTGGGTATACAGCGGCCGGTATTGTTTGCGAGGAAGGTCCGTCGATCGAAACATCTCGTCGTACGAGCCATTGAATTCGTAGCGTCGAAAGGCTTCGCTGGCGCTATGGTCAGGCGCATCCGTATCGATAATCATGATGTTGCTGCACTTTACGTCCCGCGCAAGCATAGCGCATCGCCGGAGCGTTGATTATCGGGAAAACCAATTAGAAACATCGAAAAAACGGCAGTATAAAGGCCCAAATCATCCGGAATTACGTGCCGGACCGCGCCGTCTGTGCCACCGTCCCGGCGGTATCCCCGTCNATCGAGGGGAACTCAATATCTGGCAACTGTTCCACCGCCCGCCGTAACGACTGCTCCCAGCTCGAGTGGATCAGGGTTAGGTCCCGATCCCCGGCGCATACTCGCCGGTAACGCGTTACTTCCAGGCTATCTTTCTTATAAAGCAGCAGGTCGAATGGCGGGCCCACCGTCACATTCGAGCGCATGGTGGCATCCAGAGACAACAGGGCATACTTGGCCGCCACCTCCAACGACGTGGTCGCCTGAATCCCCCGGTCCAGTATCGGCCGCCCATACTTGCATTCGCCCAATTGCAGGTACAAAGAATCTTCCGTCGCCGCTATGGGGTTACCCTGTGGATAAATCAAATAAAGGTTCGGTTCCTGCCCACGCACCTGCCCGCCCAGCAGCAAATGAACGTTAAAGCTGAACGAATCGCGTTCCAGCGACGCTCGATCCAATTCCGAGATACGGCGCACGCAGTTACCTACGATCCGCGCCGCGTCATAAAGCGAGCTGGCCTGCGCCAACCCGCGCCCCGAATCAAAATCCGCACGCAGCAGCGTCACGACCGACTGGCTGATGGACAAGCTTCCGCTCGTTAAGATCACAAACATGCGTTCGCCAGGCTGCACAAAGCTGTACATCTTGCGGCANACATTAACCTGATCGAATCCGGCATTGGTGCGCGAATCCGATGCCAGCACCAACCCTTCCTGCGTCGTAATCCCCAAACAATATGTCACTAAGGCCTCGAAATAATAAGATGTATGAACCTACCGCATCATACACCCATTGTTTACTGTGAATTTATGATGTGTTGCATCGAAAAAGAATGTAACAGTACCAACCCCGAGTCGTGTTAATTTCTGCATTCCACGTCTCAGGCTCTTAACTCCCATAGGACTCTCTGAATCTATGCTCATCCGTCTTGGCTACGACATGCAATTTGACACTCCTTCGGAGGTCCCGATCGTAACCCTGCTCAACGTCCATCCCTCCCGTAAACAGGATTTACGCGAACCCGACTATCTGCGCACCGACCCCGTCGTGAACATCGAAAACTACCACGACACTTTCGGCAATGATTGTTGTCGCTTGGTAGCCCCGCCCGGCAAGATTCGCTTCCACAACTCCACCCTCATCGAAGATTCCGGAAAACCCGACCTCGAAGGTTTCGACGCCCCGGAAAATCGCATCGAGCATCTCCCTCATGAAGTCCTTCCCTACCTGATGAACAGCCGCTATTGCGAAGTCGATCTGCTCTCCAACACCGCCTCCGAACTATTCGGCAACGTCCCCAAGGGTTGGCAGCGCGTGCGCGAAGTCTGTACCTGGGTGCACAACAAAGTCACTTTCGGCTATGAATTTGCCAACCCCTTTCGCACTGCTTTAGACGTCTACACCGAACGCGTCGGCGTTTGCCGTGATTTCCAGCACTTGGCCATCACTTTCTGCCGCGCCCTCAATATTCCCGCGCGCTACGCCACCGGCTACCTCGGCGACATCGGCATCGTCGTCGCACCCAGCCCCATGGACTTCAGCGCCTGGTTTGAAGTCTATCTCGGTGATCGCTGGTGGACTCTGGACGCCCGCCACAACATCCCGCGCATCGGCCGCGTTTTGATGGCCACCGGCCGCGACGCCACCGATTGCGCCATGACCACTTCCTTCGGCCGTGCCAAACTGCTCAGCTTCAAAGTCGTCAGCGACGAAGTCCCACAGTAGATCGCTACTTTTCAATTATTAATATTGCGCGAATGCGCGAAGATTTTCGTAGCGCACCTGTGTTACTGGCAATTCACACGAAGGCAATATCCGCGTAAACCGGAAAGTGCACTGTGCTCTCCCGCAGTTAATTTTTTTCATTGTTCCGCAAGAAGGAGAGTGCATGACGCTAAAAGAACTGGTATCCGAGTGCGTACAGTATTGCCGCATTACGCTAGTGGGCGCGACCGTCTTCCAATTCTCTTTAGGAGGAATGTTCGCACCATCGTTACAAGCGCAACAAACCCCAAAAACAGCAAGCCCCATCAAGCACGTAATTATTATCGTGGGTGAGAATCGTACTTTCGACCACGTTTTTGCCACTTACAAACCAAAGGCCGGCGAAAGCGTCGATAGTCTTCTTTCCAGAAAAATTATCAATGCCGATGGCACACCCGGACCGAACTTTTCCGAAGCCGCACAGTTTGACGCGGACGATTTTCACCAGGATAAATTTCAGGTCAGCCCGGAGAAGGATGCCATCTATCCGACTCTTCCTCCTCCGCTGACCGGCGGTCCCTCGGACGTATGCAAAGACAACGGCATTTGCACGCTTGCCCAAGCTATGGCATCCGAAAACGGACTATTCCCTACTTATTACCCATTCATGCTGACCGGTGGAACCGCCCAGCCGTCGCACGTTCCCGACCAGCGCATTCAAAACGTGAATAACCTGCCCTCAGGACCTTTCCAGTTGACCTCCAAGGCTTTTCCGTACGATTCGTACGCAGCTAGCCCGGTGCACCGCTTTTATCAAGCGTGGCAGCAACTGGATTGCAACGCTAAATATGCAACCCCCAAGAATCCCAGCGGCTGCAAAGGGGACTTGTTCCCATGGGTCGAAGTAACCGTCGGAGCAGGCACAAATGGAAAGCCGTTCCCAGTCAATTTCACGAATCGAACCACCGGCGAAGGTTCGACCGCCATGGGTTTTTACAACGTGCAAGAAGGTGATGCGCCGTACTTAAACTATCTGGCGAATACTTACGCCATGAGCGACAACTATCACCAGCCAGTGATGGGCGGCACCGGAGCCAACAGCATCATGTTGGGCTTTGGCGATTCCCTCTTCTTTAGCGACTCCAACGGCAATCCGGCAAAACCGCCTGAAGGCCAGCTAGTCTTCGCGGGAACTCCCAACGCCGGCGTCGTCCACGAGATCGAAAATCCCGATCCTCAGCCGGGCACGAACAACTGGTACACCGAAGACGGCTACGGTGGAGGCGGCTTTGGCAAACCGGTCTTCGGCGGCGGGTCGTATAGCGATTGCTCGGATTCAGACGCTCCCGGGGTCTATTCCGTCTTGAAATATTTGAACAGCCTACCTTATGAAGTAGACCCCAAGTGCGACGCCGGTCACTACTACCTGCTGAACAACTACAACCCCGGCTACTTCGGCGATGGCTCTAACGCCTACACGGACCACAATGTCGCGAATACTCCGTTCACCATTCCTCCTACCAAACAGCACAGCATCGCAGACGTGCTGATGGCAAACGGCGTTTCATGGAAATATTACGGCGACCAGTGGGATGCCTACCTCACCGATAAATATCAGATCAACTACGGAACCGTAGGCGCCAAGAGCGATCAATACTGCAACATCTACAACCCCTTTCAGTACGAGACCGAAATTATGGCCAACGCCTCCGTCCGCAACGCGCGCCTGAAGGACACCGAAGACTTCTACGAAGACCTTAAGAGCGGCAACCTTCCCGCGGTTTCTTATTTGAAGCCCAGCGGCTGGGTTGATGGACATCCTGCTTCCTCAAAGTTGAATTTATTCGAAGGCTTCGTCAAAAAGATCGTCGAGGACGTGAAAGCCAACGAAGAACTTTGGGAAAGCACCGCCATTTTTGTGACCGTCGATGAAGGCGGAGGCTATTACGACGGCGGCTACGTTCAGCCGCTGGATTTCTTCGGCGACGGCTCACGCATCCCCATGATCGTGGTCTCGCCCTACACCTCAGCAGGTCACATCTCACACACCTATACCGACCATGTTTCCATCCTGAAGTTTATCGAGCGAAACTGGAATCTGGGAACCATCTCAAAGCGTAGCCGCGACAACCTGCCCAACCCGATCCCCAAAAAGGGCAACGCCTATGTGCCGTCAAACAGCCCTGCTATCGGGGACTTGTTTGATCTGTTTGATTTCAGCAAAAAAATATCAGACAACGACTAAGCCCCGCTAAAGCCAAGCGCCGAGTCCGGCCATCCGGCCTCGGCGCTTTTTATTTCTGTTAAATCCGTAATCCTAGGAACTCACACCATCGCTGAATTCAATTCGTCTATTTAAAGGCGCCTTAATCCGGAGTTAGCCACTTACGCCCNGCCAGATCGGGCCCNAGGATAGCTTCCGGCTTGCCGACCCCTCGTCCAGAATCGGCAGTCCGTGCTAGGCTTTGCTCCAACGGGAAGCAAAGAACATATGTCGATGTGTCTTCCCTGAGAGTGTTGCGCAGGAAATTCGTGGTCTTTGCGCTGGATGGCAAGATGGTATGCCTTATTTGCATTGTGTTGCTCTCATTGCTTCTGCAGGGTTGTACTAGGCCATCTGTCCATGAACCGGTTACATTGACTCTTCTGGAGGAATGGTCGAACAAGAGGTTCAGCGAGGCCCGCCAGCAGGAGTTGGAGCAATTCACTCGGGAAACAGGAATTCGAGTCAGTCTCCTTCCGTCTCCCGATTCCGCGCGGCAAAGGCTAGTTTTGTGGCGAGAGCTACTCGGGACAGGCGCCTCAGGTCCTGACGTTTACGGCATTGATGTGATCTGGCCTGGGATGCTGTCCGAATATTTCGTAGATTTAAATCCATATTTCGCCAGCGAAGTCTCGCTCCAATTTCCGGCCATAGCCGCCGGCTACGTCGTGGATAACAAGCTGGTGGCCTTGGCCTATCGTGCCGACATCGGACTTCTGTATTACCGCACCGACCTTCTGCGACAGTATGGATATCGTGACCCACCCAAGACATGGGATGAGCTGGAGATTATGGCGGCTCGAATTCAGGCTGGCGAACGAGCCAAAGGTCGGAAACAGTTTTGGGGCTTTGTGTGGCAGGGAGCGGCTGACGAAGGGTTGACCTGCGACGCGCTGGAATGGCAGGCAGCCGAAGGCGGCGGGCGGATCATCGAGGAGGACAAGACCATCAGCGTTAATAATCCGCAGGCGATCAGGGCCTGGCAAAGGGCTGCGCGCTGGGTTGGTTCCATCTCACCTCCAGGTGTAGTCGGGTATAGAGAGTGGGATTCGCTAAACGTTTGGGTCGCAGGCGACGCGGCATTCATGCGGCATTGGCCGTCAGCGTATTTCGACAGCCAGGCCACGGGCTCAGCAATCCGAAATAAGTTCGATACGGCCCTGCTGCCCGGTGGCAAGGCAGGCCGAGCGGGTACCTTGGGAGGGTGGGGCTTGGCGGTTTCCCGATTCTCGGCCCATCCCCGTGAGGCCATGGAACTCATCCGGTATCTCACCCGTAGAGACGTGCAGGAGCAGCGGACCCGCGTGCTTTCGCAGCCGCCCACTCTGTCAGAACTCTACGACCTGCCTGAGGTAGTTGAACCAAATCCCCGTCTTGGCCTTTTGAGTCAAGCGTTCCGGACCGGCATGGTTTCGCGGCCTTCGAACATCACTGGCAATAGATACCAGGAAGTGACCGACGCTTACATCCAGGCAGTGCACTCCGTGCTGACTGGCGAGAAGAGTGCTCCCGAAGCTGCCGCAGCCGTGGAGAATGAATTGGTTCGGATCACCGGTTTCAAGAAGGGGCCGCCCCTGAGAAAATCAGCACACCCTGAATAGATTTCTGATGCGGCCCAATTTACCTCTCCCCAAGCGGCTTCAGCTTCGCGCGAAAACGGTGAGAGGCGTGGCATGCATTAGAGCCAGCGATAGCTCGATAGGAACAACCGATGGGGCTTCACACTGCAACAGGATTGAAGGTCAAAAGCGCTGAATCGAAAACTCTTCATCCCAGTCGGCTCAACATCGGCCCCCGCCTGATACTCGGCTTCGTATTCATCATTCTTTCGATGTTAGTTGCGGATGCCGTTATCCTTTGGCAATTCCACTTGGTCCGGACTCAGGCGGAGCGCCTGAATGGTATCGACCAGAAACTGGTTGCCGTCCTACGCGTCCATACCAGTCTGTTGGCCTTCCACGATCGACTGGAAGAACTCGCGGACTCCCAAGACGTCGGTCGACTCGTGACAGAAGGCGGACCCCTTCGCACTGCGGTCCTGGAGGACATCCGTCGCGCAACGAATGCGCTCAGTCTTCCAACTTCGGACCTCCGGCGAGATCCGACCATCCTGCCTACCCTTCGCGTCATTCAGAGCGCGCTGCCATCGCAGCTTGAGGCCATCACCACACTCGCAGCATCCGGCGACTGGCGGACTGTGCATCTGCGCCTGTCGAACCAAGTCCGGCCGCTGGAATACTTGGCCTCGGCGCTCGTCGAGAAAGTCGAGCACGAGGCCAGCGAACAGCAGGCTGAAACCGTGCGGAACATTAGGCGCGTGCGACGTCTCGTTTTTTGGGTTGTGCCGCTGACCGCCGTCTTCACCTTACTGATCGCCGCGACCCTCGGCCTGGCCATTACCCGCAGCATCACGCAGCCGCTGGCGCGCCTGGTGGAAGGCTCAAAGGCATTGGCGCGCGGCGAGTTTCAACACCAAGTGTCTGTAACCGGCGAAGATGAACTCGCTCACCTCGGGCAGGTCTTCAATGACACTGCTAGCCGCCTGCAAGATCTCTACGCGAGCCTACAGCAAAGCGAAGATCGCCTCAGGCTCGTCATCGATACTATTCCGGCGCATGTCTGGAGCGCTCGGCCTGACGGTTCCATTGATTTCATCAATCAGCGCCTCCTCGAATTTTTTGGTCGATCTATGGAGGACATACTGGGCTGGGGTTGGGATTCCTTACTTCATCCCGATGACCTCACGAGGGTGGTCGGGGAGTGGGCTGCAGCCGTGACGACTGGGGAACCGATGGAGAGTGAAGCACGGTTGCGGCGCATGGACGGGGATTATCGCTGGTTGCTGATCCGCAACGTGCCCCTGCGCGACAAGCTGGGAAACATTGTTAGTTGGTATGGAACCGCTATCGACATCGAGGAACGCCACCGCGCGGAAGAAGCGTTGCGGCAGAGCCAGAGTTATCTGGTGGAGGCGCAGCGGCTCAGCCACACAGGCAGTTGGGCAGGAGCTCCCGGAGCGGGAGAGATCCGATACTGGTCCGAGGAATGCTATCGCGTGCTGGGTTTTGACCCGCACGGCGGACAGCCGCTATTCGAAACTTTCTTTCAGCGCATTCACCCGGATGATCAAGCCAGGACCTTGGAACAGCTCGAAAGCGCAAGCCGTGAAAAGAGGGAGTTTGAGTTCGATTGCCGAATCGTTCATCCCGATGGCGGGATCAGGGACATCCACACAGTAGGCCATCCCGTTTTCAGTCCATCCGGCGATCTCGTTGAATTCGTCGGCACGGTGATGGACATCACCGAGCGCAGGCGAGCCGAGGAAGAGCGCGAGAGACTACGGCAGGTACAAGCGGATCTTGCGCACCTAAGTCGGGTGACCACGATGAGCGAGTTGACGGCATCGTTGTCGCACGAAATCAGGCAGCCGATTTCCGCAGCGATGACAAACGCGAAAACTTGCTTGCGATGGCTTGGTCGCGACGACCCCGACCTCGCGGAGGGACGCGAAGCCGCAGCAAGAATGGTCAAAGATGTAACGCGCGCGGCCGACATCATTAGCAGAATCAGCCTGCTGTTTAAGAAGGGCGCTCTGCAGCAGGAGCTGGTTGATGTAAATGAAGTGATTCGAGAAATGATTGTCCTGCTGCGCAGCGAAGC
>JGI12635J15846_10004986_pt1 | contig 11475 bp, 8 predicted proteins | sample BlaSpr_A8_OM2_M2_FD_15846 | JGI IMG/M metagenome (IMG submission 15846) | reverse complement strand
TTTCATCGCTGCGACCGTTGCATCGTGAAGCTTCTGGATGATGGCCGGGGGCGCGCTCCTGGGTAGAAAGAAGGCGTTCCAATTATTGTATTCGAAACCGTCCAGCCCCTGCTCCTGCGCCGATGCCAGAGTTGGCCAGATCGACGACCGGTTCTTCGACAATATCGCGATTGCTTTTACTTGATTGGCTTGGACCTGCGGGATCGCAAGCGGTGCGTTTGGGCACATATAGTCGGTTCGACCAGCGATCAAATCCTGCATCGCCGGGGCGCCGCCCCGATAAGGAATATGAGTGACGTTGATACCAATGGCGGTATTGAGGAGGGCACAGGCGAGATGGGTCGCTGACCCCGCTCCGGCCGAGGCGAACTGCATCTGTGCCTGGTTCGCTTTCGCATACCGCATAAATTCCTGCAGATTGCTGACCGGCAGATCCGCGCGCGTCACCAACACCTGCGGCGTCTCGGCAATCAGCACGACCGGCGCGAAATCGGTTGCGGCATTGTAAAGCGCATTCTTGTAGAGCGTGCTGTTCATGGCGTGCGTGGCGACATTACCTAGAACGAACACGTAGCCGTCGGGCGGAGCTTTGGCTGCGCGTGAGGCTCCGGTCATGCCGCCGGCACCGCCAACATTTTCGATAATTATCTTCGTGCCCAGAATCTCGCTTAGTCGAGATGCGATGATGCGCCCCAAAGCGTCGAGCGCACCGCTAGCGGCAAACGGCACAATCATGGTCACCGATCGAGTTGGCCAGTCCTGAGCGGCCGCCCGATTGACGACGGCGCTACCCAAAAAGCCTGCCGCTAGGACGGCAACAGAGACGGCAAGGGAAATGAGCCGCTTCGCAATCATGGGTGTCCGCTCAATCCGCCGGTGGTTTGCGGGCTGTCACGAAAGTTAGATAGCGCTCGAGTTGGATACCTTGGGGGCTGCGTCTTGGTTCCAATAGGTGACCAAGTGCCTCGCGCACCCGGGCGCGATCAGCCGCGGGTACACCGAAAAGAAAGTTTCCAAATGTGCTGCTGCTCGACCAGGTGAGCAGAGCGTCTACATCAGTAAATGTATCGATGAAGGTCCGCAGCTCACCCACGTACTCGACGAAGCCTGCGGCCTTCATGAGCTCCTTGAGTTCATCACCGGAGATACCCAGGGAAGGATAGGCGATCTGCGGATCAAGCTTGATCGCAGCCTTCGCCACGGCCTGACGGACAAGTATGCGGGATTGGTGTGGCCGATCCGGATCTTGGCAGTTGAGCCCTACTCGTCCGTTCGGCTTAAGGACGCGGAACATCTCCGCAAGCGCTCGCGGCTTGTCTCCTACCCAGTGGAAGACGCTGTTCAAATAGACGACGTCGAAGCCGTCATTCTCGAATTCCGACAGATCCTCCGCGCCGCCTACGCGCGCTTCAAAATTTGCGATGGCTTTGGATCGGGCGATTTCAATGCGCAGCGGCAGGGGATCAATACCGATGACATATCCCGAGGGACCAACCAGACCCGCGACATAGGCCCCAAGACGCCCCGTTCCCGCGCCAATGTCCAACACGCGCTCGCCCTCGGAGAGGCTCAAGGCGCCGATCAGCTGTTTGCCGTGCTCGAATTGGTGAGTGCTTACTTCCTCATAGGCTGCCGCGAGTTCGGGGGAATCCTGGGTTGAACTTATCGCCGGCCGGACGGGCCCAACGGTTGGGAATGAAGGCGAGCTGCTCATGAGATCACATGCACCCCGTCAAGAGAGAAGCTACGATCGTAAGTGAGGCGAGATTTTATTGAATATACATTATTCCTCGCCGGGCTCAATGCAGGGGATGGATCAAGTTCGGCTTGTTGACGCAAGGTCAACTGCTGTAGAGCATGATCCGGAAAAGTGGGTACCGGTTTTCCCTCGCGACAAACGCCAAGGGCGTTTGCGCGGAGATCATGCTCAAACAAAAAGATAGAGCGGGATGACGATTCGAAGAGAAGTCATCGCGCTCTAGCGTGGAGATTTAGTCGATCCACTCATTGACCTTTGCCTTAACATCGTCTGGAAGAGTGAGACCAAGCTGGTCGAGCGCCGAGCGACTTACGGAGAAGGTAAAATCGGTCGGCACTGCCACGGGTAGTTCTGCAGGATTTGCCCCGTGCAGAATCATATCTATGTATTTGGCTGCGCCGATGTCTCCTTGCCGGTGACCGGGACCAAGCGACATCAAGCCGCCCGCCACTACGTATTCTCGGTCAGCATACATAACCGGCAAATGATTTTGCGCCGCCAGCTTCGCGATCTTGACACGCTGTGCATTTATGAAGGCGTCATTGGCATGAACCAGGGCCTTTGCCCCCCAGCTCAGAGCTTTGTCAAATGCAGGAGCGATATCTTGCGGGAATCGAACCTCCAGCGCCTGTGCCTTGATGCCCATTGCCTGCGCTTCAGAGGTTAGCCGCGCAAACAGCGGCCGATTGGCCGCGTTGCTCGCGACGATGAGCATTGATATCTGATCGAGGTTATGGACAATTCGATTCAGGATACGTAGCCGCTCTCCCACCAGTTGGGGAGCGTTAAGCGTAGTGCCGGTTACATTTGTGCCCGGGCGCTCCAGGCTTCTGACGAACCCCCATTCGACTGGATCGTTGACGGCCGTCATCATGATCTGGATCGTACTCGTTGCCTTGCGTGCCGCGTTGGTCGCGGCCGAATTCACCGCTATGATGATGTCTACTGGCCGGGCAACTAGCTCGGCCGCCATCGCATCATAGTCCTCATTCGACCTGGCTCCCAGGATCTCGATCGTGATATTCTTTCCTTCGACATAACCGAGATCAGCCAATGCATGCCTGACATCCTCGATCCTCTTCGGATCGGCGCTCGCATTGGTGAGATAACCCAACGCGGCAACTTTCTGAGCGATGCCGTTTGCAGTCGGTAGACTAACGAGCAGCGCCAAACCGAGCAGGCCAGCGCCCAACTTTACCGCAGGGAGGCGTAGTGGAATTGACCCGATCATCAGGCTCCTTCCAGTGTGATGCCTATGCACCCTGATAGGTTACCACAACCAACCTATACTCGCAGCCGGACTCCGTTCCGGGTCATTCGCGCCGATTTCGCCTGTCCGCGGCAATGGCGGCTGACCACCGAGATGAAGAAGATCAAGAACGGCGAGGATCTCGGGGAGATCGTCGATCCCTGCCCGGAAGGGTGGTGATCTGCGCGGGGTGACAGTAGGTCGCTACCGCAGCCCTCATCACCCACGAAAGCGGGTGATCCAATATTCCAGAGCGGTCAGTGATCCAGGGCGCGGTTACGCGGCGTTCAGCGCCGGCTTCTTCCGACGATACGCCATGTAGCCGATGCAAGCGAAGCCGAGAAGCAGCATCGCCCACGTGGATGGTTCGGGACGGCGGCAGTCACGACGAGATGGTCGAATGCGTAGCGGCCGGGCCGGACGTCGCCGTGCAGGCTGGCATAATTTTCGTCGAGGTAGGTCGCGCCGGTCTAGACGCTGCGGAACATTTGCCGCGGCCCAACTCTAATGGACGGGCACTTAGGCCCAAGTTCAGGCTACAGCCCGCCGGGTCAATGCAGTGGACCGGTTAATGTTCGCGAATTCCAACTCGGCTTGGGCTCTGGCGTTCTTGAGGATTTGGACGGCGACGGCGATATTTTTCTCGGAGTGATTGGCCATTACCTGCATTCGGATACGTGCCGCGCCCTTCGGGACAGCCGGGAATTCAACCAGATTGGCTATCAGTCCGAGTTCCGGCAAATGCTTGCTTACCAACCGGGCGAGGCCTTCCGTTCCCATCTTGACGCAGACAATTGCGGACGGATCACCGTAATAATCGAGGCCAGCTTCAAGCAGCTGATGACGAAGGGTCAGGACGTTTGTCATCAACGCCAGACGCTGCAGTCGTCCTTCCAGGGAATCGACGATCTCAAATGCTTTGAGAATAGTGGCTGCTTGGACCGGCGAAAGTGCGTTCGAGAATGTCGCGGGCGCACTATAAAAACGGAGATATTCTTTCACTGCTCGGCTCTTGCATGCAACGAAGCCTCCGTTGGATGCAAAGGTCTTCGAGAAGCTGCCCATGACGATATCGATCTTGCCGAGCATGTTCTGCATGCCGATGTGCCCCCGACCGTCTTCGCCAAGGCACCCGAGATCATGCGCAACATCGACAACCAACGTCGCTTTGAATTCGTGGCAGAGTTCCTGAAGCGCAGCTAAATCCGGAGTATCCGAGTCCATCGAGAACAGAGCTTCCGTAACGACGAGAATGCCGTTCTCTGTGTCTTTCGCTCTGATCTTAGCCAAAATGTTGCGGCAGTATTCATTATCGAGATGGCGGAATAAATGAATGTTGCTGGTGGCGGCGTGCGCGCCTTCCTGCAGACAGGAATGAGACAACATATCCATCACCACATGGTCGGCCGACCTTACCAGGCCTTTGATCACGCCGAAACCCGCGGCCCATCCTGTCGGGTAAAGCACGACTTCCTGCATATTGAGAAAGTCAGCAATTTTACGCTCAAGCGCGACTGAGTGAGAGGTGTTACCAACAAGCGCCGGCGAGCCTGCGCTATGCACGCCACATCGTTCGATCGTTTCTTTGGCGATCGACTTGATAATGGGATGCGACGACAGGCTGAGATAATCCTGTGAGGCAAAATTGACACCGCGCATTTTGTTGCCGCTGTCGTCCTGGGCCCAGCAGACCGTGTCTGGCCCGTCTTCGGTCGCGCGAGAAAATGGCCAAAGACCATTTTGACGTCGCAGGTTTTGCCACTTGAAAAAGTCTTCGGTGCGTCCCAGGAGATCCGCCCCATGGGGTACGCGGAAGTCCCTCATGCTGCCGGTCAATGCGGCAGGTGGAATGCAGACGCTGCTAATGTTCGACATTGCTATCCCGGTTACAGTTTTTTAAGAATTCTTGTTGTCTGGGAAAACGATGACCAAGCGAAATTAATATTCAGTAGGTTCCGTTTCTTTTTTTGGTCGCCTTTTAGGCGGACCGCTCGCCAATATGAGTCTTTGGTTGCTGGCTCATTAACAGACGGTTGTTCGAATGTTTACGGCACCAAGATCCATGACCGCCACTGCGCGCATTTCCCTCTTGGAGTGCACCGCTGCATTTTCTCCAAATCCTCGATTGAGGGCAGGAATTGCACGTGTCTTTCAGCCGAGATTTCGAGCGACCGCGCGGTTGCTTTCGGTAGTGGGCAGGCTGGCCCGAATTTTGCCCAGCAACCGCTGCATATCCACCGGTTTGGTATCGAAGTCGGAACATCCGACCTGCACGCTTTTGTCGCGATCGCTGGCCAAGGCATGAGCCGTCAACGCAATGATCGGGATTCCCGACGTGACCGGATTGCTCTTGATTAACAGAGTCGCTTCCCAACCGTCCATCTCGCCCAACGCGATGTCCATCAGGATAAGATCCGGCATCTCGTTCGCGGCCATCGCAATTCCCGCTGCGCCGTCGTGAGCACAACAAACCGAAAAGCCGTGGCGCAGCAGGCGCCGTGTCAGCACTTCTCGGTTGATTTCGTTGTCTTCAACTAACAGGATTTTATACATTGGCCATCTCCGCATTCGATGGGATGGCAATGTCGGATGTCGCAGGAACGAGGGTCGCAGAAGCGAATGCATCCCCCTTCCGCCGGCCAGCGAGCAACGGCATACGGATCGTAAAGCGGCTGCCACGTCCGACCTCACTGTCGACGTAAATCTCACCGCCCATAAGCTTGCAGAGCTTCTGACTTAGCGCCAAGCCCAGCCCAGTGCCGCCGTATTTGGTCGTGCTCGAGTCGTCGGCGACTGTGAATTTTTCAAAGAGGCGGGCGATTTGATGCGGGGCGATGCCGATACCGGTATCTATGATTTGAATGACAAGATCATCAGCTAGTCCATCGAACTGGCGCTCTGCAACTAACTCGACCTTACCATTGTGAGTAAACTTTACCGCGTTATCAAGTATTTGGCCGGTCATGTTGCGGAATTTTCCAGCATCACAGAGGCCCATTCCAAGATTCGGACCGATCGTGCAGAAAACTTCGTTTCGATTTTTCTCGGCGGCGGGTCTGGCCGCGTCAACAATCTCACCGAGTAATTCGGTCAGATCGGTTTCCTCCAAATCCAGTTCCATTTTACCCGCCTCTATCTTTGACAGGTCGAGTATCTCGTTAATGAGCTTGAGGAGATGTTGCCCAGCGTCGTGAATCTTATTCAGATCCGCAACGCTTTCGTGGTCGCCTTCAGCCTCGGCATCTTCAAGGAGAATCTGGCTATAGCTAATTACGGCGTTCAGGGGCGTGCGCAACTCATGGCTCATCTTGGCAAGAAATTCGGCCTTGGCAGCGCCCGCTCGTTCGGCTTCCGCGGTAGCCAGGCGGAGTGCCGATGCGGTTGCCATATGCTGCCGCATTTCGCTTTCAATCTCGGTCTGCGAGGCCTGTATTTTCGCGTAGTAAAGTGCCATCATCGCCACATAGAGCGATGCGGCGACCAGCGAAACAAGTCCCAGACCCTGCATTGCCGCAACGGGCAGATCGTTCTTGATTGGGTAACCAAATACATAAAACCAGCTGAAAATTGCCAGGTTTGCTGCGAACTGGACCATTACGATCCCCCGGAGCGATGCCGACGATCCGAGATAAAAGAAAGCCAGGAGCGGAATTGTAAGCACCCATGGAAGGGTCGGCGAGGTCACGCCGCCGTAGAAATAACAGCTCCAGAGAATGCAGAAGATCAGGTTCTGTATCGAAACCAGCGCAAGCAGGTTGTAGGACGCGCCTGCCCTCAGCACGAAGGGGAAAATCCAGAACGATGTAATGGAAGCTGCCAGAACGGCAACTTGATATCCTGGATCCGGGTCGAGCAAATAAAGCGCTATGGGGACTACGTTTCCGATGAAAGGCCCTAGAATATGGCTGATGAGAAATACATGTGCGCGGTTGCGTGCGTCGCGGTCAGCCGCAATTCTCGACGGAATGAAGTAATTCACTAGACGTTCGAGAGCGGCCAATAACCCCGCCAGCCTACTTTCCATGGAATGACTCCGTAATGAAGCTTCGACGTTTCGCGTCCACTTCTCGTATGATCGGAGATCGGCACCGAGATAAAAAAAGCATCGTTTCAGGCCCCGCTTAAAGTCACGTTAATCGACACGGCTTAAACCAAATCTTAAAAGCACCTAAGCTAGGTTCCCGATTGGCACAAGCCAGCGGGAGCGGAGGAAATGCTGAAGTGGGATCAACTGGTCGGAGTGATTGATTGGTTCATTCCTGCGGCGGCGAAAATAGAACGTTCCGAGTTGAGCCTCGCCAGGAATTTCGTCTTTACTCACATCTTCGGTCCCGCGCTGTCGCAATCGATTGCGCTTTTCCTCTATCTTAGCGACCCTCATCCGGGTATCGCCTGCTGGACTGTTATTTTCTGTATCTGGATGTTTTGGGTGCTGCCGTTCTTCTACAGGCTGACGACCAGCCTCCAATTGTCGGCGCTCATTTCCGTCGAATTGCTCGCCTTCACTTCGCTGTTCGGTGCCTACTATTATGGCGGGGTGAGTTCGCCGTTCCTGCCATGGCTTATAGTCAGTCTGCTGCTCGGCTTCTTCTATTTATCCGAGCGTCCCCTTCTTGTTGGCGCCTTGTTCACCCTCAACATACTCGGGTTCTGCGCCGCCTACCTACGGTGGGGATTTCCGGAGCTCGTTCCACAAGAGCAGCTGTCGACCGTCGGCTGGATATCCATCTTGTCGGCGACGATCTACATGTCTTGGATGGCGATCTTCTACGCCAGCATGATCGCAATGCGATCCGACCTTGAGCTCGAAGCGGAGCGGCATCGCGAAACCGCGATCCGTCTCCGTGAAGCCAAGGAAATGGCAGATGTTGCTAATCGGGCAAAATCCATCTTTCTTGCTAAGATGAGCCACGAACTGCGCACGCCACTCAACGCCGTGATTGGTTTCAGCGAGATCCTACTCGAAGGGGCCGATTTGGATGGCAAAAATGAGCGTAGGAAAGTTGAGCTCGAGCGTATCAATTCGGCCGGAAAACATCTGTTGTCGCTGGTGACTGACGTACTTGACCTATCGAAAATCGAGTCGAACTCCATCGAGTTAAAGATCGAGCAATTTGAACTCAAAACGATGATTCACGAAGTGATCGCCAACGTCCAGCCGATGATCGCCGAAAGAGGCAACAGACTTTTGGTCAGATGTCCCGACGATCTTGGGATCGTTTCGACCGATCAGACCAAATTGCGGCAGGCGACCTTGAATCTGATGAGCAATGCCGCGAAGTTTACTCGAGATGGTACAATTACCCTGTCAGTTCAGCGGCGGAAGAGCCAGGCCGGCGATTGGATCGAAATTCAGGTCTTGGACTCCGGGATAGGAATCGCTCGGCCGGATATCGAACACTTGTTTAAGTACTTTGGCCAAGCGACACGCGCCACGTCAAAAAAATACGGCGGAACTGGACTTGGTCTGGCGTTGAGCCAAAAGTTATGTGCCCTCATGGGCGGCGGCATCTCGGTAACGAGCGAGCTTGGCCAGGGATCGTGCTTTACAATTCGTGTCTTGGCATGGATGAGCGACCAAAGCGACGAGGAAAGCGATTCTATTCCAGAACTCGCAAACGTCCTCGCAGTCTAAGGGATAATCTGATGTCTGCATCGAACGCTTCACCGCCGCGCGTTACAATGCTTCGGCCGGAAGTCGACGAATCTGACAGCGCCGACAGGAACGTTGGGGCTCGTCCCCGTTTGCTTATAGTAGACGATCTTGAAGATAACCGCGAGATTTTGATGAGGCGCTTCAAACTGCGCGGATTTGACGTGGTCGAGGCTGAGTGCGGACTGACCGCCATAGAGCTTATCGAGAAGGAGCCGTTTGACCTGGTCCTCCTTGACGTCATGATGCCGGGGATAAATGGGATAGAGACTCTCAAGCGCATCCGCGGCCAGAAGTCCTCATCTGCGCTTCCTGTGATCATGGTCACGGCCAAAGCCGGGAGCCGCGATATTGTCGAAGCGCTGGAATTTGGTGCCAATGACTACGTCACGAAGCCCGTGGACTTTCCAGTTGCGTTAGCGCGTGTGAACACTCAGATCAGCCGTAGGCGGGCGGAAATGCAAGTTATCGCCGTCAACGAAAAATTGCGCAAAGCCAACGATGAATTGGAACAGCACGTTGCGGAGCGGACCAGCAAGCTCATGGAGGCCAATCAGCGTCTGAAAGTGGAGATTGCCGATCGCGAAGAATCCCAGGCCCGGTCGCAGTATCTCGCTTATCATGATTCTTTGACCGGACTTGGAAATCGTCTGCTATTCAAGGAGCAACTTGAAGAGGCACTAAAGGACGATACTATAACGCCGCATCCTTTAGCAGTTTTGTTTTTGGATCTCGATGGCTTCAAGGCAGTGAATGACACATTGGGTCATTCGATTGGCGATCTGCTTTTGAAATCAGTCGCAACCAAACTCCGCGATACTCTTCCGCAAACAGACCGCATTGCGCGACTTGGCGGTGATGAATTTGCGATTTTACAGATGTCCGGGGTCCAGCCAGCCTCGTCGATTGCCCTCGCGGAAACGATCATCAAGATCGTTGGTCAACCGTGCAATATCGACGGTCACGACGTAACGGTCGGGGCCAGCATTGGCATCGCCGTTGCGCTCCCCGGCACTATCAACACAGAAACCTTGTTAAAAAGCGCGGACCTTGCGATGTACAGCGCGAAATCCGACGGGCGTGGCATCTATCGCATGTTTGACCCCCAAATGGATACAATCGCACAAGCGCGGCGCCTGCTCGAGCGAGATATGCGCGCCGCGCTTGTGCAAAACGGCTTCAGATTGTTCTATCAACCACTAGTCAATTTGCAGACAAAGAAGGTGACCACGCTTGAAGCGTTGATGCGATGGCAGCATCCCGAGCGCGGCCTGGTGCCCCCTTCTGACTTTATTTCGGTTGCAGAAGATATTGGTCTGATTGTTCAACTCGGTGAATGGGCATTGAGGGAGGCCTGTGCGGAGGCGGCGGGTTGGCCAGATGGCATCTGCGTTTCGGTAAACCTGTCGCCGGTGCAATTTTCCAAGGGCAATCTCGTTTCCACTGTAATGAATGCCTTAGCCTCGTCGAGATTGCCGGCGTCCCGTCTCGAACTCGAAATCACAGAGTCGGTATTGCTTGAGAAAACGGAACGTAACATCGTGATCCTTAATCAGTTACGGGATCTTGGCATTCGTATATCGATGGACGATTTCGGTACCGGCTATTCCAGCATTGGCTACCTTCGAAGTTTCTTGTTTGATAAAATCAAGATCGATCAGTCGTTTATCCGAGACTTGCTTGTTGACGAGGGAAGCCTCGCAATTGTCCGCGCCATCGCGGGACTTGGAGTAAGCTTTGGCATGGTCACAACCGCTGAAGGTGTCGAGACAGAGGAGCAAGTGCGGCGTTTGAATCTGGAAGGCTGCATTGAGGTTCAAGGGTATTTCTATAGCAAACCTGTGCCGGCTGAAGAGATTATGGGGCTTCTTCGCAGGTTAGCCGATCAGCCATTGGAGCTATTGTCCAGTACGAGGACATAGCCAAAATCTGCTCGGAAACATCATCGCTGGCAACGACCAAATCCGAAGTTCAATCGCAGCCGTCTCAGCAGGAGCAGATCGCGAGATGTCTAAGATTCGCGTTTACGGCGGCAGAATAGCTCGCGGCGCTGCTAAACGACAAGGGGGAGCCAAATGAAGCGACCTTGTTGCGGTTCGCTCAACGCAAATATGAAGAGACACGTTACTCCCCTTCGCAATTCGCGCTCGATAGCTTTTACTGGCAGCCAGGGCCAACCTCGTCAGCCTGAACCTCTGGGCGACGTCAGTACTTCGCGACAACCGGACCACCCCAACGGTAGTTGACACGCGCCGTGATCAGATCGACGTCCTGATGGATTCTGTCGGTACCCACCGCGGTGCCTGCGGGCCCAACAAGCGGGACAATACCGGTAGAGGAAAACCCAATGGTTCTGTCGCCCATGAACATGTGATCGTATTCGACGCCGAGAGACCAATTCGGCGCAAAGCCAAACTCAAGTCCGGCGCCGACCGTTCCACCCCACCGGCTTTCGGTCGCTCTGGCACCTACGTTACCGCCGATGGTGGTGATAGCTTCGTAAACATCGCGCGTTACAGCGCCTCCGCCCTTGACGTAAAAGAGGATATTGCTCCAGGCATAACCAACTTGCCCCGTGAATAGACCGAAAGCGTCGATCTTGGAACGGTTTGTTACGTCTCCGGGAGTGAGCAGGAATATCGCGTTGTTTACTTGGGAGCCGCGAAGGTCTGCCCAATCGCCCTGCGCTTCAAGCCCGAAGACCCATGCGCTGCTTTGCCAGCGATAACCAATCTGGCCACCGGCGACGCCGCCGGTCGCATCATGGCAACCTTCATCACCGATGAAAAAAGGACCAAAGGTTCCAGCGTTCCA
>JGI12635J15846_10004985_pt1 | contig 11479 bp, 9 predicted proteins | sample BlaSpr_A8_OM2_M2_FD_15846 | JGI IMG/M metagenome (IMG submission 15846) | reverse complement strand
CACAAGTAGGCACGACCCAGACCATCAGCATGGCGCAGAACGTGTACATCGGCTTGGCACTAAGCGCCAACAACAACTCTGTTCTGGCCACCGCTAGCTTCGATAACGTCTCGATACAGTGATTTCTTGGAGACAGAGCCGTCGAGAGGCCAGCGTCTAGGAATTGAATTCAACCGTCGACGGCGGTCGATTCCTGCCGACGACTGGCCTTTCGATTGGAATCTTTCGCTTATTCAAGCGAACCGCTTCCGCGCGGTTGCTTCAATCCTTTTTTTGATCGACAACCACGTCCCCACCCTTCATCACCCACTTCACTTGATTCATAACCACATTGATATCGGCGAGAGGATCGCCCTCAACGGCGACGAGATCCGCAAAATACCCAGGCGCTACTGCACCTAGCTCTTTTTCTTTGCCCAGCAGCTCCGCGGCATTGGTCGTCGCCGTCCGCAGTGCCTGCTCCGGTGTCATTCCTGCTCTCACAAACCAGCCCAGCTCGCGCGTGTTCTGCCCAAACATCGTATAGATCGCATCCGAACCCATCGCAAACTTCACGCCCGCTTTGAACGCCTTGCGCGCCGTCTCTAGATTTCTTGGAATGAACGCTTGCAGCTTCTCCTTGTATCCCGGCGCGTAACCGATTTTGTCCCCATTTTCGAGGTAATAGCGGTTGTGATCGATTGTCGGAACGTAAAATGTCCCGCGCTTCACCATCTCCTGAATCGTGGCATCGTCCATGTCTGTTGCATGTTCCAACGAATCCGTCCCTGCACGAACGGCATCCCGTGCTCCATCCGGACCGTAAGAATGGATCGCAATTTTCTTTCCAAATTTGTGCGCGGCGTCTACAGTGGCTTTGATTTCTTCGTAGCTGTAAGTCTGAAACCCAGTCACGTCGTCATCCGTGCCGGTTGAAGCATAGAGTTTGATCACATCCGCTCCCGCTGCAATCTGCTGGCGAACTGCCTTCAACACTTCCGGCACGCCATCGGAGATCCCGCCCGCCGGCGGATTCAACCCCGGTTTGTACGGTGTGTTGGTGATGTACAGCCCGTATCCGCACACAAACATGCGCGGACCGATCATTTCCCCTCGATGGATCAAGTCGCGCATGGCGATATCCATATACTGATCCGCGCCGAGATCGCGCACGGTCGTTACGCCTGCCTCCAGCGTGCGCATCGCTCCTTTGCGGGCAAGAAATACTTCCACTGCGGGAGGATTGTTTGTGAGCTGTTTCAGCATCGGCTCGCCAGGAGTGTCGTCAGTGTAGATCGACATGTGCGTGTGCACGTCGATCAGGCCGGGCAACCCAGTGAGCTTCGAAAGATCAATCGTCTCGGCACCGGCCGGAATCGCCGACGCGTCGGTGGTCACATTGCGAATGCGGTCGCCTTCCACTATTACAATCGCGTTGCTCCACACCTTTCCTTTCGCGTCCCACAACTTTCCGAACCGCACGGCCTTGACTGTTTTCGCGCTCGCCTTCCCTTGCGCGCAAATCCCACTCGCGCACGACACGCTGAGTACGACAGCCAGGAGGATCCTCATCGGTTTCATGGCACACCCACCCCTTCATCTCCGCGCACACAAGCTGAGCCACGTCTGTCTTCTAATTCAGTTTTCAATGGAATGCAATCGCGAAGTACTGCGGATTACCGCTGGCGGCGGGCCGTTTGAGCAGGTGTGGTCTTCTGCATAGAAGAGCTCATCGGAGGCATGGGCGGCGCAACACCCGCGGTCTGAGAGCCCAGGCCCAATTGCTGAAGTGTTTTCGCATCGAGCCTCCCCGTCGGATTTAGCCCATGAGCTCCCTGGAATTTTCTCGTCGCTTCGATTGCCGAATCGTCCCACTTCCCGTTTGGTTTACCGCTGAACGAACCGTCTTTCGCAAGCGCTTGTTGGATCTCGGAAATGCGGTCGGGAGTGGGGGCCTTCTGCCCCCGCTCGCGCCGGCTTGATTTTTTCGACGACTTGGACGACCGGCGCGAAGAGTTGGTCGATTTGGAAGAGGTTGATTTCTTATGTGGCGCACCTTGCGCTTGTGTCGAAGCCGCGCACACACCGAACCCCGCTGCAACGAGCAGGGTCAGGGCCAAGTGGGTCGCTTTTCGCACTCGCATAGGCGTCTGTTTTGGTTGTCGCTGAACCGCTATTGCTGACCGTCGGCCGGAACTTTGCCCGACAAATAAAGTGTCAGGATCCGGTCGCTGTCCTGCCTGCGCAGAACCTTGAAAACCACATCCTCGCTATGCTTGAGCTTCGAGACCGCCTTGCGGTATTCGGAAACGGAACTCACCGTCTCCCCGTTGATCTGCGAAATCACGTCTCCGCGGCCGAACCCCAAATCATCGGCAAATGAAGCCGGATCGATTTCGGTTACGAGCACGCCCTTTTGCCCTTCCATCCCAACGCGATGCCCGCGGTCCGGCGTCAACTCTTCCACGTGCAGGCCGAACTCCGGGGGCGCTGTTTCACCGGGCTGGTCGCCCAAGCGGCCCGCTGTATTCGGGAACACCCGCGTACGGTCTTCGACCATCGCGGTTGCTTCTTTCTGCGCGCGGTCGCGAATGTAGTTCAGCTTTACCTTGCTGCCGATGGGCGCTTGCGCAATCGGGTTCACCAGGTCGTTCCCGGTCTTCACTGCCTGGCCGTTTACGGTGGTGATCACGTCACCGCCCTTCAAACCGGCCTTCTCCGCGGGACTGCCTGGCTCGACGCCTTCAATCACTACGCCATATGGCGCGCCCAGCGATTTCAGTGTTATCGAATTCGTGCTCAGTTCTTCCTGGAAGCTGACGCCGATGGACCCGCGCGTCACCCGGCCTTGCTTGATGATCTGATCGTAAACGTTGATCGCCGTGGTGGAAGGCAGAGCAAAGCCGACTCCTTCATAGCCGCGGCTGCCCGTGATAATCGCCGTATTGATCCCAATGACTTCGCCGGCCAGGTCCACCAGCGGTCCGCCCGAATTCCCCGGGTTGATCGCCGCGTCAGTTTGCAAAAATCTCTGGAACTGATGCCCGATCCCGCCGCGGTCTTTCGCGCTGATGATTCCCGCCGTCACTGTGGCCTGCAGTCCGAAGGGGCTGCCGATCGCGAGGACCCAGTCGCCAACCTGCACGCCATCCGAGTTTCCGAGCTTGGCGATGGGTAGATCCTTGCTCGCATCAATTTTGATCACCGCCAGGTCCGTATCCTCATCCACGCCGACGACCTTGGCTGTGTATCTGGTGGTATCCCCATTCAATTGCACTTGGATTTTCGTTGCTTGTTCGACCACGTGATTATTGGTCAGGATGTAGCCACGCTTGTCGACGATAACACCCGAACCCAGGCTGCGTTCCGCCTGCGGCGGCCCGTCCTGCCGTCCATCAAAGAACCGGTCAAAGAAATCCTGCATGGGATCTTCCTGATCGTTCGGTTGCGTGCGGCGCTTCTTTGAACTCTGCTTCCGCTCCAGAACTTGCGTGGTGGCGATGTTCACCACCGCAGGCTCCACGCGATTGACAATCGAGGCAAAGGAACTGGAAGCGGGCACTGGGTCTGGCACAGCCAGGGCGGTCGCCGTTGTGCCTGCAAATCCAAGACTCTTCATCGCTGAGACACGGCCGGAAACGACCGATCCGATCAGAATCCCGACTACCAACGTGAACGCGACAAATACTGCCGCGAGTATCTTGCGGCGCCGCGCCCAATTAAAAAGCTCTCTTACCTGCTCTCCCATTGCGGTTACTCCTCTAGTCCAGGCCCCCACAGCCTTGTTCGTCTCAGCTAAACGCTCGTCGGACTGCCCCGATCCGCTCGGAGCCCAACCTCCAAAGTATAACACCGCTAATCCGGCGGTGTTGCTGCCGGTATACAGTTCGGCGAAGCAATAACTGTCCCAATGGCCGGGGGTGCCTTCCGATTATTGTTCTCCATACCATTGGACGCAGGAAACCCTAAATTTGTTGTCAACGCCGAAAGAATATCGGTTAGGGGTTGGCGCAACCATTGGTATTTCAAGAATTAAGCCCCGGTATGGAAACCAGGAAGGGAGCGCCGCTGTTAACACTTCCCCCTCACTTGGCGTCTTAGTCCCATAAGCGGCTTTGGCTCTCAATACCTTAAACGCGAGATACAGCATTGACTTTCGGACCTCCAGCATGGAACGTCAGGCTGTGACTGTCTGGCCTGTCACCGAACCTCGCGAGGAGGACTCCCTCGTCAGCGCCGCCCGCGGCGGTGATCGTGCCGCGTTCGGGCGCCTGTACAACCGCTATGCACGCATGGTCCACGGTATTCTTCTCGCTCGTGTCCCACCGCGCGAAGTGGACGACCTTGTCCAGGAAGTTTTCCTCCTTGCGCTACGGAAGCTCCATGCCTTGCGCGACATTTCTCGTTTTGGAGCGTGGCTGGGGACCATCACGCGGAATCGTGCGAATGATTATTTCAGGAAGTCGATCCCCGTCGGCGAAGTCACCGAACCGGTGTCAGAAAACCAGGCCGAGAGCCGATCGGCCAACAACGCCGCCGATCGGGAGGCCGCCCTGATTCTGGCCGTGGTCCGCGCTCTCCCGGAACCTTACCGCGAACCGCTCATCCTTCGGCTGGTGGAAGGAATGACTGGGCCTGAAATCGCAGCGCGCACGGGACTGACTCACGGTTCCGTTCGCGTCAATCTTTATCGGGGCATGCAGTTGCTGCGCGAGAAACTCGCGGAGACTGCAAAAAGCGCATCATGCGCCTAAGGAATAGTTTATGAAAGACGATTACTTGTGGGATGGCTCAGGGGAGCCTGACCCGGAAGTCCAGAAACTCGAAAACGCTTTGGGCCGTTATTGCCACAATCAACCTGCGCCCGCGTTCGATCAGCTCGCCGAGATTCGTCCGGTGAAACAGCGGAGGCGATTTTTCAGTCTCCGTTTTTCATTTCCACTCGGGGCAGTGACTGCAATCATTCTGATTGGGGCGACGCTGTTTTATTTCTTGCGGCGCCCGAATCCCGGCGTCGACTCCGGGCCGGCGTGGGATGTGGCTCGGCTGGAAGGCACTCCGCGGATTGGATGGCATTCTCTCGGCGAAAAGTCGGGTCTGGGAAAACTGGGAATTGGACAAACTCTTGTGACCGATAGCTCTTCGCGGGCCACCATCACGCTGGATGAAACCGGCAGCGTCGAAGTTGACGCTGGATCGCGTCTCCGTCTGGTCGCAAACGGCCCTGGCCGGAAGAGGCTTTCTCTCGAGCGCGGCACGATTCACGCCACCATCTGGGCGCCACCGGGGGAATTCGTCGTGGATACACCTTCGGCCGTCGCCGTCGATCTCGGCTGCGTGTACACGCTGCAAGTGGACGATTCCGGTGCAGGCCTCTTGCGCACCACCATGGGCTGGGTCGGCTTCAAGCTCAACGGCCACGAATCCTTCATTCCCGCGGGAGCCGTCTGCAAAACGCGCCCGAAGATCGGCCCCGGCACGCCGTACTTCGAAGACGCTTCCGCCTCGTTCCGCGACGCGTTGTTTCGCTTCGACTTTGAATCCCACACGCCGGCTGAACGCGATGCCCTGCTCGGCATCCTCCTAAGTGACGCGCGCAAGAATGATGCTCTCACTCTTTGGCACTTGCTCTACCGCGTGAGCGATGCGGATCGCCCCGGGCTCTACGACCGCCTCGCCTCACTCGCTCCGCCGCCCGCAGGCGTAACCCGCGAAGGCATCTTGCATCTCGATCGCCCCATGCTGGACGCCTGGTGGAGCTCCTTCGGCTTCGGCGATATCTATCTCTGGCGTACCTTCGAACGCGACTGGTCGCAGCCGCCTCCCAAAACCAAGTGAGTTGTTAACAGATGTTTCCTCATCGTCGTCTTGTCTCCAGTAGGTTGAAACAATTCGGAAGGAGACTAGAAAATCCATGTTAGCCCAACAAATTCGTGCGCCCCGGTTCGCCGCCGCCCTGATTACGGCTGTGCTTTGTCTAGCGACTGCCGCCAAGGCAGGCCCACCTCTTATTTGCCACACAATCGAAATCGGACAAGCAAAATCCTTGCCTTGGATCAGCCACGACTGGAACCTCAGCGGGGCCGAAAATTACGACACGAAGAACCTCGTACGGGATACTCTCGAAATACTTGGCCCAAACACGCCCATCCTCATTCGAATGGAAACGCTTCGCCGCGCCACTCTCTACGCGCGCAAAGACCCGCTCGCGGCGAAAGAACTTCTCAATCGGCTTCAAGCTCGCGTGTCTTCCGCGGAATCCTCTGGCCATCCCGACGCGCTGGCTTGGTTTGACTCCGGCTATCTCGCGGAGACATACCAACAATGGATTGGCAGGAACGGGATGCGCCTTTCGAAAGACGAGCAGAATCCCGCCGCTGGCGTGGATGGCTACGCCCTTGTGAAAAAGGCGCTCGCTCTGCGCGGCGCGGACCCACAGATGGAATTTGCCGCTGCGTTGATGACTCTCTCTGGTCCACCAGAGGAACACCGCCAGCACGCGCTGAAAGCTGTCGCCGGCGCGAAAACCGATCCACTCCTGGCCCAAAACCTCGCGAGCCATTTCATTGGTCCTCAGAGCCAGACCATGTCTGAAATGCTCGCCAAAAAATCAGTTCCAAACTAAGGCAAATCCCAGAGAACACAACAGGTCCTTTGAAGGGGCGCAGCATGCTGCGTCCCTACCGGCAAGAATAAAGCCTCAGACATCGTTTGGTATCGCAAATACCACGCAAATGGCGCTCTTGACATCTGCTGCCGGCTCAGGCATAAATGATAAAGCTGCGGTTGCGGCGACACGTGGCGATTTAGGGCAACTTGCTCCACGTAAAAAACTGCTAAAGAGCTTTTCGAGTATCTTAGAAGATTTTCTGAGACCCTCCGAGCACTTTGGCACGGAGGGTTTTTCGTTTTTCCCCTCCCTGCTGCCCTAATCGAATTTCACGTCTCGGCGCTGACAATTCAGCAGTTCCGTGCTTGCCGCCGTTTGCGGTTTTCACTGAACACTGAAAACTGCAGACTGAATACAGTGAGGAATTCCCTCTATGTCCACTAATACGCTTTACCAACTCCGATGTCGCGAATGCGGCAAGACCTGGGGCAACATCCCTCGCTCGTTTTGCGAAGACTGCTTCTCCCCGCTCGAAATCGCCTACGATTACGATTCCCTGAAAAAAACGGTTCGCCGCGAAAATCTTGCCGCCCGCGCTTTCAACATGTGGCGCTATTCCGAGCTTCTCCCGCTTCCTGAAGACTTCACTGGTCCAAACGCCGTTGGCGGCACGCCGCTGGTCGCCTCGCGCAAACTTGCCGCGAAATGGGGTTTAAAGAATCTCTATTTCAAGAACGATGCGGTTTGCTTTCCTTCCCTATCCTTCAAGGACCGCGTCGTCGCCACAGCCCTCTCCGCCGCGCGGCGATTTCATTTCACCACCGTCGGCTGCTCTTCGACCGGGAATCTCGCCAACGCTGTCGCCGCGCAAGCCGCGCAGCAAGGCTTCGACGCCTGCGTCTTCATTCCCGCAGACCTCGAACCCGCCAAGGTGCTCAACACCGCGGTTTACGGCGCGCGCATCGTGCGCATCAACGGCAATTACGATCACGTGAATCGCCTCTGCTCGCAGATCGCCGAACGCTTCCAGTGGGGCCTCGTCAACGTGAATTTGCGTCCCTACTATTCCGAAGGCTCGAAAACGCTTGGCTACGAAATCGCCGAGCAACTCGGCTGGACTCTCCCCGACAACGTGGTCGTTCCCATGGCCGGCGGCTCGCTCATCACCAAGATCGCAAAAGCATTCCGCGAACTGGTCACTCTCGGCTGGGTCGAGCCGAAACCGGTAAAATTCTTCGGCGCGCAAGCCACCGGCTGCTCTCCGATTTCCGACGGCGTGAAGCGCCACCTTGATCGCTTCGAGCCGCAGAAGCCCAACACCATCGCGCGCTCGCTCGCGATCGGCAATCCTGCCGACGGTCCCTTTGCCATGAAACAGATTCGCGACTCAGGCGGCTGGGCCGAGGACATCTCCGATCCCGAGATCGTCGCCGCCATCAAGCTGCTTGCCGAAACCGAAGGCATTTTCACCGAAACCGCGGGCGGCGTGACCACCGGCGTCACCCAAAAACTCATCGCACAAGGCCGCATCCAGCCAGAGGAAACTACCGTCGTCTGCATCACCGGTAACGGCCTGAAAACCACCGACGCCATCGCCGCCGCATTCCCTGCGACCGAAGCGATCGCCCCGCGCCTCGACGTCTTCGAGGCCTACCTCGATGCGCAGCTCGGCACTGCCGCCGCTAGCGCCAAAGCGTGAACAAAAATGAAGGTTCGTTGCAGCAAACTCGGTGGCGCCAAACTTAGTAGCGGCAATCTCCGCCGCCAAACTGAAAAACCACGCCATCCCTATCGCTCACGATTTTTCTTTGCTGAAAACTGTGGGTTGATTACTGAAAACTTTTTCGATGCCAGGGAGATTCAAACATGCCAGTGACGATCGAAATTCCAACGGCCTTCCGTCGCTTCACCAACGGCGCACCGAAGGTAGACTGTAGCGCGGCTACCATCGCCGACGCCCTCAACGAGCTCACCACTCGCTTCCCCGATCTCGGACGCCACCTCCGCGACGATCAAGGCCAAATCCGCCAATTCCTCAACGTCTATCTCAACGACGAAGACATCCGATTCCTCGGCGGCGAATCCTGCACCCTCAAGGAAGGCGATCGTGTTCTGCTCGTCCCTTCGATTGCTGGCGGCTACTGACCATATCCTTCGTCAGAGAATACCGGGCGCGGAGAGCACCGCAACATTTCGTGCTCCACGGTGTTCTACAAGTATGAGACCTCGGCTTCTCGTTTACGCTCTCGCTTCCCTGCTCCTTCTGGTGTTTCACGCGCCCGTGCGAGCGGTGGTTTCGCTCTTTTCCGACTTGCGTGAACTCTAACGCCTGCTGCGAGCTTGGCGCCCCTCTGAGCATTTCGTCCCTTTACCCTCTCTGAGGGGCGGCAGAATCAGCTTAGAAGCCGAAATGAATTGCTTCTGATTTGGCTGCAAGGCAAACTAGCGCCGACGATTTCGGCCTGAAAGACGCGCCCAAATCCTGAGGCCCCCAGCACCTTGGCTACCAGCGTTAGCGCAGATTTCGCAGCAACGGAAGCGCATCTTCAAACGCGCAGCTCCGCCCTTCGCAAGGAACTCGGTTTCCTGGACCTCGTTTTCGCCTCCATTCTTCTCGTTGTCATTCCTGATTTTTTCGGCACCGCCGTAAAAGCCGGTTCCGCTCACGTCGTTCTCTGGCTCTTCGCCATTCTCCTGTTCTTCATCCCCCAAGCATTCGTCGTCGCCCATCTGAATCGGCTGATGCCCCTCGAAGGCGGCCTTTATGAGTGGACCCGTCTGGCTTTCAACGACGGCATCGGCTTCCTGGTGGCCTGGAATCTCTGGCTCTACGTAGTTCTCTACGTCGCCTCCGCGGGCTTGGTGACTGTCAACTACGTCGCCTACGCTATCGGTCCCGCCGTCGAGAGCATGGCTGCAAATCGTTGGATCGTGCTCGCCACCTCGGTCGCGACGATTGGCCTGTTGATGTTCCTCGCGCGGCTCGGCTTGCGTGCCGGAAAGTGGGTCACCAACACGGGCAGCTTCCTTACGGTCCTGATCATTGCCTTCCTCGCTCTCACGCCTTTCATTCAAAGGTGGCGCGGCTCTCTGACCGGATTTCACCCGCTCCACCTCGTCGCCCCGCCTCTCACGCTCTTTAGCCTCAGCGTTTTCAGCAAGATGACTTTCGGGGCCCTCTGCGGATTCGAATACGCCGCCATCTTTGCAGGTGAATCACGCAACCCCGCGCGCCACCTCAAACGCGCCATCCTGATCACCGCTCCGCTCATTGCGCTTCTCTACATCTTCGGTACCAGCGCCATCCTTGCTTATGTTTCCCCCGACTCCGTCGATGTCATAGGCCCGATTCCCCAAGCACTCAGCCTTGGTTTCGCTGGGCTTGGTTTTGCTAGGATCATCGTTCCGGTGGCAATCCTCCTTCTTTTCACCAACTATCTCTCCACGTTCGCCCTCAATTTCACCGCCAACTCGCGCCTCCCCATGGTCGCGGGATGGGACCATCTCCTGCCGGAGTGGTTCACGCGTCTCCATGCCAAATACAAAACGCCTGTCAATTCCATCCTTTTTCTCGGCGCCATAACCATCGCCACCAGCGTCGTCGTTCTCGCCGGCGTCAGCGATCAGGAAGCCTTCGAACTCCTTCAGATCTGGGGCTTCACGTTTTACGGCCTCGCCTACTTGGCCCTGTTCGCAATTCCGTTGTTTGCCCGCAAAGAGCCCGGCATCCGTCCCGGATTGTGGTTGCGCCTTGCAGCCGCTTCTGGCTTACTCATCACCCTTGTTTTCGTACTTCTCTCTGTCTTTCCAATCATCTCCGTCAAGAGCGAGTCCGCCTACGCGATCAAGACGGCTGCGGTTCTTATCATCGCCAATGCCCTGGGGCTTCTCCTCTACCGCCTGGGCTCGCGCGGCCGTTCGCGTTCGAGCTCAGATTAATGATTGTCGCCTGATTTTATGCTTGCGCTGCAAGAGTTCGAGTAAACTACTTCCTTCATTTTTTATTTCATCGAGTAAGGAGACTCCTATGTCTGAAGCCACACTGAGTGGTGCCGAATTCAAGCAGCAGTTGCGAGAGGGCCAGCCGAAGTTGGGCCTGTTTCTGAACGCACACAGTCCCACGGTTGCAGAGCAGCTTGCGCATAGCGGCTACGACTGGCTGCTTGTCGATACCCAGCATGGGCCGATGGGTTACGAGAAACTTTCCGGCATGCTCAGCGCCATTTCGAATGGCGGCGCAAAATCCATGGTGCGCGTCGGCGGCTATAGTGACCGCCCGGGAATCCAACAAGCCCTCGACCTCGGCGCCGACGGTGTCTTGATTCCGTACATCAACACGGCGGAAGAAGCGCGACAGGCGATCAGTTGCACGAAATATCCCACGGCCGGCACGCGTTCCGTCTACTTTCCGCAGCGCAGCATGAACAAAGCCGGTCTCCTCGGCTACGCCGGCAACGCCAACAACAATCTACTCGTCGCTCTCCAGGTCGAAACCGCCGACTGTATCAAGAACATGCAGGAAATCGCCGCGGTCCCGAGCGTCGACATTCTCTTCCTCGGCCAGAACGACCTTTGCATGTCCATGGGCCTTTATGAAAAATATGAGTTCCCGCACATGTACACCTCGCCCGAGCTCAGTGCCGCAACCGACAAACTGGTCGCCCAAGCGCGTAAGAACAACGTCATCCTGGGGCTCTTCCTCTTCGGTACTTCCCGCGTCGGAGAATTTCTCGACAAGGGGTTCACCTTCATCAGCATCGGCAACGACTTGCACCACGTCCTGACCCAGGCCGGCGCCTACGTGAATGACGTCGAGTCCATCGCCAAGACAAAAGGCAAGTCCTGGACGCGCCGCGCGACAGCTTTGTTCTAGATCGAACCCGCCTTCGC
>JGI12635J15846_10004983_pt1 | contig 11483 bp, 9 predicted proteins | sample BlaSpr_A8_OM2_M2_FD_15846 | JGI IMG/M metagenome (IMG submission 15846) | reverse complement strand
GCGGTTCAGGCCTATCGTTGGGCGCTGCAGGAGCGGAGGCGTGAACGAGTTCCCTTACAGTGGGCGCAGACCCAAAACAATCTTGGCACGGCGCTTGCCGCTGTGGGCCAACGGGAGAACCGGACGGCGCAACTCAAGGAGGCGGTCGCGGCCTATCGGCTGGCACTTGAAGAGTTAACTTTCGAGCGCGTTCCGCTCCAATGGGCGGGAATCCAGAACAATCTTGGCAATGCGCTCCGAGCCCTTGGCGAGCGTCAGAACAGCACGACGTGGCTCACTGAGGCGGCCTTGGCTTATCGCGAGGCGCTGAAGGAATTGACGCGCGACCGTGTTCCGCTGCAATGGGCCATGGCGCAGAACAATCTCGGCAATGTGTTCTGTGCGCTCGGTAAGCGGGAGGGCGGAACCGCACGGCTCGAGGAGGCCGTTGCGGCCTATAGCGAGGCACTGAAGGAAAGGACGCGCGAGAGGGTTTCGCTTGATTGGGCGGCGACTCAGGTGGGCTTCGGCAATGCGCTCTTAAGCCTCGGCGAGCGGGAGAGAGGGACGGAGAAGCTTGAGAAGGCTGTCGCGGCGTATTCCGCAGCGCTGGAGGAATTGACACGAGACCGGGCTCCACTCGATTGGGCCGAGACGCAGACCAGTCTCGGCGCTGCGCTCACCACGATCGGCGAGCGAGAGGGCGGTACGGCACGGCTGGAGGAGGCTGTGACGGCCCATCGCGAGGCACTCAAGGAGAGAACGCGCGACCGAGTTCCACTCGACTGGGCGCGGACGCAAAACAATCTTGGCAATGCGCTCGCAAGGTTGGGGGAGCGCGTGAGGGGCACGGCGAGGCTTGAGGAGGCGGTGGCGGCCTACCGCGCGGCGCTCGAAGAATATTTGCGCGAACGAGTTCCGCTGGACTGGGCGATGACCCAGAACAATCTTGGCGCGGCGCTCGTAAAGCTTGGCGAGCGGGAAGTCTGGACGGTGAAGCTCGAGGAGGCAGTGGCGGCCTTTCGCGCGGCGCTGGAGGAGCGGACGCGCGAGCGGGTTCCGATCGACTGGGCGGCGACCTTCGGCAATCAGGGATTCGCGATGATCCTGATCGCCGACCGTGCAAAGGATCGCGTCATGGCGGAGACCGCGCTTCAGCAGATCCATGATGCTATTGAGACGCTCCGTTCTGGCGGCCAGGAGGAATGGGCGGCTGAGTTCGAAGCGCAACTGCCTAAGGCCCAGGCGATCCGCGACCGGCTCAAGGGCAAGTAAGCGGCGCTACTGCACCGCCTTCCGCGCGAGCTCGGCGCCAGCCGCGAGGGACGCGAGCTTGGCATAGGCGATCTCCGACGACATCGGCGCCATGCCGCAATTGGTGCAGGGATAAAGCCGTTCCGGGGGGACATAGTCGAGCGCCGCGCGGATGGTGTCGGCGACATCCTGCGGCGTTTCGACGACATTCGACGCGACATCGATGCAGCCGATCAGCACGTCCTTGCCCTTGAGGAGGCCGATCAGTTCGATCGGCACGCGCGCATTGCGGCATTCGAGCGAGACCTGGTCGATGCGGCTCGCCGCGAGCGCGGGGAAGGTCTCCTCATATTGGCGCCAATGCTCGCCGAGCGTCGCCTTCCAGTCGGTGTTGGCCTTGATGCCGTAGCCGTAGCAGATGTGGACGGCGGTCCTGCATCGAAGCCCCTGCGCGGCGCGCTCGAGCGCCGCGACGCCCCAGTCCTTGACGTCGCGCATGTAGACGTTGAAGGCGGGCTCGTCGAACTGCACCACGTCGACACCGAGCGCTTCGAGCTCGCGCGCCTCCTCGTTCAGCGCCGCGGCGAAGGCGTGGGCGAGGGCAGGGCGATCGCGATAATGCTCATCGGCAATGGTGTCGGCGATGGTCATCGGGCCGGGCAGAGTGAACTTGAGCCTGCGCTTGGTGTGGGCGCGCGCGGCGCTCGCCTCGAGCTTGTGCACGGGGCCCTTGCGGCGGATNGGTCCGGTCACGGTGGGGACCTCGGCTTTGTAGCGATCGGCGCGGATGCCGATCGTCTGCCGGCGCGCGAAATCGATGCCGTCGAGATTGGCGAGAAAGCCGTGCACGAAGTGGATGCGCGCCTGCTCGCCGTCGCTGACGATGTCGATGCCGGCGTCCTCCTGGCGCTTCACCGCGAGGATGGTGGCGTCGATCTTGCCGGACGCGAGCGCGTCGCCTTCCAGCTTCCAGGCGGGCCAGAGTTTTTCCGGTTCAGCGAGCCAGACGGGCTTCGGCAGGCTGCCGGCGACGGTGGTTTCGAACATGTCGGATCTATCCCAGCTTGTAGTCGCGCGTGGCCTCGGGGTCTTCGGTCGCGTAGCTGAGCGCCATCAGCTCGGCCCATGCCTCCTCGGGAATGGGAAAGCGCGCCCAATTGACCGTCTGCTTGACCCGCTCGGGCTTGGTCACGCCGCAGATGGTCGAGGCGATGCGGGGATCGCGCATGGAAAATTGCAGCGCCGCCGCGCCCGGCGGCACGCCGTGCAGGGTGCAGATCGCTTCGATCTTGCGGATCGGATCGAGCATCTCCTCGGACGCTTCCTGATAGGCGTAGCGCGGGTAGACGGTCGACCCCTTGGCGAGCACGCCGCTGGCGTAGGGCGCGGCGTTGAGGACGGCGATTCCCTTGGACGCCGCGAGATCGAGCATGGCGTTGGCGCTGCGGTTGGCGAGGGTGAAGCGATTGTGGGTGATCAGCGCGTCGAAATCCCAGTTCCGCAACAACGGCATCATCATGGAAGCCGGCCCGGCCGCGAGGCCCACCGCCTTCGCCAGGCCTTCCTCCTTGATGCGGAAGAGCTCGCCAAGCGCGCCGTCTTTGCCTGTGGCCTCGTCGAAGGAGGTGGCGTGCTCGGGGTCGTGCAGGTGCAGGAGATCGACCCGTTCGATCCCCAGCGTCTTCAGGCTTTGCTCGAAGGAGCGTCGGGCGCGCGAGGCGTCGAACACACTTGTCTCGAAATCGCGATCGAGCTTGGTCGAGATGATGAAGCCTTGGGGCAGGCCGCCGCGCTCGCGAATGGCGGCGCCGATCCGCTCCTCGCTTCGGCCCATGCCATAATTGCGCGCGGTGTCGATGAAGTTGGCCGGCCCCTCGAAAATGGCGTGCAGCGTCGCCCTGGCGCGCGTTTCGTCGACGCCATAGCCATAGGTGTCGGGCATGTCGCCGAGGCCCGAGGTGCCGAAGCAGACGGAGGTGACCATGAGATCGGTGCGCCCCAGCCGGACCTTGTCCATGACGCCCTCGGTCATCGCGAACTCCCTAATCTGACTAGCCGCCGCATCCGTAAAGCGCCCGCGAGCCGTGGGCAAGGGAGGGTCGGTCGCGCAACAAAAGGATTGCCGAACACCCCAAAACAGCTAGGGTTCGGTTCATCGCGACGCACAGATCGCTGAGAATGTACTCAAAGGAGGGGGCCCAATATGCGCATCGCCAAGATTTCCGTCGCCGCTGCAGCGTTTCTGATCTCAATCGGACCAGCGTTTGCGCTCGAGTCGGGCGTTACGATGACATCCGCGATGTCGCCCGAAGCCCTGTGGACGAAGATCGGGGATTTCTGCGGCATCGGAAATTGGCATCCGGCGGTCGAGAAATGCGTTCTGAGCGCCGACGGCAAGCAGCGCACGCTCTCGCTGAAGGGCGGCGGGACGCTCGTTGAGGCGCTTGAGAACCGCGATGATGCTAATCACGCGTACACCTATACGATCATCTCTGGTCCCCTGCCGGTCGCGAACTATCATTCCACCATCAGCGTCTCACCCGATCCGAAGGGCTCTTCCTTGAAATGGGTCGGCGCCTACGACGCCAAGGGCGCCTCAGACGCCGACGCCAAGAAAGTCATCGACGGCATCTATGACGCCGGCGAAAAAGCGTTAGTCGGCGGCTGAACGGGAACCCTCATCGCCCGCAACGCGAGGACACGCTGGCGCGCCACGAGCGACGATCCCTCACCCGGATCTGGCGCGGAACGCAGCGAACTCCGCCTCCGTCGGATAGGATTTCTGCGCGCCGTGGCGGGTGACGGAGAAGGCGGAATAGCGGGTCGCCTGAGTGAGCGCCGCCTCGAGGGCGAGGCCGCCGGCGAGATAGTGGGCGAAGCTGCCGATAAAGGCGTCGCCGGCGCCGGTGGTGTCGACCGCCTGAACCTTGACCGGGGCGGTGCGTTGCGAGCCGTCCCGTGTCGTCAGCAGCGAACCGCGCGCCCCGAGCGTCACGATCACCGTCTCGACGCCCCGCTTCACCAGGTTCTGCGCGGCGGCTGAGATCTCGTCCTCCGACTCGACCGGCATGTCGGTCAGGATCGCAAGCTCGGACTCGTTGGGGATGAGAAAGTTCGCTTGGCGGACGACGTCCATGTCGAGGTTGCCCCGCGCTGGCGCCGGGTTCAGCACGGTCCTCACACCATTCTTGCGGGCGAAGCGAATCGCCGCATAAGCGGTTTCAAGCTGGATCTCGAGCTGCAGCAGGATGAGATCGCAACCCTTGAGCGCCTCGCTTGCGGCGTCGACGTCGGCCGAGCTCAGGTCGCCGTTGGCGCCGGCGACGATGAGGATCGAATTGTCGCCGGACTTCTGGTCGACCAGAATCGTCGCCGTTCCCGTCGATTGGTTGGGGATGCGGCGGACATGCTGCGTATCGATCCCGTAGCCCTCGAAATTCTTAAGCGCGCTGTCGCCCAGCGTGTCGTCGCCGAGATTCGTCACCATTACGACTTCGGCCCGGAGTTTCGCCGCGGCGACCGCCTGATTGGCTCCCTTGCCGCCGAAGCTTGTCTCGAAATGCGCGGCGAGGACCGTCTCGCCCCAGACCGGCATGCGCTCGACCGTGGTGGTGAGATCCATATTGGTCGAGCCGATGACTCCGATGCGCGGACGCTTCGGCATGGTGTTCCTCCCTTCGAAGCGCGACACTTGATCCAAAGTCGCGCTACTGGGCAAGCGCAAAAATCGGCTTGAGGAAATCGGCCACGGCACGCGGCGCCTTCTCGCGCGCTTCCGGATCGCCGCCTAGGGTGACGCCACGTTCGGCGCAGGTCTTGAACTCAGCGGCGGCGTCTGCGCCGGTCACTGTTTGTCCGTCCTTCTGCATCGTGAAGACCCCCTCATCCAGGTCAGTCACGCCGTGGCAGTCGCGAAGCGTCGTCCGCTGCGCACTGAAGTGCAGCGGCGCTTTGGAGTCGAAGCCGTGATAGGCGTTGGGATAGACGACCACGGAAACCGTGGCGCCCTTGGCGCGCAGCACGTCGGCGTGGGCGAGGCAGGCGGGGGCTGGGGTATAGTCGTCCTTGCCGCCGAGCAGCATCAATATCGGCGAGCCATCGAGATGGGCGGAGACTTGGGTCACCGAGCATCCGGGATAGACGGCGACATGGGCCGCGAAGCGGAGATCATCGTCAATCACCGCGCGCCGGATGGGCTCCAGCGCTGAATCGATGGCGACGGACCCGCCGCGCGAAAAGCCGATCACGCCGATCCGCTTGGGGTCGATCGCCGGATGGGTGGCGAGCAGGCGCAGCGCCGCCAACGCGCCGGCTGTGTCCGCGCTCGCCGACAGACGCGATCGATCGGTTGCCGTCTCCTTGACGCCGCGGCCGGTGAAATTGTCGATCACGAACGTGGCGACGCCCATGTCGTTCAAGCGCTTCGCCCATTCCCAGTCGTTTCGCAGGACGCCGCTGCTGCCGTGGACCACGACCATGGCGGGAACCTTGGCGTTGGGCGTGGCTGCCGCATTAGCGGCTTCCGGCAAAGTCAGCACGCCGGCGATCACTGATTTTTCGGCCGTCTTCCCGTTCGCAAGTTCGCGCGAATTTTTGGGTGTGAGGGCTTCATAAGCGATTGTTCCCGTCCGACCGTCGGCGAGCGTGGCGACCGGAGGGTCATTCGTCGTGATCGAGCCCGCATACGCCTCGCAAGCAGCGGAGACTGCGAGCAAGAGGGCAAAAATGGATAATTGGACCAACCGGCTTAGGCTAGCCATGCTCTTCTCATCAGGGCCTCAGGCGGTTAGCTCCGCGGATTGGCGCCATAGGTTGACGCCGCCCTCGACCGCATAGCGGTCGATTTCCTTAAGCTCATCGGCGGCGAAAGACAGGTTGTCGAGCGACGTGACGCTGTCCGCCACCTGCTCGGGACTGCTCGCGCCGATCAAAGCCGACGTCACGCGCTTGTCCCTTAGCGTCCACGCCAGCGCCATCTGGGCAAGCGTCTGGCCGCGCCGCTTGGCGGTCGCGTCGAGATGGCGCGCGCGTTCGAGATTCTGCGGCGTGAGCAGCGCCCGATTAAAGAAATGGCTGACAGTGGCGCGACTGCCCGCTGGGACGCCGGCCAGATATTTATCGGTGAGCAGGCCCTGCGCGAGTGGCGAAAAAACGATCGCGCCGACGCCCTCGGCCTCCAGCGTATCGAGCAATCCATCGTCCTCGATCCAGCGATTGATCATCGAGTAACTGGGTTGATGGATGACGCAGGGCGTGCCGAGCCGCTTGAGGATGGTGGTCGCTTCTCTCGTGCGGCGGGCATTGTAGGAGGAAATGCCGACGTAAAGCGCCTTGCCCTGGCGAACCGCATGATCGAGAGCGCCCATTGTCTCCTCGAGCGGCGTNTCGGGATCGAAACGGTGAGAGTAGAAGATGTCGACATAGTCGAGGCCCATACGCTTGAGGCTCTGGTCGAGGCTGGCAAGCAGGGATTTGCGGCTGCCCCATTCGCCGTAAGGCCCCGGCCACATGTTGTAGCCGGCCTTGGTCGAGATCACGAGCTCGTCGCGAAAGCCGCGGAAGTCGCCGCGCAGGATGTCGCCGAAGGCAAGTTCGGCCGAGCCTGGCGGCGGTCCGTAGTTGTTGGCGAGGTCGAAATGGGTGACGCCGAGGTCGAACGCCCGGCGGCATATGGCGCGCATCGAATCGGGAGACTTGTCGAAGCCGAAATTGTGCCACAAGCCTAGCGATATCGCGGGCAGCTTGAGCCCGCTGCGGCCGCAGCGGTTGTAAATCATTTTTTCGTAACGCGTGGGCGAAGGCATGGTGGCCATAGGCTTCCTTAGTGGCAAGACGGCTCAGGTTTATGATCGTTGTCGGCGAGCGGCGTCAGTTCAGACGCGTGAATCCATCGGCGCTCCAGTCCTCGCTGCCGACACCGTGATGCAGGAAGAAGAGGCCGTCGGGATCATATTTTTGCTTGATGGCGAGAAGCCGGGTGTAGTTTTCGCCCCAGAACGCCTCCTGCCAATGCGGCTGGAAATAATCGGTCTCCCATACATAGGAGCCAACGCGCGGCAGGAGCTTGCGGATTGCGTTCATCGATTTGTCCACAGCCTCGGCCTGGGTCCGCGCGGCCGCCGCGTCCGGCTCATGGCCGGGAACGCCGGGATAAGCGGGCTGTCCGAAATCGCCGGTGATCACCAGCGCGAAGGCGTCGACGACGGCTGGGTTCATCGCCGTATCCTTCGTCGCGGCGATCGCGTCCGCGGTCGCTCCCGCGATGCCCTTGTTGCAATGCAGCGCCACGCCGCGATGCTTGGCGGCCTCGAACAGCGCGACGACCAGTCGCTCGCGCTGATCGTCCGCGAGCAGCGACTGGGGCAGCCAGGCGGATTGGTAGGCGTACCAGACCGCGCCCGCTTCGTTGAGGTTGCCGCCCCAGAAGATGTTGTCCGCCGGCGCGCCCGGGCGATCGTCGGCGATCACGGCGCCGGGAAGCCTTTTCAGCACCGCGGGGTCCCAGAAATGCTGGGCCGGCAGCGCGCCGATCCTCGGCGCCGCGACGACAGTGAAATCTTGCGGCGATGCGGCGACCCAATCGAAGAACGGGCGCCAGACCGCTTCCGCCTGTTGCTTATCGAGGCCTTGGAAGACCATCGCGATCTGGACGAAGCCGTGCCCGATGTTGATCTGTTCGCCCCAGTGTGGGTTGAAAAGCGCCTCACGGTAGAATTCGAGGAACTTGCCGATGAGGCGGCGGTAGGCGTCGTCGGAGGCCGCCTTGAGGGTCGCGGAAGCGCCGCCGAGATAATTGGGAAGCTCGTGCGTGCGTACGGTGACGCGGGTGACGATTCCGAACCCGCCGCCGCCGCCCTTGAGCGCCCAGAAGAGGTCGGGATTTGAGCAGGCGTTGGCGATTCTGACCTCGCCGTCGGCGGTCACGACTTCCGCCTCCAACAGGCTCGCCGCGGCCGTGCCATAGGCCTTGGAAAAGCTTCCGAAGCCCCCGCCCAGGATGATGCCGGCGACGCCGACGGTCAGGCAGCCGCCNCCCTGGACGTAACGCCCGCCCTTGGTCGCCACTTCGTTGTAGGCATGTCCCCAGATCGCGCCGGGCTCGATCGACACAGCCGGTTGCGGCTCCGCGCGGCCCTCGCAGCCGACGCCGACGAACGCGTCGTGCATGACGATCGCGTTCATGTGGCGCGTCCAGATGAGAAGCGAGTCGGCGGCGTTGGATGTCCCTTGATAGCTGTGGGCGCCGCCCTTCACCACGAGCCGCAGATTGTTGTTTCGCGCGAAATTGACCGCGGCGACGACATCTTGAGTCGTCTTGGCGGCGACGGCGTAGACGCTCGGTTCCGACGTCCACGCCCCGATCCAGCCAAGCGACTGGGTGAGCCCGACTTCGTCCCCGAGGTAGAAGGGGTTCTTGAGCTCCTTGAACAATTGCTCGCAAGTCGCGTCGGGCGATCCGCCGACGCAATCAGCAAGCGGCGAGCGCACCTTGATGAGGCGTCCCCCGACGTCGCGATCGAGTTGATCCCAGCTCGCTTCCGACGGCCATGCGGGATCGCCGAGACGGACGCGCGCTTGCGGCGGGGTCGCAGCCCAGGCGCGGCGCGCGAGGCCGCTCAGGAACGGAAGTCCCGCGGAGATCTTGAGCAGATGCCTCCGACTCAGTCGCTTCCTCATTGTCTCGCTCCGTGGCCGCCGACACCTAGGTTTCTACCCGTTTGGCTGGAGGCGATTCAAGCCGCCCCGACGCGCTCGATCTCGGCAACGAGCCCGTCGGGCAGTTCGATTTCAGTCGCGGCGGCGCGTCGCCCGGGAATATGAACGCCGAGCTTGGCAAGCCGGTCGAGCTGGAGTCTGAGGCGCTCCGGAAAGTCCGGCGCGAGCAGAGCCGGTGTGATCGCGATGACAAGGAGGCCCGCGCCGGGCGAGCGATCGCCCGAAATGAACGAGGGCGCGTCGAGGGCCCAGTTCCCGCCCGCGAGGCCTGCCGCCATCACCTCCACCATGAGCGCGATATTGGCGCCCCGCGCGCCGCCAAACGCCAGAAGCGCGCCGCGGAGCGCCGCGTGCGGATCGGTGGTGGGCTGCCCGTCGCCGTCCACCGCCCAGCCCGCGGGCAACGCCTCGCCTCGTTCCGCATAATGCCTGAGCTGGACAAAGGCGGTCGCGCTCGAGGCCTGGTCGATGAGCAACGGCGGCCCTTCGTCGAGCGGCGCGCCGAAGGCGATCGGGTTCGTGCAATAGACAGGCGTCTTGGCGCCGGCGACCGTCATCAGCGCCGGTCCGCTGGTCGCAGCGAACGCGACAAGGCCACGCTCAGCAAGACGACGCGGATAATAGCCGAGTTCACCCGTGGTGTAGCTCCCGTTCTGCGCGAATAGCGCGATCCCGAAAGTCCGCGCGCGTTCGCAAAGCGAATCGAAAGCGCGGTCGAAGCCTGCTTGCGCGATCCCGCCTCTGGCGTCGCAATGGATCGCCGCGGGGGCTGGTGAAGTCACCACTGGTTCAGCGTCGCCGACGATCCGTCCCGCTCTCAAGGCGGCCAGATAGTCCATGAGATGAGAAAAGCCGCTTGACCCTTTGCCGTGCGCATTGGCGGAGACGGTGGCCCGCGCCAGCGATAGCGCCGCCTCGTCGCTGGCGCCGGCAGCGCGAACTGCCCGCGCGGCAAGGTCGGTCGCCGCCTCAAGAGTGAACCGCCGCGTCATGCGGGTTCGGGCTCCATGCGCTTGAGGGCTAGAGTGCGAGCGGCGGCTTTCACGGGCGCGACAATGCCCGCTTCCCTCGTCACGTCAAGCGCGGCGGTCGCTCAATTCCGTGTGCGCGCCGACTGTGATATCGACGCCACGGCCCTGACGTGGGGTCGAGGCGAGAAAAGGAAATCGTGGGGTGAAGGTTGATGGACGCTCGTATCGCACGATCTGGCTCAACCAGGACGGTTCAAGCGTCGACGTCATCGACCAGCGCTGGCTGCCGCATGAGTTCAAACTCGCGACGCTGCGCAATCTCGCCGAGGCTGCGACAGCGATCCGCGACATGTGGGTGCGCGGGGCGCCCCTGATCGGCGCGACGGCGGCATATGGGCTCGCGCTCGCCATGCGCGACGATCCGAGCGACGCCGCGCTTGACGCCGCGCACGAGAAGCTTGTCGCCACTCGGCCGACCGCGATCAACCTGCGCTGGGCGCTGGATGCGGTCCGCAGGCTTCTCGCGCCCCTCGCGCCGCAGGCGCGCGCGGTCGCCGCTTATGCGGAGGCTAAGCGGATCGCCGACGAGGACGTCGAGATCAACCGCGCGATCGGCGCGCACGGCCTCAAGATTCTCCGCCATTTGGCGGCCAACAAGAAGTCCGGCGAGCCCATCAACATCCTCACCCATTGCAACGCAGGGTGGCTGTGCGCGGTCGACTACGGCACCGCCACCGCGCCCGTTTATATGGCGATGGAGGAGGGTATAGCCGTGCATGTCTATGTGGACGAGACGCGTCCGCGCAATCAGGGCGCCTCGCTGACCGCTTGGGAACTTGCTCATCACGGAGCGCCGTACACGCTGATCGTCGATAACGCCGGCGGGCATCTCATGCAGCACGGCCTGGTCGACATGGTGATCGTCGGCACCGATCGGACGACCGCCAATGGCGACGTCTGCAACAAGATCGGCACCTACCTGAAGGCGCTCGCTGCGCGCGACAATGCGGTGCCGTTCTATGTCGCGCTGCCGTCGCCGACCATCGATTGGACGGTTCATGACGGCGTCAAGGAGATCCCGATCGAGGAGCGCAGCGCTGACGAAGTCAACTACATCCAAGGTCGAAGCGATGACGGATCGATCACGCGCGTGAGGATCGCGCCGGAAGGGGGCAATGCCGCCAATCCGGCGTTTGACGTCACTCCGGCCCGCCTCGTGACGGGCCTTATCACGGAACGCGGCGTGGCCGAGGCGTCGCCGCAGGGGCTGAAGGCGCTGTTCCCGGAGCGAGCCTGAGAGGGCGGGAGGGCTATCTCCTCAATCACGCGCCAATGTACAGTCGTCCCGGGGGTCGTGCACGATGCAGCCGCTTGTAGGCTTGAAAGTAGTCGAGTTCGAGGGGATCGGCCCAGGTCCGCTCGCCGGCCGCATGCTGGCCGATCTCGGCGCCGACGTTGTCGCGGTCGTCCGCCCGGGCAAAGCTCAGCTCGGCGATCCCGACCGGCCGTTGTCTGAAGGTCCTTTGCGGCGGGGAAAACGGACTGTCGCCCTTAATCTGAAGT
>JGI12635J15846_10004982_pt1 | contig 11483 bp, 10 predicted proteins | sample BlaSpr_A8_OM2_M2_FD_15846 | JGI IMG/M metagenome (IMG submission 15846) | reverse complement strand
AAAGACGGGTGTGTCGGTGAGCCCTCGGGAAAGGCCTGCGAAAGCAGGTAGCTCCCGTATTTTTTGAAGCTAGTCTCCACGGCCTCAGAGTGCAGGATATTCTTGTTCAGGCTTCCGTCGATGCTGTTTCCTTGGCCGGTCTTGATCAAGTGGACGATTCCGCCCCCCGACTCCGGGCGATGACGGCGATGGACGAACCACTTCTGGTACCAACTGCGCTCCAGCGCGCGGTAAGCAACTTCACCGAGCATCCCCGCACTGTGCGGTCCGCCGAAAGTGGCGAAGCCAACCTGGGTTTTCGAGTTCGCGTACATGCTGCCCGGGTTTGCCGGCACGCCGAGGGTGTTAAGTACAAGGAAGGCCACGAAATACCCCTGATAGAGCACGTCTGTGTGGGTCCAGGCGGAAAGGTCTCGCCCACTATGGACGCAGCACGCCTGAGGAGCGTCCTGATTTCGCAGACCGGTGCTGCCGCCATTCTGGATGAGGGCCCAGGAAGAGAGGTCGGTGAGATAGTCGACGTTCTGCTGGTAAGTCACCTGCTGCTGGCTGATGGGCTGCTGGCCGAAGAAGGTCGGCGTAATGAAGAACTGGGACATGTATGGCCCTACTGTTTCACCNGGGAAGGCCCCCCGGAACAACAATTCCGGGGTGACTTTGCCACCATTCCTGGGACCAGCGTAGTTTAGCGACCCTGTAAGTTCCTGCGCCGCTTGAGCGGCCATTGGATTCGAGGGGTACTGGGTAAACGGGACGTCACGTAGCAGGGAAGCCCAATATAATTCGATCAGCTCCGTTCCGTACGTTGCGCTTGCTAATGCGGGCGCAGGAGGGACAATCACGACAGTCTCCTGGCAAAATGGTGCAGGAGCGCTACCGAACTTCTGGGAATCGCAACCCTCCAAGTCGAAGGCAAGGCCGCCTTGCGGACCTGTCAGCTTACGCGCGCCGCCCATAATGATGTCCTCGAAGTCTTCAGGGTTGCCGCTCTGCAACGCGGTCCTGAAGCTTTGGTAGGCATGCAAGTTCACCCGCCCGGGGCCGTCTTGCAGAAGGGCTTTTGTATAGGTGGCACACTTGTCGGCATAGCGCTCCTCGTCGCCGTTTGTCGCGTGAGGCGGACTGGGAACCCTTCGCTCGGCTTTGGCGGCCTCCATGCGGATTTTCGCAGCCTCTTCGGCGCGTTCGGATCCGCCCGATCTGTCATCATCGTCAGCCGCTCTGGCGACCGAATATTTTGAGCCCAGAAGTGGCTCAAAGCCGATCGCACCCGCGGTTGCGGCGGCCATGGCAACTCCCCGGACGTTTCCGAGAAACCTGCGGCGACTTTCCGAACGCGGTGCGTCCGAGGGCAGGGGCGAATCCTGCGTGGTTGAATTCGTGCCGCTAGAATCCACTTGAATATGCTTATCCTTGTAGAGGGTTTTTTCGTCCATGGTGGAATCCTCTCAGTCTTAAGTCTTGATGTCTTTCTAAGGAAGTTGAGAATGGCCGCGTCGAGGAATTCGAAGCTGGTCACTTGCGACAGTTCGTTCGTCCCGGTGGGGATATCGCATCAGGAGAATTGCAATGATGAATTGTCCGCCGCGCCAAACTAAACGGTTGGCGAGCGCCGCTGGACAGCCGGCAATCTGAAACCAACCTTTTGGTGTGTCATCTCATTGCCAACTGCGCGACGCCTTTGCGAACCGGTTGATGCAGGAACCGCGCATCCCCTCGCTGGGCTGAATCGACTGCCTGTCGCATCTCCCAGGCGGTGGAGAAGTTCAAATCGAGACCGGCTCGCCGACACTCCCTGGTGATCAGCGAGAGGGTGAACTCCAGACCGCCCTCCAGTAAATACTTCGAGTGGCGTTCCTGCGTGCCATGCGTATAGAGCTTGAGGAAAATGTCGTCCCCAATACGTGGAGCAAGTTCGAGCCACCGTCTGACGCGGTATTCGGTGGCAGGATCATAGGAACAAAGTTCGCTATGCTCGATTCGAGGCTTCAGGCGCTGCGCCCAACGCAGGCCGAATGGGCCAGGAATCATCAATAAATCGCCTGAGGCAGTGCCGCCAGCAATCACAGGAACGCCAGTGTCGTAAGACTTTGATTTGTGAGGATCATCTACGGCCCAGTAAATGGTGTTGATGAGGCGGGCCTGCGTCGGCGAAGCTCCCGAGGGCATGGTGAAATCGGCATAGCAACCGAGATCGCGGAGAAGGGTAATCTCGTTGTTCAGGCCGCAGTAGCGGCCGTCGGGCCGGGAGTTGTCGAGTGCCCACAGCCCGTGTATGAATCCGAATGTAACCTTCCCCTTGTATTTCCTGAGCAGGCCGTGGCGGGAGACCAGTGTTTCGGTGAACCGACTGATCCGGTCAACGAAGTTTTGCTGGCCTTCGCCGTCGTGGTGCAAATGAACCTCGACGTCGGCGATTCCAAGGGACGTCATCCGCTCCAGAGGTTCCAGGAGGCGGGGCCGATACTCCTCCTCGGGATAGAAGAAGGTATAACGGGGAGGCCGGCCAGCAGAGTCCCGAAACTTTTCCGCAATAGCCGGCCAGCGGGCTGCCCATCGAGCGACCCGCTCTGCCCCGGTATCCTCGTCGGCCCGGTGCCAGAGCGGCTCATAGTGATCGGCAAAAAGGAGCCAGAGCCTCTTAGCGGGCTTGCGCGCAACCGTGGTGAGCCTGTCTTTGATGTACCCTGGGAGCCAGATCTGGCTGTGTCGGTGCAGTGTCATGATGCGGTCCTAAGCATTTCTATGCTGCGGGGGGTACCCCACCCCGGATGTTTTTGCCAAAGAGTGCGCAACTCCATGAAAAGAACATAGTTACTATTTTTATGGGTGCAAACAGTGTACCAAACCATGAGAAAAAGGAGGTTAGGTGATAGGGAGGCGGCGATATTGGGTATTGGAGAAAGATAATGCCCCCTACTCCTCATGAATTTACATGAGTTTCAAAAGAAAAGGCTTACAAAAAGATCAGTTCGCAAATGATTGATTCTAAAGAGCATGTTTTCGGTTGTTCGGGAAGAACAAGAGTAGAAATGGCAGCCCTGAAAAAAGAAAAGCGGGTGCACCGCTCCGGCACTCCAAATAGAGTTTTCTATAGAGTTACTTATGCCAAAGGATAGCGGAGTGTCAAGGAAAGCTGTACACTCCCAGTGACCGGACACCTGCACCCAATTACTCATGTTCATATCTTGGCCGGACATTCATATCCAATCAAAAGTTGAAATTGCTACTGGCCATGCCCGGTCGCAGCAAAGTCGTTCGCCCTGACCGCGACGCGATCCAAGTTGTAACCCCTCTTCTTCGCAAGGCTCGCCTCGAACAGGGCTTGATACTGATGCCAGGTTTCCCGGATGCCAAACTTTTGCGCCCATCGGCGAGCAGCTTCCCCCAGGGCCGGCAGATCACGGCGATTGGCGGCACGGAGGATCTGTCCTGCCAGCGATTCCGGCTGACCAGGAGTGCAATACCCCGCGACCAGTCTCTCCGGCGCCAGTTCCATGAGGCCGGGAAGCCGCGTCGAAACCACAGGCAGCCCCGCGGCCATGGCTTCCATCAGGGAAATCGGGAGACCTTCATCGATGGAGGAAAGCACAAACAGATCGAGCGTGGAGAGAAAGCCAGCTACTTCGTAACTGGCGCCGTGGAGGAACACCCGATTCGCAATTCCCAGGGATTCCGCGGTTTGAGAGATAGCCGCGCGGCAAGGGCCATCGCCCAGGAGGTGCAATTCCGCCTCCGGCATCACCGCCGAAACCAAGGCAAAAGATCGAATCAGAGTCACGTGGTCCTTGGCAGGTACAAGGCGCCCCACACAACCCACACGAAACCGAGGAAGACCGGCGGCGGGACGCGCGGGGTGAGCCGAAAACTTTTCGACATCGATTCCGTTGTAGATGACGGAAGTGTTACGTTTGGAGAGTCGATTCTTGGTGACGTAATACTCCTGCACTCCTTCCGAAATGAAGACGACGCCATCAGTCCACCGCACGCACCGGCGCCAAATCCGTTCGCAGTGCGGATCCCAGTTCATATTTCCGCCGTGACGCGTGTTCACGACGACCGGAACTCGGGCCAGGCGTGCGGCTGCAATGCCGTAATGGAGAACCAGCGCGTTGTGTGCGTGAAGGACGTCGGGACGATCTAGTCTGAGTCTGGACGCGAGGTCTCGGATCAGGCGCAGAGAAAATCCCGTAGTCTTACCAAAGGAATGCACGGGCAAGCCTGCGGTCGTGGCCTCCGGAGCCAATTGACCTGGGTGGGAGGTGCAATAAATTGAGGGCGTATGACCTTCGGCCTTTTGCTGGCGCGCCAAGTCAACAGCGAGCCGCTCCATTCCCCCCAGATCGAGGCTAGGTAATAACTGGACGATTTTCATTGAGAGAGGACCATGAAAAGGAGGAAGCCAGAGTCCAAACCTAATACGGTGAGTCTCCTTCAGTGTAATACCAGCTAGCAGCGATAGCAGGTTTCGCAGCAGAGCGGCGTTCGTGGGTAAAAAGAGTTTTACACTTTTCGTGCCGCCGGGTTCGGTGGGGCTTGCTCGCCGGGACAACCGATCGTCGCGAGAAGCCGTGGCGCACGAGATTGGCGGAAAGCGCGCCGTCGGAACAACTGACGGAGAGCGACGCCAGTCCATCGTTCCACGCCAAGGCCGCCCAGGATGAGAGCAGGGAGTCGACATCTTCCGCGCCACCCGGGGCAAGCATATCGACACAAAGGGCCGAAGCGTCCTCAATGTAGTAAATCAAATAACCCAGTATCTTCGACTGATCCTGCGCCAGCAGACCCAGGGTTTTATATTGGCGAAGCGGACATTCATGATATCGCCAATTCAGGAACCGCCGGTCGCGAACGGTCAGGGCCGGGTGTTCAGAACCAACCCGGCTCCAGAGCTCGTCAAATCGTTCATCGAAACAGGGCAAAACCTGTGCGACACCGCTGTCCTTCCGCTGCCCGAACGACTGCAAGGCAGCGAAGCCCTGATCGGCCATCCTCCCAATAAAGGGACCCACTGCGCCGAGCTTCCCAAACCGTTGCAGGTAGTGAGATACCCTCAAGACTTTGGCGTAACGGTGTACACAACAGAATTCGCGATAGCCGACAAATTTCATTACGGAGGCGGCACCGGAATTCGGCACTCCATAGACAATCTGAATTCCGGCATGAGCCGAGGATATCAACGCGCGCTGAAGCATCAGGGCAGGTTGAAGAAAACGGTGGTCCTTATTCACCGCGAGATCGCACGCCACACCAGCAATCGCTACAGTCCCTTTGAGTTTCAGGGGACGCATACCTAGCGACGTCGTACCGATTGGCTGGCCGTCCGCTTTCAGGATCCAGATCTGCCCCGGTCCGAAGGGGTTGTTAAGAAAATGCCAGTCGTACTTTTCGTCAAGGTGATTGACGTCGGCTAGATTCCGGCGCCACAAGTCTATGATGACTTGCCTGTCCTTCTCGAGATCGGCGGAAACCACCACGTACTCAGCCATGATCAAAAACTCCGCTCTTTCACGACACTCGAACACTCCCCGCGCAATTCCAAAACCTTCACAGGCCTTGCAGACTCCACAATCAGTTCTTGAAGCTTGCGAGAATTTTGCGCCGCGTCGAAGACCTGCTCGAGGCGCATTCTGGCGCGTTCGCCAAACTCACGACACCGCGCTTTATTCTTCAGAAGCCTCAATACCGAGTCGGCCATGGCTCCGATATCTCCTGGAGGAACCACGAATCCCGTGACTCCGTCGACGACCGCGTCCGGCATGCCTCCGTTTTCCGAGACAACAGCCGGAATACCTACGGCCATTGTCTCCAGGCAAGTCCGAGCCAACCCCTCGGTGAACGTGGTCGGGCAATGCACGAAGATATCTACGCATTTCATGACAGCAGGAATGTCATCGCGCCAGCCGGTGAAAATCATATGTGCATCCAGACCGAGAGAGTGCACGAGATCTCGGAGTTCACGTGTTAGAGTGCCGCCGTCCGGTCCCTCATCTCCAACGATCAGGAAAACAACGTCCGGGTAGCGCCCTATTACCACGGCGGCCATGCGGATGAACTCCGGCAGACCCTTGCCGACCTCAACCCTTGTGATCGCGGCTACTACCCTCTTGCGTCCGGGTATTCGCAATGATTCGCGCATGGCCTCTTTGGCCGGAAGCGATGCAAACCGCTGCAGGTCCAAGCCTTCGTAGATATTGACGAGCTTTCTGGTGCCGGGAGTATTTCGCTGATCGGTCTCGGTGGCCTTGGAAATACTCACAAACAAATCCACCCAGCGATTCAAGAACCATTTCAGCCGCTTGGCTTCGCCGATGCCTCCGGCCTTGCGGCAGATGCATGGCCGCCCGGCCAACCTGGCCGCGAGCACGCCGGGGACATGAAAGTGAACGTCCTGGTTCAGGACCACGACATCGATCGCTTCCCGGTTGATGAATCTCCGCACCTTCCAGGTCAACGGCAACTGAACGCGAACCAGGCGCGAGAGGATGCTAGAGGCCGTTCTCAGTTTGCGCAGCCTTTTCAGGCTGGTGTCAAAAAGACTGGAGATGCCGGAGGATCTTTTCGGCACCGTGGGCCGTGTTTGTTGGAAAAAAACCACCGGGAATCCGAGACTTTGAAGTTCCTCGAGGGTCTTGCTCGGATTGGGGAAATACAATCCAGCGATGACGTGCGCCCTTGAGTGGTCCACGTGAAGAATAAAATCCCGAATGAAATTGACCGATCCCCCAGGTCCGGTGCCGCTCTCCAGAAGGAGAATGCGAACGGGACGCGAGACCGGAGATTCAGCCACGAACATCATGTGGCACCTCAGGTACGTTTTCGCAGAGCACAGGCGGGCGATGGAGATAACGCGTGGCGCTGCGAGTTGCATCGATTACGCGGTAGACGCGAGCCACCTGTTCGGCGGTCAGCCCGATTACGGGCGCGACTTCCTCCGGCTGGACATCTTGGTTCTTCGCATACAGGCACAGGTCCATGCGGTCGTAGGGGAGCGGGAAATAAAACTCCTCCTGCGATTGGTCCAACGGATAGGTGTCTGTCGTCGGAGGCCTCTTTTGAATCTCTTCGGGTATGCCGAGGTACGCCGCCAATTGATAGACCTGGGTCTTGTAGAGGTGAGCGATCGGTTTCAAATCGGCGGCGCCGTCGCCATTTTTGACAAAGAACCCCTGATCGTACTCGAGACGATTCGGAGTGCCAGCGACAGCAAAGTTGAAGCGGTCCGCGTAGTAGTACTCCATCATCTTGCGAGTACGCTGTTTGAAATTAGTCGCCGCCACCACTCCAAGGTATGAATCCAGACTCAGTCTGGCCTTGGTGCGCTCGCCCAGGGGCGATTGGACGACGACCGAGAAAATCGGGTATGGGGTTCCGTTCACTTGGTCCGGCAGAACGATCTTGCACTTGTAGCCTGCTGTGTATTCGGGTATGACCTTGCGGATGGCCTCGTCACGGCGCTGGTAACAACCGGCCGCAGCCAGAATGCCGGCAATGTCCTCCACATGCGTTCGAATACCCATGGATTGCGCAAGCAGATTCGCGAAGCGAAGGCTGTCCGGCGATGAATCCGCTTCGGGCAGCATCAGGCCTAGCACTCGTGCATTTCCCAGTGCTTTGAGGCAAAGAACCGCAACGACGCTACTGTCGATTCCACCGGAAAGCGCAACGACCACACCCTTGCGGTTTAATCGATGCAGCACGATGTCGCGAATTTCGTTTTCGATGCCGGCCGAGACGGCGGCGGCATCGATGTTCAATACGTCAGCCGAGAATACAGTAGTTGTCATGCTCATGGACATCGCTCTGTGGTCAAGTGGACGGCGGACACAGAGGCGCTGGTCATCGCCTTCCCTTCCGTACAATTGAACTTGCGGCGGCTACACACCAGGGACATTTTTCCCCGCGAGCTGACAGCACGAAGGTCCAACAGCAACCCGAGCTGCATCACGATCTGCTGTGTAATTCGGCTGAAGGCGGCTTTCCACAAAGCGCGTCAAGCCATCGATCGAATCCAAGTTGTCCGGGATCAAGTCCTGGTCCTGCAATTTGATCCGATAGCGCTCTTCCAGAAAGGCCACCAGTTCCATCACGGCGGTGGAATCGATGATGCCCCGGTCTATAAAGGAGTGGTCATCGGCGAAGCCTTCGTAGGGCTTTCCAAACATAAAGTTGTCCGTCACGAACTCTCTCAATTCGTCCTTAAGCGACATGGGTTGCCGTCCTGGCTTCAAAATGGTTTATGAACTGATGTAACAAAAGCTGAGTTGACACAATGCCAACCAATCCCATGTTGTCCTTGATGCCGATGGCGGCGCCTTTCCGAAACTTGTTATGGAGCATGGACACGGCGCGCCAATCGAAAATGCCATCCCGCCGAATTTGCTCGGGGGAAAGGAGCTCTTCCATGTACTCGCGCGCCGCGGGTTGCAGAAAACTGCACGCTTCCGGTGCGCGGTAGGGCTGCTTTTTCCGTTTCACGACCGCTGGAGGAATGAGCCCGGCGGCACAGCGTTTCAAGAGGTACTTTTCATTCAGCACCTTCATCTTCAGGGAGACCGGAAGCCTGGAGGCGAATTCAACTACCCGATGGTCGAGGAATGGGAACCTGCCTTCTACAGAGTGCGCCATCGCGACGCGGTCTCCTTGAGACGACAAGATATAACCTGGGAGGAGATATTTTGTTTCCAGGTATTGCGCCTGGCAAAAACCATCCCACGACGAATATGCCTGGGGCAGCCGCGTTCGGACTCTGGAGTAGCGATCATCCCCGCCAATTTCCGCCCGGACGGCATCGGAAAAGAGGGTCTTCAACTTGGCCGTCAACTGCCAGCGAGGAATGTGCGAGAAGAATGGCTGCAGATCACGGTCGACGTTGATGTGGAAGAATGCTTTGCGATAGGCATCGGGCTGGTTCTGTAAGTTCTGCAAGTACGGATATAAACGGCGAAGCAGAATCGGCCGCATCTTGGAAGCGGGCTGTGATTCCCAAAAACGGCGGATCTTGGTTTCTTTGAATATGTCATAGCCGCCGAGCACTTCATCAGACCCTTCTCCGGTTACTACGACCTTGTAACCACTGTTGCGCACTAGCCGCGAGAGAAGATACAAGGGAGCCGGAGCGGTGCGGAGCACCGGTTTTTCGGTATGCCAGATAACGTCCGGAAATACTTCGCCGATTTGATTCGTGCTGCACCGAATCTCCTGGTGCTCGGTGTCCAGAAAGCGCACCGCCTCCTTCTGGAAAGAACTCTCATCGAATTCGGCGTCTTCGAAGGTGACGGAGAAAGTCCGAAGCCTGGCGTTCGTAAACTTCTTGACCAACGCGGTAGTGACGGTCGAGTCCAGCCCGCCGCTCAAATACGCCCCAACCGGGACGTCAGAGCGCAAGCGGATTTGTGTCGCGTCAACCAAAAGCTCTAGGAGCTTGTCGGCGTACGCCCGTTCCNGGGAAGGATCGACAACCCCCGAGGTCCTCTCGAATTGGCAATCCCAGTACGACCGTACCTCAACCCCGCCAGCATCCACGGTCATCGAATGGCCCGGTGGAAGTTCGTGGATATTCCGGAATAGGGTCCGCGGAGGAATAGTGCACCAGTAAGTGAACACCTCATCCAGGCCGTTGAAATCGATTTCTCTCCTAACACTTGGGACAGCGAAGATCGCCTTGATCTCGGAGCCGAAGATAAAGGTTTTGTTGGCCTGCTGCGTATAGAAGAGAGGTCTAACGCCAAAACGATCGCGAGACAGGAATAGACGGCGACGTTGGTTGTCCCAGATAGCGAAAGCCCATTGTCCGTTCAAGTAGCGGACGCAGTCCTCTCCTTTTTCCTCGTAGAGGTGAAGAATGACCTCGGTATCGGAGCGGGTGGCGAACCGATGTCCTTTTGCGAGCAGCTCTTCCCTGAGTTCCAGGTAGTTGAAGATTTCGCCGTTGAACGTGATCCACAGCGAGGAGTCCTCGTTGCACATGGGCTGTTGGCCACTCGCGAGATCGATGATGCTGAGCCGGGCGTGCGCCAGGCCGACGCCGTTCTCCAGGTGAAATCCGGTGCCGTCAGGTCCGCGATGATCCAGCATCCGGATCATCCCCTGAAGGGATACCGGTGCGACTGCCGCTCCATCGAGATTGAATAAGCCTGCAATACCACACATAACGATTCAGTCCTCGCGTGGCCTCAGCTCCCGAGTTCCGGTGCGGAGGCGCGTTTTGTCGAGAGTCACTCCTTGTCCGAATCGAGGAGGGCGGCAATTCGCTTAAGAATGTTGGAGCTTGTGACCAACAAAAGTGAAGCGACCTGAGAGATGCGGCTGCCTCTCCCACGGACAAAGTGATGACGAAAGCACAGATTCAGTGATTAAAGCCTTTGTTTAAGCAGTTTATTGCGCATTTCTGTTCAGCGTCACACCCCTGTCCCACTAGCCACGTCGTTTAGACACTATGGACACCACTGGACAGGATTTGGGCACTTCCCTCTTTTTGGACTGTTGGTCAGCTGTATTGGACGACTTGCTCCTGTATTTACTGTGGGCAGGGGCACGTGTTGCATCTCGGCACGGAGCTTATTCAGCTGCGGAGCCAAATGTCAGTTGTCAATCGTTTTCCTCGGACTCAAGTGTCCGGACTTCTTCTCCTACTTGTTCTATTGGGAGGCCTTTCCTTCTCAGGATGCGCAGGAACGGTCAGCAGTGCCGGTAGTACGCCCACGCCCACGTCCCCGTCAATTACCGCGCAACCGGTAAGCCAGAATGTTACGGTCGGGCAAACGGCGACGTTTTCCGTAGCAACCATGGGCACGTCCCCTCTCAGCTACCACTGGCAGAAGAACGGAACGGCAATCAACGGCGCGAGTTCTTCGGCGTACACGACTCCACCCACTGCAGCATCCGACAATCGTGCCCTGTTCACGGCAGTCGTTACCAATAGCGCGGGCAGTGCGACCAGCAACGCCGCAACTCTTAATGTTGCTGCCGCGGCTGGTGTATCGATCACGGTATCCCCAAATAGCACGATGACGGTGACGGCTGGAGCGGCCCAGCAGTTCGCAGCAACGGTGACCGGTACTTCGAACACGGCCGTTACTTGGAGTGTAGGCGGCGCGGGTTGCAGCGGCGCAGCGTGTGGTACCATTTCCGGAGGCGGACTTTACACAGCCCCGTCGAGTGTGCCCTCGCCTGCGACACTCAGTGTGACAGTGACCAGCGTGGCGGACCCAACCAAATCAGCTTCGGCGAACGTCACCGTTGTGGTAGCGACTGCGGTTTTGATGAGCATCAGCCCGACGAGCGCTTCTGTTCCGGCTGCCGGCATAGGCTCTTTCACAGCGACCGTGACAGGAACATCGAATACAGCGGTTGCATGGAGTCTGAGTGGCGCGGGTTGCAGCGGCTCCTCCTGTGGCGCACTTTCAACCAGCGCGTTGTCGGCAGTGTATACGGCGCCACTCGTGGCGCCTGCCCCTGCAAGCATTAATGTGGTGCAACCA
>JGI12635J15846_10004980_pt1 | contig 11485 bp, 10 predicted proteins | sample BlaSpr_A8_OM2_M2_FD_15846 | JGI IMG/M metagenome (IMG submission 15846) | reverse complement strand
CGTCACAGAGAAATAGATTTTTTACGTCGTGCGTGCGGTGGTCGGAGTTAATGACGGAAGTTTTTGGGTCGTTCCCCATGCGGCAGGTGCCAAGCAAATGGACGGCAAATTGTTGCTCCTGGACGGGAGGCGCCCACATCTTCTTCGCTCCCGCCGCCTCGACGAGTTCTGCCGAGCGCGCATTCAGCCACGCGGACAGCTTGAGATCATCGGGATGATCTTTGTATGTGAGGCGAAGCGCGGGAAGGCCCCAAGCGTCCTTCAAATCCGGGTCGAGCGAAAAGCTATTGTTCTCGACAGGCAGCGACGTACCGTGGCCAAAAATCTCGCAGGTACGCGTGAAGTTGTGGCTCAAAACATCCTTGAAGCCTTGGCCCCACCGGGGAGAACCAGGTGGAAGACCGCCGAGAGCGAAACCGATGGGCGTGATGTCGAAGCGCGCGTCAAGCCCGCCGCCGCCATGAAAGCCAACTTTATCGGGGTCGAGCTCGTAAAAATCGTGGAGGATGCGGCTGACGGCAAAGCCTTTGTAATCATTGAGCGGCTCATCAAATACGGCAGTCGTAACGCCGCCGCTATTGAGCATCAAATTTTTGCCGACATAGCCGCTGCTATTGGCGAGGCCGTCGGGAAATTGTTTGCTGGCGGAGAGCAGGAGCAGGCGCGGAGTCTCCGCGCCATTCGCGCAAACAACGACGGCCTTGGCTTTCTGGCGCTGGACATTGCGCTTTTCGTCGAAATAAACGGCACCAGTGGCACGGCCGTTGGCGTCAAGCTCGATGCGGTGTACGTAGGAATTGGGACGGATTTCGCAGCGGCCGGTTTTTTCTGCCATGCGAATGGCGGTGGCGAGGGAGCTGGATTTTGCGCCGACTTCGCAGCCGAACGCCAGACAGAAGCCACAATTGATACAGGCGCTGCGTCCCGGCCGCGGCTGCGAAAGTATGGCCATGGGCGCGGGGAATGGATGCCATCCGAGTTTGCGCGCGGCACGCTCGAAAATCACGCCGCTCGATTTCACTGGAAGCGGAGGCATGGGATAAGGCTTGGAACGCGGCGGGTCGAAGGGGCTGGCGCCGGCCTGGCCGGAGACGCCGATCTCCCATTCGACTTTTGTGTAGTAGGGCTCGAGGTCGGCGTAGGTGATGGGCCAATCGGATAAAGTGGTGCCGGCGATCGGGCCGACTTTGCTGCGCTCGATGAAATCGATTTCGTGGAAGCGCCAAAAATTCGCGGTGAAATGCGTGCTCGTGCCGCCGACCAGGCGGCCGTAGACGAGAGCGCGTTGCGGTTTGGCTTTGTCTTGAGGCGTTTTGCGAAAAGTATTTGGTTGAAGATCAGGGTGATTGGTTAGCAGGTCCTGGTTGAGGACTTTAATTTCGTCGTGAACAAAATCCTTCTCCGTGAGGTACGGGCCTTGTTCCAGAACTACGACACGGAATCCGTTTTCGGATAACTCTTTGGCGAGAATGCCGCCGGCCGCGCCGGAGCCAATGATGACAAAGTCGACTTCGTCCGTCGTTTTATATTTGGGCTGATCAAGCATCATGATTTGGTTTTGTCCACGTCGGGAGAATTTGGCTGCCAGCCTGGATAATCTTTATCGTAGTAGCCAAACGGCGGCTGGAACATGTGCTCTCGCTCGCGGCCGATCACTTTCCAGCCGACGCCGTCGTGGTTGCCGCGTTTATCGGAGTCGGGATCGATCAGAAATCCCATAATAGTGTGCACGCGAACCGTTTCGAAGAAGGATAGGGCCGCAGCACGGCGTGGGGACGACCTGCCGCCCGCAGGGGAAGACTCATCCAAGGACCGCAAGATCTGGTCTTGCTGCTCGGGCGTGGCGGCGGAAAATCTTGCAACGGCTGGGAATAGTTCGCGCACCTTGGCCTGCAACTCCAGCAAGCCTTCGGTGTATATTTTTTGATTGTCCTTTGTAAACGTGACGAGGGCGCGGTCGATAAAAAATACGACGCCTGCCTCGTGAGCGCCGGGCGTTTCTGTTGTGGGAATGATGCGGGCCGAGATGGCATCGACCTCCACAGCTTGTTCGGGAGAAAAAAATTCGAACTTGGCAGGCGTTGCGGATTGGGCGGCTTCGCGCGCATGACTGGCCGCCGAGAGCATGGCGGGCCAGTGCGCTGAGATCCAGGCAGCCGAAATCCCCGTTAAACTCTGAGACAAAAAACCGCGGCGTGAGAGCTGGCTGTCCATAGATTCGCGCGCACAAGGCGAAAGAAGTAAAGTGAATGTATGCTGTGAGCCGGGCAGGGTCAAGAAGAAAGCGGCTCAGCACGCAAACAATTTAGTCCGATTTGGCACTCGCGTTTGCGGAGTGTTGCGGCCCTAGTGTACGATTTCGCTGGCACCCGGAAAAAGTCAAATTCTCGATTGATCGTAGCAAAAGAATGGCTAAGAGACGCAGGTGGTGGAGCTTTACAGGCGCGATAGGAACTGGAAGCAAGTGGCTGCTGGACAAGTTCGTCGGCGTTCTGGCCGCCACGGGCGTGAATCCCAATTTTCTGACGTTTCTCGGCCTGGTCGTGAATTTCGTGGCGGCGGCAAATTTCGCGCTGGGAAATTTCCGGACTGCCGCGGTGATTATTTTTTGCGCGGGCTTCCTGGATATTTTGGATGGGCAAGTGGCGCGGCGGCAAAATCGCGTGACGGCGTTTGGCGCTTTTTACGATTCGACGCTCGACCGCTACGCCGATATGGCGCTTTATATGGGCTTGCTCGTGTATTACTCGGTGAGCGGGCGCACTCCGTATGTCGCTCTCGCGGCCGTAGCAACGGCGGGGTCGGTCATGGTCAGTTACGCCAGAGCGCGTGCGGAGTCTCTCATCCCCCTGTGCAAGGTTGGCTTCATGGAGCGGCCCGAGCGCCTCGTATTGCTGATCATTGGCGGCCTCACAACCCGCATGGGCGCCGTGCTCTGGGTGATTGCCGTGGTTTCCACGATCACGGTGATCGACCGCATCGTGTTTACCTGGCAGGAAACGAAAGCGGGGCGCACTATTCCAGGCATCAAGCTTCCCACCTGACATTCGACGACGCGTTTGCTGTTAGATGATTTCGGTAAGAACGGACGCAAGCCATCTAAATCCTACTCAGGCGACTTTTTTAAAGAGGCTTCAACGGGCGCAGAGATGATTTCGTGGACGCGATCGCGCAGTGCAGGAACATCTTTCTTGGTCATGCCCTTTGTCTCAATGACATCATGAAGATGGACGGTGATCGTCGCGGGCCAAAGCATCCAGTGGCCAGTGCGATGATGCTTGATGGAACCGACCAAGCTGACGGGCACGATCGGGATGCCGAGCTGTTGCGCGACGCGGAAGCCACCTTCCTCGAATCCATCAACGTGGCCGTCGCGCGTGCGCTTCGCTTCCGGAAAAATGATGAGGCTCGTCCCGCCGTCGATGGCGTCTTGCGTGAGGCGCCACATGCGCTTGAGATCGGAAGGACGGCGCACGTCCGGGACGGGGACGTTGCCGAAGCGCTTCATCAGCCAGCCATAGGCCGGAATTTTGAAGTGCGATTCCAGCTCCCAGCCGCGGACATATTGCGGGATCGAGCAATACAGCATGAAGGGATCAAACAGATTGACGTGATTCACCATGAAGAAGCAGGTCCGCTGAGGATCGAAACCCGGCGAGCGAACGACTTCCAGGCGCGCTCCCGAGAGATAGGCGATCCGGCGGGAAAAGCTGCGCTGAAGCCAATCGTGCTTGTGCGGGTCCAGAAAAATTCCCAGAAAGACGAGCAGCGGGGCGACCACGAAAAAATGCAAGCCGCTCAGAATCCAGAGAAAGGCGCTGCGCAGCGCCAAGAATCCCTGCTTCATATATAGATGTCCACGGCAGAAGGAATTACGTCGAGGGACACGCACTCGACGGCGGCAATTTCTCCGTCGATTAGCACATCCACCGGAACTTTCAGGTCAAATTCGATGTGCCGCACAGCCCGCCGCGAAGCCAAAGGATGTTCGATGTGCGTGCCGTCATATAGTTTGGGAAGCATGCGCAACAATCCGATGCGTCCGATCGGCCCCCAGCGGACAAATTCGATCAGACCGTCCGTGGGATCGGCCTGAGGGGCGATGAGCATCGTGCCACCTGTGAATTTGCTGTTGCTGAACGAGAGAAAAAGGCAGCGGTTCTCGTCCCAATCCTTATCGTCATCGCAACGCAATCGGAAAGCGCGGCGCCGCAACTGAACGACGCGCACAAAGACTCCAAGCAGATAACCAAGATAGCCGAAGGGTTTGAAATAGCGATTGGTCAAAGCGCCCACGTCAGCGGTGAAGCCCAAGCTGAGAAGATTGAATGAATAAACTTCGCCTTTGGCGTGCGTGAGCCGAATCAGATCGACGGAGCGCTTTCGGCCTTCGGTGAGCGCCCGAAGAGAAGCATCAGCGCTGTCCTTCGTAAAATCCCTTAGAAATGAATTGCCAGTTCCGAGGGGCAAAAAACCGAGAGCGATCCGTTCCTTGCCGCGGACGCGCTCAAACACTCCGTTTAAGATTTCATGCGCTGTGCCGTCGCCGCCGACGGCGAGGAATCGCCGATATCCCTGTTCGTAGGCTTCGCGGGCAAGTTCGACGGCATGGCCGGGCCCGGTCGACGCAACCACGTCGATCTTCAACCCCTTCTCGCGCAGAGCAGCGAGAGCTGGCCCGGCGAGCTTGGCCGAACGGCCGCCACCGGCGGCGGGGTTGACGATGGCAAAGAATGGATGCCTCAAAGACGTTTCATTCCCCCGAAGGAAGTGTTCGTTCCTGATCGCGCCTGGTTCGCATTACAAAGGCAGAAACGCAGTGGCACGGTCAAGCTTCGCAAGCTGCTCTGCAAGCGCGTTCCTCTTTATCTTCAGCGAAGCCGTGCGCGGAAAATCCTGGTCGAATAGAACCACGCCGTGAATGCGCTTGTAATTCAAAAGCTTGCTGTTGCGCGCGGAAATATCGCGGCGAAGCTCTTCCAAGTAAGTTTGGCCGGGCTCGAGATGGAGCGCAAGAAGGAGCTGCTCGCCGACCATCGAGCGCTGCGGCCAGATGTAGTTGGCCGCGAAAACGCAGAATTCCTTTACAGGAAGACTTTCGAACACCGACTCGATGTCCTCCGGATAAATGTTTTTGCCTTCTTCGGTCACAATCATGTTTTTCTTGCGTCCGAAGAGTTGCAAGTGTCCTGCGGCATCAAAACGGCCGAGATCGCCGGTCATCAGCCATCCATCCACGATTGTCTCGGCGGTGAGCTCCGGCTCGTTGAGATAGCCGGACATGATCGTCTTGCTTCGGACGGTAACTTCTCCTATCCCGTCGGCTGCGGGATTGACGATGCGAACTTCCATCCCCGGAAGAGGTTTGCCAACAGTGTCCGCGCGAAATGGCTTGAGATCGTTGACGGTGATCGCGGTACCCGCTTCCGTTAGTCCATAGCCATTGGCAACCGGAATGCCAAGATCGTAAAAAAATTGGAGAGTCTGCGGTTCGGTGAATGCTCCGCCGACAATGATGGTGCGCAGTTCACCGCCGAAAGGCTCGTGGACTTGTTTCAACAAACGGCGGCTGAGACCTAGCCGCGGCCGGTTTTTAGTCAACGCTTTGTTGACGGCAATGATCGCGTTAAAAACCGTGCGCTTGCCGGATGAAAGCTCATCAAACCGCACCTGCAAACCTTTCTGCAGATTTTTCAGCACCAGCGGAACGAGGCTGACGTAAGTGATCCTGTATTTTGAAAACGCTTCGCGAACGTATTCCGGCCGCAGCGTGCGCAGATGCACCACGGCTGCTCCGCAAATGAACGGCCCAAAAAACCCTACCATGAAGTCGATGGCGTGGTTGGTCGGCAGAATGCTCAGGTAACGCACTCCCGGCGCAAACGGATAAATCGAAGTGAGGGCGACGCATTGCTCTAGGTAATTCTCGTGCGTCATCATGCAGCCCTTGGGGCGGCCCCCGGTGCCCGAAGAATAGACAATGCACGCCACGTCCCTTCGCGCGCGTGGAACAAAAGATGGTTCGCCCCTACCGCGAAACTCCTCCCATCGCTGAGCGCCACCAAGATCGGCGTTCTTAGGCGCTTCGGTCACCAGAACGGTACGCACGATTGTCGTCGCGGAGCGGCCTTCTGCCACATTCAGTTGACGCCAGATTGGATATTCCGTGATCAAAACTTTTGCACCAGAGTGCTTCAGCAGTTGCCATTGCTCGTCCGGCGTGAGTTTGTAATCGAGCGGAACCAAAACGCCGCCGGCGAAAAATACTGCGTAAGCGGAAATAAGCCATTTGGACTGATTCGTCATGATGATGCTCGCTCGGTCGCCAGCAACGAAGCCCGCGTCTTGAAGCGCCTTCGCGAGCGGCTGTGCGCGCTCTTTGAATTCCAGGTAAGTCAGCCGCTCTTTCTCTCGCTCCCGGTCAGCCTCGATCAGGCACACTTCCTTTGAAAATTCTTCCAGCGCATCCTTCAAAGCCGCGCCGATGGATTGATATTTGGAAAGGTCCAGCATTACAGGCGGGACTGAATCCTCGAGGCAAGCGTGCGGAAGTCGCTTACGCCTTGCACTTCATAATCGGGCAATTCAATGCCGAAATGGTTTTCGAGGCGGCTCAGCATCTCGAGCGTTTGCAAGCTGTCAATGCCGAGCTTCTTGAAAAAATCGTCTTCCGGCGCGAGGGAACCCTCCGGCACGTTGAAGTGCTTCGACGCCAGATCGAGGACTTCCTGGGTAGTTTGCTCAAGCGTTCGCATGGAAGTCTCAATTTATCATCCTCGCGGGGAGAAAGAAAACCAAGTGGCGGCGGATTAAGCATCGACCGCGAGTCCTTCGCCTGGACCCGAATCAGAGCAGTATGAGCCCGCGGCGAAACCCCAGGGTAACGGCTTCGGTGCGAGTGGCTGCACCCAGCTTGCCGAGGATGGAGGCGACGTGAAACTTGACCGTATGCTCAGAGATGGAAAGTTTCGCGGCGATCTCTTTATTGACGAGGCCGCTGGCAAGCATTTGCAGAACTTCCCGCTCGCGAGGCGTGAGGGGTTCCGTCATCTCCGCGAGGGGAGACAATGCGGCCGAAGCCGCCGGCAGAGCTACGGCGATTTCCGATGGATGCACTACGACCAGCCCGGCCATCGCGGCTTGCAGCGCGGCAGTCAACTGGTCTGCGGAGACTTCCGAAGGAAGGATCGCGCGAACCCCCGCTCGAAGAGCTTCCGCGGTCCACCCGGGCCGGGAATGATCGCTCAACAGGATCACGGTTGTTTCGGTGGGGAGGTCCGAACTAAGGAGCGCGTCCAACGCAGCCTCTGAGTTATCACCCGGCGCATCCACCAAGATGACGTCCGGTTCCACATCGACGATTTGTTCGAACAGGGATTCCAGGTTCGCGCTCCTGCCGACGACAGACACCCCGCGCGCAGCAAGCAAATTCTCGAGTCCCCCACGAGCAAGAGGGGACGCAGCGACGATAAACACGCGAATCACGCGGCGACAGAACTCCTTCCCGCAAACTGTTCACCGATCTGCACGGCGACGCGGCGAACTCGCACATAATCGCCGCGCAAGAATTCCAAGCGAAGAGGCCGTGTTCCGTTACCTTCGAGAGAACGGGCCAAGTCCCCGGTGGAATGGAATGGGTTCTCTTCTGCGCCAAGCAGAATGTCGCCAGGCAAGAGCGACGCACGCGCCGCCGGGCTGCCCGGCTCCACTTCAAGAATGACCAGTCCGAATGTGTGTACATTCCCTCGCGGCACGCGGACAGGATGCAACGTCACGCCGAGCCAGGCACCACGCGGCCCAGCAAAGAGAAATTGATAGACGTCGTTGCTTGGAATGGCGAGCGCCAACCGGTCCGCGACCATGGTGTTGATGCCAATCACGCGGCCGCGCGCGTCGGCTAGCGGACCGCCGGAATTCCCCGGAGCGAGGCGCACGTTGGCCTGTACCCAGGTCCGCGACCCAAAGCCGTGCAGCGGGCCTACCCCGTGGATAACTCCTGTGGTGAGCGCTCCGACAAAACCAAGTGGATTGCCAATAGCAATGGCGAGTTCGCCAGGCCGAAGTTTGGAAGAATCCGCAGAATTAATTGCAGGCAAATCATTCGCGCTGATGCGAAGCGCAGCAAGGTCCAGCTGCGGATCGCGCGACGTGATGCCAGCCTCAAATTCACGGCCATCCCAAAGCTGCACACGAGCACGCGAGCCGCGCGCGACGTGTGCGTTGCTGACAATCAGACCATCTCCGCCCCAAATGACGCCTGAGCCGCTTCCACGGTCGCCCGCCTGAATGAGCACCGTGGAGCGGCGAAGCTGTTCTGCGACTTCGCCGAGACCGTCGATGCCCATGTCAGTTGTCTCCTCGCGGACGCGCGGCCACCGCGATGCTGACTTCCTGGACGGCGCCCCCGCGCACGATCTTTGCCGTCAATGCTTTGCCAATGTTTTCCGGCTGCAGATGGGACTGCACGTCTTCGAAGCGCGCGATGCTTTGGCCGGCCAGCGAAACGAGAATATCGCCGATCACTATTCCCGCTTTGTCTGCAGGACCTCCGGGTTCGACTTCGAGAATGATTGCCCCAGTTTTTTCCTTGCGTTGCAACGAATTGCGAAACGCTTCGGGCAAACGCACCGTCTGCAAGCCAACGCCGAGATAGCCGCGCGGAATGTGGCCTTTCTGCAGCAGAGTATCGACGACGCGGTTGATGTGCAGAGGCGGAATGACGATCGCGCCAAAGCGGGCGAAACGCGGCGTTGCGATTCCAACGACGTGTCCCTGTGCATCTACGACTGCGCCACCAACAGCAGTCGGCTGCAGGCCTACGTCCAGGCGAACGTAAGGAGTGAGCGACGCACCGGTCCACGAGCGGCGCTCCGGCGCCACAAGGCTGACAACACACAGAGCAGCGACAGGACCGCTGGCCCGAGTGCGGCCAACAACCAAGGTGAGATGACCGGGCTTCAATGCTTCAACGGCGCCGAATTTTGCTGTGCTTGCTGCGGCCTCCGCGCACTTCAGGACGGCGAGGTCCGTCGAAGCATCGCGGCCCACAAGTTCGGCGGCGACAACGCGGCCGTCGGGCAACGTCACCTGAATCTCTTCGTCGCGCCGCAGTGCGTGCTCGGCCGTGACGATAATACCGGTGCGCCAGATCACGCCGCTCGACGAACCACGTGACTCCGTATGAACAGCGACAGCGGAGAGAGCCGCGAGTTCCGTGGCTTGCGCTAATGCGTTAGAAAGTTCAATCAGTTGTGCAGACATCTTTTTGTGGCCTCCATGAACAAGATGCTCCAAACAGAGGCGTGTCTACATCCGCCATTTGGCTAGGTCCTGACCTGGAAAGATAGGTAGGCTGGATTCTGAAACGGGCAGATCAGGGGAGATAAGGCATGGCGTCGCTGGATTCTACAAATTTCTTGAGCGCAGCCATGACCGTGGGGCGCGCAAAGAGTTCGCAGAAGAGATCGATTTCGCGGCTCAGCTCTTCGTGTGGGATGGGCTTGATGAACTTTTTCGCGGCCGCGCGGGTGACGCCGTCAAATTTCACGATTTGAGCGGCCGTAGCCCGTGCGATGCGAAGAGCTTCCCCTTCGGCTNCGAGCTGCGCGACTAACCCCACGGATTGCGCGCGCGTCGCATTGATGCTGCGGCCAGTCAAGAGCAAATCGCGGACAAATGCGTTACCGAGGTCGCGCTTCAGGCGCGGAATGCCGCCGAACCCGGGGATCAGGCCGAGGCGCAACTCGGGAAATGCGAAACGTGCCATCTTGTCGGCGACGATGATGTCGCAAGTTAGGGCGAGCTCGAAGCCGCCGCCGAAACACACGCCATGCACTGCCGCGATGGTTGTGAACGGCGCGGCATCGAAGGCGTTGAAGGCCGCGTGAATCCGTTCAAGAAATGCGCGCACGCCGGAGATGCGCTCTTTTTTGGAGAGCTGCACGGCGCCATGGTAGAGCTCGCGGAGGTCGGCGCCCGCGGAAAAGCCGTGCTTGCGCTCGCTGTATATGATGCACGCCGAGGTCTCCGGCGCAAGCTTGTCAAAAGCAGCGACAAACCGTTCCAGTTCTTCCAGCATGGCAAGCCCGATTTCGTTGGCAGGCTCGCGATCGAGCGTTAACTCGATCACGCCATCGCGCCATTCCCACCGAAGGGCTTTGCCGCTGAACGACTTCACGTTTTGCTCCCAGCGGCAGCTTTGCTTTCGAGGGCTTCAGCGTACATCGCACTAATTTCCGCTGCGAATCGCGCGCTGATAGCGTCGCGGCGCAATTTGCCCATGACGGTCAAGAGGCCGCTTTCGGGCGTGAGGTTCTCGGCGAATACCGTGAAGTTGCGAATTTGACGATAGTGCGGAAGTTCAGCATTCAAAGTATCCAATGCTAACTGGGCGGCGGCGTGCTCGACAGCGCCCGTCACTAGTACGCAGAGGAAACCGCGTCCATTGCCTACCACAACCACCTGTTGGGCAGCGGGTAGAAGCCGGGCTAGCTTCTCCTCGATAGGCTCGGGAGTAATTTTGTGGCCCGAATTGAGCACGATCAGATTCTTGATGCGCCCGATGATGCGCCAATTGCCGCGGACATTCACTTCGCCCTGGTCCCCGGAGTGGAACCACCCATCCTGCAGTACGCGCGCCGTTTCTTCCGGGCGGTTCCAATACCCCGGAAAAATATTTGGGCCGCGGACCAGGATCTCTTCATTTTCGCCGACTTTCATGTCGATGCCATTAACCGCTGTCCCCACGTAGCCCGGTTCCACAGGAACGCGAGGGTCGTCCAGTGTGCAGATCGCAGTGGTCTCGGTTAGGCCGTAGGCCTGCAGCACCGGAATGCCGAGCATGAGAAAAAACTGCTGCGTCTCCGGCGCGAGCGGCGCCGATCCGCAAATCAGCGCGCGAATATTTGGTCCAAATCGCTCCTTGATCTTGCTGAAAATAAATCTGCGCCCAAGACCCAGCCAGAACGCATCTGTGGCGCGCCCCCGGCCCACGTGTTTCCGCAGCCACGCTTCGCGCGCCTTCGCGTAAAGCGAGCGGATCGGCGTCGCCCGCTTCGACATTGCTTCTTCGGCGCCGCGGCGGACGCGTTCGAGAAGCGTCGGCACATTCAAGAAATAATGCGGCGAAGCGAGCCGAATCTCGTCCGCGAGTTTGGTTAGATCCGTCGACAGCGTCAGAACACACTCCCGCGAAAGACACGTGAGCAAAAGAATCCACGAAGCGGCGAAACTGAACGGCCCGTAGTGGAAGACGCGATCGGGCTCGTGCGTCGCCCCCATCAGCAGATCGAGTCGCTCGCGCGTGCAAGCAAGCATGTGCGTCACGTTGCCGACGTTCAGGCAAACGCCCTTGGGCTCGCCAGACGTGCCGGACGTATAGATGATGGTCACGAGGTCCGCGTCTTGGCGAGGATTCGGCCCTTCGGGCGATGCCTGATCCGATGCGGCTTCTTGCAGAACCTCGTCAAAAAGGACCAACCTTCGC
>JGI12635J15846_10004979_pt1 | contig 11488 bp, 7 predicted proteins | sample BlaSpr_A8_OM2_M2_FD_15846 | JGI IMG/M metagenome (IMG submission 15846) | reverse complement strand
GGCTGTCCGCCGGATAAGCGTCCGCATGGTCCTTGGTCATGCTGGCGTAAGCGGTGCGAAATTCGTTGCGGGCCTGATCGAGCGTGGCGCCAGGGGCGAGGCGGCCGAACAGTTCGGTCATGCGATGGACCCGGCCGGTGACCATGCTCGCGGAAAGGTGATGCGGGCTCATCACCAGATTGGCCATGATTTCGGTGTCTTGAGGATACGGAACGCTGGGTTCGAGGACGCCGATCACCGTGCCGGTGCGGTCGCCGATGCTGCCAAGACGAACGGTTTTGCCGATGACCGTCGGATCCTTTCCGAGGACACTAGACCAGAAACGGTAGGTCAGCACGATCACGCCGTCGGCTTTGGGGCCGTCATCCTCAGGACCGATCAGGCGGCCGAGGATGGGGTGCAGGCCCATTACCTCGAAATAGGAACCGCTGACCACGCCACCGAGGACGGTGCGGGGTTGACCGAGGCCGATCATTGTGAAAGGTATGCTGGAAAATTCGCCGTATTCGGCGACCGAGTGCACGCTGCCTTCGAGGTCTCTCAGTTCGGGGACGGAGAACGTCGTGTTTTCTTCGCGCAGGCCGGGAGCACTCTGGCGGATGTAGATCAACCGGTTTTCGCCGCGATTCACGAGGGGTTTGAGCAGCACGCCGCGCACCAGCGTGAAGATGGCCGCGTTCGCGCCGATGCCCAGAGCCAGCGTCAGGATGACGATTGCGGCGAGACCCTTGGTGCGGCTGAGCGAATGGAAAGCAACTCGCAAATCACGCAGAAACGACATTGTTCTTCCCTCCCCAACTTGAAGGTGACGATAGCATTGCGCGTGCCAACGGTAAACATCACAGCGCACGTTACTTAGTATGTGGCGTTTCTTCCACTTTGCTCGTTTTCAGGATGCCCTGTCGCGAATTCGGACACCTGCGCGAGCCAATTCCCTGCCCTCACTATAACGACGAATGGCGGGAGCGGAATTCGACAAGTTCTTCCGGCAAATTTTGGTAATTCTCGCGCAGCAGACATCGAAGAGAGGTCCTTCGTCGCAAAAGGCGCTCCTCTGGATGACGGCCAAAGGCGGGGCGAGGCGACTTGATCGGTTTGCGGCAGAGCCGGACGATTGGTCGGCTGCGCTACGAAAAAAAAGGCTCGACGCGGACGATCAGCGCGGAGCGCAGCTACAAAATTACTGCCCGGCGTGTCAGGAGGAATTGGTCGTGCGCGGATGATTATTTCGCGATGACCCAATCCGTTTGCAGCGGCGGGGGCTGGGTCAAGGTTTGCATCACGACGCAGTATTGTTCGGTTTTTTCGCGCAGGGCGCGTAACTGTTCGGGCGTGGCGTTGGGCGCGGTGAGGTCGAAGCGGACGCGCAGGCGCTCGAAGCCGACCGGCACATCCTTGGAAATACCCAGAGTGCCGCGCAGGTCCAAGTCCCCTTCTACCGTTACCTCGATGCGTTCGACCGGAATGCCCATCGACGTCGCCACCATCTGGCAGGTGATTTGGGCGCAGGCGGACATCGCGCCGAGCAGCATGTCTCCCGAGCAGGCGCCGGTACCGGCGCCGCCCACTCCGGCGTGAGCCTGGGCGTTGTAAATGGCGCGGCCGATGGCCACCGAACACGCGATGGGAGTTTCGGTCTGGCCGCCGCGCGCCTTCAGCGTGATTTGCGACGCGTCCGGGTCCGCCCGGTATTGATCCTTCAGAGGTTTTTGCACCGACTTCAGATCCATGTCGACCTCGAAATCACTTTTTCAACTCGACCGCTCAATTCGGCGGCCAGTATATGTATAGATGGAGTGCCTTCGTGTTAGGATTCCGTAAAACGGAGGCTATCATATGCCGAAATTCGTCATCGAGCGAGAAATACCCGGCATCGGAAACATGTCGGATGCCGAAATTCGGGAAGCGGCGCGAACATCCGTCGCGGTGCTGAAGGAATTGGGCCCGGAAATTCAGTGGCTGCAAAGCTACGTCACCGGCGACAAGTTGTACTGTGTTTACCTCGCGCCCAACGAAACGCTGATTCGCGAGCACGCGAAAAAAGGCGGCTTCCCCGCTAATCGCATTTCCGCCGTGCGTCGCTTGATCGATCCCAGTACTGCCGAATAGAAATCTTAAGAAGATTTTCGCGACACGTCCTCGATTGCTCTCTCTACAGGTGTGACCCAGCCTTCCAGCCACGCAGTTCGGCCGGCGGTGGTGCTCAATCCTTTCCGCGCCGGCTCCAGACCGCGTTCGAATTTGGCCTGCTCTTCGGAGGTCGGCGGCGCGCCGATACTTTGGCGAAGCGCTGCCGCTGCGCCGGCCAGTCGCAAGCCGCGCTCCGGTTGGGATTGCGCGGCGGCCGAGCAGGCGAAGGATTCCAGCAGCCTGGCGATTCCCCGTTTGTGCTCGAGTTCCTGAAAAAGTTCCAGGCTCTCGCGATACTGCGCGTCCGCGGTGCGGTAATCGTGCTGCTCGCGCGCCAGGTTCCCCAAATCGGCCAGCGAGCCGGCCACGCCCCAGCGGTCGCCGAGTTCGCGAAAATCCGCGAGGCTCTGCTCGTACAATGAACGCGCGGCGGCGGAGTCGCCTTGATCGCGCGCGACGTCTCCTTGATGGTTCAGCGCCCAGGCCTGACCGGTTCGATCGCCCAGTTCGCGAAAGATGGCCAGCGATTCCTCGTAGAGTGAGCGCGCACGCTGGTAGTCTTGCTGCAAATTGGCGATGCCGGCGAGGTTGCTGAGCCCGCGAGCCACCGCCTGCGCGTCCTCCAATTGTTTCCAGTACACCAGACTTTCTTCGAAGAGCGCGCGGGCCGCGGCCAGGTCGCCTTGTTCGCGAGAGACGACCGCGAGCGCGTTGAGCGAGACGGCCAGGGTGCGCGGATCTTGCAATTGCCGAGCGAGCTCCACGCTTTTGGTCAGAAGCTCCATGGCTACCGGATAGTCGCGCTGCTCCGAGGCCAGCACTCCCGCGCTGAAAAGCGCGCGCACCCGCAAGCTGGAGGGCGCCGCCGCGCCCGGCATTTTCAAAAGTTTTGCGAGCCAGTCNCGGGCTTCGGTCAGGCGTTCGNGCCGCTCCCAAAAACGAAAGAGCGCCACGCCCAGGCGCAGTCCCCACTCGGCATGGCCGGTTTCGATCANCCACTCCAGCGCGGCGCGAANATTTTGCGATTCGATTTCGAGCCGATCCACCCATCCGGCCTGATTCTCGGCGGTGTCCTCGGCGCCGGATTCTTCGGCCAGCACCAGACAATACGCGGCGTGCGAGCGCCGGGTCGCGGCTTCTTCCCCGCTCTCGGCTATTTTTCCGCGGGCATATTCGCTGATGGTTTCGAGCATGACGAAACGCGGTTCGCCGTCGGCTTGCTCGATCTGCCGCGCCAGACTTTTATCGACCATCGAGGACATGCCGTCGAGCACGTCCACACCCAGATCTTGTTTGGTGTCGCAGACCGATTCCACGGCTTCCAGCGTGCAGCCGCCCAGGAAAACGGAAAGCCGGCGGAACAGCGCTGCTCCGGTTCGCTCAGCAGGTCGTAGCTCCAGTCGATCGCCTGGCGCAGAGTTTGTTGCCGCGCGGGCAGGTCGCGCGCGCCTCCGGTCAAAAGCTGCAGACTGCTGGCCAGCCGCGAGCGCATGGCCGCGGGCGAGAGCAGCTTGATGCGGGCCGCGGCAAGTTCAATGGCCAGCGGCAGACCATCGAGCCGCAAACAAATTTCGGCGATGATCGGAGCGTTTTCTTCGGTGAGCGCAAAATTCGGTTTTACGGCCGCGGCGCGTTGGACGAACAGCGCGATGGCCGAACATTGCGCCAAAATCTCCAGCGAAGGTTTCGCGCGATTATCCGGCAAGGCCAGCGGCGGCACGGGAAATTCGTGCTCGTCACGCACGTGCAACGCGGCCCGGCTGGTCACCAGCAATTTGAGTTTGGGCGCGACCGCCAATAACTCCGCCAGCGCCGGCGCCGCTTCCACCATGTGCTCGAAGTTATCGATCAGCAGCAGCGCGGGAGCGTTCAAGGAATTCTGCAAATATTCGCGCAGGATTTCGAGCGGACTTTGATTCGCCGTCTCCCGGATTTGCAGCGCCTGCACGATCGCAAGAGCCAGCAAACCAGGATCTTTCACCGCCGCGAGCGGAACGAAATAAACTCCGCCGGGAAATGCTTCGTTCACCTGGCGCGCGACTTCCAGAGCCAGGCGCGATTTTCCGATTCCGCCCGGTCCGGTCGCAGTGACGAGGCGCACCTCGTCTCGCAATAGCAATGTTTTGGCCGCCGCCAATTCTGTATCGCGGCCGACGAACGCCGAGCCCGGCGCCGGCAAATTACTGGGACGAATCTCGCCGCGATTGGGCTGCAAATCCGAAAGCCGGTCGCGAATGGCCACCAGGTCGCGCGCCAGATCCAGGGTGGAGAAGTAGCGTTTCTCCGGCTCCTTGGCCAGGCAGCGTTCCACCACCCAGCACAACGGCGGAGGCGCCTCGGGATTCAGCGAGCTGATCGGTTCGGCGTGATCGTGGATCGTGGCCGCCAGGGTCTCGGCGACCGACGCGCGTCGAAACGGCCGCTTGCCGGTGAGCATTTCGAACAGCACCAAACCAAAGGAGAACTGGTCGGAGCGGAAGTCGAGTGCGGTCGATCCGCTGGCCTGCTCCGGAGACATGTATCCGAGCGTGCCGAGAATTGTTCCGGGCCGAGTCTGGAACTCGCGCGTGTCTTCGCCGTTCAGCGTTTCGTCCGGTTCCGGCGTATCGAGGCCAAGTTTGGCCAAACCGAAATCGAGAATTTTCACGGTGTCGCCGGAGACCATCAAATTGTCCGGCTTTAGATCGCGATGCACGATGCCCAGTTCGTGCGCGCGGGCCAGGCCTTCGGCCACTTGCACGGCGATGGGAACGACGCGGCGCATCGGAAGGGTGCCGGCGGTCAGCAATTCGCGCAGGGTTTTGCCTTCGACCAATTCGAGCACCAGAAAATCGCGACCTTCATGATGGCTGATGTCATGCAGGGTGCAGATATTCGGATGAGTGAGCTTGGAGATCGCCCGCGCTTCATTTTCCAGGCGCTGGCGCTGTTCCGGTTTTTGCGATAAGCGCTCGGGCAACACTTTGATGGCCACGGTGCGTTCGAGGCGCGTGTCCCACGCGCGGTACACCTCGCCCATGCCGCCAGCGCCCAGCGGAGTGAGAATTTCGAACGGACCAAGTCTTGTACCTAAAGGAAGGGACATCGGCGGCGCGATTATACCCCTGGAACAGGACAAGCTGGTCGCTGGCGATGTGATCCGATATTTTTCGCTGAGCGTGTTGCTCAGGCATCAGCCGCGGAGAACTACATCACCGCAGTCGGCAGCGACCGGCTCTCACTTTTGGGCCACTACCGGGAGGGAGGTCGATGCGGAAACGAGTTTCTGGTATTCGGTTTTGGCCTGACGCAGCATCAGAAGATTCGGGTCCGCATCTTTCCAGGTGGTGAAGAATTCGTCGTAGGCTTGGCGGCTTTTCTCGCGGTCCCCTTGCATCGCATAGGCCCGGCCCAAACCAAGCTGGCAGAGCGGAGCATACACTGGCCACCAACCCGAACCCCGATGAGCGAGGAGTTTCTCGAATTCGGCGGCGGCCTTGGCGGGCTCGCCGGCGGCCAGATAGGCCAGTCCTCGTTGGTACCGAATGTCCAGGGTGTATCCGATGGGCTCGGCTTGGGCCAGCAAATCCGCGGCCTTCGCGGGATTTCCTCGCTCGCGCTCGATGATCGAACGAATCAGCGGCACGTGCACTTTCTGGTCAATCGTATTCTCAGGATGCATCCGATCCAGCTTCGCAGCCAAGGCCTCGGCCCGCGCGCCTTCGCCGGCCGCAGCCAGCGCGTCGCCGCAACGCCAGAGTGTGGTCTCGCTGTCGGAACCCGGCTCGCCGGCATGGCGGCAGAAGCTGCGCGCCAAGGCGGAGTTTCCCAGAAAGGATTCGAGCTGGCCGCGCGCCGCCAGCTCATCCGCGACGTTTTCCGTTTGCTTCGCGCTGGTCTCCAGGTTCACCAACGATTCACTCGTGGCGCGAAATTTTTTGAGGTCGCCGCGCAGGAAGGCGAACTGCATTTGCAATTGCAACAAGCTAGTGTCGTCGGCCGGAGTTTCGCGGGCCAGCCGTTCCATGGTGGCGGTGTCGTTTTCGAAAAAAGCGATGCGGTAGCGCATATCGACTTGATAAGAAAAGAANGGTCCCTTCTGCCGCCATTCATCCAGTAATTTTTTNGCGTCGTCCAGCCGGTCCAGGGACATGTANGCCTGGCTGGTGTTGGAGTAGTAAAAAGCGGAGGGCACCGGGGAGTGTTCCAGCGCCCAGNTGAATTGTTGCAGCGATTCTTCGTTCCGGCCCAGCATCGAATAATTGATTCCCAACAAGTTGGCGGCCGCGACGCTGCGCGGGTACGCTTGCTGGTACAAAACCAAAACGGCATTTTCCTTTTCCAGATTGCCAGTAATGTTCCAGTAATACGTGGCGGTAACCAGAAAATTTTCTTCCTGGGTGAGACGGCCATCCTTGAGCTCGAAGGCCCGCGCAAAATTCTTTCTCGACGCTTGGTCGTCGCCAACGCCGTGATAGGCGCTGCCGAGCATGACGTAGGCGGAACAGAACCGGGGATCGAGCTCGACGGCTCGTTCAAATAAAGGAATGGCTTCCTGGGACTTTCCGGCTCGCAGCGGCGCCAAACCGGTGCGGTAGGCTTGCAAAGCCTCGAGTGAGCCGGTCGTGGCCAGATCGAGCGGCGCATCATGCTGCTCGAGAGAACCCAGGCTTTCGCCCAGTTGCTTGCGCAACTGCGAGCCCGCTTGGCCCAGCGCGGCGATGACCTGCTCCTTGGAATTCGCCTCCACTTGCTGGCGTGCGATGGGCTTTTGACTCCGCGCATCGATGGCTTCCAGGGTGATCAGGTATTTGCTGCCGACCGCGGCGATCTCCGGCACCACTACGGCTTTCAATCCCTGACGTTTGCAGATTTCGATACCCACGTCCCGGGTCAGGGGCTCGCTGGGATCACGACGCATGGTCCGCAAGGTTTCGCGGACGCTTCCTTCGGGCAGCACGCTGAGGAAGGGAGACTCGGTGAGTTTGATCTGGAGCGCTTTGTCCAGAGAATTGTCGAAGATGGGGTCGCCGGTTTTGTTCACAAAGCTGGCCAGCAGGATGATGTCGGTTCCGGTCAGCACTGGCTTCGCGAAAAAGATGCGCCAGGAAGCAAACGTTCCGACAATCAGCAAAATGGCGGCGCCGGCCGCCACGAAGGCGCGGCGTTTATTCCAAAATCCAGGCGACGATGCGGGAGGAAGAACCGGCGCGAGCGGTTTTTCCATCACAGCCAGAGTGGGCTTCGGAGCATTTTCGACTTGAGCGATGAAGCGGTAGCCCCGGCGCGGGACGGTCTCGATGTAACGAGGTTCCTCGGCGGAATCGGCCAACGCGTCCCGCAATTTCTTGATGGCGCTGTTCAGGCTGGTATCGAAGTCGACGAAAGTGTCGGCGGGCCAAAGCTTGCGCTGGAGTTCTTCGCGGGTGACCAGCTCGCCGGAATGTTCCAGCAAGAGAACCAGGACTTGGAAGGGTTGGTCCTGCAACTTGATGCGGATGCCGTGCTTGTGGAGCTCGCCCGAACGCAAATCCACTTCGAACGCACCGAAGCGTATCCTGGGGTTGCGGGCAGCAGCTTCCATATCAGGCTTCCAGTTGCCGGTTACTCTATCACCTCTTACGAATTACGTAAGTCTTAAAAATCCGGCGCGCCGCCCGCCGTGTCCCTGCAACCCTCCTCCATTCAGTGAGCTGCACGATCAGAAGTAAATCAGACATAAGCCACGCCCGCGCCATTGCGCCCAAAGTCGCCCCGCGCCAGTGTGCAGCATGCGCGTCACAAGACTGGCCGCTAAACACAGCGAAACTCTGGCGAGTCCCAGACTAAATCTCACTCGCGAGGACGTACGATGACCGGAAACCTCTTCGTCTACCGGCCCGGGGGACCTTCGGGCGGCTTCGTCTTCAACGATTGGCAGGCGCTGATAAACGTCATGAACGGCGTGCAGGGGCGCAAGATTATCGAGTTCGACGATTCACTCGTGGTTCCGCCCACGCCGGCGGGTTGCCAGATCCCGGCCGGACAGTGGCCCATGAAGGACGTGATGTGGGCTGGATTCGGGCCGCGTTCCGGCGTACCGCGAACCACGGTAGTCATTCAGAGACGCGCCCAGTTCACCGACCTGCGCATGATCGGCGGCCAGATCACCATCGTCAACATGGCCGCGGCGCCCGATCCTTCACCCGTCTCCGATTTTGTCAACAGCGACCAGGTGCAGATCGGCATGCGGGACGATTGCGGGAACACGCAACTGGTGAACCAAGGTGACGTGGCGATGTTTGACGTTGGACCCCATACGGTCCTGTTCTTATTGCAGAACTGCCTCTGCGGGATGCCGACCGCGAGCGTTCCGAATCCTAAACCGCTGGTTCAGCAAAGCCAGGGGAGCCAGATCACCTTCAACCTGTTGGGACAGAACCAGACGGGCCCGAACCTGGTGCGTAGCGCGCCAAACGCCTCGGTGCTTTTCGGTGCGCTGAGCAGCTCGGCGCAAGTCGCATTCGATCAGTCGAGCATTACGAATAGCGGCGGCACTTTTAATTTTGGACCTCAGGGCCGAATTCAACGCCAGGTGATTCCGTTGCCCCCAGCGCCGCCCGCTACCGCGAGTCAAAGTTTCAACAAGCCCAACGTTTTAATTCGCTGCAATGGCCATCAGCCGGGCTTCACCCAAGTGCTTCCTTCGATTGCTTCTGGATTCACGATTGCGAGCACCGCAGTCCAGCTGTATTCGGGCGGCCAGGAGGTGGTGGTCGCGGAAGTGGGTGGCGGAGAAAAGCTGAAGGTCAGTCCCTCTGGGACAGACACGATCGACGGCGATACAGGTCCGGTCCACATCGGCAAACACGGGTCAAAAACGTTCGCGAGCGACGGCGTCTCCAATTGGATCACGATTTCGGAAGTGCGCCGCCCCGCATGATTTCAAATTCTTACCTGCCGTCAGCGCACGTTGGTGATTCGCGATAGGCAGCAATCGGCCAAGTGCAGTTCAATTTCGCAACAAAGCGAGGCCAGCGATGAAGCGCGAAATTCTCTTACTTGTTTTCCTACTCCTCTGCGCCTTGGGCAACGCGGCCTGCGGCGGAGGCGGTGCGAGTCAGCCTCCTCCGATCCAATCGAATCCTGTGCCGATCATCACCGGCCTCTCGCCGAACAGTGCGGCGGTCGGCGGTGCGGCTCTCACGCTCACGGTCAGCGGAACGAATTTCGTGGCCGCTTCGACGGTTGACGTCGGGGGGTCAGCACTCGCTACCAGCTTCGTCAGCTCCACGCAGTTGACTGCGGCCGTCCCGGCTGTCGATACCGCCTTGCTCGGCACGCTGTTTGTGAACGTGATGAATCCCGCGCCCGGCGGCGGCGCCTCCAATACGCTCCCGTTTACCATCGCCAGCAACGTTGGCCCCGGGCCGGCCATCGATTTGCTGGCTCCTAACTGCGTTCCCGCCGGAGAACAGTTCCTTTATCCCGTAAGTAATCAGATGGTGGTCGTGGGCGCAAACTTTGAAGCCAATTCCGTGGTGCGCTGGAACGGCAGCGCCCGGCCGACCACCTTCAGCGCCCAGAGCGGCCAGCTCACCGTGCAGCTATCAGCGAGTGACATTGCCACCGCCGGAAACGTCGCGGTCACCGTCTTCAATCCGCCGCCCAACGGCGGTACCTCGAGCCCGGTGACCTTCATGGTATCGGCGGGAGGAGCTGCCCCGCAGTCTATCGCCATGGACTCGGCCGGAAAGTTCGCCTATGTGGCGGACGCCGGCTGCGGTGGAGGTTTCACCGGCTACGTGTCCATGTACACGATTAATGCCGCCACCGGAGCCCTGACGTCCATCGGACCACCGGCGCCGGTGCCCGATGATGAGGAGTTTACCGACGCGGTGACCGTCGATCCTTCCGGCAAGTTCGTCTACGTGGCGAGTTCGGGGGATGAGTGGGACATCGATTTCGGCAACGTCTCAACCTACACGATCAATCCCACGACCGGAGCTTTAACCTCCACTGGGACCGGAGGACCGGGCGGAGATTATCCGAATTCGTTGGTGGTGGATCCATCGGGCAAGTTCGCTTATGCGGCCGATGGGGGCGCACTACCATCGGGCAGCTTCGGCGGCTCCAACAACGTCTCGATGTACACCATCGACAGCACGACCGGGGCCTTGACGTTGATGGGAGCGATCGCCGCCGGAGATGGTCCGGACTCCGTGGCCGTGGATCCATCGGGCAAGTTCGTTTATGTGACAAATGAGAATGAGAGTTCTGGACCGGCTGGCAGCGTGTCCATGTACACGCTCGACGCCACCACCGGAACCTTAACCTCGATAGGAACGATCGCTGCCGGAGCCCAGCCAGTCTCGGTAGCAGCGGATCCTGCCGGCCTATTCGCCTATGTAGCGAACTTCGGATCGAACACCGTCTCGATGTACAGCATCAACGCCACCACCGGGGCCCTCACCGCGATTGGGACGATCGGCGCCGGCACCAACCCGGACTCGGTGGCCGTGGATCCCGCGGGAAAGTTCGCCTACGTAACGAACAACGGCTCGAACAATGTTTCCATGTACACCATCAACGCCACGACCGGAGCGTTGACGTCTGTAGGAACGATCGCCGCCGGGCAATTCCCTACTTCGGTCGCCGTGCATCCGTCCGGCAAGTTCGTTTATGTGACGAATTTCGGCTCGAACACCGTCTCGATGTACAGCATCGATGCGACTACGGGAGCTTTGACGCTGATCGGAACGGTAGGCTCATAGGAAGCACGGTTCTGTGGCTGCGGGCCTCATCGCTGACTCCTGGGGTTTTTCGTTTGTGCCGCTTTCCACGTACGTCGTTTGCAGCGAGCGAGCTCGAAGTTAAGTGAACGAAAGGTGGAAGCCGGGGTTGGGATTCCACCTTTCGTCCGACTCACGCTCTAAAAGAGGAACTTCAGAGCGAACTGGATGAGGCGTGGGTTATTCAATTGGCTGCTCACAATTCCGAAGCTGGTGTTGTTGGTGGCTCCCAGCGCCACGTTATTGCAGCAAGCAGTGTTGGGTGGGCCGAACTGCACGCGATTAAACGTGTTGAAGAACTCGGTGCGGAACTGCAGGCCGAGCTTGTTCTCCGGACCGAAGTTGGTGGTCTTAAAGAGCGCGAGATCCCAGTTATTGATACCTGCCCCACGAAGGGTGGGATCGACGCGTGACTCGTCGCCAAAAGCCCACGCGGACGCGGCCAGCGTGCCGCCTGGAGGCGCGAAACAATTCACGTTGAACCAGGCAAATCCCGCTGACGAGGGGTCGTGCGAGGTGCCCTTGCCGCACCCCGGCACAACATTCGGCCGCAGCTGAAAATTCTGGGTGAAGCCCGCGCTGGACAGAGCGGTCGACGCACCGTACGT
>JGI12635J15846_10004974_pt1 | contig 11493 bp, 10 predicted proteins | sample BlaSpr_A8_OM2_M2_FD_15846 | JGI IMG/M metagenome (IMG submission 15846) | reverse complement strand
CGAATTTTCTGGAGAGTTCCCCCACAACTTCCGTCCTTACCGGCTCGTCGATTCGCGAACGAACCTCGATGTCGCTCGCATTGAATCGCACCTGCCACGGCCACGGTGGCGAAATGACCATGTTACCGCCAATAAACTCGCTCCAGTGCATGTGATTCCGAAACGCCGCCGAGAGCAGCCGAATTCGATAGCCTCTCTCTTGGAATATTTTATATGTCTTCTTCAACACCGCCACTCCCGCCCATTCCAGATATCCCGGATCGATCGCGATATTATCTTTCTCCATCCGAATCTTAAGCCAGTCATCAAGACGGCCCACCATAAGCGTGCACACCGGTCCCATGCTCGCGATTTCCTTGCCTTCCTTCTCTCGCCTCTGCAGTCCGCGCTCGACCGCTTCGGCCACGGCAATGCACTGCGGCAACGTAAAGGACACGGTCGCGTTGATACTGACACCCCGATAGGTGGCCTCTTCGATCGCCAGGACCCCGGAGCGCGTTACGGGAATCTTCACGATCATGTTGGGTGCAAGCTGGTTGAATTCCAGAGCTTGCTTCAAAATCGCTTGGGTATCACGAAACAATCGCGGGTCTGTCTGAATCGAAAGTCTTCCGTTCTTGCCGCGATGCGCATCGAATATTGGCTTGAGCAGACTGGCGCCGCGGATCGAAATTTCGCGAACCAGTTGCCATGCGATCTGGTCTTCGGTGGCTGTGGGAAGCTCCTCGATCAAGGCCTGAATGCGACTCTTCCAGAAGCTCATCTCCTTCTTAAGTACGCCGAGAACAATGACCGGATTGCAGGTGGCGCCGACGGCACCGTGTTCGATCGAATAGGTTAGTTCTTCGATGGAGGCGGAGTCATTCCACAGACACGTAGATGTAGTTCGCGTCATCTTGTGGAGAGGACTTCTAAAAGCGGTGTCGATCGTCACAAATTCCTTCCGTTCATTCCTTAGCATTGGCCGGCGCTTGAAGCCATTCACAGTAAGGGAAAAGCCCGGCTACCTGAGAACGTGCGGATGCGAATTTTTATCTCACGAAGTCGCTTTCATGTCTGCGAGCGGGACCTCAACCGGCTTCGCTTGCAGGTATGATTTTTCAGCCGCCACGGCGATGGCCAGCGCTTTCAGGCCATCCTCGCCGGTAACCCGGGGCGCACGATCGTTCAACACGTTGTGCACAAAATCCCGGATCTCCGCCACGTAGGCATCCGCAAACCTGGTGAGGAAATGATCCGCGAGATTCCGCTCGCCACCTCTCGCCGTGAGAAAGACCGCGGGGGTCTGTTGCAGGCTTCCAACCAGGATTGAACCCTTCGATCCGACGATCTCCGTGCGAACGTCATATCCGTAAACAGCCTGCGCGTAGGACTCGATGTTGCCAATCGCGCCCTGCCGGTACTGCAGGTTGACGACGCTTGCGACCACGTCTGCGAACTTCGTTACCTCCGGCCGGATCGCCGAAGTTGTGTAAGCATGGACACCAGTGACCTCATCCTGCATCAGCCACCTCGCCATGTCAAAATCGTGAATCGTATTGGTATAAAAGATCATTCCGTTCACGTTTGACTCGTAGGCCGCAAGTGGCGCCCCATCCTTATCTCGCCCAACCGACTTAAAGATGACGGGAACCCCAATTTCGTCGGCCTCAATCCTTTTCATAGCCATCGCATAGGCAGGGTCATAGCGCCGCATGAAACCAACCTGCAAACGCCGGGCCGCTTTGGACACAGCGTCCACCGCCGCGCGTGCATCGGCGAGGTTCAGCGCCAGAGGCTTTTCGCACAGGACGTCCTTCCCTGCGCGAGCCGCAATGCCCACGGCCTGCGCGTGAAACTTGTCCGGAGTCGCGATCAGGACTGCGTCGAGATCCTTGCGCTCCAGCATCGCTTCCAGGCTGCCGTACCAGTTCTCGATTTCGAGCTCGGCGGCGACTTGGCACGCGCGTTCGGGGGAGGCGTCCGCGATCGCGACCAACCGGGCCTCTGGAACAAGCCGGCGGAGATTCTCCGCGTGACGTTTGCCCATCTCCCCAACACCCAGCACTCCCACTCCTAGCTTACGCATCCGAGCTTCTCTCCAAGGAACTGAACCCTTTGATAACAACGGCACCGGCCCAAAGGCTAACCGCCGGTTCAGCGACTAATGCGCTCCGGCTGCAACTCCGAGATCTTTCACAACTCCCCTCAAATACTTCAAGCTGGCCGCAATATTCTGGGCCGGCGGGATCGGAGTCGCGCCGAATTTCACGTCCTGTTCCACCACCGACCACCCGGAATAGCCGTTCTTCACCAACGTGCGGAAAAAGGTCGGAAAATCGATACTGCCCTCTCCGATCACCGTGAAGACCTTTTGTTCAATGGCTTCTTCAAGGGTCCACTTGTTGCGTCGGGCTTTTTCCAAGACTTTTACGTTACAGTCCTTGATGTGTACAAGCCGCAGCTTGCTCTTATATTTCTCGGCCTCTTTCACGGGGTCGCCATGGCCGTAAACGCAGTGCCCCGTATCCAGACACAAGCCGACGTTGGTGTGAGATGTTGCGTCATAAAAGCGCTCGCATTCCTCGGGAGTTTCCACATAGGTCGCGATGTGCGGATGAAACACGAGGTCCAGTCCAAACTCGTTCGCCACATTTTCCGCATCGGCGACAATTCTTCCGATGTGCTTCCACTGTTCCGCGCCCAGAGTGGGGCAACCGTTGTCGTAGACCCGCCCGGAAAATGCATTACGTTCTGGGGATTGGTCGTCCGCAAGTACGAGGAAAGGCGCTTTCAGAGTTGCAAGCAGGTTGCCGACCTTTCGAATTCTCTCAATCACATCCTTGCTGGCTGCAGGATCGGTCATTTTCACCGGAACGAAGGACCCCAACAGCTTCAGCTTTCGCCTTTCCAGCTGTGGCTGAAGAATCTTTGGATCGGTAGGAAAAAAGCCGCAGGGCCCCAGTTCCGATCCCGTGTACCCGGCTTCCACCATTTCATCCAGCATTTTTTCGTAGGATTGCTCCCAGGATGGTCCGGGATAATCCAAAACTCCCCAGCTATCGGGTGCCGAAGCAAATTGAAATCGCCCACTGATCGCGCTCATGCTCTCCTCTTCTTAGGTACATTGAATTTCACCGCCAGACCCTGGTCGTCTATTGCCAGGGTTCCAGAACCACCTTCATCGATTCCGCTTCCATAGATTTCTGCATGGCGGCTTCCACATCCCGCAACCCGAACCGGTGCGTGACGAAGTCACGCAGCGGATAGTTCTTCATGTAGCGTGCCATTTGCCTCATGCTCGGCCCATACGCTGCTGGCTCTTCGCCCCCCACGCCAAGGATGCGCGCGTTCTTTGCGCAGATATGACGGTGCGGGCTCAACGATATTTCACCCAAATCCGAAAAATTCCCCGCTTCCACCAGCAAACCCCCGACGCGCAGCATCTCCAGCGCTTCAGGCACCACTTCTGGCACTCCGGCGCATTCAATGACCATGTCGGCGCCTCGGCCGTGGGTCAATTCTTTTGCCATCTCCAGACGCTCTCCCTTCGACGTGGTCCCGGCGTTCAAGGTAAGATCGGCACCCAGCCGCTTCGCGAAATTCAAGCGATAGTCCGACCTATCGACCGCGATAATCATCCCCGCGCCCAGCATCCGCGCCTTCATAAGGAAACACATGCCCAACGGACCCACGCCTAGCACAACGACGGTGTCGTCGAAGCGGAATGACTCGTTCGGAAAAGCGGACATCTGTTTCGCGCGGTCTAGCCCCACGGACACCGCGAAAATCTCCGTCAAGACCGCGACCTCCGACGGCAAGTCGTCCGGCACTTTCACCAGAAAACTTCCGGGAAGGACGTAGAGGTACTGAGACCAGCCGCCGAAGAGATGCGGCGGGTTCTTGGCGCTCAGGTTGTTGCCATAATCCGTCGTGTTTTCGCAGCAATAATACGGAAAATCGTGCCGGCAGTAGTAGCACTGGCCACAAGATACGTTAGCACCGACGACCACGCGGTCTCCGATGTGCAGCGGTATTCCCTCGAAGTCAGTGTACTTTCCGTTTCCTCCGATCGCCGCAATCGTGCCGACGTTTTCGTGTCCCTGGATGATCGGAAATTCGAGTTTTCGATCACCGTATTGCGTGGTGTAACCCTGAAATGTGTGTTTGTCCGTCCCACAGATGCCAGCCATCTCCATTTGAACCAGGACACAACCGGGAGCGGGCTCCGGCAGAGGATATTCTCGTATCTCATACTGTCCGGGTTTGAGCAATGTTGCCGCGAAAACACCTGGAGTGGTCATAGGTGTGTACTCCTCCTGGTCCGGTCAGTCAACCGGTTTTTCGTGATGAAAACTTTAGGGAACCACTGCTTTCCCGGTCCCTTCCGGGATCATGATTTCGCACGTTGCGGCGGAACACGAAACTCACCGACCGAATCGGGATTCGAAATTGTCCCTGCGCCACAGTATCCCGTCCCAGAGATGCTGGCGGTCCGCCGGCCAGGAGTCGTCCACACGCAAGCAGAACCAATGCCAAAATCAGAAAGGACCAAATACTTGCCGAGTATTGCGATTTGAACCTCCGCCCCAAGATCGTGAGCGTTTGATCGAATCACACTGCTCGGCTCATTCCGACGCGATCGCTTCTTCGGCCTTGCGAGTCTAGCGTTCCTATTTAATCTAACCGGTTATTACTACCAAAACAACTTTATATCTTAGCCCCCATTCTTTGTCAAGATGTTTCGCGGACGGATCAAGGTGCAAGCTCGAATTGATTCATTCCCAAAGCTCTCTACCTCTTTTTTCCTCTGTCATCCCCACTCGCCCCCCGCCGAGCTTTCAGAGCGCGCAATTCACGTGTGCAATACCCCAAAGGGAAGCAGCGGGCGCGAATTGGGGAGGCTCGAACACCGTCCTCAGGCCACTTAATATAACCGATTAGAATAACAAACCACGATAACGAGTTAGCGATGAGCTTCTCGAATCGAGTCCGGAAGCGGGCCTGCGCTTCACGGGTCGGTCGCGTCTTCGTGCGGCGTTCGTTCGGTATAGGACGCCGGGGCATCCCCATGGCGAGTTCAAAACTCCCTAGACCATCCCTTGGGCCAGCGCTCGACCACAACCTTTTTGTCCGTGTAAAATTCCACGCGCATCGAATCCTTGCCCGTGTAGTACGCCCAAGAAACTGTCGCGCCAGCCGCTGAACGGGAAATAGGCCATGGGTGCGGCGACTCCAATATTGATCCCAATATTACCCGGTGGCACTTCATATCGAAATTTTATTGCTGCGGCGCCACCGGGATTTATCACGTCGAGATATTCGGACACTCTTGGACGCTTCCAGACTCCTGCATAGTAATGAGTCAGTTCACGAATGCTACTCATCTGTCGCGCTTATAAGCGCGACAGATGAAAATATGAACGTTACTCTAGCGCCGACTCGGCTTCCCTTCAGTGTTTTAGCAAAACAGATGCACTGGATGATTTGCAACCGAAACTCCTCCAGAGTCAGCAACAATTGCTCCTCGCTATAACACGGTTACATCACGAACAAAAACCTCATCTCGCGGCTTCGTAGACGGTTCGTCCGGCAACCATGGTCATTAGCACTCGAGTCTTTGCGATATCGTCATGTCGCACTGTAAAAATGTCTTGAGAAATAACTGCAAGATCCGCTTCCTTCCCTGGATCGAGCGTGCCGAGCCGATCGTCCAAAAATTCTGCGTAGGCCGAACCTTGGGTGTATGCATTCACAGCTTGTTCTACGGTGAGACGCTCTTCAGGGGAGTAAACTTCAGAGGTCTCTGTGGCGGCACCTTGGCCGGCACCGTCAAATTCCATTCCAAGGATTTCTCTCGTAGCTGCGGCAGGTTGCCAAATGTGGCGTGTTACAGCCGCCTGTATTCCCACAAACGGATCTGGCGGCCACATGCACGGCCAGTCGCTACCGAACGCCACGACTGCGCCGCTCTTTTCGTATGTCTGCCACCTATCCGTGATAGTTGGATCTGCGGGATTGTTGTTCGAGCCATTGGTGGAACAACAGGCAAACGGCTGCATGCTCACGATAACCGAGAGTTTCGAAAAACGAGGAACGTCTTGCGGCCAGACAACAAAGGCATGTTCCATGCGGAGACGCCGGTCTCTTGGTCCGTTGGCCTCTTCCAAATGCCGGTACGCGTCTAACACCATCTGCGTAGTGTCGCCGCGGGTAGCGTGTGTCATGAGCTGGTACCCACGCTTGTCTAGTTCCGTAACCAGTTTCGTGTATTCGGCCGGTTCGTAGGTTAGCGGCGGTATGGGTCCAGTGGCTCCGTCCGCAAAGAATTTAACCAGATTCGCGGAAACCCAATCGTCATGATAAAGCGTGCGCGCCTTGTCAAGATCTGCAAAGAAATCAGGCGCCAGGTGATGGTTCACAGCAACGGCGCCGAAAGACGTGCGAGTACGAACCGTAAGTTCGCCCCGGTCACGCAACGCGGCATACAGTTGAATCTCGGCCAGACTCCCTGTTGCGTTCACTATGCTTGTAACACCATACCGATTCAAATAATGTGAGGCATCGCGGAGCATCGCTAACTTATCGTCGAGCGGCAGATAAGCGGATACTGCCCGCTCCACCACCTCCATTGCCCCCTCCAGGAGAATCCCGGTCGGATGCCCGCTTGCATCGCGTATCACATATTTCTCCTCCACTCGATCCGCAACAGGCTGATCGGTAAGCCCAGCGAGAGCTAGAGCCTTTGCGTTCACCCATAAAGCATGTTCGCTGATGTTATGGATTACGATCGGACGGTCCGAAACAGCACGATCCAGAAGTTCATGGGTCGGTGCCGTCGCCGGTACCGTACTGAAATCCGCCCTGCCAAACAGGATCTTATCGTTTGGATGACTAGCCGCAAATGACTTGATTTTGTCGACTAGCGTAGCTGCATCGGCTGCTGTGATACTGGCCTCCGGAGTCGAGAGGTTGAAACCGTGAATTGCCATCGCGCCGAACAACATGTGCGTATGGCTGTCTATGATTCCCGGAATGACCGTGCGCCCGTGAAGATCGATTACCTTGGTCTTTGTTTCTCGCCGGTTCGATATCTCTTTATCGGTACCGACGGCATCAATATGGGTACCAGTAATGGCTAATGCCTGTGCCCACGGCGCCTTCGGATTTCCCGTATAGATATGTCCGTGAATGAGAATAGTATCGCTGCCAAACAAAGCAGGCCCCGATAAGAGTGCCGCCACCGCTATGGAGACCCCAACAAACCGACGAAGTGTAGGCATATTTCCCTCTTTGAAAGCTAAGCTCAGCAGACCAGTATTGCCCGCCGAGAAATCTCAATCAAATCGACGTTGCACCTCACGGGCTTGATCGTGGAGTGAGCGCTTCCTAAGGCAAGTACAGTCCCGACGTTGGAATGCTGCTCCCCGGGCCGGCGAATCCATATTCTAGTGTGGTCTCCCGAGATATCCTGAGCCTGAGCGACAGCTTCTTGGACGCCTACAAACGGATCTGGCGGCCAGATGCACGGCTAGTCGCTAACGACCGCCACCACTCCGCTCTCTTTGAAAGCCTTCGCGCGAATCCCCCCCCTTGCGGAAGTTGTCGCAGCAAAACATAAGCTGCATGCTCACCATAAGCGTCGCCGCCCTGGTCATGTGTCTCCTTAATGAGTGCGTCCATCGTGGAGAAGAGCACCCCAAGAAGCAAAGAAGTCGGCACCACCGCAAGCCGGTGAAAATCAGTTGGGTATCTCCGTTTGCGTGAGCCATTTTCTAAGCGGTTATAAGTTAGCTTCTCGTTTCTGTCAAGCGTTTTTTCTGAATATTATGGGCAAACCGCTAGAGGTCGAGAGTTGACGCCAGCGAGTGGATGAGCGCAGCCCTTTCAGGGCTGGATTATCGCGTGGAGGAGCTGGGTGATTTCGGAAAACCAACAGACGAGTTCGGCGCCGTTGAGCGCACTAACGAAGTGACGCAATCGTAAAGTGGGATGACGACGGACGCACGAGAGTGCATCAACCGTGGCTTAAGAAAGTGGATAAAGGATAATGGGCTAGGACGACGGACTGGATTCTTAGTCCGCGTTTCTCGCTTTTCATGCCTGCCTACCACGGCAGGCTTTTTTCTTTTGCGGTTTCCCTTTACAGCGGAGTCGTCTCCCTCGCCGATACCATACCGGGTATGGTAATATCTCGATGGTGCTAAGAACCCTATGAGCCACACAATCAAAGACGAGGAAAAGCTAGTCCTCCGGGCTAAGCGTATTCGAGGACAGGTGGACGCGCTGGTACGAACTCTGAGCGAAGAGCGCGACTGCTCTGAGGTTCTGCAAGTTATGAGCGCAGCCAGAGGAGCCATGAACAGCCTAATGGCCGAACTTCTGGAAGGCCATATTCGGAGCCACGTCCTTATCGGAAAACAAAAACCTACCTCACAGCAGGTAGCAGCCGCTGACGAAGTGATTGACATGGTCAAGTCGTACTTGAAATAGGTCCGCCACCCGCGAAAGGAACTTTCAGATGAGTGCCCCGAATTTGATCGACAGAAACCCCCAGTACAGCCCTTCTCTTCACGACGACTCCAACCATCCAGAGATGCAAGACTCCGTAACCTCGGAACATTCCGAGCACGACTACGCATTTGAGTGGTCCGAGATTGGCCGCATTGTGTTTGTGGCCTTGGCTGCGGTTGCCGTCTAGTTTCGACTTTGGGAGCCATTTCCGCACATCAGTGTGATCGGCATTGCGGCCACCCTGATCGGCGGCTATCCGATTTTCAAGGAAGCCTTCGAAAACATTGTTGAACGAAAGATGACGATGGAACTCTCAATGACCATCGCGCTCCTTTCGGCTTTGGCGATTGGTGAGTTCTTCACTGCTCTGGTCATCACTGGCTTCGTACTTGCTGCCGAAGTCTTGGAAGGTTTGACTGTTGGACGTGGCCGACGTGCTATTCAAAGTCTTCTCGATTTTCTTCCCAGAACTGTCACAGTCCGGCGCAGGGATCAGGTGGTGGAATTAGCGTCCGAGCAGGTTCAAATTGGCGATACGGTGATCGTGAAACCGGGCGGACGCATCCCGGTGGACGGTGTCGTGCTGAGCGGAAGCTCCTTTGTTGAACAAGCGGCGATTACAGGCGAAGCAATGCCCGTAGAGAAGGCGAAGGGAGACGCGGTCTACGCCGGAACGATAAACCAGTCTGGAGCTTTGGAAATCGGCGCGCAGAAACTAGGTCGTGACACTACGTTCGGCAAAATCATCGAAGCGGTCGAGCATGCTGAAAAGTCCCGCGCTCCGATTCAAAAGACCGCAGATCGGTTGGCAGGCTACCTCGTGTAGTTCGCGCTTGGAGCAGCGATTCTGACCTTCGTTATCACTCACAATATCCGTTCAACGATTTCGGTTGTAATCGTAGCTGGCGCGTGTGGCATAGCAGCGGGAACTCCGCTGGCGATTTTGGGTGCGATTGGCCGTGCCGCACGTCAAGGAGCAATCGTAAAAGGCGGACTATACCTAGAAGCACTAGCCGCCGTGGATACGGTTTTGCTTGATAAGACCGGCACTCTGACTTTCGGAACCCCTCAGATTCGGGAAGTCATCTCTGCTAACGGTTTTACCGAGCGTCAGATCATAGCTGCTGCCAGCATCGCGGAACGCAAGTCCGAACACCCGTTGGCAAAAGCTATCATGGCGCGAGCCTCGGAGCTAGCAATCCCGCCCGCTGAGCCGGATGACTTTTCCTACACGCCGGGAAAGGGAGTTCGAGTGACCCACCGGGGCGAGGAAATCCTAGTCGGCAGCCGCGCCCTCCTGACACAACACGCACTAACCGTACCTATCAATGGCGCGGATGGAGCCTCAGAGATTTACGTTGCGCGGAGTGGTCAATTTCTTGGCAGCATTCGCATTGCTGATGTTCTGCGTCCAGAAGCAAAGAGTGCAGTCGCGGCCATGCGCGAAATGGGGTTGAAGACCGTTTTGCTCAGTGGAGACGCGCAAGGTGTGACTTCATCTGTAGGCCGCGATCTTGGAGTCGATGAAGCGGTCGGTGAACTTCTGCCGGAACAGAAAGCACAATGGGTAAGCGATCTACGCAGCAAGAATCGCGAAGTTGCAATGGTCGGAGACGGCATAAACGACGCTCCCGCTCTGGTGAAAGCCAATGTTGGAATTGCGATGGGATCGGGAACGGACGTGGCGAGAGAGAGCGCTGACGTGATCTTGATCGGAAGCGATCTGTCTAAGCTGGTCGAAACCTTGCGAGTTGCGCGGCGTTGCCGAGGGATCATCATGCAGAATTTCGTCGGGACGTTGGTCGTGGATAGCGTGGGAGTTGGAATGGCAGCGTTTGGCTTTCTCAATCCCCTGCTCGCGGCCTTCATTCACGTTACTTCGGAATTGGCCTTCATTCTAAATTCCACGAGATTGCTGCCCCGTGGTGCGGAATCCCGGCGATGAGAATTGTGTATGCACTTTGCTCACCTCATCCTGAGTCGAAAACTCAGAGTTTGGATAGTCCTAATCGCTCTTGCGATCTTGCTGATTTTGACTGCGGCGCTCTTCTTGCAGTCTCGCAGATCACCAAAGCCGTTTGAGATGGATGACCTTTATGGCTTGTTGGACTAAGAGGGTTTCGGAAGTGAAGACGGAGCAGGCACCGTGAACGGGGATCGGGATTATTCGCTAAAAACGAAGCGACTCGTGATTGCGCAGATTACGATTTGCAAGGGCTGTTGCTGCGGCAACACGGAACATGAGCGACCTGAAGTTCCGGTTGAATGGCTGAAGAGTGAATGGCGAAAGCGCGGTTTGCTCAAACGAGTTCAGTTGACAATCAGCGGCTGTGTGGGTCCATGCGACGTGCCGAACGTAGTCGTGATTACAACATCATCGGGTACGGAATGGCTAGGAAATATTGTTAGGTTCGAGCAGTATCGTAGCCTATTGGAGTGGGCGGTTCGCTGTCGCGACGCCGGCAAGATGCTAGAACTCCCGCGTGAGTTTCACGGAAGCAGAATTAGTCCCTTTTGTCCGCGGACTGTTTCCTGATCGGCAGAGGGTCGCAAGCGCGTGCTTGCAATTGTAAGGGGAGCTTCGGCTAACTGAAGACTAAGCTGCGTTCCCAACTGATTCCGAATCAGTTGCTTGGCCACAGTGGTTAAGCCTGAAAATGGCAGATCAGTGTTTGTCCGCCCGCTGAACAGTTCAAAACTCTTGGCCAGCCGATCTATTAAAAGATGATGGCCTATCCCTCCATCCCCTCAATGAGCGCAGGTACAAAGTCTGGTTGGCGCGGTGTTCAAATTTAACCCGACCAGGGCGCGCTCCGAGAATCTTTGATTTCAAGCGCTCAACCGCGCGCTTAATGGCTTAATGGACGTCAGTCGCTCCGTTCGATACCTGGATCATACTGATTCTAAAGAGAATAAGTTAAGTGGGAAGAGTGGGTTGCCCCTCTATTTAAAATCCTTCTAAGTTATTGATTATATGGAAGTTGGCGGAGAGAGTGGGAT
>JGI12635J15846_10004973_pt1 | contig 11495 bp, 10 predicted proteins | sample BlaSpr_A8_OM2_M2_FD_15846 | JGI IMG/M metagenome (IMG submission 15846) | reverse complement strand
GCGGACGTGTTGCGGGCCCGCGCCGCTGCCGCCGCAACGCTGGCCATCTCGGCTGCTGCCGACCGCGTCGTCGAGCTGAGCATCGGGTATGCGAACACCCGCCAGCAGTTCGGCAAGCCGATCGGAACGTTCCAGGCGGTCGCACACCTGCTCGCGAGGATGGCCGCCGCCGCCGCCGCCGCACAGGGTTCGGCCTGGCTTGCGCTGCGGGCGCTTCGCGACAACGACATCCTTCTGGCCGGATCGGCAAAGACCGTGGCTTCTGAGAACGCCGGAACGGTCGCCGAACTGGCGCACCAGGTCCACGGAGCGATCGGCATGACCCGGGAGCACCAGCTCCATCTCCTGACTCGCCGGTTGTGGTCGTGGCGCGACGAGTACGGATCGGACCGGTACTGGTCGCGCCGGCAGGGCCAACATTTGGTCGCAACCGCGACCGACCCCTGGGCCGACCTGATGGCGATCCGATGAACGCAGGTCTGCCTGCCGGTCTGCCGTTGTCTGGGGTGCGGGTTCTCGACCTCACCCGCATGTTGCCCGGCAACCTGTGCACGCTGTCGTTGGCTATGCTCGGCGCCGACGTGATCAAGGTGGAGGACACCGGCGCGGGCGATTACCAGCGGATCTTCGGGCATCAGGTCGACGGTGCCGGCGCCTGTCACCACATCGTCAACCGGGGCAAGCGATCCGTGACGCTCAACCTGAAGGTCGACGCAGACCGCGCGGCGTTCGAGGAGCTGATCGAAACGGCCGCCGTGCTCGTCGAATCGTTCCGCCCCGGCGTGCTGGACCGCATGGGCTACTCCGTGGCACGACTACACGAGCTGCGCGCCGACTTGGTGATCGCCTCGATCTCCGGCTATGGGGCGACCGGTCCACTCGCCCAGGTCGCCGGTCACGACATCAACTACCTGGCGTTCTCCGGGATGCTGGATCGGCTTGGCTCACGGGATGGGGAACCCGCGCTGCCGCCGCTCCCGCTGGCCGACCTGGTTGGCGGCGGCCTGGTGCCTGCGATGCTCATCCTCGGATACCTGCGACAGGCCGAAGTCACCGGACGCGGGGTGTGGATCGACGCGTCCATGACCGACGCGATGTCCCTGCTGCCGCACGTCTCGCTGGCTGACGTGGTCGGCGGGGCGCAGGTGGCCGGTCGAGCCGCGACCCTCACCGGCGGCGGGCTCGCCTGCTACGGCACCTACGCGGTCCGCGACGGCGAGATCGCGGTCGGCGCGCTGGAGGAGAAGTTCTGGGCGCAGGTCTGCGACGTCGTCGGCGGGATGGACGAGTTCCGCGACGATCACTGGAGACCAGAGGTCCAGGAACGCGCCAGAGCACGACTGACCGACTTCTTCGCCGGCGTCACCAAGTCGCAGGTGGAAGACCTGTTCTCGAGCAGGGACGCCTGCGTATCGGTGGTGCGATCCTTCGAGGAGATGCTGGCCAGCCCCCAGGCCAAGGCCCGGGACTACGTGGTCGAGGTCCCCGGGTCGCCGATGCCGGTCCTCGGGTTCCCAGCACGCATCGACGGTTCCCCGTTGCCGGAGACTCGGCGCGCGCCGCGTCAGGGCGAGCACAACGACGAAATTCTCGGGCACGGACCTCGGGCTTGAGTTTATGATCGTACGTTCACTAGAATGCGTGATCGTACGTTCATATGCGTCACCCTAGGTTCGACCTAGATTCGTTGGAGGTCAGGTTGAGTTCCGGTGCAGGTTCGGGATCGCCCACAGTGCTGCATTACCGGACCCATCCGGATTGGTACTGGACGACAACCAATGCGTCCGAGGCGATCCCCGGTGTGCCGACGCCGGTGGGCCGGACTTTGTGGGGGCCATGCCGGGAGAAGACGATGCGCCGCGTGTTTCACACGATCGGTGGTCTCCCGAGCTCGGTGCTCCAGTTGCGGACCGACGAGTCGGTGGTGACCTACCTCTGTCACGAGTCGTGCGCGGTGAGCGGTGAGGTGTTGCGCGCCTCCGGAGGTGACGTCGCGCGGGTATTCGTCGGGATCACCGACGGCTACCGCAATCCAGAACTGACCGCTGAGGACGTCCGTGACCAGCTCGACGTCATGCTGGACACCTCGGCGTTCAGCATCCCCGGTAGTGCCACCGTGGGTCTGCAGGTCAGATCGTGACCGACTCGCTGTTCGCGCCACGCGGGATCGCGGTGCTCGGGGCGTCGCCGAAACCCTCCAACATCGGCCGCCAGGTGCTCGAGGCGCTGCGGCGCCACCGTTTCGGTGGAGACCTGGCCGCCGTCAACCCCAGCTTCGGCGACATCGAGGGCACCCCGTGCCATCCGTCGTTACAAGACGTGCCGTTCCCTGTCGATCTGGTGCTGGTCTTCGTCGCGGCGAACCGGACGCTCGCCACCGTCGAGCAGGCGGCCGACTCCGGGGCGGGTGCTGTGGTGGTGTATTCGTCGGGTTTCGCCGAGACGGGGGAGGTCGGCGGTGATGTACAACAGCGTCTGCGAGAGGTGGCTCACGACCGGAAGATCCGGGTGCTCGGTCCAAACTGTCAGGGACTGGTCGACTTCCGGACCGGCCTGGCCGCCACCTTCACCCCCGCAGTGCTCAATGCGGACCGCGAGAAGCTGGCTCCGATCGCTTATGTCGGGCAGAGCGGCGCGCTCGGCGGCGTCTTCTTCGACCAGGCCCGTCAGCGCGGGGTCACGCCGACCGCCTGGGTGAGCACGGGCAACGAGGTCGACGTGACGGTCTGCGATGCCGCTCTACAGCTCATCGAGGCTGGACCTCTTGACCTGCTCTGCCTGTATCTGGAGCGAGTGCCCGACGGCGCAGACTGGGTGCAGTTGGCGCGTCGTGCCCGCGACGAGGGCACGAGGATTGCTGTGCTGCGGTCCGGACGTTCCGACTCAGGCCGCAGGGCCGCCGCGTCGCACACCGGAGCACTGGTGGCCGATGACCGGCCCTTCGAGCTGGCATGCGACCGGTACGGCGTATCGCGGGTCACAGACCTTGCTGACCTTGTCGACCTGGCCGTCGCCACCCGGGCTGGACACACGACGCGCGGTAACAGTGTCGCCGTAGTGACGACATCCGGTGGAGCCGGCGGTCTCGCGGCGGACCGGGTCGAGGCGTGTGGGCTCTCGGTTCCGGTGCTCTGCGAGCAGACGCAGCGGCGCCTGCGGGAGGTATTGCCGGCATTCGGGGCGGCCGTTAACCCGGTGGACGTGACGGCCGACCTGATGATGCGTGCGCCCGAAGACCTCGATGTTGTCTGCCGCATCGTCGCCGATGATCCCGGGGTCGACCAGATCCTGCTGGCGGTGACGAACCTGGTCGGCGATATGGCCACGAAAGTCGCGGCCAGCCTCGACCCTGGCCGGGAGGTTCCCTTGACCATGGCCTACCTGGCCGCGCCAGACCGGATCGCTGAGCACGTCGAGTCGCTTTCGCAACGCGCCATCGGAGTACACGCCAGCATTGAGTCAGCGGTTCGGTCGATGGCGGCGATGACGAGGGCAGCGGCGCCCGGAGGGCCAGCCGACCGGCCGGTGAGCCCGGAGTCCGGACCGGAGTTACCCGAGGGTGAGGTCCTCACCGAGTGGGCTGCCACCCCGCTGCTGGACTGGGTCGCGGTTCACCGGCCCGACGCGGCGCTCGTGACCGACCCCGATGGGCTGCCGGCCGCTGTGGCCGACCTGGGCGGGCGTGCGGTGCTCAAGGTGCAGTCGCCAAAGGTGATGCACAAGAGTGAGCTCGGCGCGGTAGTGGTTGGCGTCGATACCGCCCAGGCCGCGGCGGTCGGGCGGCAGATGCTCGCCGCGGTCGCCGCCGCCGTTCCTGACCCAGCCGTCGAAGGCATTCTTGTGCAACGGATCTCCGAGCCCGGGGTCGAGCTTCTGGTCGGAGTCCGGGCGGGAGACAACGGGTATCCGGCGACGATCACCGTCGGGCTCGGGGGCACCTTCGTGGAGCTTTACGGCGACGTCGCGACGTCGTTCGCCCCGCTGACCGTCGCGGCCGCGCGCGAACTACTCGGTTCGCTGAGGGGCTTTCCCCTGCTCGACGGATACCGCGGCCGCCAGCCCTGCGATGTGGATGCCGCCGCCCGGGCGGTCGCGCGGTTGTCGCAGGCAGGGGCGGTCGCCGGGCTACTGGAAGTTGAGGTCAACCCGCTCATCGTGCACGCCGCGGGACGCGGCGTCACCGCTGTGGACCTGCTGGTCCGGAAGGAGATCTAATGAACACTGCAGATGCCGGGAGCGCCGACATCCTCTGGGACGTGCAGGACGGTGTCGCCACGATCACCATCAACCGTCCGGAGAAGCGCAACGCCTACAACCTCGCGATGCTCGATCAGATGCGGGAGCTCGTGCTCAGGGCCGAGAACGACCCGGATGTGGGCGTCGTTGTCTTCACCGGGGCAGGGGACAGGGCCTTCTGTGCTGGCGGCGACATCCAGATGGAAGACGATTCAAACAGCCGCGGGGCCCGCCTGCTGGGACAGAAGGCGATGGCGTTCTCGCTCGCGGTCCGGTCTTCCGGTATCCCGGTGATCGCGAAGGTGCGTGGCTGGTGCATCGGTGGCGGGAATGAGATCAACGTGATTTGCGACTTGTCCATCGCCGCGGAGTCGGCGAAGTTCGCTCAGGCCGGGCCGAAGATGGGCAGTGTCCCCATCTGGTGGGGTACCCAGCTGCTGCCCCGGCTTGTTGGGGACAAGCGGGCGAAAGAGATCATCATGCTCTGCGAGCCGTTCACCGCCACCGAGGCGCAGCGGATGGGCTGGATCAACAAGGTCGTGCCGGACGACGAGCTGGATGCGGCGACCCGCGCATGGTGTGACCGGCTGCTTTCGCTGAGCCCACAGGCGCTGCGGGTTGCTAAGCACATGCTCAACATGGAAGCCGACCGGCAGTGGCCGTCGGTTCCAGTGGGTTTCCAGTACATCTCCTTCATCCACGACACCAAGGAGTTCCACGAAGGCACGTCGGCGTTCCTGGAGAAGCGGCCCGCCGAATTCGGTCCGTACCGGTGAACATCGCCGGGATCGAAGCACTCGGCATCCACATCCCGCGGTGGAGCCTGGATCGTGAGGCGTTGGCCCAGAACTGGTCGGCGAAGAGCGCGCCCGGCGCGCGTACTGTCGCCAACTTCGACGAGGACTCGCTCACGATGGGTGTCGAGGCTGCCCTGCGGGCACTGGGTCCCGACCCGTCGGCGCGGGACGGCATCGACGCCGTCCTGTTCGCAACCACCACACCGGTATTCACAGAGAAGCAGCACGCCGCGGTGGTGGCAGCGGCGCTGCGCATCCCGGCCGATCAGTGCGTCGACCTGACCGGAAGCCTGCGGAGCGGGTTGGACGCCGTCAGGCTGGCGTGCGGCTTGATCCGGGGCGGAACCGCCCGCCACGTGCTGGTGATCGCCGCCGATCGCCGCGACCTGCAACCCGGAGGACCCCACGAACGTCTGTCCGGTGATGCCGGTGCCGCTGTCGTAGTCGGTACCGGACCCTCGATCGTCTCGCTGATCGGCCAGGCCACCTTCAGCGACCCGGCCGCCGGAATCTGGCGGTCACCGGAAGACCGTTGGAGCCGGGTGGCCGACGACCGATTTGTCACCACCGAGCTGCTCACACCGTGGCTGGCCGCGGCAGCCGGGCGGGCCTGCACGATGGCCGGTTTCGGGGCTGAGGACTTGCACGCCGCAGCATTCGCGGCCCCGCTCGCCAGGGTCGAGGCTTCGGTGTCCAGCCGACTTGGGTTGACGGTGCCGTCTCCGTCCGGGGGCATCGACCGCGATATCGGCTACACCGGGGTGGCGCATCCTTTTCTTCAGCTCGCGTTGTCGCTCACGGACCGGCTACCCGGTGAGCGGGTTCTCATCGCCGCCGCGGGCGACGGGGCCACTGCCCTGCTGGGCACGGTCTCCGACCACGACGGCCTCAGCGAAGGCGCCTCTCAGATGGCGGCGGCGTTGCGCCGGCGCCGGGAGCTCCCGGTCGGTATGTACCAGCGGATGCGCGGGCAGCTTCCCGTGGAACCAGTCAACCCCTCCACGTCGGAGATGCTGCTGCGCCGCGAGCAGTCGGTCGGCTTGGAGCTGCGCGGAACGCGCTGTCGCAAGTGCGGTCGAGGCCACTTCCCGCCGCGCCGGATCTGTCTGGAGTGCCACACGGTCGATCTCATGGACACACTCGAGCTGCCCCGGAACGGAGCGCTGTTCACCCACACCGTCGAGCACCTGTTTCCGGTACCGGTCAACGAACTGATCATGGGCGTGGTGGATGTCGGCGATGTTCGGGTCTATACCCAGGTCACCGACACGGCGCCGGACGAGTGCGGTCCTGGACGGCCGGTCGACCTTGTGCTGCGGAAGTTGCACGACGGCGGGCATCTGCCGCATTACTTCTGGAAGGCGAAGGTGGTCAGCTGATGGCCGGATCTCAGGTTGCCATCATCGGAATGGGCAAAACGGCGTTCGGGGAGCATTTCGCCCGTTCGTACGCCGACATGGTCATCGACGCCGCCACCGAGGCGATCGACGACGCCGGCCTCACCCTTGACGACATCGACGCCGCCTGGCTGGGTACCGCGTTCTCCTATACGTACTCCGAGGAGGGCAACGCCGGCACATCGCTGGCCGAACCGCTGGCGTTGTGGGGGCGGCCGGTCACCCGGGTGGCGAACTATTGCGCCACCGGGATGGACGCGGTCCGCCAGGGCGCCATGGCGGTCGTGGGCGGGTTCAGCGAGTACGCCCTGGTGGTGGGTGCGGAGAAGATGCGCGACGTTGCTCCGAGGGCGAGCTTGCTCGGCCAGCACATCGAGCGAGGGCACCCGGTCATCGCCAAGGGTCGCACCGCGCCCGGCATATTCGGCCTCATCGCCAATCGCTACACCCACGACTACGGGTCGCCCCGGGAGGCGATGACGGCGGTGGCGGTCAAGAACCACCACTACGGCGCCATCAACCCGAACGCGCACCTGCGGTCGGCCGTCGATCCCGGTCAAGTGGAACGGGCCGCGCCGGTGTCGGGGATGATCGGCCTGCTCGATTGCTGCCCCACGACGGATGGTGCCGCCGCGGTGGTCCTGACGACGGTCGACCGTGCCAGGGAGCTCGGTATCGAGTACACCGTTCTCGTTGCCTGCGAGCTCGCCGCGACACAGGGGTATTTCACCGCGCAGTTCGACACCGGAAACGACTTCCTGGGGTTNGACTCCACCCGTGCGGCCGCGGCGCTTGCCTACCGAAAGGCCGGCATCACCGACCCGCTCGCGGAGCTCGACGTCGTCGAATGTCATGACTGCTTCACCGTCACCGAAGTCATCAACTACGAGGACCTCGGGTTGGCCGAGCGGGGCGCTGGCCGCCGTCTGGTCCTGAGCGGCGAGACCGGACCCGGCGGAGCGTTACCCGTCAATACCAGCGGGGGTCTGCAGTCATGCGGCCATCCGATCGGGGCGTCGGGCGTTCGCATGATCATCGATGTTGCCGAGCAGCTGCTGGCGCGCTGCGAGCCCGACCGGCAGGTGCCCGACGCCGAGCTCGGGCTCGCCCATGCGCTCGGCGGTCCCGGCTCCGTTGCCGCGGTGACGATCGTGTCGCGACCCGAACGACTTGCCTGACCGACCGCAGGGACTCCAATAGAAAGGACATCACGCAATGTTTGACTTCGAAGACCAGGTGGTGCTGGTCACTGGTGGCGGTAGCGGTATCGGCGCGGCGACGTGCGCTGGCCTCGTCGAGTGCGGTGCGAAGGTGTTCGTCACCGACATTAACGGCGACGCGGCGAAGTCGGTGGCTGCCGGCTGCACCGGTGCGGGCAGCGCTGAGGCGATGACGCTGGACGTCACCGATTTCGCTGCCTGCAACCAGGTCATCGACGACGCGGTCGCCTCGGCCGGCAAACTCGACGCGATCATCACCGTCGCTGGTTGGTCGGAGACCCACCCGCTGCTTACCGAATCCCCGGATTACTGGCGCAAGATCATCGACGTCAACTACATGGGCACGATCTACCCGTGCCATGCCGCGCTGCGGCACATGACGGAGGCGGGTTATGGTCGGATCGTCACCTTCTCGTCCGACGCGGCCCGGGTCGGCACCTTCGGTGAGGGTGTGTACGCCGGCGCGAAAGCCGGAGTCATCGCCCTGACCAAGTCGATTGCGCGGGAGACCGGCCGGCAAGGCGTCGTCGCCAACGTCGTATCGCCGGGGGTGACGGACACCCCGCTGCAGCGCCATCAGGACCAGAAGGTCATCGAGAAGATGATCAGGCTCGTCACGTTGAAGCGCCTGGGGGTCCCGGCGGAGGTCGCCGCCGCGGCGATCTTCCTCGCCTCCAAGGAGGTCTCATTCATCACCGGCCAGGTGATCAGCGTCAGCGGTGGGCTGACGATGGTCGACTGATGGCTGAATCGCTCGTCATGGTCGAGGTCCGGGATCGGATCGGTTTCGTCACCCTAAACGACCCGGGCCGGCGCAATGCGCTCGGACCGGACCTGCTTGCGTCGCTGGGCGCCGCGTGGGCGCAGATCGAACAGGACCGCAGCGTCCGTGCCGTCGTGCTGCGCGCGACCGGCAGCGACTTCTGCGCCGGGGGCGACATCGCGACGTTCGATCTCGGCGTCGGCGGTGGACGCGAGTACGTCTATGAGACTATCGGGGCCTTCCGGCGCATTGAGCACTGTCGTAAGCCGGTGGTCGCTTCGGTGCGGGGGCGGGCACTCGGCGGAGGGTTCGAGCTGGCGATGGCCTGCGATCTCGTGGTCGCCTCGGCCGACGCCCGGTTCGCGCTGCCCGAGCTGTCGGTGGGAGCGGTGCCGGCCTTCGCGCTGGTTCGCCTCGGCGAGATCGTGGGGCGCTCACGGGCCAAGCAGATCGCATGGTCCGGCCGCCGTGTCGATGCGGTGGAGGCCCAGGGTCTGGGCCTGGTGTGCACCGTCGTGGACGACTCCCTCGACGACTCAGCCCTCGATGATGCCACCGAGCAACAGGCCCGGCAGCTGGTCGAGTTGCCGAGGATCGCCGCCGAGACGGTCAAGGCCGCATTCAACCGGGAGATCGCCGACCGCGCGCTTTTCGAGAGCACCACGACCGCGGCAATGCTGTGGGGGACCGAAGGGATCGCCGAGGGACGTCGCGCGTTCTACGAGAAGCGCCCGCCGCGGTTTCCCGACGAGTGACAGTAGGTCGTATGAAATACGCGGATTATCACGAGCTGCGGCTCGAGCGAGAGGGCGATGTCCTCACGGTGGGTCTGGAAAAGCCNGGCAACGGCCGCAAGCACAGCGAGCTGTCCCGGCTTTTCGCCGAGGTCCGGGCGGACGACGTGAAGGTCGTGGTCCTCACCGGCGCGGGTGAGGCGTTCATGCCACACGCGGACATGCAGTGGTACGCCTCGGTGGGGGAACAGGACTGGCTGCAACTGATGCGCGAAGGCAAGTGGCTCATCCGTGACATGGTCGAACTTCCACAACCGATCGTCGTAGGCCTCAACGGTGATGCTGTCGGGCTCGGCGCGTCAATCGCCGGCTTCGGCGACATCATCGTAGCCAGTGAGGACGCGGTGATGACTGATCGCCACTTGGCCATGGGCCTGGTGGCGGGAGACGGTGGGGCCCTCTCTTTCCCGCTGTCGATGGGAGTGCACCGGGCTAAAGCGTTCTACCTGTTGAGCAAGCCCATGAGTGCGAACGACCTGCTCGACGCCGGTGTGGTCACCACGGTGGTCCCACGTGACCAGCTCGAGGAGGCGGTCCGCGAAGTCGTCGAACAACTCGTCGCGTTGCCGAGGGAGGCGTTGCAGTGGACCAAGATGGTCCTCAACCGGCAGTACCAGTTATCGATGCTGCTCGGCGCCGAGGTGTCCCTGGGTCACGAAGGGTGGTCGTGGCATCTTCAGCAGGCGCAGGCCTCACACCGCGACATTCAGCGGCGCGCGCGTTAGGAGACTTGAGGCGGGTCGGCGCGGGCGCCGACCATCCGCAGTACCAACGTGACCACCGGGTCGGCCAGTTCAGCGGGGCTGAGCACCTTCGCGTCGAGGTACGATGCCGAGATCGACCGCACGAAGCCGAGTATGGCCGTTGCGGTGATTCGTGCGGCGGTGTCCGTGGGCACCCCAGGCAAGTCGAACTCGCCGCTCGCGGTTCCGCTGGTGATGATCTGTTCGACAACCGAACGCAGGTGGTGCAGCTGTGCTCGTACCGCGCGGGCCATCGAGGCGTTCAAATCCTGGACCTCCCGCGTGGCGACCCGTGCCTGGTGGATGTTGTCGCAGTGCCAGAGCGTCATGGTGTGGACCAACGCGGCCAGCCGCGCGGTGTCGTCCTCACCAGCGCTGTCCAGTGCCACACTGACTTGTTCGTCAAGCCTGGTGAAGGCGTCCATAATGATGCCGAGCAGCAGGTCGTCCTTCGAGTTGTAGTGGTTGTAGAAAGCGGCCGGAGTCAGCCCCGATGCGTTGGTGATCTCTCGCATGGTGGTGGTGCGGAAGCCTTGCCGATAGAAGAGTTCGAGGGCTTTCTCGCGTATCCTTACGCGCGTTGCCTCGCCGCGAGCGGTCTCTTGCCGCGCAACCTGCGCGGCCTCGGACGCCTTCGGCACATAGCTCCTCGTGTGTGTGAACGTTCGCTCAGGCCTAGGCTACCCTTGACCTTGGCATACCGACGGCTAGTGAGCTGTCGGTGTCGTTACAGGGTTGGAAAAGAATGATCGCTCATTTATAGTAATTTTGGAGGTGGCGCATGCGTGCACGGCAGTGGCCCGAAGAGATCGAATTGCTCCGCAAGACAATTCGCGATCTGGCGGCGAAACGTGTCGCGCCGCTGATCGAAGGCATCGAGAGCAGTGGGACGTTCTCCGTCGAGCTTCTCGAGATCCTCAGGACTGCCGGGCTGACCGGGATGATCGTGCCGGCCGATCACGGCGGCGTCGACACTGACCTGCGCGGCTTTGTCGTGGTGATGGAGGAGCTCTCGCAGGTCTTCCCCACCGCGTCCACGATGCTGACCCCGCACTGGTTCTCGACGAAGCAGATCGTGAAGTGGGCCGACGCCGGCTGGGTCGGGCCGCTGTTGCAACGGGTTGCCGACGGCGAGCTCATCGGAGCGATCGCGTTGACCGAGCCGGAGGCCGGCTCTGACCTGGCCGGCGTGTCGACCACCGCCACGCACTCCGGGGATCAGCTCGTCATCAACGGGCAGAAGAGATTCATCACCAACGGCGGCCACGCCGACTACTACACGGTGCTGGCTCGTACCGGAGGGCCCGGTGCGCGCGGGTTGTCACTGATCTTCGTGGAGGCCGATCGCCAGGGCGTCTCGGTCGGACGGATCGAGAAAAAGATGGGCCTGCGCGGCTCGGCAACCGCGGAGATCCTCTTCGAGGACGTCGGGGTGCCGGTTGACCATGTCATCGGCACCGAGAACCGCGGTTTCGCACAGGCGATGAACGGGATTGAGGAGGGGCGAGTAGTGGTGGCGGCCATGTCGCTGGGTATCGCACAGGG
>JGI12635J15846_10004972_pt1 | contig 11495 bp, 8 predicted proteins | sample BlaSpr_A8_OM2_M2_FD_15846 | JGI IMG/M metagenome (IMG submission 15846) | reverse complement strand
TGGGTTGCGTTGCCGCAAAAGCTAGCATCATTGTCGCGGCCGAATAACAGGCGAAGCGAAACAAAGTTCGGCGCATGAATCCTTCCTAGAGAATACGACCCTACGAGGAAATGTTTTCGGAGATGAAACTAGCGACCCGTCGTACTACGGTCAATGGTACGCAAGGTCAGGTCACGGAAATGGCGCTGCCGGCGTGAGATGCGCGACTCGGTTTCCGGGCCACACGAGTCCCTTTTCTGCTGAAACCTGGAATCCACCGCAATCGTGTACTCTGAGCGAAGATCGTCGCCGACCAAGGAGGTCGAAAAATGACGCGCACCACCGCTCTTCTCGTACTGCTTGTTGCCGCAACTCTTGAAGCTGGCGGCGATGCAATAGTGAGGATCGGGCTGCAGGCGAATGTGCTATGGCAGCGAGCAGCGATGTTCGCACTCGGGGCCATGGTGTTGTTTGCGTATGGGTGGACCGTCAATGCACCTCCGTGGGATTTTGGAAAGCTGATCGGCGTCTATATTGTTTTCTTTTTTCTCATCGCGCAACTCATCTCCTGGTTGATTTTCAAGCACACCCCATCGCTTGCAGTTCTGGTAGGAGGCGCGCTTATCGTGGCAGGCGGCGTGATCATTTCGACCGCGAAGGCGTGAGGTGCGATCTACGGAGGACCTTAAAGGAAGCACGAATCGAGGTCTGCCATGCTCACCAGTGGCTACTTCGTCTGCTCTGCATCATTCTTTCTTCCGCCATGTCGAAACGCCACCACCACGATGCCTGCTGAATCGGAATCGATCCCCGCGCGCTTTCCTGGGACGAAGCGCCACTGCCGCAGCGCAGCAAGGGCTTCAGGCGCAAGCGATTCTGATTGACTCAAGACTTTCGCGGAACTGAGCTGACCGTCAGCCGCAACAACGTCGGAGAGAATCACCCCGCCATCCCGATCCATCGCAGATGGAAACAACGGGTCAGCGGTAACAACCGGCAACGCGGCTCGCTCAGGCCAAACTACCGAAGGTTCATCGAACTTGTGGACCGCTGGCGCCCGCCCGCGTTCGTCCAATTGCAAAAATTGAAAAGTAATGCCCACTCGGGCTGCGACGGAATGTCCGCCAAGGCTAGCAGGATAAAAGCTCCAAGTTTGCACAGCGTCGAGCGCTTTTTCCAGAAAAGGAGACGTGCCGCGCACCACGCGTATTTGCATGAGCCTTCCGTGACTGTCGATCAGAGAATCCAGAACCACCTCGCCCCCAAAAATTGCTTGCGACGGGAAAGAACAGGCCACCAGCGAAAGCGGAGTGGGCGGTGAAAAACCTTCGGCTGGCTGCGCCGGGTGGCTCCCGGAATTCGAATCTCCGGAAGTCGTGTGCCACGATATTTCCTTTTGCTTCAGAAGTGCGATCGCGTAATGCATGGGCACAGCCGCTCCAACGCCCGGCCTGCCTTGGTCCGCAGGTGCCAGCATCGAGGCGGATGTCGGTTGCAACCATTGTCCCTCGATCAGGCCGACAACTTTGCGGGATCCGGCAGAGACCACCGGTGCGCCGCTTTGGCCCAACCGTACTTGATGGTTGAAGAGAAACAATTCCGTGTCGCTCCGCCCCTTCTCCAATTGAGAAAATCTGAAATCGAACACTTCTCCCGATGCGCGATCATCCAGCGACCCGTCCAGAGTGTAGGCGTCCAGCGGCTTGGCCGGGCGAGTGGATGGAATCACAACACTTTCGCTCTCCACCACCCAGTCGGATGTCAGCGGCAGATATTTCACCGTGTGTGGACCTTCGAACGGATTCGGCGTGGCTCGCAGGATTGCCACATCGTGAGAACGATCTACGATCACCAATTCGGCTCGAACAAACCGGGAACGTCCCGACGGATCGTGCAGCAGAACGTATGCTTGGCCTCCGCGCAATTGGCTCAGCACGTGTGCTGCCGTGAGGAGATATCCCTGTTCGTTGATGAAGAAGCCGTTTCCGTAGAACAGGTAGTGATAGCCCCGGTCCGAAGAAGCCCGATCGGAAGAAGTTTGATCCACGGGATAGACGATCGAGCATACGGCGTCGGACAGCAGCGCGTCGTCCGCGGGATTTTCGGTCGCTCCGTGAATCGCCGGAAGCAAGAAAACGCAAGCCAGCGCGAAGAGTGCTGCGATGATCGTTCCGCTGATGAATTTCAATCGCATGAGGGCGCTGGCAGGAAGCCTTCTCCCACCACAAATAGCGTAGCGCAGCGCTGGCCCAATACAATTGACCTTAAGGACAGTTCTGCCGCAGCAGGCAACTCCTTCAAAGCATTGCAGTCGATACGAGTTCGATGCGCTGCCGTTGTGCCATCGAAAATTGCCGCGCGACGACCTACCGAAAGTCATGCGTGCTCGTGTTGCGGTGAACCAGCCGGCGCAAGGACCCAGACGCGGCTCAACACTCTTGCCACGCGCGGCGGCTGCGCGGTAGAGTCTCTGCTGTTCCCTGACTTAGAGACTTGGTCCGGTCGCGCCACGGTTCCAGGCTGCCTCCAGGACAAAAAAGGAAATTCCCTATGCGAATGAAACGCTTTCCGTTGGGACTTGGCATTGCGGCATTGTCTTGCCTGGCAGCGCTGTTGATCTTTTCCGGCCATCTGAAAGCCAGAAACGCCGCGGATTCTTCCTGGGGTTTCTCGACGGCCAATCTCGACACAACCTGCAAGCCCTGCGACAATTTCTATCAATTCGCAATGGGTGGATGGATCAAAGACAATCCCATCCCGGCGGAGTACGCCACCTGGGGCACTTTTACGCAGCTTCGGGACAATAATCTCACCGCCATGCGCACGATCCTCGACGCCGCAGCCAAGTCCAACGCTGCGCCCGGCTCCAATGAACAGAAGATCGGAGACTTCTATGCCAGCTGCATGGACACCAGCGCGATCGAGGCAGCCGGCCTGAAACCCATTGCCAGTGAACTCGCTGCGATCGACGCAATAAATGACCGAAAATCGCTGGACGCGACCATCGTGCTGCTCCAGAGGGAAGGAGCCAGCGTGCTCTTCCGCTTCTTCTCCGCGCAAGACATCAAGGACAGCACGCGCGTGATTGCGACGGCCAGCCAGGGCGGCCTCGGCATGCCCGACCGCGATTACTATTTCCGCGACGATGATAAATCCAAGCAACTGCGCGCGGACTACGAGCGACACGTCGCAAAAATGTTCGAACTCGCCGGCGATGCGCCGGATCAAGCGGCCGCCGAAGCCAAGACCGTACTAGCAATCGAGACGGCGCTGGCCAAGGCGTCTCGCACACGGGTGGAACTGCGCGACCCCGAAAAAAATTACAACCTGATGCCGCTCACGGAAATGAAGACCCTCACCCCAGACTGGTCCTGGGAAAACTACCTGCACGCCATCGGCGCTCCTCCCGTCGAACAAGTGAACGTGCGCCAACCCGAATTCTTCAAGGAAATGAACCAGGAACTCGCGAGCGTTTCACTGCCTGACTGGAAGATTTATCTGCGCTGGCATGTGATCCACGATAGCGCTCCGGGTCTTCCCGAGCGATTTGTGCAGGAGAATTTCGACTTCTACGACAGAAAGCTTTCCGGAACCAAGGAGATTCAGCCACGCTGGAAGCGTTGCGTGCAGTCCACCGATCAGAATCTCGGCGAAGCTCTGGGACAAGTTTATGTGGATAAATACTTCCCGCCTGCCGCCAAAGCCCATGCCAAAGAAATGGTGAACAACCTGATCGCCGCGCTGCGCGACGACATCCCAACACTTTCCTGGATGGGGCCGGAGACCAAGAAGGAAGCCCTCGCCAAGCTCGAAGCCTTTAACGTGAAAATCGGCTACACCGATAAGTGGCGCGATTATTCGAAGCTCTCCATAGACCGCGGCTCTTATGCCGCCGATGTGCGTCGCAGTTTCGAATTCGAGTATGCCCGGCAGCTCGCCAAGATCGGTAAGCCGGTGGACCGAACCGAGTGGGGAATGACGCCTCCCACCGTGAACGCCTACTACAACTCCACTATGAACGAGATCGTTTTTCCCGCGGGCATACTGCAACCTCCTTTCTACAATCCCAACGCCGACGACGCTGTGAATTATGGCGGCATCGGTGCGGTGATCGGGCATGAAATCAGCCACGGCTTTGACGATCAGGGCTCCAAATTTGACGGCAAAGGCAACCTGCACGAGTGGTGGACGCCGGACGATCGCAAGAACTTCACCGATCGCGCCGACTGCGTGGTGAACCAATTCAATGGCTACGAAGTGGAACCCGGCCTGCACCAAAACGGCAAGCTCGTGCTCGGCGAGAGCATTGGCGACCTGGGAGGCGTAGCCATCGCTTACGCTGCGTACGAAAAATCCATCGAGGGCAAACGCCCGAAAGATATCGACGGATTTACGCCGGAGCAGCGCTTCTTCCTCGGGTGGGCCCAAGTGTGGGGTCAGAATCAAAGGGCGGAATCGGCACGTCTGCAAACCAACACCGATCCGCATCCGCTCGCCCGCTTTCGCGGGAATGGTCCGCTCTCGAACATGGAAGCGTTTGCCAAGGCCTTTGGCTGCAAAAAAGGCGACGCGATGGTCCGAGAGCAGCTCTGCAAGATCTGGTAGCTATGCCGCAACGCGTTGGCAATCGCACGAGTGGAGAAGTGTGAGCCGCTGGGCGCCGTCAGGAGATAATCGTCAGCATGCGTGTTGGAGTCTTCACTCCGCTGCTCTCTCAGCTTTCGCTGCCTGACGTCCTGAAGAAACTCTCTGCGCTGCGCATCAATACAATCGAGCTTGGCACTGGAAATTATCCGGGTGATGCGCACTGTAAGCTGGCAATGCTCGACGATAGCGGCGCCCTCGCGGCGTTTCAGAAGGTGCTTGCCGACCATGGGGCGCAGATCAGCGCCCTGAGTTGTCATGGGAACGCCTTGCATCCCGACCACGCGCGGGCAGAGCACGACCGAGCGGTAAGTCGCAAGACGATCCTGCTTGCAGAAAAACTCGGCATACCCGTGGTCATCGATTTTTCGGGATGTCCCGGCGATTCGCCGGGCTCGACCGCGCCCAACTGGGTCACCTGTCCGTGGCCCCCGGAATATCTGCAGGTTCTCGACTGGCAGTGGAACGAAGTCGTCGCTCCCTATTGGATCGAGCATGCAAAATTCGCGCAGGATCACGGCGTGAAGCTCGCCATCGAAATGCATCCTGGATTTGTGGTTTACAGTCCGGAAACCATGCTAAAGCTGCGTGCGATCGCCGGGCCCGGCGTGGGTTGCAACTTCGATCCCAGCCACTTGTTTTGGCAGGGCATCGATCCCATCGCGGCCGTGCGCGTGGTGGAAGGGGCGATTTTCCACGTCCACGCTAAAGATACGCAGCTCTACCCCAGTAATCTGCAGCGCGCCGGTGTGCTGGACACCAAGCCCTACACCGATGAGCGCGCGCGCAGTTGGATTTTTCGCACCTGCGGCTACGGTCACGGCGCCGAATGGTGGAACGAATTCATTTCCACGCTGCGGATGTTCGGCTACGATTCGGTGCTCTCCATCGAACACGAAGATAGCCTGCTCTCCGCTGAAGAGGGACTTACCAAGGCTGCGAATTTTCTCAATGAGATCGTGATCCGCGAGCGCCCGTCCGCGGCGTGGTGGCTGTAGCGGGCCGCGAAGATCAAACTCGATGAAAAGAATACCGAAAATAAAATGAACTCCGCCGCATGCTGATTTTCTCGACCATTGTTGCGATCTTCGTTTACGGGATGCTCTCCGCCATGTTGGGCACCATTTTGCCCGACCTGTCGGATCGCTTCCGCCTCTCGCCCCGCCAGAACGGCACCATCGCCTTCGCGCAGGCGCTCGGGCTGATCATCGCGTCGCTCGGCGTGGGCCCGCTGCTGGACAACGAAGGAAACAAGCTCGGACTTATGATCGGGCTCGCGTTGATCGCTACAGCGCTCTTTGCGCTTCCGCGCTCGTCCGGTTTTCGCAGCATTCTATTTTTGCTCTTCCTGCTCGGCGTGGGCGGAGGAATCGTCGTCACCGGCGCGAATGCGCTGGTCAGTGATGTGGGTGAAGCGCATCGAGCCACCGCGCTGAATATGGTGAATTTGTTTTTCGGGCTCGGCGGACTGGCCACCCCGTTCATCGCGGCGAACGTTTTCGGGCGAAACTGGGTTCGCCTTTGCTACACCATCGCCGCCCTCACCGTGGTCTCGCTGGCGATCGAAGCATCTACCAAAATGCCGGAGCCCACTCGCACAGGCGGGTTCGTGCTTGCGGATGCGGCGCCCGTTCTCGGTCGTCCCCTGCTTTTCCTGCTCGGATTATTCCTTTTTCTTTACGTCAGCTGCGAGGTGGGAATTTGGAACTGGCTGCCCCGTCATCTGATCGCGCAGGGCATTCCTGAATCGCGCGCGCTAAATATTCTTTCGCTGGGATTCGCGCTCGGCCTGCTGGTTGGCCGCGTCGGTGTCGCTCCGATCCTCATTCGCGTTCCCGCGATCACCGTTTTGCTCTTTGCGTCCGTCGTGATGGCGATCTCGACTTTTCTGATGCTGCGGCTGAGCAATCCGTTCACCGCTGCCATTCTGGTCTTCCTCGCAGGGCTTTCCATGGCGCCAGTTTTCCCCACCACACTCGCTATAGTCGGCGATAATTTCCCGCGCATGGCGGGAACCGCCATCGGCCTTGTGATTACCTGCGGTTGGATTGGTCTCGCTGTCAGTTCGCGCATCATCGGTTTCATCGCGGGCGGCGATCCGCGCCGGCTCAAAAAAGCACTGCTCGTAATCCCCGCTTCTGCCGTGCTGATGGTGGGTCTGGATTTAGCGATCCAGCATGTGCTGCGCTAAGGCAGCGATGCGCTCGGCGGGAAATGGAATCAGGAAATCCTGGCGCGCTAGACCGTCAGCGCTTTCATGTACTCCGCGTCAATCTTCAGCGCGTCCATTGGCGGCATATCGTACTGCTCCTGTTCGATAAAGGCATGTTTGATGTTGGCCTTTTTTGCCGCCAGGAAAATTGGACGGTAATCAATGTTTCCCTGGCCCAACTCGGCAGAAGGCGGCGGATTCACATCGGAACCCGGCTCGCCGCTCAATTTGAAGTCCTTCACATGCAGCATGGAAATGCGCGTGGGATAGCGCTTCAAATAATCCACCGGATTTTTGCCGCCCACGATCACCCACCCGCAGTCCATTTCCATCGTTACCTTTTCGGGATCTGTCATGCGCAGCAGCTCGTCGTAAATTACCACGCCATTCACCGCGCGAAACTCAGCAGTATGGTTGTGGTATCCAAATTTGATTCCGGCTGCATTCACGCGCTCGCCCAAGTGATTGAATTGCTCCGCGTTCCAGCGCCAGTCCTCGAGCGTCATGGCTTCTCTGGCCACCTTCTTATCCGCGGATTTCGCCGGCGACCCATGCGGAAATCCGGGCGACGCGCAGATGATGTACTCAAGCCCGAGCGCTTTCCCGAACTGGATGACGTCGTCGAGATGTGGCGCCAGGTCCGCAAACGAATAGTGGGCGCTTACGCAGTGCAGCCCCGCTTGTTCCATGGCCTGCTTCACGTCGCTCGCGCTGCGACCATAAAATCCCGCAGCTTCAACCTCACGGTAACCCAGCGCGCTCAACTGATGGAGCGTTCCTTCATAATCCTGCGGCAACAAATCCCTGACGGAATAGAGCTGCAATCCGAGTGGCAAGCCCAGCGGATTCGCCATCAGCCAGGATGCATCGGTGCACGCGGCGCCGAAAGCCACCGACGCCGATGCAGTCTTTAGGAAATTTCTTCGGGAGATTCCTCGCATGATCACCGCCCCTGTTCCGAAAAGACGCTCATCTCGATAATCGGCCGAACTGCGCTTACCCCTGAATCGTCTTCGCGTCCGCATTCCAAGTGGCAATCGTTTTGTTGAAGTACGCGTAGTTTGCCAGATGGCAGCCAATCGCGGTGTGATTGCCAAACACTTCATTCTCAACAGGTGTTTTGCGCGTCCGCACCGAGTTGAAAAAATTCGCCTGGTGCGCCGAAACGTCGCTATACCCTGCCGGCGCAGCAAAAATCTCGGACTGCACCGTCGTCTGATAATCCAGCGGCGTGGGTTGCGGATTTTCCACCGCCCACTTCGCCAGATACGCATTACGAAGCCGGGCCGGCCAACCCTTGGTCGAATACGTCTCGGGCTTGGGAGTAATATCCTGCGGCGTAAATGTCAGCGTCTGGTTCAGAATTTCCATCGTCCCCTTCGTGCCTTGGAATTTGATCGGTTCGCCGCCTTGATTGGCATTGTTCAGATTGCAGTACAGCGACACGCGGAAGCTGGGATAGTCATAAACCGTTTCAATCACGTCGGGGAAGTCGCGCCCGTCCTTCCAACGAAATAATCCGCCCGCTGTTTGCGCGCGTTGCGGAACTTCATTGATTCCCGCGACAAAGTGAATCCCCGAAAGCAGATGCACGAACAGATCCCCCGCCAGGCCCTCGCCGTAATCCGCGAAACAGCGCCAACGGAAGAACCGTGCCGCGTCGAACGGGCGCTGCGGCGCGCCTAACAGGAAGGCATTCCAGTCGATGGTCTGCTCGCTCGCGTCCGGCGGGATCGGATACACCCACGCGCCGCTGGGCGAATTCCGGTTTGACGATCCCTCGATCAGAAAAACTTCTCCGAGTGCACCCGACGAATACAGCTCGCGCGCCTTTTCGTACACGATGGAGCTGACGCGCTGGCTGCCCACTTGCATGATGCGACTTCCTTTTCGCACCGCATCCACCATCGCGAAGCCGTCCTCCACGTTGTGCGACATCGGCTTTTCACAGTAGACGTCTTTCCCTGCCGCGCAAGCATCCACCACTACCCGGCGATGTTGATGATCGGGAACTGCGACGATCACCGCGTCGACATCCTTGCGGTCGAGAATTTCTTTGTAATTGCGCGTTGCCGGCACCTGATTCTTCACCGCTTCCTGCGCCGCCTGGTGCCGGCTGTCGTAAAGATCACACACCGCGACGCATTCCACGCCAGGCACCGCGAGCGACGCATCGAGCAATTCGCATCCGCGCGTGCCCGTGCCAATGGATGCGAATCGGACGCGATCGCTCGGCGCCACCGCGCGGCCGGCGCCCCATAGCGCTGCCGGCTCCAGCAAGTTAATCTTGGAACTCGCTCCGGCAGCGACGGAGCCTGCGCTGATCTGCATGAATGACCTGCGTGTTAGTGGGTTCATTCGTTGTCCTTTCTTGCACGCATCGTCCGCGCTCGACCGACTGCATTGTCGACCGCGGTACACGTGATGTCGAGATTTTTCTCTACAAGTGATGTCCGCGGCGATCAGCGACGCGCTGGATCGGATGACGTGAGAACAAGCGGATATCGACGGATTCGGACGACAACGAGAATCACAGCGAAAGCTATTTTGTTGAGGCGGTGTCCGTCAATTCATAGCTCACAAATGCCAGCCGTTTGCTGTCCGGCGACCATGACGGCACATTGATCGTGCCCTGGCCGCCGAACAATTTCGCCAGAACGCTAATCTTCCCATCTTGGCGGGACATCAGCCGCAGCGTAACGTCCTTATTCGGCGGATGACCCGTCACGCTTTTATCGTAGGAGAGAATAACCATCCATCTCCCGTCCGGAGAGATGTGCGGGAACCAATCGTTGAAATCATCGTGGGTGATCTGCTCCTGCTCGCTGCCATCGGGGCGCATGCGCCAAATCTGCATGATGCCGGTGCGCACGGAATTGAAGTAAATATATTTCCCGTCGGGCGAATATTCAGGCCCGTCATCCAGGCCCTTGGCCGTCGTCAGCCGCGTTTCCGCGCCTCCCGCGGCCGGAATCGAATAAATATCGAAGTCCCCGTTTCGTTCGCCGACAAACGCCAGCGTGCTTCCGTCCGGCGACCACCCGTGCCAGTACGATGGAGAGTTCTGCGTGATGCGCTGGGGCGCGCCGCCGCCAAACGGAACTGTGTAAACGATCGAATTATGGTTACCCTGCGATTGGTCGCTGATCGCGATGAACTTTGAATCCGGCGAAATTCCGTGATCGTTGTTGCAGCGGATGGCGAATCCGGTGTCAATCACTTCCGGCTTTCCGCCGGCTACGGGCAAGCGGTAGATCCGTCCATCCTGGTTGAGGAGGAAAAATGCGCCATCGCGCGTCCAATTCGGCGCCTCGAAATGTTCCGGCGCGGAGTAAACCACCGTTCGCGCTTTTGATCCGATATCAATCGTTTCTAGCTTGCTGATTACCGCCGGCGTTGCGCCTGATGATTGCCCCCAGGCGAAACACGACAACGCAAAAGCGCACAGCGTTGCCACTGCCGCGATAATATTTTTGTTCATAAATTTCTCGATCGCTGCGAAGCGCACCTCGAGTTCAGTGGGCTGCGACGCGCGCACCAGACCGGGACAAACTCCCGAATAACAAAACGCATTCTAGCATGGCGGAATTTCGCCAACAGAAAGCAGCACGAACCGGTGGCTCGAACCGACGCACGAAGGAAACTATGGCGAAAAAGAATTCTGCAAGTACTTGAAAAGAGTGGGGCGCTCAAGGGGACGATTTTAGAACTTTTCTCGGCGCTTTTGCGGTTGCCTTGCTGCAGATCGATTTCCCCGAGCTGAGCCTCCTAGCCAGTTCGAGATTGACAGAAACGACGTCGACGAAGGCTGCGCAAGCTGCGCCTGTGAGCTAACATGGGTTAGCCAAGGAGCTGCGATGAGTGTCGTTACCATTCACCAAGCCAAGACAAACCTTTCTCGGTTAATCAAGAAAGCTTCCGCGGGCGAAGATGTGATCATTGCGCGTGGGTCAAAACCCGTAGCGCGGCTCGTTCCCGTCGGAGAGCTAAAGGGCAAACGCCAGCCAGGGTCGTTGAAAGGAAAATTGCGAGTCGGACCTGAGTTTTTTGATCCTCTCCCGAAGAGCGAACGGTCAGGCTCGGAGTAGTCCAATTGCGAGCGCTCCTCGATACGCATGCTTTGCTCTGGTGGCTCTCAGATGACCCAGCACTAACCCGGGCCGCTCGAAAAACGATTGCCGAAACGAAAAACACGCTAATGGTAAGCGCTGCGTCGGCTTGGGAAATCGCGAGCAAGGTCAGGCTGGGAAAACTCGCGACTGCTACTGACTTGGCGGCGGATTTCTCTGGGGCAATTGAACGCGAAGGATTTCAACTACTAGCCATTTCTGCGGAGCATGGTATTCGCGCCGGACTCTTGCGTGGTCCTCACAAGGATCCATTAGACCGAATGCTCATTGCTCAAGCCCAGGCAGAAAATCTGCCGATCATAAGTAATGAAGTATCCTTCGAAAGCTATGGCGTGCGGCGCATTTGGTGAAGGCTTCGTCAACCAGACGGTTTCGGCACCAACTGTCAGCGACGGAACCCAATTCAATGGCTCTGAACGACCGCGAGGCTAGCCCTCTGAATCATTCAGAATGAGGCACTGAGCGGCCTGAGACCTAGGTAACACATTGTACCGGACACATGGGTGACACTGTCTCCCCGTAATGGGGAG
>JGI12635J15846_10004971_pt1 | contig 11496 bp, 10 predicted proteins | sample BlaSpr_A8_OM2_M2_FD_15846 | JGI IMG/M metagenome (IMG submission 15846) | reverse complement strand
TAGCGCTGCATCTGTCTTGGCTGCCGCTGCAGCAGCAGCTGCTGCTGCAGCCGCTCGCGGCGCGCGAGCCATTGTGCCCGCGTCTGTGCCCAGATATCGATGCGCGTCCTCTCGAATGGTGCCGGCAGCGTTCCCGGACCGCGATTGCTCGAACCGAGCTTGCGCGCCACCACCTGCGAGGCGATGTTGTCGGGCGCGATGGAGTGAATCACCTGGTCCCAGCCAAGCACGTCAAACACCCAGTCCATCGTGGCGGCCGCGCCCTCGGTGGCATACCCGCGGCCCCAGCACTCGCGAATGATGGCCCAGCCGATCTCGGGACCCGGCCAGCCTTCGGGGTGCCACGGGCCGAGCCGCCCGACCCAGCGGCCGGTGGCGCGCTCGATCACGGAGAACATCGCGAAGCCCTGCAGGTGCCAGGCGCCGGCCATGGTCATGAAGCCGCGCCAGGCGACCGCGCGCACCTGCAGGCCGCCAATGAAGCGCGCAGCCTCAGTGTCGCTCATCATGTCCGCCCAGGGCTCGAAGTCCTCCATGCGCAGCGGGCGCAGCAACAATCGAGCGGTCTGAAGTTCCGGCGCTCTGGCGCTCATGCGGGTGCTCTTACGGCCTATAGCGGCGCTACATTGCCATAAGTGGGAGCGAGGAAATAAAAATAGGCGCACCGTCTGGGAGTGGCCACGGTGCGCCTAATAACGCAAAACAGGTAGTTTGACGGCTCGACAGGGAGGGATAACCGTCGAAATGATTCTACCTGTTGCGGGCCCTTGTAAAATAATGAGCACCCGACGTGCCACGCAAGCCCATTCGCCGATTCTGCGGGGTGTCGCAGAACTGCGACTACCAGCGGCATCAGCCGCTTGTAATAGATTGTAGGACGATGCCGACACCAGGTCAGGCCAGCTTGGAAGCCGGCGCGGCGCGGCATGGCGCTGTCGCGCCCGTTTGCGCGGTTTTTCCGATCCTGCGCCGCTGTAAGCTTTGCCGGTCCGCGGCGCGTTTCGAGCACTATTTGCTGTCGATCAAAGCGCCGGCGTGGCGATTTATTTCGCCTGCAGGCCATTGAGAATCATGTCGCAGATGAATTCGCGATAGCGCAGGCTGATCGCGCGCTGATCGAAGTCCTTGCCCATCGCGATGCGCAGGATCGGCATGCCGTTGACGAAGAACTCGCACATGCCGATCACCGCCAGGAACAGGAACGGGACGTTGGTGCGGCGAAACACACCGTCCTTCACGCCGGAGTCGATGATCTCGGCATAGCCGGCGACGCCCTCACGGGTCAGCTGGTCTACGAAGTGCACGGCGGCAGGCGTGTCGAGATTGACCAGCTCGTCGATCATCAGCCGGTGGAAAAACGGATAGGTGACATTGAGTTTCAGCAACGCCGACACGCGAGCCCGCAGGCGGCTCGCGGGCGTCAGGTCCGAGCGTGCAAGTTCCTCTTCCATCAGGCGCGATAGTTCAGCGATCAGCCGTGCCACAGCGGCCAGCAGCAAGGTCGAACGATCGCGAAAGTAGTAGCGGATCAGCGACGGGTCGACGTTCATGTGGCGTGCGACTTCGGCCCGGGTAATCTTGTTGGGCGGCATCTGCATCAGCATTTCGCAGGTCCGTGTGATCAGCGCCTCGCGCCCCACGGTCTGCTGGCCGGCAGCCGGACGGCCGATGCCGCGGTGCTTGCCGCCGTTACCTACGGCGCTCTTGCCTGCTGGCCGCTTAGCCGCCGGCCGTGGGTGGGCGATGGACTTTGCCATACCGGTGCCAGCGGACGAGTTATGGTTTTCCCAGCGGTATTTATCGCATGTGGGGCCGGGATGCGCCAGTCCGCACCGGCGTCACCAGTGACAGCACAGCGCCCGCTGGACACATTGAAGCGACTGAACAATAACGCAGTGTCGCTGCCTCGTGCTTAAGCGGACAACGCTGGTATGGTAGGCTGCCACGCGGTCAGGCGCGTCGTTGCGCGGCTGTGCGGATACCAATCACAAACAGACAGTGCCGATCATGCAGGCGACGCTCTACAGCAATAACGAGGCGGCGTGAGGCGATGCTATCGAAGCGCCTTCAGGGCAAAGTTGCGGTCGTCACCGGCACCGGCAGTGGTATCGGCCAGGGCTGCGCGTTGATGTTTGCGCGCCATGGGGCGCGCGTCGTGGGTTGCGACATCAACGCCGCCGCGGCGCAGGTGACGGTCGATCAGGCCAGTCGGGAAGAGCTTGCCGTCGATAGTGTTCATCCCTGCGATCTGACCAAGCCGGCCGATGTCGAGCGGCTGATGGCGCTGGCTGCCGAACGCCGTGGCGGCATCGATGTGCTGGTCAACGCCGGGGCCTTCGGCGCCTTCGAATTCATCGAGCAGATGGACTTCGAGCGCGATTGGAAACGTACACTCCACGGCGAACTCGACGTGGTGTTTCTGGGCTGCAAAGCGGCGTGGCCGTACTTCAAGCAGCGTGGCGGCGGTTCGATCGTGAATTTTGCCTCGGCCAACGCCCATGTCGCGCATCCGGTTGCCGGCGCACTGGCACACTGCGCCGGCAAGGGCGGGGTGCTGGCGATGACGCGACAATTGGCCTGCGAGGGAGGTCCGCATAACATCCGCGCCAACAGCATCTCGCCGGCCATGATCGTCACCGGAGCGACAAGGCCCGAGCTCGAAAAGCCGGGCTACCACGACGCCATCCTGGCGAAGCTCATGATCAAGCGCCTGGGCCAGCCGGAGGATATCGCATGGTTCGCGACCTACCTGGCGTCGGATGAGGCGAGCTGGGTCACGGGCGCCGATTTTCGCATCGACGGCGGCGCGACCGCCTGGTAGTTCAACGGGAGAATGCATGGCCAAGGCAATACGTCTGAGCGAGCGCGGCGGCCCTGAAGTGCTCAAATGGCAAGACGTTGATGTCGGCGCTCCGGCTGCCCATGAGGCGCTGGTGCGCCATACCGCGATCGGCGTGAACTTCGCGGATGTGTACCTGCGCACCGGCCTGTACCCCCATCCGTTGCCGTCCGGCATCGGATCCGAGGCCGCGGGCGTGGTCGAGGCCGTGGGGCGAAAAGTGCGTGGCATCAAGCCCGGCGAGCGCGTGGTCTACTCATCCCCGGCGCCCGGCGCCTATGCCGAGCAGCGGGTACTACCCGCCGACGCGCTGCTGAAGATTCCTGCCGGCGTCAGCGATGAACAGGCCGCGGCCGTATTGCTCAAGGGGCTGACGAGCTGGTTCCTGCTGCGTCAGACGCATAAGGTCAAGCGCGGCGATGTGGTGCTGATTCAGGCCGCGGCCGGCGGCGTCGGCCTGATCCTGAGTCAATGGGCGCGCTCGCTCGGCGCGAAAGTCATCGGTGTGGTCAGCACCGAACAGAAAGCCAAGCTCGCCAGGCGCAACGGTTGCAACCAGGTGCTCGTGGGCTACCACGACCTGCCCGCCAGGGTGCGCAAGCTCAACCGCGGCCAAGGCGTCGACGTCAGCTACGATGGTGTCGGCAAGGACACGCTGTTTGCCTCGCTCGACAGCTTGCGGCCGCGCGGCATCATGGTGAGTTTCGGCAATGCCTCGGGGGCAGCGCCGCCGTTCTCGCCGCTGGAACTCGCCAAGCGCGGATCGCTGTACTTTACGCGCGCGAACGCCGGCGACTACCTGGGCAATGCCGAGGCGCGGCGGGCCGGCGTGCGCGCACTGTTCGCACTCATCAAGCGCAAGGTTATCCGCGTGCATATCGGCCAGCGTTATCCGCTGGCGCAGGCCGCACAGGCACAGCGCGATCTCGAGAGTCGCCGTACCATTGGCTCGACCGTCCTGATTCCGTAATCGAACGCCCGGAGAATCCAGACCATGTTCACGCGCAGTATGCTCGCAGCGCTCATGGTCGGTGTCGCCGCGACCACGACCGGCTGCGCCACGTCCAGGGCCCTGATCGATGCCGAGGTGGCCAGGACCAACACCCACACGGTGCTGGCCTTCGAGGAGACGGTGTTTAACAAGCACCAGGTCAAGGAAGGCTTCGAACGCTATGTCGGGCCGAACTGCAGGCAGCACAGTGCGATGCTGCCGGACGACAAAGTGGCCGCGATCAAAGTACTGAGCCACCTGCTGACCAACGAGTATCCGGCATCGCGCGTGGTGGTCGAGCGCACGATAGCGCAGGGAGATCTGGTCGCCGCCCAGATATTCTGGGACCAGAAGCCCGGAGAGACCCGCGGCGTGGCCAAGGTTGATATCTACCGGCTGGAGAATGGCAGGATCGTCGAGCACTGGGACGTGGCGCAGAACGTGCCCGCGAACGCTGCCAAGGACTAGACGGCGGCCGGCGCTCGAGCGCTGTTGCGCCAGTGCAGCGCGCCGGCGATCGCCGCGGCCGCCACCACGAAGCAGACGACGCTCAGGGCCGAGAACGCCGGCAGCAAGCCGCCGAGCTGCTTGCCGAGAAAGGTCAGCAGCATGCCGCTGCCAAACTGGCCGATGGCGAAGCTCGCCTGCCACATGCCGTTGCCCCGGCCGCGGATTTGATAGGCAAGTCCGCGTGTCGTCCACACCAGCATCGTCGGCAGCACCAGACCGCAGCCGAGCTGGTTGATGAATGCGGCCTCGACATAGCTGCTTGGATTGACTGCGTGCCCCATGCCCCAGAAACCGATGCCGACCAACAGGAAGTCCAGGCACAGCAGCCACCCGATCGGCAGCTTGGAGGCGCCCCAGTACAGGAATGTGCCGATTGGAACCCCGAGACTGCCGAGCATCGTCAGCACCGCCTGCTTGCGCGGATCGGTGACGCCGAGGATGGTCATCGCATTGCCGTTCTGGGTAATGATCGAATAGAACATTACCGCCGCGACCATGGTGAGTGCGCACAGCGAGAGAATGCGCAGCCACGGGAACGGCAGCGCTGCCGCCGCGTGCGTGCCGGTGACGGCCGGCTTCGGCTCCGCCGGCGGCTCCCAGATGAATATCGCGACACCGGCCACCAGCAGCAGGCTGTAGAGATAGATATAGAAGGGCCCGTGCCAGCCGTAGTTCGCCGCCAGCGCCCCGCCGAGCGGGATGATGGCCAGGGCCGACAGCGATGCGGTGGCAGTCTGGCCGGCCAGCCAGCGTTCGCGTGACTTGCCACTGAAATAATCGCAGATCATGGTGGTCGACACGGTCATGACGATCGACTCGCAGATGCCAACCCCGATGCGCGTGCCGATGATCGCGTACAGATTGTCGAGCAACGCGGGCGCGATCCCGATGCCGGCGTAGACGATCATCGCCGCCATCAGGATGCTGCGCCGGCCGACTCGGTCGGCGAGCAGGCCGGCAACGGGCGAGAACAACACCACCCAGATCGCCGGCATGGTCATCACGCCGCCCTGAATCAGGTAGTCGTAATGCGGTATGTCCTTGAAGTGCTCGTACATCAAGGGCACGACGGTGATCAGCAGCGACACGCCCATCACCGCCATGGTGATCGGCAGCAGCAACATGATGCCCTGGATGAAGCCCGGTCGGCGGGTCGCCGATGCCGATGCCGCTGTCGCTGGCACTAGCTGCGCCTCGTGCTCAGGCGCGCTTGCGGCGAAATAGCAGCGTGAGCAGGAACAGCGCGGTGCGAAAGTCGAGCAGTTTGAGCGCGGCGCGCGCGTCCTCCGGGCGCAATTTCGCGGTCAGCGGCATGGCGCCGAACAGTTTGCCCTTGACCACGAGCTCGGAGCCGTCGCGCTCGAGCGAAGTGATATTCATCATCTCTTTGTTGTCGGCGCCGTAGATTTTCATGAACGATCTTGATTATCGAGATGACTGTGACTTCAATCCCCATGGTTTGCAAGAGTCCTGCGGGCCGCCCTACGGAACATTTTTATCCCTGACGTGCAGCATGTAACCGACGCTCGGAATGGTACTGAGCCAGCGTGGCTGCTCCGGATCATCGCCGATCTTCTGTCGCAGGCGATGGATCAGTTGCTTGAGCAGCTGGCGATCGCCGCCGCCGCGATGTCCCCAGACGTGCACCAGCAGCCGGTCCGTGTGCACCACCTGTCCTGCATTCGCCAGCAGCAGCTGCAGCAGTCGCGACTCGAGCGGCGTGATCCTGATTTCGCGATCGGCGATGCGCAGCAGCAGCAGCTCCGGGTCGAGCGACAGCTCGCCGGCTTGAGTCTGGCCGCCGCCCTCATGTCCCGTGCGCCGCAGCAGCGCCTTGACGCGCGCGACCAGCGTCCGCGGACTGAAGGGCTTGGTCAGATAGTCGTCCGCTCCGAGTTCGAGCGCGCGCACCAGATCGGCTTCTTCCCCGCGTGCCGTGAGCATCATGATCGGTGCGGTGCTTTCCTTGCGCAGTACGCCGCACAGGTCGAAGCCCGAGCCGCCGGGCAAATTGATGTCGAGTATCGCCAGATCCGGCAGTTCAGTGCGAAAGGTTTTCAGCGCGGTGCCATAGCTGCTGGCGCTGACCACCGGAAAACCGGCCTGCCGCAATGCGAAGCCGACTACCGCCAGCATATCGGCATCGTCATCGACGACCAGTAGTTTCAAGCGCCATCCTCCGGTTCCTGCGGCAACGACAGGATAAAGCGTGTGCGCCGCTCGCGCGTGCGCTCCATGCGCACACTGCCGCCGTGACGCTCGATGATGGATTTGACGATCCACAGCCCCAGTCCGAGTCCCGGTGCATCCGGTTCGGTATCAGCGCCGCGTTGGAAGCGCTCGAAGATCGCGCCCGAGGCGCCTTCCGGCACACCCGGACCTTCGTCCTCCACCCAGACTTCGGTCTGCGAGCCGCTACGCTGTCCGCCGATACGGATGGTGCTGCCCTCCGGGGCGAACTTGGCGGCATTGGCGATCAGGTTCACGAACACCTGGCCGAGACGCTGCGCATCGCCGCGCACGATCGCGCCGATGCTCGATTCGTCCAGTTCGATGCTCAGCTGGCGCTGACGCAGCAGCGGTGCGATCAATCCGCGCGCGTCGGCGATCACATCCGCCAGATCTACCGGCTGCTGCCGGATCGAATGCTGCCCGGCCTCGATGCGCACGCTTTCGAGCAGATTGTCGATCAATCGCATCAGTCGCAGGACGCCGCGCTCGACGTTGGCGAGCAGCTCGCGCTGCGCGTCAGGCCGCATGTCATTCAAGCCATCGCGCAGCAATTCGATCGAGGCCAGCTGTGCCGCGAGCGGGGTACGAAATTCGTGGGAAATATTGCCGAGCACACTGTCGCGCGCCCGGCGCGCGGCCTCCAGGTCGGTCTCGTCGCGCAGGATCTGCACCTGCACACCCTGGACCGGCGGCGCGCTCAGTACGATCGCCGAACGGGTGCTGCCATCGCTTAGGCACAGTATCTCGCGCAGACTGCTCTGCGGCGCGGAACGAGCCGCAAGGATCGGGCAGTTGCGTTCGCAAGGCCGTTCACCGTTGACGCGCTGTGGCTGCAGCACGTCGCCGCAGAACTGGCCCACGATCTCCCCGGCCGGTCGGCCCAGCAGTCGTGCCACCTGCGCATTCGCGTAACGAATGCGCCGCTCGTGATCGACCGCGTACACGCCCTCGATCACGCCGCTGAGCACGGTCTGCGCTTCGGCCTCACGGCGTCGCAGGGCGTCGGTCAGCTCCACCAGGTTGCGCCGCATTTCGTCCATGGAGCGTGCGAGAGCGCCGACTTCCAGCGGCGCCACCGCCGGCAGCGCCGTGGAAAAATCGCCGCGGCCGATGCGCTCGGCCAGCTCGCGCAGCGCTATCACCGGGCGCGCCAGCCAGCGGCCGTACAGCACGCCGAGCAGCCCGGCGATCGCCGCCACGATGATCGCCGTCGTGCCCAATATCCAGTCGAAGCTGCGCGTCGCGGCCACGAACTCGGCGCCGCTCAATCGCGCATCGAGCAGTCCGACGACCTCGCCGGTTTGAGCAGCCAGCACCATGGTCGCGGCATATGGATTGTCGCCGGGCAGCTTGTCTGCGGCCGCGCCGCCAGGATTGGCCAGTGCCCGCGTGTGCAGCGGCGTCATGTCATCGTCCGGCGGCGCGTGGTAGGTGGCAAAATTCACTGCCCGCAACTGTGCGCCGACTTGAGCGCCGAGTTTCCCCAGCAGCGCCGCGTCGGTAATTTTCAGCGTGATCGCCCGCACGCCGGTGCCGGGCACCGCCGCGGCCGCTCCCCAGATCAGCGCGCCGCCGTTCTTCGGTGCGATGACAAAGCGCTCGCCCTGTTCCTGCAGCGCGGTGGCGATCTCGGGCCAGTCCATGGCCGGCCCGGACTGCGCCAGCGCCGTATCGCCGCGCATCAGCGCCGTCACGTCGGCACCCGTGGTTTCGCTGAAGCGGCGCAGGAACGGCTCCAGGCCGCTGTTGGGCTCGCTCTCGAGCAGCCGTTGCAGGGTCGGGCGCTCGGCTAGCACGCGCGCATCGCTGAGCGCGTCCTCACCGGCGCGCCGCAGCAGCTCGCGCGCAGTGGCGACCGCCAGCTGCGTGCGCACCAGCGCCTGCTGCTGCACCAGGCGGTTGAGCAGGATTGCGCAGGTGATCGCAATCGCGGCGACCGCCAGCAGCACGATGAACACGCTGCCGCCGCCGAGCCAGGAGGCGAGCCCGACCTGCGCCGGCGAAGTTGATTTATCGGAATTCACGGCGCTTCATGTCTGCGATGGGCTGGGAAGCCTAACCCTCACGCCGCGCACTGACCAGCGCAGCGCGCGCGGCGGCCAATCGCGCCCTGCCAGCGCCTCGTCAGGCGCGTGGGGTGACGCCGGCGCGCAGTTCCGGGTGCCGGCGCTCGAGCAGGGTCTTGGCCACCAGCGTGACCAGCGCCAGCAGGGCCAGGATCGAGGCCGAGGCAAACGCACCGACGTAGTTGTATTCACTGTGCAGGATCTCGATATGCAGCGGCAGGGTATTGGTCTGACCGCGGATGTGGCCCGAGACCACCGAGACCGCGCCGAATTCACCCATCGCGCGCGCATTGCAGAGCAGTACTCCGTACAGCAGTCCCCAGCGGATATTGGGCAAGGTGACCAGCCAGAAGGTCTGCCAGCCGCTGGCGCCGAGCGACAGCGCCGTCACTTCCTCGTCATTGCCCTGGGTCTGCATCAGCGGGATCAGCTCACGGGCCACGAACGGCACGGTGACAAATGTGGTCGCCAGCACGATACCCGGAACGGCGAATATGATGCGCACGCCGTGCGCCATCAGCCACGGACCGAACCAGCCTTGAGCGCCGAACATCAACACGTAGATCAGGCCGGAGATCACCGGCGAGACCGCAAACGGCAGGTCGATGGCGGTGATCAGCGCATTCTTGCCGCGAAATTCGAACTTGGCGATCGCCCAGGCGGCGGCGATGCCGAATACCAGGTTCAACGGCACGACCACCGCCGCGGTCAGCAAGGTCAGGCGCATGGCCGCGAGCGCGTACGGGTCGAGCAGCGCCTGAATATAGCTGCCGATTCCCTTGGCGAAGGCTTCGACGAAGACCACCACCAGTGGCAGCGCCACCAGCCCGACCAGGTAGAACAGCGCCACGCCCAGCAGCGCGTAGCGGCCCAGTTCCTCCGGTATCTGCTGGCCCCGGATCATCGCGACTGCCGCCGCCGCTGCGCCCAGAGCTGCAGACCATTGATGCCGAACATCAGTGCGAACGAGGCCAGCAGCATCACGACGGCGATCGCGGTGGCCTCGGCGTATTGATACTGCTCCAGCTTGGTCATGATCATCAGCGGCGCGATCTCCGATACCATCGGAATATTGCCGGCGATAAAAATCACCGAGCCGTATTCACCCACGGCGCGTGAAAAGCCGAGCGCCACACCGGTCAGCAGCGTCGGCCAGATCGAGGGCAGCATCACCCAGATGAAGGTCTGGAATCTGGAGGCCCCGAGGGTCTCGGCAGCGCGCTCGACCTCGCGATCCAGATCGCCCAGCACCGGCTGCAACGTCCGCACGACGAACGGCAGGCTGACGAAAGCCAGTGCCACCACGATTCCCAGCGGCGTGTAGGCGACGTGGATACCCAGCGGCAGCAGCAGCTGGCCGATCCAGCCGTTGGGGGCGTACAGCGCCGTCAACGCGATGCCCGCGACCGCCGTGGGCAGCGCGAACGGCAGATCGATGATCGCGTCGAACAGCCGGCGCCCCGGAAAGCGCTGGCGCGTCAAAGCCCAGGCGATAATGAACCCGAACACGCCGTTGAGCGCCGCGGCAAGCAGCGCGGCGCCGAAGCTCAGCTGCAGCGAGGCCAGCACGCGCGGCGTGGTGACGACATGCCAGAACTTCTGCGGTCCGAGCTCGGCCGAGCGCAGGAAGGCCGCGGACAGCGGAATCAGCACGATCAGCGACACGTACACCAGCGTGTAGCCCATCGTCAGGCCAAAGCCCGGCAGCACGCGAAAGCTGCGTCGCGTGCGGCTGTTGCCGGCGGCGCCTGGGGGCAGCGGCAGGGTGAGGGCGGCGTCGCTCATGGGGCTACTGGCTGTAGATCTGGTCGAAAGTGCCGCCGTCGTCGAAATGCGTCGCCTGGGCCTTCTCCCAGCCGCCGAACGTATCGTCGATGGTCACCAGTTTGAGCGTCGGAAACTGGCTGGCGTACTTGCTGGCGATTTCCACAGCGCGCGGACGGTAGAAATTGCGCGCGATGATCTCCTGACCCTGCCTGGTGTAGAGAAATCTTAGGTACGCCTCGGCGAGCTTGCGCGTATCGCGCCGATCCACCACCTTATCCACCACGGTCACGGGCGGCTCGGCCAGGATGCTCAGTGAGGGCAGCACGATGTCGAGCTTGTCGGGTCCGAGCTGCTGCTTTGCCAGCAGCGCCTCGTTTTCCCAGGCCAGCAGCACATCGCCTATGCCGCGGTCGACGAACGTCACCGTGGCGCCGCGCGCGCCGGAATCCAGCACCGGCACATTCTTGTACAGCTTGTGCACGAAATCCTTCGCCTTGGCATCGTCGCCGCCAGGCTGCTTGAGCGCCCAGGCCCACGCGGCCAGGTAGTTCCAGCGCGCGCCGCCCGAACTCTTCGGATTGGGGGTGATCACCTGGACGCCGGGTCGAATCAGATCGTCCCAGTCGCGGATGTTCTTCGGATTGCCCTTGCGCACCAGGAACACGATGGTCGAGGTATAGGGCGCGCTGTTGTTCGGCAGGCGCGAGGCCCAGTCGGCCGGGACCAGCTGCGCTCTCTTGTTCAGCTCGATGATGTCGTAGGCCAAGGCGAGCGTCGCGACGTCGGCTTCGAGCCCATCGATGATGGCGCGCGCCTGCTTGCCCGAGCCACCATGGCTCTGGTGGATGCTGACCTGCACGCCCGTGCTGGCGAGCCACTCGGCGGCAAACGCCTTGTTCACCGCCTCATACAGCTCGCGTGTCGGATCGTATGACGCATTCAGCAGCGTCACCTGAGCGGCGCTCGCGACCCCTGCCGGTTTGGCGCAGGCGAGCAGCAGCACGCCGCAGATGAGTGTAGCGAAGACCGTGGCCGCCCGCTTCATGACCACTCGGCGTGGCCCGGATACATTCAAATCGGATTCCTTTGCA
>JGI12635J15846_10004970_pt1 | contig 11497 bp, 9 predicted proteins | sample BlaSpr_A8_OM2_M2_FD_15846 | JGI IMG/M metagenome (IMG submission 15846) | reverse complement strand
ACTATCGAAGCTCGCCCCTTCGATGGTGGATCACATAGGCAAGATGTATGACTACGCACAACAAGAGCCCTGCCTTCGCAGCAAAGTCCAGGAACTCACTGCCCGATTTCAGAGCTCCGCGGTAACAACCTCGTAGAATTGAGGATAAAGGCCAACTCCGAGGTCACGTGAATAAAGGCCGCCAGCAGCGGATTCAGCAGCCCAAAAGCTGCCATTCCNACACCTATGCTGTCCACGACCANTGTTCCAACAAAATTCTGCATAATAATGCCGCGACACCGTCGCGCAATCCGTAACGTCTCGACCAGCTTAGAGAGATCACTGCCAATCAAGATGACATCGGCGCTCTCCCGCGCAACGTCCGTTCCTGACCCCATGGCGATTCCAACATTGGCCTCTACTAGGGCTGGAGCGTCGTTGATGCCGTCGCCGACCATCGCAACCTTGCGATTCTTTCCGCGAAGCTCGCTGACCCATTTGGCCTTCTGGTCTGGCAAAAGCTCTCCCACCGCTTCGTCGACGCCGAGATCACGCCCCACTAACGTAGTTACGTCTCGCGTGTCTCCGCTGAGCAACACCGTCTTCAGGCCCATGTCTCGCATCGCGGCAACGGCGCTCTTCGCTTCCGGACGTAAGACATCGGCGATGCGGATAGTCCCCAGCAATTGCCCACCTCTGGCGACATAGGCTTCGGATACCCCGCCGATGCCATGACCGTTGACAGGCAGAATCCTCTTCACTCCCCGTTCCATGAGGAGCGTCCGGCTGCCGACAATGATCTCTTCGCCTCGGTAATCCGCACTCACTCCTTTTCCTGGCGTGTAGGCGAACTGGTCGGGTTCGACAACCGGAATCGCCAGTTCGCCCGCCCGCGCAATAATTGCTTTGGCGAGAGGATGTTCTGATTTACGTTCGGCGATCGCGGCGGCGGCTATGATCTGCCGCTCAGTGAACCCATCGGCTGAAACTACATCCCTAATTTGAGGTGTCCCGAAGGTAAGTGTGCCGGTCTTGTCTAACAGCACCGTGTCCACTTCAGCCAGAGCTTCCAGGTAGAGACCACCTTTAATGATCGCCCCCTTATGGGCAGCCCGGCCGATTGCTCCTAGAATGGCGAGAGGCGTTCCCGCTGCGATGCCGCAAGCTCCAGCAACGATTACTACAGAAATCGTTGACCTGACATTGTGAGTAACGATGAAAGTCAGAACTGCGGCTCCCAAAGCGAAATACACAAGGTAGCCCGCCAAGCGATCGGCTGTTTTCTGAATGGGAGCCCGTGACTTCTCTGCCCGCTCGACGGCCTCGATAATCTTCCCGAACGTAGTATCGCGTCCCAGCTTATCCGCCCTGACCTCCAAGGCTCCGGATTGATTGATGGTTCCTGCATACACCGGATCTCCAGCCAATTTCTCAACCGGCATTGCCTCGCCCGTGATAGCTGCCTGCTCCACAAAAGAACGTCCGCCCAGCACAACGCCGTCGACGGGTACGCGTCCGCCTGGCTTCACGACTACCGTGTCACTGAGTCGAAGGTTTTCCGCAGGTACTTCAATCACTTCGTTGTTACGTCGGACTGAGACTGTTCTGGGCAGGAAATTGAGAAGGTCCTGGATTGCGCGTCGGCCTCGTCCAACGGTGAGACCCTCCAAAACCTCGGCGGCGAGTACGAAGCCGATGATGACCAGGACGGTGAAGAATTCACCGATTGCCAAGGCTGAAAGGAGAGCAATGGTCATCGAGAGTTCCATCGTCATCTTTCGCTCGACGATGTTTTCGAACGCTTCCTTGAAAATGGGGTACCCACCGATCAAGGTAGCCGCGATGCCGACTACACTGATGTGCGGAAAGGGCTCCCATACCCGAAACCAGACGACAGCAGCGGCGAATGCCACGAAGGTAATGCGAATGAGGTCAACCCATTCGAATCCGTGCTCCTGTCCAGCGTGTTCCGAGCCATTGTCAGGCCGTTTCATTTCTGGGGAGTCATGGCTCTCAGAGAAGGGAGAAGCCGTTGTAGGCGTTTTTTCGACCGACTGCGGAGCGCTCATATGATCGTCCCTCTGTAACTGAGAGATGGCTATTTCAGATAAGATTTGACCATCTCGATCACTTCGTCGGCGGCCATCGCCTGTTGTGAAGTGGGTTTTAGCCTTCCGTTGAGCACGTGGCTCCTAATGTGGCCCTCCAGCAGCTCGGCCATCAAGCTGTTCATGGCCCCTCTTGCGGCGCTCATCACTTGCAGAACTTCAGAGCACTCGCGCTCTTCGGTGAGAACGCGCACGAGGGCTTCTACCTGCCCCTGAATGCGTTTAGCCCTCAGAATTAGCTTCTGCTTGTCTTTTGTTGTATGACTCATTGTCCAAGCTTCCTTTCGAACTATACCATACAGGGTATGGTATTATAAAATAATGATTTTCGCGCTCGATCCCCGCAACGTCGCGCAGTACGGGACGCGGCCCGGCTGGAAACCGAGGACACTCTACCAAGGTCAGTCCAGGATTACAGCATGAACGGCGAAGAACAAAGGGCGCATTGGGATCTCAAGTACGAGCAAGGCCTGCCTTCGCTAACACAACCAGATCCGTTCTTCATCTCAGCTTACAGGCAGTTTGTGGATCAATCGTACCCGGACGCAGGGGTAGCGTTGGATTTAGCGTGCGGCCTCGGGCGACACGCCCTATGGCTGACAAGCAGGCACTGGGTGGTCATTGGAGTAGACGTTTCCGATGTGGCGATTGGCAAGCTCAGTCAGGCCGCTCTTGAACTTAATGTCAACCTCGACCTCTCTGTAGGAGACGCCGCCGAGTACAAATTTGAACCCACGCGGTTTGATCTAATCGTCCTGTTTTATCACCTGGACCGAAATCTTTTTCCCAAGATGGTTTCCGCGTTGAAACCGGGCGGTCTGCTTATCTATAAGATGAGCCTGCAGTGGGATTCGGACGCAAGATTAGCGGCCGTCAATGCTGATCGGTTGGGCAGAAATGAACTGCCCTCACTTGTTCCAGAACTGCATGTTCTATATCAGGAGGAACGACCGGTACGTGGTCGGGGCATCGTCGAGTTTGTAGGAAGGAAGTCAAGAGATGTGCCTTGAAGACGGATACAACGGGGGCCGTGACCGATGCAGGAGGCCGGAGAACTCCTCTTCCGCCTTCAAGCCGTCCAGTGTAACTACTTGAGGTAGGCCCGGACCAGGCCAATAAGGTCTTCTGCCAGCTCTGCGGCGGGCATTGAACTCTTTTCGTCGCTCAACATGTGTAGACGAATGTGGTCTTCGAGAACCTCAGCCATGAGGCTGTTGATCCCGCCACGCACGTTGGCGAGGAGCATCAAGACGTCGGCACAGTCATCGTCCGTCGTCAAGGAACGTTCGATAGAGTCAACCTGCCCACGAATCCGCTTAATGCGAGCGATCAGCTTCTGCTTTTCTTTTTCAAGATGCGACATTTTTTCCTTGCCTATATGCTAGGGGGATATGATATAAGAATTGAGTCGAGATTCCCAAGGGGAACTCAACGGAGAATTATAGAAGGACTATGAACATTGAATGTGCGCAAGACCCTCCAAGTAGCCGAGGGTTGACCTGTGCTGTGAAGAGCGTTGTAGAAGAACGACCTAGCGTTTTGTAGGCTCATCTCCTCCTCGCTCGTCACGGCACCTGACCTGTGACCTGAGCGAGCGAATCCGCCGAATGTGAACGGCTCGACTCACTCCTCCTAACCAAATTACTTGCCGAGACCCGTCTCTGGACGCCGCCAATCGAGCGCGCGCTCACACAGGATACGTGTCTCTGCCGGGAGGGAACGATGACGAACACTTTTATTCCAACCTTGAGCCGTCAACCACTCTATTGCGTGTGGATCAGGACCGGAAATCCCGTGCATCCACTCGATCGGGTGTGGATTGATCCCGAACTTCGGAGTTTCCACTACCTTAACGTGGGCACGGTCGCACCGATTCGCGCAACGAATGGCGAATGCGAACCCGACGCCCCAGCGGAGCCCTTCCCCAAGGAGGGGCCCTTCGGCGAACAGTTATTCCTGACCCCAGTCAGGAGGAAAGAAATGAAAGTTAAGCCGTGCTCAGCGATGAAGAGGCTCTCATTGATTGGTGTTGTGCTTTGTTTTTTACTCAACACCGCATGGGCCGATGTGGCGGGACGAATCTCCGGGATGGTCAGTGATCCCAGTGGCGCATTCGTCGCCGGTGCGACAGTCACTCTCAACAACCTTGGCAACGGGATCAAACAAACCACAACCACCAGCGACCAGGGAAAATATTCGTTCCCGGTCGTTCCGATTGGGCGGTACGAACTTGAGGTCAATTCTCCAGGCTTCCAGCCATATAAGAAGATGAGCGTGGTGATTGACGTAGACAGCGCACTGCAAATCGATGCTACCTTGCCGATCGGACAAAACACTCAGACAGTGGAGGTCAACGATAGCGTTGTCACGATTCAGATGTCCGATACGGAGATCGGCGAGACCATCGGCAGCCAGCATATAGCGGAAGCGCCACTCAATGGCCGTAGCTACACCGACCTGCTGGCCACCCAGGCGGGAGTGTCGCCGATCACCACCAGCGGCGCTTCCAACAGCAGTTCTGGTGGAGGGTTCGGGACGGTCCCGGTGGCAGGCAACGAGAACACTGGTCAATTCTCCATCAACGGACAGCGTGAATCGGCCAACGGGTTTTTTCTGAATGGTGCCAGTGTTCAGGAGTCGATCGGGCAACAGGCCGGAATTATCCCGAACTTGGATTCGATCTCTGAGTTCCGAATCATTAGCAGCAACGCGGACGCGGAATATGGAGGCTACAGCGGTGGGCTGATTAACGTCGTCACCAAATCCGGCGGAGACCAGTCTCATGGCTCCGTGTTCGAGTTCCTTCGCAATACGGATCTGGACGCCCGTGGTTACTTTTCGCCGGAGCGCTCGACCTTTCAGCAGAACCAATACGGGGGGACATTTGGTGGGCCGATCAAGAAGAGCAAAATCTTTTTCTTCGGAGACTATCAAGGGCAACGCACGGTGGAAGGGATCGAGACCGGAATCGTGAGTGTGCCTTCCTTGCTCAACCGCACCGGAGACTTTTCTGATTCGTCCATTTCGCTGACTGGCAGGGTAAACGGAGCCTCCTTGGCCCAAACCCTTTCTAGCCGCCTGGGATATCAGGTGAAGAATGGCGAGTCGTTCTACACAACGGGCTGCACCTCGAACTCACGGTGTGTGTTTCCCAACGCCATCATTCCTCAAGCGGCATTCGGACTCCCCGCAGCCAAGATGCTGCAGTTCATACCTTCCCCCAACGTTGGCAGTAATCAGTTCTCGTCGGGCGCGGAAAAGCGGCGGACCAATGATGACAAAAGCTCCGCCAGAATCGACGCTGACAGCACGAAGTACGGGACCTTGTCCGTGTACTATTTCATCGACCGCTATAACCTCGACGATCCGTATCCGGTCGGCTTTGGCGGCGCCACAGTTCCCGGCCCGTCCGGCGCCTACGATGCACTCTCCAACGGCACAGATCAGGTCATCGTCCTGCGTGACACCAAGACTCTTGGCGCGAGTATGGTGAACGAGGCTCACTTCAATTACACACGCTTGAACAATACTCTTGGAGTTCCCAAAGGAGGTGTCGGAGTTAGTTTGGCAGACCAAGGCATCTCCAGCGGCCCCCAAGGTATTCAGCAGGGGTTCCCTCAATATGCCGGTGTCGAGACTCTTTATTTCAATTCGTTCAACGTGGGAACCAATCCGTTTTTTCTGGGCCAGATCAATAACACGTACCAAGTTGCCGACAACTTCTCGAAGGTCATCGGGAATCACACCCTGAAAATCGGCGGACAGTACATCTGGTACAAGGTCAAACAGCTACCCGATCTGGTTGCGAACGGGACGTTTTCGTTTTTCGGCTCCGGAACTCAGTCCACCGGAAACGGATTCGCCGACTTTCTGTTGGGATTGCCCGATTTTTATTCGCAGCAGTCTTCGCCTCCCTTTTACGAGAGTGCTGCCGACGGTGGCATTTTCGCCCAGGACAGTTGGCGTATCAAGACCAATCTGACTTTGAATTATGGCATGCGCTGGGACTACGTAACTCCCTGGGCGGAGATGCATCATCAGACCACGACGCTCGTCCCCGGTGTGGAATCGCAGACCTTTCCAGGTGCACCGCTCGGATATCTCGTGCCGGGCGATCACTTGCCGAACGGCCAGGCAATCCCGGCTGGGATTGCGCCCACCCCGAAAGATAATTTCTCGCCTCGTATCGGTCTGGCTTATTCACCCAACTGGTCAGATGGTTTTCTGAGCAAAGTGACGGGCGGACCCGGCAAAACAAGCATTCATTTTGGTGCCGGGCGATTCTTCACGTCACCCGAGGGACTGACGGTCGCTTATCCCACTGGCAATCCGCCCTACGGGCTAACGTACACCAGCTCCGAACCGCCTCTGATGGCCACTCCCTTCGTGGGTGCGCTTACCGGGACGCAATATATTCAGCAATTCCCGGTCAACGTTCCGCCTTACAACGTTTCTCCGAAGAACCCCGATAAGAATGTGAACTGGAACCGGTACACGCCGATTAGTGGAGCAGGAAGTGTCTGGTACCAGAACAAGACGCCGTACACAATGTCACTGAATTTCAGCGTTGAGCGGCAGATAGGCTCGAATATGCTCGCCACCGCGAGCTACATCGGGTCCCAGAGCCGGCACTTGCTGACAGTAGTCGCGGCGAATCCGGGAATTCCATCTCTCTGTCTGGGTCTGAGCCAACCGAAAGAAGTGGCTCCGGGATCTCCAACCTGCGGGCCGTTTCTGGAAAATGATGTGTTCACGCGTAGCGACGGAACCGTCGTCAATGGCACGCGCGCGCCGTTTCCCAACACGATCGGCACTGACGCATGGTACAAGAACATGGGCAACGCCAACTACAATGCTCTGCAGCTGACTTTAAAGCGCACGAGTGGCCCCCTCACGCTTCTCGCTAGCTACAGCTATGGCAAGTCCCTCGACCAGTCTTCCAGTATTCAGGAACAGGTCTACCCCTACAATTACCGTGAGGAGTACGCGCCTTCGGCGTTCGACATCAAGCACAACTTTGTCATCAGCTACAACTACGACCTTCCCCTTGCGAAGCTCACCGGGAAAGCCAACCGCATGACCGAAGGATGGTCGCTGTCCGGGATCACTCGCTTTGCATCGGGCCTGCCGGTAACGTTGGTCAGCTTCGGTGACAACGCCCTGGTCTACGTCCAGAACAACGGCGTGAACTCCATCAGCATCGATCTGCCGAATTACACTCCCGGCAACCTGCAGATCAATCACAACCCGCGCAACGGGCTCGCCTATTTCAACACTTCATTGTTCACCCCGAATGCTTTAGGGACGCAAGGAAATGCCAAGCGGCGCTTCTTCTACGGGCCAGGCATTGACAATTTCGATGTCGCGCTCCACAAAAGCACAAAACTCACAGAAACCAAGTCGCTCGAATTCCGCTTCGAAACTTTCAACACGTTCAACCACGCGCAGTTCTATCCGAATGGCTCGGTCGACGGAAACATCAACAGCCCGACTTTTGGACATGTGCTGAAAGCTGCGCCGCCACGCATCGGGCAAGTTGCTCTAAAGTTAGTTTTCTAGGTTCAGGACCAATCCATGGAACCGCTAGCAGAGCAGTTCTTGCAAGTTCTCGAAAGAGACATCCGGGACTGGGAGGCTTTTACTCTAGACAAGAGCTCTGTCCGTTCTCGTACTCTAGCGCGGTACCGTTCCGCTGTATGGGTCACCCGGCATTCATAGACTCAAGCGGCCGGGGTATTAGCGTGAAGTGATTTTGCGACCAAAAACCCATAGTCGGATACGATTAGCCGGTGCGCTTTCGGGGTCGTATCATATCACTGCTCGACTTCCTCGCGCGTGAAGGACTGTGCTTTTGCACTCTCTCAGTGATCCCAGACTTGTTTCTTTGGTGACACAGAACTGCCAGCAGTGAGCAATATTGAACATCGCAAGGGTAATTTCTTCGACACAATGTTTTAGCTGTGGCTTACTTGGTCGGACGTATCTAAAGATCGCAAACGCGGCAGCACCTTTTATCGTGGCATGAAAGGGAAAGGGGACATGGAAATTCGATGATTCGACGCGCACTCGGATCTGCCCTTGTAGTACTTGCAGCCCTAATCTTGATACCAAATGCGCACGCCGTGCCGAGTTACTCGCGGCAGACAGGAATGCCCTGCGCATCGTGCCACTACGCTCCACCCGAGCTGAATGCCTTCGGTAGGCAGTTCAAGCTGGAAGGCTACACGTTCACGACAAAGCCGGAGGTGAGTGACGACAAGAAAGACCACAACTCTGCGCTGCACCTCCTGGAGGCATTCCCTCTCTCTGTAATTTTTGATACTTCCTTTACGGCCACAAANTCACCGCAGCCAACGACGCAGAATGGAAATTTTCAGTTTCCCCAGGCGGCATCTCTGTTTCTCGCCGGCGCGTGGACCAGCCATGTAGGGAGCTTCGTACAGGTCACTTACTCGACCCAGGGGGATCACTTCAGTTGGGACAATACAGATATCCGCTATGCCAATAAGGCAGGCCAGTTGTTTGGAAAACCTTTTACATTCGGAATCACGCTGAACAACAATCCGGGTGTCGAGGATCTCTGGAACAGTACGCCTGCCTGGGGATTTCCCTTCGTCGGGAGTAACGTAGCTCCTGGGCCTTCCGCGAGAGCAATTATCAATGGAAGTCTGGCTCAGGACGTAGCGGGAGTGGGTGGTTACACGATGTGGAACGAGCACCTCTACCTGGCGGCAACGATCTACCGCTCAGAACACATCGGAGGCACGCAGCCCAATGCAGGCATAGGGTTTGCCCACAATATCCGGGGTGTGACACCCTACTGGCGTGTGGCGTGGCAAACGTCCAGCAAGAACAATTACTTGGAGGTCGGCGGCTACGGCATGCACGTGAAGAGCACTCCGAACGGCATCACCGGCCTGATGGACGGCTACACAGACTGGGCAGCAGACTTTCAGTATGACCGAACGATTCCTCAGTTCAAGAACGACGTGCTTTCCGTCCGCGGTTCTTACATCCGGGAGAACTCGTCCCTGCTGGCGACGTTCGCTGCTGGCGGGGCGGCCCAGATTGGCCACCATCTGAACACTGCCCAGGCAAACGTCGAATACCACTTCGGCACAAAACTTTCTGGGACAGCTGGATTGTTTAACATAACAGGAACCCGAGACCCATTGCTCTTTGCGCAGGCCGCAGTTTCCGGAAGCGCCAATGGAGGTCCTCAAAGTAACGGCTACACGCTGAACTTGTCGTGGTGGCCCGAACAGAACATCGATCTTGCGGTGCAATACACAGGCTACTTCCGATTCAATGGCGCGAGAGTCAACTATGACGGTGCGGGAAGGGATGCATCGGCAAACAATACGGTCTACTTGCTCGCTCGATTCGTCTTCTAACAGCTACAAATACGGTGAACTCCTGGCCCAAAGCATTTGGCGACGCCGCAGGAGGCAGGGAGTCTCCGGAACCAAACGGCTGCCCGCTGCGGCCAAATTGACTTGAGGAGAGAGACATGCAAAAGGTTTTTCTGAGCTTCATTGCGCCAAGCATCCTGTGTTTCATAGCGTTCCCAACGGCAACGCAAGCCCAATCCGATGCCGCCAAGCTTTACAAAACGAACTGTGCCCTTTGTCACTCAGCCAATGGCAGTGGAGACAGTCCGTCCGGCAAGGCGCTCCACGCCAAGGATCTGCGCTCCGAGGAGGTTCAAAAGCAAAGTGATGAGGCGCTGAGCGAAGTAATCACCAAGGGCAAAGGGAAGATGCCGGCTTTCGGTGCCAAGATCAAGCCAGACGATGTGACGAACTTGGTGTCTTACCTCCGAGCGCTGCCAAAACAAAAATGAGCTGTCTGCGAGTTTCGGTTGCTCGAAAGTAGATTCTACCGTTCGTTGGCACTTGGAGACGGCATGGCTGAAGGTGCGGGACACTCAGAAAACGGGACTTCGAAATCTTCAGCTTCGGAATTGTTCGTAGAGAGCAGGCGCTCTTTTCTCGGTGCCTGGCTTGCAGTCGGAGGGTTTTTTGTAGGCGCCCTGCTGTCAGTGCCGCTCATTCGCTTCGCTTTGTTTCCTCTCCTGCGTCGCACCACCGAACTCAAAGAGTCGTCCGTGGGAGCGTTGACCGATTTTTCGTCCTTGACCGAGCCGGTGATGCGCACCATTCAGATTGAGCAAGTGGATGGCTGGCGCAAAGCGGTATCTGAAAAAGCGGTCTATGTGGCGAAAGGAAGGCAGGGCGAGCTTCTTGTTCTCACTTCTATCTGTCCTCACCTGGGTTGCACAGTGCCGTGGAACAAGGAAAAGAATCAGTTTGTCTGTCCATGCCACGGCGCCACTTTTGCCGCAGATGGGACTCGGGTAAGCGGACCCTCACTGCGAGGGATGGATAGGCTGGAAACGTCCGTTCAGGACGGGCAACTGCTGGCGCGATTCCAATATTTCCGGCAACTGGTCTCTGACAAGGAAGTCATCGGCTGAGAGGAAATGCATTCGACACATAAAAGTGCACCGGACACTGCTCCCCCGCCCGCGTCGGGGTTATGGGGATGGCTGAACCGTCGCACGAGCTTGGATAATTTGCTGCGGAGTGCTCTGGACGAGCCTATTCCGGGCGGCGCACGGTTCGCTTACATATTCGGTTCAGGGCTCCTATTCATTTTCATTTCGCAAGTGATCACCGGAATATTCCTGGCTCTGTACTACGTTCCCTCTGCCGATCACGCGCACACTACAGTCGCTTACATTACAAAAGCGGTTACGGCTGGATCTTTTCTCCGCAGCCTGCACGCTTATGGCGCCAGCGCGATGGTCGTCGTCTTGTTTCTTCACCTGTCGCAAACCTACATCTACGGATCGTACAAAGGACGCCGCGAATTGCTGTGGCTTTCTGGATGCGCGCTCTTCGGCCTGGTTTTGGCCATGGCGTTCACCGGTTACCTGCTCCCGTGGGATCAGCGAGCTTATTTTGCTACCGCTGTTGGAACCAACGCCGTCAGCGAAATTCCCTGGATTGGCGAGAGCATTAAGCGTCTCATGCGCGGGGGGACGGAGATGGGTACCCTTACCATCTCGCGATTTTTCGTAGCCCACGTTTTTCTGATTCCTGCTTTTATCTTCGCGCTCGTGGCCTCCCACATTTTTCTGTTCCGCAAAGCTGGAGCCGCGGGACCGGTCAACGAAGATCCTTACCATCCCAAACAGAAAGCGGAACTCTTCTACCCTCGCCAAGTGCTGATGGACCTATCGCTGACGGCGCTGCTCATCATCGGACTCGGCTTGTTCTGCTTCTTCGCGCCGATGCAGCTGGGGCCACCCGCTAACCCAGCGGATGCGCAGTACGTGCCGCGGCCAGAGTGGTACTACCTGCCGATATTTCAGTGGCTCAAATACTGGCACGGGTCGGCTGCGATCA
>JGI12635J15846_10004962_pt1 | contig 11500 bp, 8 predicted proteins | sample BlaSpr_A8_OM2_M2_FD_15846 | JGI IMG/M metagenome (IMG submission 15846) | reverse complement strand
CTGGCTATCGGAGCGCGCCGCGAGCCAGATGGGCGGACTGGAAAGCGGAAGCGTGGTGGCGGGCGGAGTGGGACACACCGAGTTGACGCAAATCAGGCGCGGCGATTCATCAGCGGTGTTAAAACCGCTGATCGTGCCGAAGCCATGATTCGCGACGTAAAGCTTCTTGGTGTCCGGCGTCTCCACGATCGCGACGGGAGCGGCCCCGGCGCCCAAGGGGATGGTAGTCGTGATGCTATTGGTGGTGGTGTTGATGACCGCAACCGATGGGACAATCGTATTCGTGCTCGGGTTCAGATAGTTCGGCAGGGAGACGTAGGCTTCGCTGCTCTCGGTCGTCGCTATGAAATTCGGCGCCGAATTTGGCGGCATACTGATGGTGCTGGTGCTCGCGATGGACGTGTTGCTGAAGTTCAGTTTGCTTACAGAGTCGCGTTGCGTGTTGGCGACAGAGTGGTTTACCACCAGGATCTCGCTGGCGCTTTGCTGTACGGCGTGAACGGGAGCGAGGCCGACGTTGGCGATACTCTCATCGGAATCGCCCGAGACGTCGATCACCATGGCGGTGCCGAAGACGGTATCGGGGCCGGAAGCAGGCGCGTTATCGTTGATCGAAACGAGGGTGTGCGCCGCTTGCGGATTGGGAAATGCGGGAGGATTCGGAATGATAATCGGACGGAAAGTGTCACCGCACCCAGTACAAATCACATAAACCAACAGCACGCACCCCAGCCAGAGAAACCGCTTCATTCAGACTCCATAGGAAAAGTTGGTGTTACGCGGAAACCGATATTGTATCGGGAACCGGGGCGCAAGGGGAAATCGGATCGGGCAGATAGGGCAATCGAACAGGTTTCCAGGCTTCAAAGTTTCGAAGGCAAGTCAGGTTCTGACCTTGAAGCCTTGCAGCTCTGAAACCTTGAAACTTGGCTTTAGGCGCGGCCGCGTTTTGTCTTGGTTTGGCCGCGAGATGGCATCTCGGCAACTTTTTCTGAGGCAGCTGGCTTCTTTGTCTGGGCGAGGCTTTCCTTGAGCGCGGCCATCAGATCGACCACCGGAGCCATCTTCTTGGGTTGTTCGACGGCCTGCACTTCGCCGCCCTCCAGTTTTGTTTCGATCAGCTTCTTGAGATTGTCCTGGAAGGTGTCGTGATATTTCTCCGGGTCCCAGTCGTCGGCTAGCGCTTCGATGAGTTGATGAGCGATCTTGATTTCAGCTTCTTTGATTTCAACATCGGGAGCTCCGAAGGATTCGATCGCGCGCACTTCTTCGGCGTAGTACATGGTGTGTAGCATCAACCCGCCCTTATGCGGGCGCAGAAAAACCGTGTACTCGCGGTTGTGCATGGTGAGCTTGGCGATGGCAACGTATTCGCTCTCTTCAAGTGCCTTCGTGAGCAGCGCGTAAGGCCGGCGTCCCGCTTCTTCCGGAAGCATGTAATAGGACGATTCGAAGTAGACAGGATCGACCTCGCTCGACTTCACAAATTCGAGGATCTCCATCGTCTTCGCCGTCTTCGGTTCGATTTTCTTGATCTCTTCCGGGTCGATGATGACGTATTCGCCCTTGCGATATTCGTAGCCCTTGACGATATCGCTGCGCTCCAGCACCTGATTGTCTAGCGGGCAAATGAGTTGTTGTTTCACCCGGTGATGATCGGTGCGGTGAAGCTGGTTGAACGATATGCCGCTCGAGCGCGCGCCCGAGAACAGACGCACCGGCATCGAGATTAATCCGAAGGTTAGATAGCCAGACCAGACGGAGGCCGCCATTGCTTTCACCTCAAGGAAAGACGAGGCGCGCCTCGTCTTTTTCGTAATCGCTGACGCGGCTCGTCGCGTCCGTGCAAAATCTGAGATGCCCAAACCTCGCCGAGCGTACAAAGTTTAGCTTAAACAAGGCGCGGCTGCTCCCGCCAGATTATGGGGCGAATCCAAAGGCCAAGCACTACCTGGCGGGGTCGCTTTGTACCGAGTACCGAATATAGTGTTATCAAGGGCGGATCACGCGAGATCAGCCATCAGCTGCCAGCTCTCGCATAGCAGTTGACCGGGGACGTGAGATTCTAGTTGCGCCGGGAGCCGACAGCTGCTGACTCATTATGCTTAGCTCGTTTCTGGTTTATCGCTGGGCATCATCGCCGAAACTGCTGGCCGTTGCTGCTCTGGTAACGGTGGCGTTCGCTGTGCTGGCTCGCGTTTTGCGAGGCGCGAATCGGTCGGGGGCGGTGGCCGGAGGGCTGGCATGCTTTTTGCTGTTCGCTGCCGCTGGTCCTGCCGCTTTCGCGGCATTGGTGGTTCTGTTCTTGATGACCTGGGGCACGACTCGGTTGGGATACCAGCGCAAACTGGCCCTGGGGCTCGCCGAGCGCAAGGAGGGCCGGACGGCTTGGCAAATTCTCGCGAACCTGGCAGCGGCGGCGTTTGGCTCGGTCTCTTATGGTGCGACCGGGAATCGGGTTTGGCTCGTGGTCACGCTGGCCGCCCTGGCCGAAGCTGCGACCGACACCGTGGCCAGCGAGGTGGGGCAATATCGCGGAGCGCGCGCGCGGTTGATTACAACTTGGGGACAGGTTCCGGCCGGAACCGATGGCGGCATCACGATGGTGGGCAGCGCCGCTGGGCTGGCGGCTGGTTCTGTGATGGCGGCGATCGGCTCGGTCGGTGGGATGATTTCGCCGGCGCAGATTTGGATTCCTATAGCCGCCGGTTTCGCCGGAATGCTTAGCGATAGCATGCTCGGGGCGACGCTGCAGCGGCGGGGCTGGATCAGTAATCACGGGGTGAATTTCGTGGGCACGTTCGCAGCCGTGGCGCTGGCATACGTCATCGCCCCGGCATGACTCCGAACTCTTCTAGGTTCGCTGCTTCACGCGGTCGAGCAACATGAAAACCAGGACGCCCAACACCGCATTCGCCACGCCCGACAGCAGTTCGTGGGGCCAGCTCCAGGCCATGTGCATTCCGACCAGGCCGCGGGCGATCATGAAATAGACAACCTCGTGCACTACGTAGAAAAAAATCGTAATCAGGAAGCGGGCGCCGGCATTCTCTACATCCAGCTTGATTCCGAGCGACGAGGCGCCGAAGCCCACTACTGTCTTCGAGATTCCGTAGAGACCGATGGGCTGGTGCGTCAGCGCATCCTGCATAATGCCGATCAGGCTGCCGGTGAGTAGACCAGCCAGTGGATTGCGTCGCGCGGTGGCGAAGCCGATTACCACCAGCAGCGGCAGATCGAAAATCAGAAAGAAAGGAAAGCGTAGCGGGAGAAACGCTTGGAGGAATACGGCAGCCAGAGGAATCAGCACCGTCGCAGGAATGCTGAAGCGGTAGACCTCAACCTGCTCGCCCGATGTGTAGGTGATGGCCACGTCAGTGCGGAGCGTCCGGCGAGTCGGATGGCGGTTTGGGATCGGCCAGGGTTTTCCCCGGCGTGGTCTTTACCGGCATCGTCTTCACCGGCGTGGGCGAAAGCGTGGCGGCGGTGGCTTTGCTCGCGGAAGGAGGTCCGGAAGAATCTCCCGTGGGCGAATCGGGGTTCGGCGCACTTCGTGCGGCAGTCGCGCCGTTGCTGGCTGCGGCTTCGGGAGGCTTAGCCTTGGGCTTGGATTGGGCGTCACTGCCGGGAGTCGCGGGATGAGCAGTTTTCGGCGCGCCTGTGGCCGGTGCGCCTGCCGCGGCTGCTGCAGCCTTGGTTGTGACGCTCCCCGGAGCTGGTACCGTTCCGGAAGCAGCGGCCTTCGTGATATTTTCTGGCTTCGAAGGCACGCCCGGCAGACGTGCCGCCAGAATATCGATGGCGCGGGCAGCACCGGTTTGGTCTGGCCGGGCCTGTCTTTCGTCGATCTTTGTTACCACCAGTACTTCTTCGAGTCGGCTGAGATCGGCTGCGGGGCGCACCTGAATGTTGAGAAATAAATCGCTGCCCGGCGTAATCTTTGACACCTTGCCGATGGGAAGACCCTTGGGGAAAATGCCGTCGCCACCGCTGGTTAGAACCATTTCTCCGGGGGGCACGGTTTCATCGCTCATCACCCTTCCGAGCACCAGTTCGCCGGCGGCGGTTCCATTCAGAATGCCTTGCAGGCGGGTCTGGTCGAGGATGGCGCCCACTCCGCTGCTTTGATCATTGATCAGGAGGACCTCCGACGTAGCGCGGTAGACGTGCAACACCTTGCCCACGATGCCATCAGCGGTGATGACGGCCATGTCTGGCTTGACGCCATCGCGGCTGCCCTTGTCGATGAAGACCGAGCGCGACAATTCGCTGCCGCTTCCTCCGATGACCTGCGCCGCCATGGTCTGAGAGATGAATTGTTCTTTGAAACCAAGCAGGGCTTGCAGACGATGAGCCTGATCGGCATCCTGGCTGATGCGGACTCGGTCCAGGCTCATGCGTTCGATCTCGGCTTTGAGGGCGCGGTTTTCGGCGCGCACTCCGCGTAGGTAGAAGTAGTTATGCCAGATGTTGCTGGTGGAGGTTTGCGCCCACACCAGGGCTTTTTCAAGAGGGGTGACCGAGCCGATTGCCCAGATGCGGATCAGTCGCGTAGGCTCGCTCGGGGTCGTCCGCTTGACCTGGATGGCCAAGCCCAGCACCTGGGCGAAGAGCACGCCCACCAGCACGATCAGATTGCGGTAGCGTCCGAGGACGGATTCCATAACAGCAGTTCTCAGTTCTCAGTTCTTAGTGAACCCGCCTGAAATTGTCATCCTGAGCGAAGCGAAGGACCTGCGTTTCGCTGGTTGCTCGCAGCTCACGACCTTACTCGATCGAAATCTTGCGGAGCAGTTTGAAATCCGAGAGCATCTTGCCGGTACCAAGCACGACGCTGCACAGCGGATCGTCAGCGATCGAGACGGGCAATCCCGTTTCTTCGCGGATGCGCTTGTCGAGATTCTTGATCAAGGCTCCGCCGCCGGTCAGCACGATGCCGCGGTCGCTGATATCGGCGGACAGTTCCGGCGGCGTGCGTTCGAGGGCGACGCGAATGGCGTTCATGATGGTTGAGACGCATTCACTCAGTGACTCACGGATTTCGCTGTCATCGACGGTGATGGTTTTGGGCACGCCCTCAATCAGGTTGCGGCCTTTGATCTCCATGGTGAGCGGCTTGTCGAGTGGATAGGCGGAGCCGATTTCCATCTTGATCTGTTCGGCAGTGCGCTCACCGACGAGCAGATTATATTTTCGCTTGAGGTAATTCATGATGGCCTCATCCATCTGATTGCCGGCCATGCGCACGGAGCGGGAATAAACGATGCCGCTGAGAGATATGACTGCGATGTCGGTGGTGCCGCCGCCAATGTCGACGACCATGTTGCCGCTGGGCTCGGTGATCGGCAAGCCCGCGCCGATTGCGGCGACCATCGCCTGCTCGACGAGATGTACTTCGCTCGCTTTGGCGCGATAGGCGGAATCCATAACCGCGCGCTTTTCCACTTGTGTGATCTCTGAGGGCACACCGATCACGATCCGTGGATGCACCAGCATCTTGCGGTTGTGCGCCTTTTGGATGAAGTAATTCAGCATCTTCTCGGTGACCTTGAAGTCGGCGATCACGCCGTCCTTCATGGGCTTGATGGCCACGATGTTGCCGGGGGTGCGGCCGAGCATTTCTTTCGCTTCTTTGCCCACCGCTTCCACTTCGCCGGTGTTCTTATTGATGGCGACGATGGAAGGCTCATTGACGACAATGCCTTTGCCCCGCGCATACACCAGTGTGTTCGCCGTCCCCAGATCGATGGCGAGGTCGCTCGAAAACATGCTGAAGAGCGAACGCAGATTGTGGGAACGCGATGAGCCGTTACTGAACCCGTTGTTGGACATGTTAAAACTTCTCTCTTCCGGGAATTCGTCTCGCCCCTGGAACCTGGGACTTCGCCGGTCTCCGCGTGAGTCGTTCTCCCCTTGATGTCTTCATAATTCTACGTTTCTTTCATTCTACGTCGATGTGCTGGAAAACTAGTTACTCTACTGAATCACCACTTTTTCCTGGTGGGTATTGACCCCGCCCTGAGCGTTTTGCGCGGTGACCGTGACCAGGTTTTCACCATTCGGCAACGGTGGCGTGAAATAGTGGAAGGTGCCGTCGTCACTGATCATCGGCACCTCTTTGCCGTTGACCATAACGCGCGCCCCCGCCTCTGTCTTGCCGGTCACTTCGATAACGTGTCCGTGCTGCACTAACGGATCGATATCCAGCGACAATTCTATTTTTTCCTTGGCCTTGACGATGATGGTAAAGCGATTCTTCTCGCTCTCCACCGATTCCTTCCCACTTGCGTCGTAAGATTGGATTGACCAGTAGTAAGCGCCCACAGGTAATCCGGTCACAACCACGCTCGGAGCTTCCACTTTGCGGTCGAGCAGCACTGATGAAAAATATGGATTGTGCGAGATGCGCAGCCGATATCCGGCGGCGTTCCCCATCGGCGTCCACGCAAACTCGACTTCTTTCGACTTGTCCCCGGCATTGATAAACACAGGCATCATGTTTCCCGGCGTAATCGGCGTTGGCGGACCAATCTCCGTCGCCCGTGCCATGGTCTTCGATTCACTCTGGAAACTCACTTTCTCCCAGTTGGACAGGCGCACCACTTCTCCGTTGCGCTCGATCTCGCCGCTGCCTTTCTTGACCAGGATTTCATGCCGGTCATCTCTCGGATTATTGTGTACCATGGCCGACGAATCGGGAGCTAGTGACGCTTTGGCTCCCGCCACGATCACCTGCGATTTCGAGCCCTCCACATAAGTCGCTGTCGTCAGATCGACCGTGCCGGTGGTCACGGCCACTGAAACGTTGGTTTGCTGCTGATCGTTGGCCGAGTTTTCTTCAATGACGATCAGCGAATCCTGCTTGACGGTGTAGTTGGTGCCGTCGTTAAAGACAATTTTCGCCATGCCTTCGGCGCCCGTCTGCACCACGTCGCCTTTTTCCAGCGGCACGTTGTAGTCGGCGTTGATCCAGCTGTTGCCGCTGCCTTTTCTTACGCGGATGGTGCCATCGAGCGCGGTGAAGTGCGCCTGCTGGGCAACCGCGGCCGACGGCCCTTTCAGCGGAGGAGCGAGCCCTGCGACTTTCTCAAGCACGCCGGTCGAAAAATGTCCGGCGGCTTTCACTGACGCGGCGGTGAATTTCGGAAATGCCTCGTGCATGATGGCGATGAAAATCAGAGCGATGCCGAGCAGCGCCATGATGACGCTGCGATACGTTACCGTTTTCCAGGCAACGTAAAGTTGCGGCTTAAGTTTAGTTGCCACGAGCCGGTGCCAACCTCATAACAAGATTCTTGGAGTCGGGATATCTCAAGCGCTGTGCTCATCATATCCCTGCAGGGATAGGTATTAAGCGTGGGTCATTGCGCGGAGTGGTTACGAAAGTGACTAAGGGTGCGCCCGGAAGAAGGCGACCCGGCGGAAGCGGAATCCGCCGTCTGTCGGCGCCGTGCTACTCGAAGAGCGAGCAGGCCGTTCGCGACGTCCTCGGACGGAAACGAGCGCGGGGCCACCTTCGCAGCCACCTGCTGAAGGATCTGGTGGCGGCGTGGATCAGCCGGGGCCTTCGAGATCAAGCGTATCCGGCACCCCGAAAGTGCTCTGGACTTCGACAACCGAATCCTCCGACTCTTTAAACCATCTTATATGTAGGCAGTCGTGTGAAGCACGATAACTCCCGGCCGCCTTGCTCCTCTCCGACTCGGTTGTTAGCATGAAGCATTCGGCAATCCAGGAGGCTCCTATGGCGACAGATATCCTCACCAAGCCGGTGATCGACGGCGGCACGACGAAGGCTAGAGTTTTCAAGAACTTCGTTGACGGCGAATGGGTCGAATCCGCCAGCGGAGAGACCTTCGAAGACCGCAATCCAGCCGACACGCGCGAAGTCGTCGCCATCTTCCAGCGGTCGAATAAGGCAGACGTAGACGCAGCCGTGGATGCAGCCAAGAACGCCTTTGCCAAGTGGCGTCTCGTGCCCGCGCCTCGCCGCGCTGAGATGGTCTTTCGGGCGGCTGAGCTTCTCATCGAGCGCAAAGAAGACCATGCGCGCGACATGACCCGCGAAATGGGCAAGGTGCTGAAGGAAACGCGTGGCGACGTGCAGGAGGCGATCGACGCCGCTTATTACAATGCCGGCGAAGGCCGACGCCTGTTTGGGCCGACCGTGCCTTCGGAACTGCCGAACAAATTCGCTATGGCGGTGCGGCAGCCGATTGGCGTTTGCGGCATGATCACGCCGTGGAATTTCCCCATGGCAATTTCGTCGTGGAAGCTGTTGCCGGCCATTGTTTGTGGCAATGCGTGCGTGATCAAACCGGCGCAGGACACTCCGCTCTCGACCTTTAACCTGGTGCAGGCGCTGGCCGATGCCGGCGTGCCGAAAGGCGTGATCAACGTGGTGACCGGCTATGGTCCCGAGGCCGGTGCGCCGCTGCTGGAGAATGCGGCGGTGCGCGCGATCTCGTTCACCGGCTCGTCGGCGGTTGGAAAAATTATTGGCACCACATCGGCGAAGTCCTTCAAGCACTGCTCGCTCGAACTCGGCGGCAAGAATCCTATGATCGTGCTCGACGATGCCAACCTCGAACTGGCCGTCGAAGGCGGGCTCTGGGGAGCTTTCGGCACCACCGGTCAGCGTTGCACCGCAACCAGCCGCATCATTGTCCAGAAGGGCGTTTATCGTAANTTCATCGACCATTTCGTTGCCCGTGCGAAGAAGATCAAAATCGGCAACGGGCTCGANGAGNCCGTCGAAATGGGTCCGGCNGTAAATGAAAACCAGCTTAATACCGACCTCAAGTACATCGAGATCGGCAAGGACGAAGGCGCAAAACTGGTCACCGGCGGGAACCGGCTCGATAAGGGCGAATATCAGCACGGCTGGTTTGTCGAGCCCACGGTTTTCATCGACGTCGATCCCAAGATGCGGATCGCGCAGGAAGAAATTTTCGGGCCGGTGGTTTCGATCATTCCTTGCGACGACCTTGAAGATGCCATCGCAATTGCCAATGGCATCGAGTACGGCCTGTCGTCGTCTCTCTATACGAAGGACGTGAACAAGGCATTCTCGGCGGTGCGCGATCTGGAGGCGGGAATCACTTACATTAACGCTCCGACGATTGGGGCCGAAGTTCATCTGCCTTTCGGCGGCACCAAGGCCACTGGCAACGGTCATCGCGAAGGCGGCATTGGTGCGATTGATTTCTACACCGAGTGGAAGTCGGTGTACGTGGATTACTCCGACAAACTGCAGAAGGCGCAGATCGATCGACCGGAGTAAGAGGCAATCTAGGCCGAGACACGGAGTGCGCCGTGGGTTTCGATCAGAATTGTTCTCAGCCTCGGCGTCTCGGCCGTGACCCTTTGGACGCCTCCCACCGTCATCTTGCCGCTCGACTGCTCCAGACCTACCATACCTGCTCAGGGCTGACTGTCCGTCAGCACTGTCGGCGGTTATTGATTGGCCAATGATTTCGGCGGTTGCTCCTCAATCCACAAGGGCGCTCGGAAGGTCGGTTCGCTGCTCAGGCGGAGACTGGCGCTGCTCGTCTGTATTCTGGCGCTCGCTTCGGCTCCTTCATTGCGAGCCCAGTCTGAGGACCGCACCAGTCGGAAGCTGCTTCAATCAGGGAAGCCTGAATATCCGACAATTCTGAAATCGCTGGCCATCGGCGGGGTTGTCCGACTGAATTTGAGGGTTCTTCCGAATGGAACGGTCGCTCAAGTCACGGTCCTCGGCGGCAACCCGGTGCTCGCCGAAAGCGGGGTGAAGGCAGTGATGACGTGGAAGTATGCGCCTGCGGCCGCAGTGAGCAATGAGACGGTGATCCTCAATTTTAAGAGCCACTGATTTAAGNGCCACTGATTTGACCCCCACGAAAGCATTTTGTCCTGACCAACCCAGCTTTTCTCTGCATCCGCAACGTCGCTGCGATTAGAATTCCCTCATGCCCGTCACTCAAGTCCGTGGAATTGCGCCGGCCGCCCGGCTGGAAAATGTTCGCTACGCTATCCGCGATTTGGCGTGCATTGCCGACGAGGTGGCGCGTCAGGGACACAAGATTCTGCCGCTTAACATTGGTGATCCGCTCAACTTTGATTTTCAGACTCCGGCGCACATGATTGAAGCTGTTTATCGCGCCATGCGCGACGGCAGGAATGGGTATTCGAGTTCTTCGGGCATTGCGCAGGCTCTCGATGCGATTCGCGGCGAGGCGGCCCGGAAGGGAATCACAAGTATTCAAGATGTCTTTGTCACTTCGGGTGTTAGCGAAACCGTCGACATTTGTCTGAGTGCGCTGCTCAATCCAGGCGACAACCTGCTCACTCCGTGCCCCGACTATCCGCTATATTCAGCCGTGCTGGCGAAACTCGAAATCGGGCTAAACACCTATTACCTCAATGAAGAAGACGGCTGGCAGCCCGATCTCGACGACATCAGGAAAAAAATTACGCCACGGACGCGCGGAATTGTGTTGATCAATCCGAACAATCCGACCGGCTCAGTTTGCACGCGCAAGATGCTTGAGGATATCGCCGAACTGGCGCGCCGCCATAATCTGATCATTTTTGCCGACGAGATTTATGACAAGCTGATAATTGACGACGATCCCCACGTTGCCATGGCTGCGGTCGCGCCCCAGGTACCGATTATCACTTTCGGCGGATTGTCGAAGAACTATCTGGCTCCGGGATGGCGCATCGGATGGGGCATTGCCAGCGGCGAGGCGGCCGTCATCAGTCCATANCTTGAAGGCGTAAACAAGTTGTTGCGGGCGCGTCTCTGCGCCAATCATCCCGAACAATATGCGATTAAGGCAGCGCTCGAAGGGCCGCAGGATCACCTTGTAGAAGTAAAGCGCAAGCTGCGCACCCGCCGCGATCTCACCATGAAGTGGTGTGCGGAAACTGAGCGCGTGAGTTGTGTGGCGCCACGCGGAGCTTTCTACGCTTACCCCAGCATCGACATTCCTGAAGACGACGACGTTTTTGTCACTGAGGTGATTCGGCGGAAGCACGTAACCCTAGTGCACGGCTCCGGTTTCGGGCAGCGCCCTGGGACGAAACATTTCCGCATTGTGTTCCTCCCCGACGAGGCCACGCTGAGCGCCGCTTACGCGGCGATTGGCGACTTCATGCGCGAGCGCTACGCCTAAGCAGTCGAATCGAACATTTCCTTCTACCGGCCATACCATTCCACTGCAGCGGCGGAAATCGCCAAGATGCTCGTCCCACGCTGGATGCGGGTTTTGGGACAAATTCGCCGAGGTGAGTATTGAAGTGCAGAGGAATTTTAGGCGAGGCCGCAAACTCAAGGTCGGCGAAATCAGCGTAACGCTCTACGTCAGGCACAGTAGAAAGTGCAGTAAGCGCAAAGACAATAGCGGCGCGGTGGAGTGAGTTGGGAACCCAGTGGTGCTGCTCGGCAAGACCTGCAGCTAACAGTACATTTCGCACTGCACGCGGGAAGGGGATATCAACAATACCGCCCTCATGC
>JGI12635J15846_10004957_pt1 | contig 11504 bp, 7 predicted proteins | sample BlaSpr_A8_OM2_M2_FD_15846 | JGI IMG/M metagenome (IMG submission 15846) | reverse complement strand
GCGAGGCCGGACCTAAGAAGTCCGGCCTCGCCGCCAGTGTCGAGGCGATATTACACGGAAGGACCCGTGCCCAGGATCCCCTTAGGCGGCTTCGACCAGGATCTTGTGCGGCTGCACTTGGGCCAGTTTTGGGATGGCGACTTCCAACACACCATTGGCGACCTTCGCCTTGATGTTCTGCACGTCCGCAGTCTCCGGCAAGCTGAACCGGCGCTGAAATTCGCCGCTGATGCGCTCGACGCGGCGGAAACCCTCGCGCGACTCCTTGTGCGAGCTCTCGCGTTGTCCGCGAATCGTCAGCACACCCTGATCCGACGTGATTTCCACGGCTTTCGGATCGACGCCCGGCAGATCCACATGCAACACGAACTGATTCGCTTCCTCATGGATATCCACGGGCGGCAGCCACGCGCCGGAATCGGCGGCGGTGCTCAACGGCGCCCCAAATAAACGATCAACTTCTTTCTGCAGCCGGCTCACGAGGGCCCACGGCTCATAACGTACGACGGTCATGTTCGAAAACTCCTAAATAAATAGCTAAAAATTGTTTGGCAAAATTTCCTGTGAATCGAAACTCACGCGCGTGATGTCGGAAATTGGGTCGCTTGAGTTGCATTTCAACTCGCGCGATGCACGCNCCGGGAAAATTGGCACGGTTTGTGGCGCCCTTTGCGGCGCGCGGTTAGCGCTGGGTTGGCGCCCGCTTGGCGGAAGGCGCGCGGCGAAAAAGTGTGACGCAGTTCAAAGTCAATGGAACATAATGTGGATAACGTGTGCAAACACAATATCTTGCGATTTGCACTTTTCCCCCTTGACCTAGGCCTGTGAAAGTGTAATCAGGCAATTCTTGCGGACAATCCGCTATTCTATTGATATATCTAAGTTTTTTTGACAGAAAATACTGCAAAAAAAGTCTTGACGATGATCGCCATCGCGCCGTACCCTCTCCGCTCAAACACAAGATGTTGTGGTCGGAACGATCCATCGAGTCCCATCGGTCTTCTGTTAAGTCACCAATGTTTTTTTTCGCGCGAACACCGCCATTTGTGTTCTGGATTTAGCTCGATAATTATAACGGAGCGGCGTAGATACCCATGAATACGGTGGTCAAAATACAGCCCAAAGATGTTGGCAGCATTCCCTATCAAGAAGCCTCCTTCGACATCTGGGATAAGAAGTATCGGCTGACTTCGAAGGATGGTTCGCCCATCGATAAGTCGATGGACGATACCTATAAGCGAGTCGCGCGCGCGCTTGCCGATGTGGAAAGCGAGCCCAGCCGGGAACAATGGTACGAGTCGTTCCTGTGGGCCTTGCGTCACGGCGCCATCCCTGCCGGCCGAGTGACGTCGAATGCCGGCGCCCTCGAACACAAGCCCGCGACCTCGACCATCAATTGCACGGTGTCGGGAACGATCCGCGACTCGATGGACGATATTCTGCAGAAAGTCCATGAAGCGGGCCTGACGCTCAAAGCCGGCTGCGGCATTGGCTATGAATTCTCGACATTGAGGCCGCGCGGCGCCTACGTGTCGGGCGCGGGCGCGTACACCTCGGGCCCGCTGTCGTTCATGGATATCTACGACAAGATGTGTTTTACCGTGTCCTCGGCGGGTGGCCGGCGCGGTGCGCAAATGGGTACGTTCGATATCGGACATCCCGACGCGTTGGAATTCATTCGCGCCAAGCGCGAGAACGGCCGCTTGCGGCAGTTCAATTTGTCGCTGTTGGTGACCGACGAATTCATGAAGGCCGTGAAAAGCGACGGCGAGTGGACATTGGCGTTCCCTCTCGGCCGCCAGGAATTCGAGGCTGAGCGACCGGATCTGTCCGACTCCACCAAGTTCGTGTGGCGCGAGTGGCCCTACACGGACGGCTATGTCGCGAACGAGGAGGGACTGGTCGCCTGCAAGATCTATAAGACTTTGCCGGCGCGGCGGGTGTGGGACGTGATCATGACCTCCACCTACGATTTTGCCGAACCGGGATTCATCCTCATCGACAAGGTGAACGAGATGAACAACAACTGGTGGACGGAAAATGTCCGCGCCACCAATCCATGCGGAGAGCAACCGCTTCCAGCCTACGGCTCATGCCTCTTAGGCTCGGTGAATCTCACCAAATTCGTGGTCGACCCGTTCACCGAGGACGCCCGCTTCGATTGGGAATGCTATCGCAAGGTGGTGAAGATCTTCACGCGGATGCTCGACAATGTGGTCGAGGTCAATGGTTTGCCCTTGGCGCAGCAGCGCGACGAAATCATGCGCAAGCGCCGCCATGGCATGGGTTTCTTGGGCTTGGGTTCCACCATCACCATGCTGTGCATGAAGTACGGGTCGAAGAAGTCGGTGGCCTTCACGCAGAACGTGTCGCGCGAGATGGCGGTGGCGGGCTGGGAAGCCGCGCTGGATCTGGCCAAGGAGAAAGGCCCGGCGCCGATCATGAACGAGGAGTTCACGGTGACGCGCGAGATGCTGCGCAAGCGCCCCGAAATGGTGAAGGACGGCTGGCGGGTCGGCGCACGCGTGCCGGGCCGGGTGCTGCACGCGCGCTATAGCCGCTACATGCAGCGCATCGCAGAAGCCTCGCCGGAGCTGGTCGATGAACTCGCCGAAGTCGGTGCGCGCTTCACGCATCACACTTCGATCGCGCCCACCGGCACCATTTCCTTGTCGCTCGCCAACAATGCCTCCAACGGCATCGAGCCGTCCTTCGCGCATCACTATTTTCGCAACGTGCTGCGCGAGGGCAAGAAATCCAAGGAAAAGGTCGATGTCTTTTCCTTCGAGCTGTTGGCCTACCGGGAATTGATCAATTCGCGCGCCATGGCGAATTCGCAATTGCCCGCCGAGAAGCTGCCGGACTATTTCATCGCCGCCGATGACATCGGCCCCAAGGAACATGTGGACATTCAGGCCGCGGCGCAGCTGTGGATCGACTCTTCGATATCGAAGACCGCGAATGTGCCCACCGATTACAAGTACGAGGATTTCAAGAATATCTACATGTACGCCTATGACCAGGGTCTCAAGGGCTGTACGACATTCCGCTTCAATCCGGAAGCCTTCCAGGGTGTTTTGGTCAAAGAGGACGACTTGAAGAACACCACCTACGTCTTCACCTTGGAGGATGGGACGGAAGTCGAGGCGCGAGGCGATCAGGAGATCGAGTACGACGGCGAAATGCATACCGCCGCGAATCTCTTCGATGCTCTCAAAGAAGGTTATTACGGGAAGTTCTGATCATGGCTCATATCAAAATCGGTAAGAAGATCGCGAAGTACCGCGTGCAGAAGCCTGAGGCGAAGGAAGCGCCTGCGCCCGCACCTGCGCTCAAGGCGCAAGACAACGTCATATGGATGCACGAGAAACTCGAGCGTCCCGAGGTCCTGATCGGCTCGACCTATAAGATAAAGACGCCGGTCTCGGACCACGCGATGTACGTCACCATCAACGACATCGTGCTCAACGAAGGCACGCCGCATGAACAGCGGCGCCCCTTCGAGGTGTTCATCAATTCGAAGAACCTCGATCATTTCCAATGGATCGTGGCGCTGACGCGGGTTATTTCCGCGGTATTCCGCAAGGGCGGCGATACCACGTTCCTGGTCGACGAGCTCAAGGCGGTATTCGATCCGAAAGGCGGCTACTGGCAGCCGGGCGGCAAATTCATGCCCTCGACCATCGCGGAATTGGGCTATGTCATCGAGCGGCACCTGCAGTCGATCGGCTTGCTGAAGAAGCCGGAACTCGATGTGCATCAGCGAAAATTGGTGGAAGAGAAGCGCGCCGAGTTCGAGGCGCGCACCAAGCAGACCGATGCATTTTCAAAATCGCACTTTCCGGAAGGCGCGCAGCTGTGCGCGAAATGCAGCACCGCCGCGGTGGTCATGATGGACGGCTGCAATACCTGCTTGAATTGCGGCGATTCGAAGTGCGGATAGGCGAGCCGGCCCGGAAAAATCAATTCGAGCCCTGCTGATCCCAGCCGATCCGCAGGGCTTTCTTCGAAACGCGCACCGGGCTCCCAGGTTCTGAGAGCCTGCTCATAGCCGGGCGCCTAAGTCTTTGATTTGGCAAATAACAAAAGAAATATTTTCTTTTAGGTATGTCCACTCGCCGCGCCAAACCGCTCTTATAGATCACGTGGAAACAGATCTCGGGAGTCATCGTTGGCTAAAGAGGTGAAATACAGCTTCGTCGCGGGCGTAGCCCTGAAATACGGCGATCGCCTGCGTCGCTATCTCTCGCAACGTCTGCGCAATGTCGCCGACGCACCGGACTTGGCTCAGGAGGTGTTCCTGCGCCTGATGCGGGTTGAGCACCACGAAACGATCCGCTCCCCCGAAGCGTATCTTTTCACCGTGGCGAGCCACGTACTGCATCAACACACGCTGCTGCAATCGACCAGACCCAAGTCGGTCGACATCTCGGAACTCTTCTCCGAACTTCAATTGACCTCGAACGACGATCCGGCTGCGCAAGCGGACATCGACCAGCGGCTCGAAATTCTGCAGCACACTTTAAAGCAGCTGCCCCCCAAAATCTCGACGACGCTCATGTTGCATCGATTCGCCGGACTCTCGATTGAGCAGATCGGCGCGCACCTGGGTGTCTCTCGACGAACCGCCAAGTACTATCTCGCCCGCGCCTTGAGCCATGTTCGGGACGCGGACAGCCAAGCGGACAAGGACGCCCGATGAAAACGAACCCTAAATCCAACCGTCAGATCGTGGACGAAGCCTCCGAATGGTTTGTGGAGTTTCGCGTCGGCGATGTCGATGCGGCAGCTCGCGAGCGCTTTGATGAGTGGTTGCGCCGCTCCCCTGAGCACATCCGCGCCTACATCGGGATCGCGCGAACCTATGTCGAGATGCCGAATCCCCATGCCACGAAGCCTCTCGATGTCGAGGCGCTCATCGCGTACGCGCGCTCGGGCGAAAACATCGTGCCATTCGATACCGTGCCGCAGGAGAGGGCGGCGATGCACACAAGGTCTCCACGCCGCCGGTTCCTGGCCGTCGCCGCGAGCGCACTCATGGTCGCGCTCGCGGGTGGCGTATGGTGGCAGAGCGCACGCTATCCCTTGTACCGCACCGATATCGGCGAGCGCCGGTCCATCACACTCGCCGACGGCTCCACCGTGGATTTGAACGCGCGCTCGAAGCTACGCGTTGAGTTCTCCAAAAACGAGCGGCGCGTCGAATTACTCGACGGCCAGGCGCTCTTCCAAGTCGCGAAGGACAAGAGTCGTCCCTTCATCGTCGCGAGCGGCGAGGCCGCGGTACGCGCCGTGGGCACCCAGTTCGATGTGTACCGCAAAGACAGCGGCACGACCGTGACGGTGTTAGAAGGCCGGGTGGCCGTATATTCCACGGCGCCGCAACCGGCCACACGCTCACCGCGCGCTTCCGTGCAGCCCGAAGCGCAAATGCATGCGATACCTCACTCGGGGGCCGCTTCTTCGAATCCGCCCGGTCTCCTCGATCCGTCGGGCGCGGGTGCCATTTTCCTCTCCGCCGGCGAGCAGGTCACGGTAACGCGAGCGCAAACACTGCCGGCGCCGGCGCGCGCCGACATTGCCGCGACGACCGCGTGGACGCAACGTCGCTTGATCTTCGACGGCTCTAAGCTCTCCGACGTGGTCCAGGAATTCAATCGTTACAACAAGCGCCAGCTCGTTATCGAAGATGCGCAGCTCTCGGACTTTCACGTGAGCGGCGTGTATTCCTCCACCGATCCGTCCTCGCTGATTCGATTCTTGCGCGAGCAACCCGGGATAAAGATTACAGACCATGAGAACGAGGTGCAGATTGCACCCAAGTAGGCGGGCACGCGCGTAAGTTTGGAAAAAACTTTCCGAAAAGTATGTCCAATGTGTTTCAGGAACCGCTCTTCAACACCCACAACACCGCAACTCAAAGAAGGGGCGGTGACAAAGCGAAGTAAATGGGGGTCGGTTATGAAGAAGGGTTTAATCGGAGCGACGCTCTCCCTGTGTTTGATCGGCATCTCGCACGCGCAAACCGCCCACGCCTCCATCCGAAAAACCACCAACATCCCCGCGGAAGAATTGGGTTCCGCGCTGGAGACCGTCGCCAAAGACTATGACTTCCAGATTCTCTACCGCACCGAGATCGTCAAGGATCTGCGCACCCAAGGAGCCATCGGATCGCTGAGTTCGGATGAAGTGCTCACCAAAGTCCTCTCTGGCACCGGCCTCACCTACAAATACCTGGACTCGAGCACCGTCACGATCATGCAGGCGACAGCCGGCGCCGCCGATCAATCGGCGAGCGACGCGAGCAACGGAGGTGGGAAGAAATCTTCCCAGGACTTTCGCGTGGCTCAAGTGGATCAAGGAGCGAATTCGCAATCTTCTCCCGTAGGACGCAACGTCTCGGGCAGCGAAGAAAATGACAACAAGGTTGGACTTCAGGAAATCATCGTCACCGCCACCAAGCGCGCCGAGCGGCTTCAGGATGTGCCGATGGCGGCCAGCGTGATCACGGGGGCCCAACTGATGGCGACCCAGGCCACGACTCTGCAGGACGTGGTCAATGCCACGCCGGGCCTGCAACTCGTTAGCGGGACGCCGATCAGCAACGAACTGGTGATCCGCGGCATATCGGTCGGCGCCGGCATCAACACTTCGGTCGCCACCTATGTAGACGAAACCCCTTACTCATCGGAAGGTCCGTTCGCCTTCAGCGCCGGTCTCGCACCAAACCTCGACACCTACGATCTCGCGCGGATCGAGGTGCTCCGGGGACCGCAGGGAACGCTCTACGGCGCCAGTGCGCTGGGAGGTCTGCTGAAATATGTGACCAACGCGCCCGACCCGTCGGGATACAGCGCGAGTTTTCTCACGGGCGTCAGCTCCGTCGAACACAGCGGACAAACCGGCTGGGAAACACACGGCATGGTCAATCTTCCGCTGGGGGCTGACTCCGCCCTGCGCATCGTGGCCGACGACACCTATTTTCCAGGATACATTGATGACCCGTCGCGCGGCGCGAAGGATATCAACGATATCAGGCGCGACGGCGTACGCGGCTCATTGCTATGGGAACCGAGCCAGAACTTCAGCATCCGACTGAGTGCGAACTATCAAAAGCTGACGGCCGGCGATACTGGCACTGAGGACCTGTCGGTCGCGACCCTCAGGCCACTCTTTGGGGACCTGACCCAAGAGCGCGACATCGGCCAGCCGCTTTCCACCACCAACCAGATCTACAACGCCACGATCAATTGGAACCTGGGTTTCGGGACGTTGGTCTCTTCCACCAGTTACAGCGACACCCATCCGGCTCTGCTCGCCGACGATACGGCGGTGCTCGGCGCCCTCACGCCGCTCTTCTTCGGTCGCAATTTGGGCATCGCGGCGACGGTCACCAACCCCGTACAGTCCCTCACCCAGGAGGTACGGCTTTCGTCGTCAGGCAATCAAAAGTTGGAATGGATCGCCGGCTTCTATTTTGACCATCAGTCGGCGGACCAGAACGAGGCGGTCGTTCCGTTCGACCTTACTACTGGACAGCTTCTCAACAACCTCTCGCCAAATCTCTCCACCATCAGCGCCGCCACGACCTATCGTGAGTTCGCGGGGTTCGGAGATTTGACCTACCACTTCACCTCGGCATTCGAGATGACCGCGGGCGGCCGTTTCAGCTCAAACAACCAAACCTTTCACCAGATGGAAACCGGCCTGCTCGGTGGCACGGTCGATTTGCAAACCGACTCCAGTCAGAGCGTCTTTACCTATTCGGTGGACGCCAAATACCGCTTCAACCCCGAGACCATGACCTATGCGCGCATCGCCACCGGCTTCGTCCCTGGGGGTCCGAACGACACGATTCCCGGTGCGACGGTGCCGGCGACCTTCCACTCATCCACCACCACCAACTATGAAGTGGGGGTCAAGGGAAGCGCGGCGGACGGCCGCTTCACTTACGACTTCGACGTCTTCGACGTGGAATGGAAGGACATCCAACTGAACGCGATTGTCGACAACTTCGACTCCATCACCAACGGTGGTAAGGCCCGAAGCGACGGCGTCGAAGGCGGCGTTGGCTTTGTTCCCGTCCAAGGCCTGACCCTCAGTCTGAACGGCGCCTATACGAATGCACGACTGACCCAGAATACTCCTGCCAGCTTCGGCGGCCTCGCCGGCGACCGCCTGCCGCTATCGCCGTACTTCGCTGGCACGGCCGCGATCGGCTATGAACGTCCGCTCTGGACTGACGTTTCGGGTTTTGCCGGGCTCGAGTGGCACTACAACGGCGGACGGCTATCTGAATTTGAGATGGGCTTGCCACGCCAAGACCTACCCGCTTACTCCCTGGTCGATTTGCACGCCGGCCTGAGGTTCCACAACTTCACCCTCACCGCCTACGTCAAAAATGTGGGAGACGTGCAGGCAATCAATGCCGTGGGCCGAGAAACAACGCTCGGGGGCGTGAACGCGCTAACCGCCTTTGTACTCCCGCCGCGCACCATCGGACTGACGCTGGGCGCGAAGTTTTGATCTGCGTCAGAGGAGCGCCAATGTTGACGATCGACAAACTGACCCACATCTATCCAAACGGGGTCAAGGCCCTCGACAACGTCTCACTGACCGTCGCGCGCGGGATGTACGGCCTGCTCGGCCCCAACGGCGCCGGCAAGTCGACACTGATGCGCACCATCGCCACCCTGCAGGCGCCGACCTCGGGCACGATCACCTTCGACGGCATCGATGTGATCAAGGACCCGGAGGCGCTGCGGCGGACCCTGGGCTACCTGCCGCAGTATTTCGGTGTCTATCCGCGCGTGTCGGCCTACGACCTGCTCGATCACATGGCGGTGCTGAAGGGCATCTCCGGCGCCAAGGCCCGCCGAGAGACGGTGGAATACCTGCTCAACCAGACCAACTTGTGGAACGTGCGCAAGAAGGCGCTGGCCGGTTATTCCGGCGGCATGCGCCAGCGGTTCGGCATCGCCCAGGCGCTGATCGGCGATCCCTCGCTGATCATCGTCGACGAGCCCACCGCCGGCCTCGACCCGGAGGAGCGCAACCGCTTCCTGAACCTGCTGGCCGAGATCGGCGAGAACGTGGTGGTGATCCTGTCGACCCATATCGTCGAGGACGTCGCCGACCTCTGCCCCGCGATGGCCATCATCTCCGGCGGCTGCATCGTCCGCGAAGGCGACCCGGTGGCGCTGATCGATGAGCTGCAGGGCCGCATCTGGACCAAGACCATCGACAAGGCCGAGCTGGAAGCCTTCCGGGCTCAATACCGGGTGATCTCCACGCGCCTGTTTACCGGCCGCACCGTGGTCCATGTGCTCGCCGATGGCGATCCGGGCGCCGGCTTCACCCCGGTCAACGGCGGGCTCGAGGACGTCTACTTCTCGACCCTGTCCGATGCCCGTCGCGCCGCCTGATCCCGAGAGCCAGACGATGTTCTTCAAGATCGCGGGCTTCGAGCTTCGCTACCAACTGCGCCAACCGATCTTCTGGGTCGGGCTGATCCTGTTTGTCCTGCTGTCGTTCGGCTCGGTCGCCTCCAGCAATATCCAGATCGGTTCCACCGACAATATCCACAAGAACGCCGCCTATGTGATTTGCCAGACCACGCTGATCTTGGCCGTGCTCTACATGTTCGTAACAACGGCCATCGTCGCGAACGTCATCACGCGTGACGACGAGACCGGGTTCGGCTCGATCGTCCGGTCAACGCCGATCACCAAGTTCGACTACCTCTACGGCCGCTACCTCGGCGCGCTGAGTGCGGCGGCGTTGGGGATGTTGTCCATCCCGGCCGGCCTGCTGCTGGGGTCTCTGGCGCCCTGGGTGGACCACGAGACACTCGGCCCGTTGACGCTGGCCCCTTACGTCTACGCCTACCTGGCGCTGGCGCTGCCCATCCTGCTCATGACCTCGGCGCTCTACTTTGCCCTGACCACCGTCACGCGATCGATGATGTGGACCTACGTCGGGCTGGTCGTGCTGCTGGTGTTGCGCGCAGTGTTCAGCGTGGTGGTGAGCAAGCCGGGCCTGGAGCATGTCGCCGCCGTTTGGGAGCCCTTCGGCCTGGGCGCCTTCGCCGCGGCAACCCACTATTGGACCGCCAGCGAGCGCAACGTGCTGACGCCGGCGATCACGGGCGACATTCTGCTGAACAAGGTGATCTGGATCGCGGTCGCGGCAGGCCTGCTCGCCCTGGCCTACCGGCTGTTCGACTTCCAGGCCGCCGAACTGTCGGGTCGTCGCAAGCGTCCTAGCGCCGCCACCGGGGAGCCGACGCCGGCGACCGAAGCCGGCCCGGCCAAGCCCGCGGTGCTGGCAAAACCCCGCTTCGATGCCGCCGCGACGCGGGCGCAGCTTTGGGCGCGCACCACACTCGACGCCGGCCAGGTGTTCAAAAGCCCGGCCTATTTCGTGCTGCTGGGGCTCGCGGGCGTGCTGTCGTTGTTCAACCTTTGGGTTGCCACCGACATCGGCGCCTACGGCGGCAAGATCTATCCCGTGACCCGCGTCATGATCGACGCGCTAACCGGCATCTTCACCTTCTTCACCATGGTCATCGCTGTCTATTACGCCGGCGAACTGGTCTGGCGCGAACGTGAACGGGGAATGCAGGAGATCACTGACGCGACGCCGATTGCGGATTGGATGTTCATCGCGCCGAAGACCGCCGCCATCAGCCTGGTGCTGATCTCGACACTAGTTATCGCCGTCGCGGTGTCCATCGCGACCCAGGCGGTGCGCGGCTACTTCGATTTTGAGATCGGCCACTACCTGCTGTGGTACGTGCTGCCAAACGCCATCGACATGACGCTGCTGGCGGTGCTGGCGGTGTTCATCCAGGCGCTCAGCCCAAACAAGTATGCCGGTTGGGCGGTGATGGTCGTCTTCCTGATCTCGACCCTCGTGTTGTCGAACCTGGGGTTCGAGCACAACCTCTACCAGTACGGCGGCACGTCCGGCGTCCCGCTGTCGGACATGAACGGCATGGGCCGGTACTGGATCGGCGCCTACTGGTTCCGGCTCTACTGGAGCGCGTTCGCGGTCGTGCTGCTGGTGCTGGCCTATGGGTTGTGGAGACGAGGCACGGAGACCCGGTTCCTGCCGCGCCTGCGCCGCCTGCCTTACCGACTGAACAGCGCCGCGGGCATCATTCTGGTGGTCGCCCTGGTGGTGTTCGCCGGTTGCGGAAGCTGGATTTTCTACAACACCAACATCCTCAACCCCTACCGCACCAGGCTCGGAGACGAAAAATGGGCGGCGGACTATGAGAAGCACTTCCTCGCCTTCCAGAGCCTGCCGCAGCCGAAGATCGCCAAGGTCAGCCTGAACATCGAGATCTTCCCGAAGGAGACCCGCGTCGAGACCAGCGGCTCCTATCTGATCCAGAACCGCACCGACAAGCCTCTGACGGCGATGCATGTGCGCTTCGTGCGCGACCTGATCATCGACCGCCTGATCATTCCTGGCGCGCACCTGCAGAACGATTATCCAGG
>JGI12635J15846_10004956_pt1 | contig 11504 bp, 6 predicted proteins | sample BlaSpr_A8_OM2_M2_FD_15846 | JGI IMG/M metagenome (IMG submission 15846) | reverse complement strand
TCGGCTGGCGTACGGGCCAACCTTCGAGTCGGCGATGTCGGCTCTTTTTGGCGGAGGAGTGTCGTCGCTGAGCGCCACGGCAGTCACCGCGGAGCCGTCGCGAAGCACACCGGCATCCGCCGCGTCGCCCCAGCCCGCAGAGGACCGCAGCGCGCTCATCGCGGAAGCCGCCAAAGACCTTGCTGACTACCAGCGCCTGACGGCGGAAGGCAAGCTCGGTGAAGCCGGACAGAAGCTAGAAGAGTTGAAGCGCGCACTCGATAAGCTGAACACGCGGCAAAGATAATTTCGCTGCTCTGCTGCGCTTTGCTTCTGCGAGTGGTTCGCCGATCAGCACTGTTGACATCTTACGAACCACTGAAGCGCTGTTCTGCGGTTGCTGCGCTAGATAGCGGCTATATACTCTCTCGTTGCATTCTGTTCTTGTTTCGGTGTAAATTCTCAGGAACGCATCTTGGCGTAATGGGCATGCGCTCGATCTCGAAGCGGATAGCGTGGCTTTCTCTACTGTTGACCTTGTGGTCAGCATTAGCGTTTGCCGTGCATCACCATTCTACTCAGGATGAGTCTTCTACTTGCCAGGTTTGCATTGCGGCGCATTCAGCGTCGCCAACAAGCACTGCCCCCACGCCGAAACCAGTATTCCGTCGCGTCGTCATATTCCGGTCGCAGGCAGCTGCTGCCAAACAACGCCTGATAGCCTTCGCCCTGTCTGTCCGCCCGCCTCCTAGCGTCTAAAGATCAAATTTCAGCCCTGTACAGGCTCGGTTCGTTCCACGAACCGTTTCTTTGATCTTTTTTACCAACTTCTAGGAGGAATCATGCTGGCTTCTTACGGGAAGTCGCTTCGTGCGACTTTTGTGGTGGTTTTCCTTTTGGTCCTCGGCGTTCAGGCTTACGCGCAGTCGAGCAGCAATTCCGGCTCCATCAACGGCACCGTGCTGGACCCTACCGGCGCGGTCGTGCCTAATGCGACCGTTGAAATCCACAACCCGGTCAGCCACTTCGACCGCGCAACCACCACGGATAAGTCCGGAAATTTTAGCCTCCCTAATATTCCGTTCAATCCGTATCATATGACCGTGACCGCGACCGGATTCGCTCCAAATGCGCAGGATGTGGACATCCGGTCCATTGTGCCAGTCAGCCTCAAAGTCAGTCTCCAAGTCTCGGGTTCGACCACTTCGGTGACGGTCGAGGCCCAGGCGGCCGATTTGCTGGAGAACGATCCGACCTTCCACTCCGACATCGACAAGAACTTGTTCGATAAGCTTCCCTTGGAAAGCACGACCTCGTCACTGAGTTCGCTGGTTACTCTCTCCACGCCGGGAATCGCTGCCGATTCCAATGGCCTCTTCCACGGGATCGGCGACCACGCCTCGAATTCGTTCAGCATCGATGGCCAGCCGATTACTGACCAGCAAAGCAAGGTCTTTTCCAACCAGCTTCCCGTCGATTCGATCGAGTCCATGGAAGTGATCTCGGGTGCGCCGCCGGCGGAATACGGCGGCAAGACCAGTGTTGTGATTGTAGCGACCACGCGTTCCGGTCAGGGTGTGACAACGCCTCACGGGAGTTTGAGCATTTCTTACGGGACGTTCGGAACATCCAACGTGGAAGCCGAGCTCGCGTACGGCGGTAAGAACTGGGGGAACTTCATCTCTGCAAACGGTCTGAATACTGGCCGGTTTCTGGATCCGCCCGAATTCGCGGTGTTCCACGACAAGGGCAACGAAGAAAACCTGTTCGATCGCGTGGACTATCAACTCACCACCGGCGATTCGATTCACCTGAACTTCGGCTACAGCCGGAGTTGGTTTCAGACGCCGAATTCACTCGATGCCCAAAACGCGACGCCCTGGGGTGGACTGTTCGGGATTGAGCCGCAAATGGCACTGAACGGCATAGGCCCGGACGGAAATGTCGTTGGACCGACAGACCAGGTCTCCAAGATTGGAACGTTCAACATCGCTCCTTCGTGGACGCATGTGCTGAATGCGCACGCCGTCTATACGTTGGGAGCGTTTGTGCGCCGCGACGATTACAACTACTATCCCAGCAGCGATCCCTTCGCGGACCTCGGGCCCCCGAGTCTTCAGAGACAGTCCGTGGGTCAGAACCGTTCGCTCACCAACGCGGGACTGCGTTCCGATCTCTCCTATGTGAAAGGGATTCACCAAATCAAGGCTGGGGCGGTCTACCAGCAAACGTTTCTCAATGAGGACGACACTCTCGGGATCGTCGATCCAACCTTCAACGCGCCTTGCATCACCGACGTATATCCGACGACTTCGGTGAACGTATACCCATGGGTCGCGGCGCCCGGACTCACTCCTGCGGACTGCCCCGGCGTTACCGGCCCGGTGCAGGCGAACATTGCTTCCAACCCGAACGCGCCCGGCAACGCTCTTTACCCTTATTACAGCACCACACTCGCTCCCTACGACTTGACCCGTCTCGGCGGAAGTCTGTACACGTTCAACGCCCACACCGACATCAAGGAACTCGCCTTGTACGTGCGAGACAACATCACCAAAGGAAACTGGTCCTTGAACCTCGGTTTACGCGGCGATCTCTACAACGGGATCACCAGCGGGAACCAAGCCGAGCCTCGGGTTGGGGTGGCTTACAACGTCAGGAAGACCAACACGATTCTGCGGGTTTCCTACGCCCGCACCCTGGAATCTCCCTTTAACGAGAACCTGATCCTCTCCAGCATCGGATGCGCCAACGCTGTCCTAAACCCGCTGCTTCTCTGTTCTTCGTTGGCCACGAATCCTTTGAGCGTTGGCTTTCGCAACGAATTCCACGCTGGCCTGGAGCAGGCTTTCGGGAAGTACCTGGTCTTTTCTGGCGAGTGGATCTCGAAGTACACGCACAACGGCTTCGATTTCAGCGTGCTCGGTAACACGCCAATCACGTTTCCCATTGAATGGCACAACTCGAAGATTCCGGGATATGCGGGGCGCGTAAGCGTGCCTGAAGTCCACGGATTCTCGGCGCTGATGGTTTTCTCCAGCGTGGCGGCACGTTTCTTCCCGCCGCAGATTGCCGGCGCGGGCGCGACTGTGGGAGCGCCGGGCACTCCCTTCCGCATTGACCACGACGAACGTTTCAACCAGACGACCCACTTCCAATATCAACCCTGGAAGCGCGGCCCCTGGATGGGATTCAACTGGCGGTATGACACGGGACTGGTGGCAGGCGCAACCCCATGCTACGGGATCAGTGCAAGTAACGATTGCCCGCAATCAGTCCTCATCGGCGGCGTGCCGAACGTGAGCATGATGGCTGCCAACGTGGGCCAGGTGCCGCTTTCAGCTGATCAAGAGGCTGAAGCCGGGTTCACTTGTAGTGGCGTCCGCGCAACCCCGACGGTCCCACTGCCTTACAACTGCCCCGCATCGGCGTTCGGCTCTGCGCTCATAAACGTACCTCCACCAGGTACTGAGAACGACGACCATAAGCCTCCGCGTATCGCACACCGGAGCCTCTTCGACATGTCCGTGGGCCATGACAACCTGTTCCACGGCGACAGGTACAAATGGAGTGCACAATTGACCGTCATCAACCTGGCGAACAACTATGCGCTCTACAACTTCCTTTCGACCTTCAGCGGCACGCACTATGTCACCCCGCGTGCGCTGACAGCGGAGATCGGGTTCCACTTCTAGGAGTTAGCCACCTGCAGAGATAGTAGAGTAGACGCCTCCCGGCCAACAGATAGCGGAGATAACCGACAGCACTTCTATAGGCTAGGAGGGGTAGACAACGCAGCTTACCTACATCTCCTGATCGGCCAATTCGTAGTGGAGATAACCGTCATTATAGCTATAGGTTAGGAGGAGTAGACAGAACAGCTTACCTACATCACCGTCTACCTGGCGAGTTCATCTGGGAGGGGACTCACAATTCTCAGACGAATGTCATCTCCGGGCCGACAGGCCGCCCTGTGCATGTGCACGCGAATCAAGAGCCTTTTCCACACGAGTGAAGCAAGCGCGAGTTCCGAGACGCCTGACTACGCCAAATAACTATCTGGCACTTTGTGAAGAGCAAGTCAAAATGCTTCGAGTTAGTTCCGGATCACGGTTGGCGAATGCCGCTCCAGGAATGACTGGCCTGTGCTCCCCCGCGTCCGCCACCTCCGCCCCGAGGCTGAAAGGTACCGCTCATTTTGTCGCCATCGGCGGTGCCCGCAAGAGCCACGGTCATGGGGCGTCCTGGTATTTGCACACTGAAAGACACCTTGTTTCCAGCAATGCTTCCAGTCAGCTGAGAGGAGCCACTCTCGTCCTGAAACGTGCCGCTCAGTTTAGAGCCATCCTGCTGGACCTGCATCGTAGGTTGCGCAGCTCGGCCCGGAGTGTCGAGCCAGCTAGGTGAGGACATCAAGGTCAAGGGTTCTGTGCAGGAGGAGTTGTTAAGTGCCTACCTATGAGTGAGCGTGGCGGAGCGGGAAGGATTCGAACTCTCGGTACAACTCATTGAGCCGTAAGGCCCAACGTTTCCGTAGGTTACACGGAATCAACGGTTTAGAGGATTCTCCGCGACTGCCCGCTGGCCGCGAAGTCCGTGCTAATGAGTGCGGCTTCTGAGAGAGTCCGAAGGGCGAATCCCTGGCGATTTTGTCGCTAGTTTTGGTCACTTTCACAATATCCCGAATCGCGGTCGACCCGGTGAGCGTGTGACTGCTTGCCTAGCGGACAGTCTCAATCACAAGTATTCTCCGGGCGAGGCGTCGCCGAAAAAGGCGAATGGATGGCGATCTTTTCGGCTTCTTGCTCATTTTGTTTCCGGTTTGCCCGTCGCTCGGGAAGAATCTCACTGATTCTCAGCGGCAGACTTCCCAGGAGCCGACTTCTGGCCCGGAAGGCCGAACTTATACAGGGAATCGGTTTCCCTGCCGATAAAGACTTATGTATCGGACTGAGGGTAACGAGACCTCTCTGGGAAAGCCAGTTATCGCCCCTGAGGTCCCCTGCGAAAGAAACAAATGAGTGATCGATTCGTAGGCGCGGCGCTCACGTTTGCATCACTGGTCCTTATTTCCCTCGTAGGGGGGGTAGGGTACCTGGGTCTGGACGCAATGGATAGTCTCTATGCGAACGCACGAACAATTGTCGAAACCCAATGGATGGGCGTGCAGCTGGCTAGTGAGGCGCTCACCTATTCCAATCGAAATAGCCGGATCAACATGCAAATTGTTGTGACCAGCGACCCACGGGACATCGATTCGATTCTCGTCGATCGAGCGAAGCATAATGCCGGAAGTTCCGATCGTCTCCAGCGGCTGCAATCTCGGCTGGACTCTGAAAAGGAGCGCGAACTTCTCAATGCGATCATTGAGGCTAGGAGCGACTACGTCACAAGCTACAAGCAAGCGAGCGATATTTTGTTTGACCAGAAAAATACGGAAGAGGCACGGCAGCGGCTGATTCAGCTGACGTTCCCGCTGTTGTTGAAGTATCGCCTGGGGTGGGGCGATTTTGTCCGGTTTCAAGCTGATGATTTGGACGAGCAACTGAAGAGGAGCGCGATCAAATATGTTGCAGTCCGAACCAGGACCATCTGTCTCATCGTTCTTTCGGTCTTGCTGGCATTCGGTATTGCCGTCGTTGTAGTCCACAAGCTCGTGGCCGAAATCATTCGGCGCCAGAAAACGGAGAGCGGCATACTCCGAATGAACGAAGACCTCGAACTCAAGGTGCTCCAACGGACTGCTGCCGTCGACCAATCTAACCGAGATCTCATGGCCGCGGTTGCTGAGCATAAAGAGGCCGACGAAGCGAGAAGCCGGGCCGACCAATTGTTCCGTTCTATCGCCGAGAACAGCGCCGATTTGATTGCCGTCGTCGACCAGAGTGGCCACCGTATTTATAACAACCCAACATACGGGCGCCTGCTCGGCTACACCGCAGAGGAACTGAAGAACAGCGATTCCTTCCAACAGATCCATCCCGACGACCGTCCCCTGGTGACCCGGGCCGCACAGAAAGCTGTTGAGACTGGCGTTGGCCAGATCGTTGAATACCGGATGCGACGAAAGGATGGAACCTATGTCACTCTGGAATCTCACGGCAGTTTCATTCGTGATTCTCACGGCGAGATCGAAGCGCTTGTCATCTCCGCTCGCGATATCAGCGATCGCCGGATGGCGATGCATACTGAGAAGCTCTCAGCGATCGGACAACTCGCCGCCGGCGTTGCCCATGAACTCAACACGCCCGCTCAATATGTCTCGGACAATCTTACCTTCCTCCGCGACACATGGACTGAACTCGACGCCGCCATGGCCTTCTGCCTGGCTCCGGCGCACGCCTTGATCCCTTCCGACTCTGGTTCCTCCGGCGGCGTTATCTTCGCCGGCCCGCCTCGGGATTGGGACTGGCTTCGGAAGGAAGTTCCCAAGGCCATTTCACAGTCTCTCGAAGGGATCCGACGCATGACCAAGATTCTCGGCGCGATGCGGCGGTTCTCTCACAGCGGTGGTGGAGAACGCGAGGAGGTCGATCTCAACGAAGCGCTCGACGCAACTATCACGGTCGCCCTGCACCAGATCAAGGATATTGCCGATGTTCAAACCGACTACCAGCCCGATCTGCCCCGCGTCGAATGCTACTGCGATGAGTTGAATCAGGTCTTCCTGAATTTGATCGTCAACGCCACGCACGCCATCCGTGACACCTCGACGCAGGGAACAGGCCATCGCGGAAAGCTCACCATCCGTACCCGACAAATCGACCAGGATGTGCAGATCGAAATCCAGGACAACGGGTCTGGTGTCCCCCTGGACGTTCGCGGCCGGGTCTTCGATCCCTTCTTCACGACCAAGCAGGTTGGGGAGGGCACCGGCCAGGGACTTGCCATTTGCCACGAAATCGTTGTGCAAAAACATCACGGGACCATTTGGTTTGACACCGAAATAGATAAGGGCACGACATTTTTTGTGAGAATCCCAATTCGGTTCGATTCCAATACAGGAGACTCGAAGTGACCTCCAATACCTCCGCCAACCCCACCCGAAATGACAACCCTAGAATCCTTTTCGTCGACGACGAACCTCTTGTTCTCGAGGGCCTATGCCGGTCTCTGCACCGCGAATTCAATACCGACATGGCCGAGGGGCCCGAAGCGGGATTGGAGAAGATCAGGAAAGAGGCTGCCTACAGCGTGGTGGTTTCCGACATGCGCATGCCCGTCATGGATGGCGCCGAGTTTCTTTCCCGAGTGCGCACCCTCGCCCCCGACTCAATCCGCGTCATGCTCACCGGTTACGCCGACATGGAAGCCGCCATGCGCGCCGTCAATGACGGCAGAATCTTTCGTTTCCTCAACAAGCCTTGCAGTGCGGAAGATTTAACTCTCACTCTTCGAGCCTGCGTCGCCCAGTACAACCTCGTGCGCCGCGAGAAAGAACTGCTTGAGAAAACTCTGTCGGGCGCGGTGCGGGTTATGAGTGAGGTGCTCAACCTGGCCAACCCCGTTGCTTTCAACAAAGGCACGCGCATCTGCCAGTATGTGCGCCACATTGGAGGAAAACTTTGTCTGTCCGATATGTGGCGGTACGAAATCGCAGCCATGCTCTTCGAGCTCGGATGCTTTACTCTCACTCCCGACCTGCTGGAATCCATCCATGCAGGCAAACCGCTCACTCCAGAAAATGAAAGGCGCTATTTGCAGCATCCTAAGATCGGCCACGATCTGCTGGACCGTATTCCACGACTCGAACTGGTGGCTGACATGATTCTCCAGCAAAACGAAGTACCCACAGACCTCCAGCGATCCCTGACTCCCGCTGCCGAGTCCGTGCGCCTAGGGGCGCAAATGTTGAGGGTCAGCCTAGCCTTCGACCGCCTACTCAACAACGGATCGGAAAGACAGGAAGCTTTGGCGGCGCTTGGCAGAGATCCCGCCCAATACGATGCCAAAATGGTCGCTGCGCTCCGGGACTATAAGCCCAGACGAGGCCCTACTGAAATGCGCACCATCGACGTCCTCGATCTTAGCAGTGGCATGATTCTGAATGAAGACCTGCGTTCAACCACCGGAATGCTTCTCGCAGCGAAAGGTCAGGAAGTCTCGCATGCCCTCACCCTGGCCGTTCGAAACTTCGTCGAAAACGGTACCGTCAAAGGCAAGGTGCTGGTGATTGTTGGTACGGGCGAAACCTGGATCGCGAAGGCGGCTGCGCCGAGCCTGTCTTGAAAACGTGCCGTCCAAAGACTCGGGATCGTAACTAGCTAACGTCGGTCGGCAGATGCGGAAGCAATCCCGGCGTCCTTCAGCGCTTTGTCTGGCGGTCTAGAAACGGGTTTAAGGAAAGCTCCGCACGCGGATTTCCAAGGTGCCGGCAAAAGTCAACCCGTTGTGGCCGAATCCCAGGCTTGTGATCGCACTGCATTCCCCTATTGCCCTCCTTGAAACCGGACTGCACATGTACTCTCCAGAGAAAAGCCGGGACAGTGACGCCCTTCACTGCCGAGTAGTCCATTCTCTCCAGTCCGGTTTGTCGAGGAAGAATCGCGAAATACGGCATGTTTCGCGCATTTTGCGGGAAATAGAGGCAGGAATTCTCTGCAGTCCAGACTGTGTGGCGGAGCGGGAAGGATTCGAACCCTCGGTACAGGTCTGAGACCTGTAAGCGCCGACGTTTGCGTAAGTTGCGTGGAATCAACCAGTTCAGAATTCTCCGGAAGACTGCCTGCTCCCCATGCGACACGCTAAACAGTGCGGGTTCGCGAAGCTTCTAGAGGCGAAGCTCTGGCGATTGTGTGGCTGAAAGTGGTCACTTTCAAAGTTCCTCAGCCGGCCAGATTGGGGCTGAGATGTGACTGTCTGCCTAGCGGGCAGTCATGAAATTGAAATTCTCTCGAGTGGATCGATAGGTGAAGCCCGAATTTCTAGCGATTGTCGGAATTTATGCTCGCGCTTTCTTAGCTGTCGCAGCCGAAATCGGGTCAATGAGTGTAATGGCGATATATCAAGAGTCGACTGCAGAAGCACTGTTTTTCTTAATTCGTAGGCCGATTTGCGAGCTGTCGTACCTGGGACTAGAGTTGGCTCAGCCACAGGAAACTTTGACAGCTTACACATTGAGAATGACGCTGTATTCTTGTTGAATGTAACTGTCCACATCTCAGCGACAGAGGTTGGTGTATATGTTCGCCGAAACAAGGAACCATCTGGACGCAGGAGTTCTCCCTCTCTTGAATGCAGTCTTCTGCCTGGATTGCGAGGTCATCAGTAGCAGTCGAGGTGACGAATGCCCCGCGTGCAAGAGCCGCGCGCTCGTGAGCCTCGCTCGGATGCTCGGGGGCAGTTTGCTCGCGCATAGGGCACAACACTCTCACGAATGCGAAAGTGGGTTGTTCGACATCACAATTGCGCTTGAGTTGCAGCAGATGCACGCCAAAGACTTGAGCACCACCGTTGAGAGGTTGACCAGTGTGATCGGCCCGAAGCTCGCTGGAGACCGAGCGTCATTCCACATCAATGTGAAGCCGGCAGTAGACAAACTCGACCTACAGCCCTCGCTTTTCTTTCTGGAACGGGACGCCGCGTAGAACATCGCTAGGGTCCAGCGTCAATGAGTGTAATGGGGAGTGGCTGTTGAAAAGGTCCGTTTTTCTCAAAACAGCGAAAATTTGAGGGATAGAAAATGTGTGGGAAAACGGAGAAAATCGTTTGTAGGGCATCCTAGGCGCAAAGTTTTTTCGAGCATTTCCCAGGGTAAGAGTTTTTCAACAGCCACGGGATATTTCGCCAACAATCCTGTGCGCCTCCAACCCGTCTTACGAGTGCAATTATTTGCAGATTGACATGGCCGCCATCCCGGAACATAATTCGCCCCGCGTTTTGGGGACATCTTTCCTTCTGTTCGTCGCCTGGGACGTAATCTCGAAACCGACTTTTTACTTTAAACGTTCGGGCCCATTCTAAAACGAAGGAGGACACATCAATGAGAAGCCAAAGAAAGTTTCCGTCCTGCAGCCGGGTCGTAGTGGCTTTCGTTGCGACGATCCTATTCGGTGGTGCGGACCTAGCAGCCGCCCAAACTGATTCACGCGGGCAAGAAGAAATTTCCTCGACCCCTTCGGCTCCCGTATTCAAGACGCTGGTAAATTTCGGCGGGACGAATGGAACCGACCCTAACCTTTCCCCCATCCAAGGCACGGACGGGAATCTCTATGGGGGGACTGCTGTTGGCGGAGAATACAGTCAGGGCGTGCTGTTCAAAATGACCCCAAGCGGAACTCTGACTCGAATTTATAGTTTCTGCGCAGAATTGGGATGTCCCGACGGCAAGGGCGGCGCGCCGGAAGTGCTGGGTACGGACGGGAACTTGTATGGGTCAAACCAGGGTGGCGGTGCCTTTGGCGATGGCACAATCTTCAAGGTTACGGAAAAAGGCGTCTTGACGACGTTGCACAGCTTCGACGGCACGGACGGCCTCGAAATAAAGCACTTGGTCCAGGCAAGTAGCGGCAACTTTTACGGGACCACGTCGAATGGTGGCAACCTCAGCGAGTGCAACGGCATTGGGTGTGGAACGATCTTTGAAATGGCTCCCAATGGTAAGCTAACCACGCTCTACAACTTTTGTAGCCTGTCTGGCTGCGCCGACGGTGCTGTGCTCTACGACGCCTTAGTGCAGGGTACCGACGGAAACTTTTACGGGACAACATGGGCAGGCGGGACCGGTAACGGCGGCACGGTCTTCAAGATCACCCCAACCGGGATGCTGACCACCCTTTATAGCTTTTGCGTTCCGGATTATCCCTACTGCGGTGATGGCAGCAACCCTATCAAGCTCGTGCAGGGTGCCGACGGAAACTTTTACGGAACCACGGCCTATGGTGGGGGCAACGGTGAAGGATCGGTTTTCAAGATCACTCCAAGCGGGACGCTGACTACGATCTACAGCTTTTGCGCCCAGATCGCTTGCACCGACGGCTCCACTCCGCGCGACGGGCTGACCCTCGGCAGCGACGGGAACTTTTACTCGACTACCTACTATGGCGGAGCCGATAATCAGGGCACACTCTTCGAGATCACAGCAGCCGGTGTGCTAACCACGTTGCACAGCTTCGACGGCACCGACGGCCGCTATCCGATTCAGCATTTGTTTCAAGCCACCAATAGCAACTTCTACGGAATAACTGATAACGACGGGGCAAGCGGAGACGGCACCATCTTCAGGTTGTCCGTAGGTCTGCTCCCCTTTGTGGAGACGGTGCCCACATCCGGCGCGGTGGGGACGAAGGTCATCCTCTTGGGAAATAAATTGATGGGCTCAACCAGCGTCACGTTCAATGGCACGTCGGCTGTCTTCAAAGTGGTCTCGAACACGGAAATCACAACCACCGTTCCCATTGAAGCTACTACCGGGAACGTCCAGGTGACGACGCCGAGCGGCATTCTGACCAGCAATATGAACTTCCAGGTGCCATAGAGCCCGTGCTTCTTGGCCACGAACTTGGGTGGGGAGTGACGTGGTCGAA
>JGI12635J15846_10004952_pt1 | contig 11508 bp, 4 predicted proteins | sample BlaSpr_A8_OM2_M2_FD_15846 | JGI IMG/M metagenome (IMG submission 15846) | reverse complement strand
CGCGCGGCTTGCCCTTCGGCGTCTGCCGGATCGATGGGGCATACCAGCGCGCCCGCAGCCCGCGCCCCGAGGAGGGCGGCGACCACACGTTTGTCGTCGCCGGTGACGATTGCGACGCGGTGGCCGACGCCGATGCCGTTGCGCGAGAAGTAGTTGTGTGCATTCGCAACGCCCCGGCGGAGATCTGCCCGCGTCCAGGTGCCGCTCCGATCCTCGAGTGCGGGTAGCGTTTCAGACAGCTTCGATAGGGCTGCGAGTACCAAGTCCCGCATGCAGGGCGCTCCGTTTAATGACGTCTTCGATCATGATCGTCGATCTCCCAGGTGTTGTGAATCCCAGGACGCACACCTTTTCTCGCACGCCAAGGCGCAGATGAGACATCGCTCGCGTAACTCGTCTGTATGCGCATTCTGGTTTAGACTCGGATCGCCGGTGGTCTTCAGGGAAACCGGTCAAAAACCATGAACGTCGCATGCTTGGAGGACCAGAACCTCGAAATCTACGGCGACTACGACGCGCTTGTGGTTGGCAGTCGCACGTGGACGAGCCGCGCACTGCATGACCACTGCCGTCGGTTGGCCGGAGCGCTGGCGCAACTGGGGCTCGCACCGGGCGATCGCATCGTGCTGTTGCTGCCCAGCGGATTCGAGCTGATGGTCGCGTTCACGGCTATCCTCCGCGCCGGAGGCGTACCCGTCGTCTTGTATCCCGATTCCCCGGGTTCGGAGATCGAGCGGGTCATCGCGCACTGCGGCGCAAAGGGCGTGATCGCGACCTTCACTCGAGTCTCCTCTTTGACCGCTGACGCGCTTCCACTGCAAATCGTCGTGGGCGCGGACGGTGAAAATCGGGCCGCCCGATCGCACGCCTTCGAGCGACTGCTCGAATGCGACACACCGTTATGTCAACCTGTGCCACGCGCCGCTCACGACGTCGCTCAGATCATCTATACGAGTGGAACGACTGGTACCCCGAAGGGGATCGCCTACACACACGGCGAGATCGCCCTGCGCTATCCGTTCCTCAAGGCGACAAGTCAGATTAATGGAGTTGCCGTCCGGCCATTCGTCCGGCTGATGGCGCTCCCGCCGGCACACGCGTTGGGCGGAAGCTTCTTCTTTCTCAGGCTCGTGTCGAAGAGCACGATCATCTGTCAGGACACCTTCGACGCACGCCAATTCCTGCATGCAGTGGGGCGACACCGCGTCACGACGACCGTACTTGTACCGTCGATGTGCGAGGCACTGCTCAAGGAAGAAGAAATCGGTGCCTACGATCTCTCTTCGTTGCGAACGATCGTCGCTGGAGGGGCCTTCGTCTCGGCTTCGCTCGTCGAGAGGTTTGAAAAAAAATTCAAGAAGCGCCTCGTCATCAGCTACGGTCTGACGGAGGTACCCGGGGTAACGCTGGGGTCGTCGAAGGCCAAGCCGGGTTCTGCCGGGCGCCTGCCTTCAGCCGTTGACGTGCGATTCATCGACGCAGACGGTCGACCGCTCTCGCTGGGCGAAATCGGGGAGGTTCAGTTCAAGAGGCACTGGGCGAGCAGCATCTATCGCCCTGACGACGAGGCCCCAGAGGGGACCGAGGGCGATGATGAGTGGTTCTCTACGGGNGACNTCGGTTATCTCGACGCCGATCGCGAGCTGTTCATCACTGGCCGGATCAAAGAGCTCATCAGCGTAGGTGGGGTGAAGATCAACCCNCAGGAAATAGTGGACGTCATCCTGCGCCTCGGTGTTCGGCAGTGCGCGGTCGTCGGACTCCCGCATTCCTTGCTTGGCGAGGAGGCGGTCGCGTGTGTCGTTCCTGGAGAGCAAGCGCCAATTACCGAAGAAAGTGTCCTTGCGCATTGTCGAGCGAATCTCGAGAAGCGAATGGTCCCGTCGAGCGTGCTGTTCTTCGAAGCTCTTGCGAAAACCGAGCTTGGCAAGATCAGGATCGAAGTGCTGCGCCAGGAGGTACTGCGCAGACGCGCCGCCGTCGTTGAGACCGACCTGATTAGTGGGCTTCGTTCGGCGTCGCCGGGTGGACGCCGGTCGTTGCTGAGGGAAGAGATTGGGAAACATTTGCGGCGGATTCTCCATCGCGGCCCGCCTGCCTCCCCTGGTTCGGAACTCGACGTCAGTGCAACGTTCGGTCAACTTGGCCTGGATTCGCTCGGAGCGCTCGAGCTTGCGAATTCGCTTAGCGTTGCGGTCGGCCGACCGCTCTCGGCGACTGTGACCTTTGATCACCCTACGATCGATGCCCTCTGTGACGAACTCGTCAAGGGGTTGTTTCCGTCCACGGACGCGGCAGCAACGGTCAAGTCCGCCGGGCGATCGGCGCAACGCGAACCCGTGGCTATCGTCGGCATCGGGTGCCGCTTGCCGGGGAAGGAGGGGACGCTGGCGGATCCCGAAGCGTTCTGGAGGTCGCTTCGTGACGGTGTCGCCAGTACACGCGTCGTGCCGTCCGTACGCTGGAACGTCGAGCAGTTCTACGACGCGGTACGCGGCACGCCCGGCAAGACGTACACGCGCTGCGGTTCGTTCATCGATAACGTCGACCTGTTTGACGCCGACTTCTTCGGCATTACCCCTTCGGAGGCAAAAGGGCTCGATCCGCAACACCGGCTCCTGCTCGAAGTCTCGTGGCAGGCGTTGGAGCACTCCGGTCACGACCCGTACAGTCTCAGCCGGGGACAGACCGGAGTGTTTGTGGGTATCACAGGCTCCACCTACCCAAGCGCCAACTTCCTCGGCGTGATGCCTTGCATGGCGCCAGGGCGCATCTCTCAGTTCCTGAATTTCCGCGGCCCCTCGTTTGCTATCGATACGGCCTGCTCCTCGTCGCTGGTGGCAATTCACCTCGCCGTGCAGAGCTTGCGCAGCGGGGAATGTGACGTCGCCCTTGCCGGTGGCGTCAACGTAATGACCTCACCGAGGCCATTTGTATACCTATCAGCCATTCAAGCCCTCGCCGCGGACGGGCGCTGCAAGGCGTTTGACGCGGGTGCCGACGGCTACGGAAGGGGTGAGGGATGCGTCATCGTGGTCCTCAAGCCGCTGTCGCTCGCAGTCAAAGAGCACGATCGGATCATTGCGCTGATCCGTGGCAGCGCGGTCTGCCACGACGGCCGGCGTCAGAGCCTGACGGCTCCCAACGGAGTGGCGCAACAAGCGGTCATCGCTGCTGCGCTTGAGGACGCTGGAGCGGAAGCATCAGAGGTTGACTATCTGGAGGCTCACGGTACCGGAACACCCCTCGGCGACCCGATTGAGGTGAAGGCAGCCTTGGAAGTGCTCGGGCAGAATCGAGAGCGCCCTCTCATGATTGGCTCGGTGAAGACCAACATCGGCCACACCGAGGCCGCTGCGGGTGCATCGGCGCTGGCCAAGGTTGCTCTTTCGCTCGCGCACGGCGAGATTCCACCGCTTCTCCACTTGAAGCGGATCAACCCGCTCATCGAACCGTTGTCCGGGTCCTTCAGCGTGCCGACGTCACTTCAGGCATGGCCCAGGACATCGGGCCATCGCCGCTTGGCTGGCGTGACCTCACTTGGATTCAGTGGCACGAACGCGCATGTCCTGCTCGAGGAGTCACCCACTACTGCGACGGTGCAGCGCACGCCGCCCGATGATGCGAGCCGACCTCACTTGATGTGCCTGTCCGCGCGGACGGAGCCCGCTCTTGCGGAGCTAGTGAAGGCGTACGCCGCGTATCTCGAGCGTGGCCCTACCGAGGCGTTCGCGGATGTGTGCTTCACTACCAACGCCGGTCGGGCCCCCTTTCCACACCGACTCACCGTCGTCGCGCCGACGGCCTCTGTCGCGCGCGAGCGCCTGTCGGTGCGCGCCTTGCGCGCGCCACCCACGGGTGGAGGCTCCGCGAAACGTCCGAAGCTGGCCTTCCTGTTCACTGGACAGGGATCGCAGTACGCCGGCATGGGACGGCAGCTCTACGAAACACAGCGGGTGTTTCGGAAGGCACTGCGGCGCTGCGCCGAAGTGCTGCAGCCCTCGCTGCCTCGCCCCTTGCTGGAGGTGCTCTTCCATGACGCCGGGCAGAATCCGGCAAACAGCCCTCCGCTGGATGATGCTGCACTGATGCAACCTGCGCTGTTCGCGTTCGAATGGTCGCTGTCCGAGCTGTGGCGCTCATGGGGAGTGGAGCCTGATCTGGTGATTGGGCACAGCTTGGGGGAATACGTCGCGGCATGCGTCGCCGGGTTGTTCTCCTTGGAGGACGGTTTGCGCCTCGTCGCCGAGCGCGGGCGGCTGACTCGGGAACTGGCACCCAATGGCGCGATGCTTGCGCTGGTCGCTACCGCGCAGCGCGCCCAGCGGGCGATCGGTGCCCACTGCGACCGCGTCGCGATCGCTGCCGTGAACGGTCGCGAGAGCACCGTCGTCTCTGGAGATGAGGACGCTCTTGCGGAGATCGAACGGGCTTTGGCGGCGGAGGGCATCATCAACCGCCGGTTGCCTGTACGCTATGGCTATCATTCGCCGCTCATGGATCCGGTCCTGGACGCTTGGGAGCGTTTCGTTTCCAAGCTCACGTTCTCGCGACCGCGGCTGAGTCTGGTTTCGACGCTGACTGGGTCGCTCGCCACCTACGAGGAGATGTCTCGACCGGAGTACTGGCGCCGACACTTGCGCGAGCCCGTCCAGTTTGCCGCGGGAGTGGATCGATTGGTCGCCGAGGGCTGCAGCGCCTACCTCGAGATCGGACCGAACCCCGTTCTCCTCGGAATGGCCCGCCAACACCTGGCGGAACAGGCGGACGCCCATGTCTGGCTGCCGTCTTTGCGACGAGACCGAGGCGCTCGGGAGCAGATGCTCGAAAGCCTCGGTGCTCTCTACGTGCGCGGCGTGGATCCAAACTGGAGCGGATTCTACCAAGGCGAACCGCGAAGAAGAGTCGTCGTGCCTGGCTATCCGTTCCAGCGAAAGAGCCATTGGAGCGTGCGGCTTGGCGTGACAAGCGAAATTGCCGACGCCACGGGGCGGCCCGGTCACGCAGCATCCAGTGTGGCGCCCGCTTGGGCGCAGCTCGCTGCCTCGCTGAAAGAGCGCACGGAACAGCTCACCCAACATCTGCGCCAGATCTTTGGTCAAGTCCTCGGCTGGGCGCCGGAGTCCTTGCCGGCCGATATGAATCTGCTCGGCTCCGGGCTCGATTCCCTGCGAGTCATGGAGCTCCTGTCCGGCCTCAGGCAATCCCTCAACGTGGTGTTGTCTCCCGCGGAGTTCTTCGCACGGCCTACGCTCGCTGGCCTCGCTGCGGATCTCGCCGAGAAGCTGAAGCCCGGGAAACCGGCGGAGATTCGCCAGCCCTCTGCGCTTGCGGAGTCAGCGTTGGTGTCAAGTCCGCTGCCGGAATCCGTTCTTGCGAAGGGTAACTCGCCGCTGGTCGTGCTCCATAAACCGGGAGTGCGGGTTCCGATCTTCTGCATCCACCCGGCCGGCGGGCAAGTGAGCGCCTACTTGCGTCTGCGGTCGCTGCTCGGCGACGAGCAACCGCTGTTCGCCATCCAATCACGCGCTTCCGAGTCGCTGGAACGGGAGCAGCCAACCCTCGAGGCGATGGCGATCGATTATGCGACCGTGATCCAAGGCGTACGGCCGACCGGTCCTTATCGCCTTCTCGGATGGTCGATGGGCGGATTCATCGCCCATGCGATCGCCCGAGAGCTTGAGCTGCGCGGGGAGCTTGTGGAACAGATTGCGATGATTGATTCGCGGCCCATTGCGGGATTCGACACGCATGACACCGGGCTGGCGGTCATGGGAGTGATGCACGATCTCCAGCTTTCACCGGAGCCTGGAAGCGTGCTGCCGGAGCTTCAGAAGCTGAACGCGAAGCCGCTGGAAGGTGCGGAGCTCTTGACGTGGTGTGAGTTGCAGGGACTCATTCCCAAGGCTGCGATCTCGGTAGGTGCCTTCAGCAGCATCGTGCGACGCTATCTGAAGCATTTCCAGCTGCTGCGCGATCACCGTCCTGGCACCGTCAATTCCCCGATTGTTGCGTGGTGGTCCGGAGGTTCTTCGCCAGAACGCTACTGGTCAAATTTCACCAAAGCAGAATTGAGGGAGAAGGTGGTCGGAGGTACGCATTTCACGATAATTCGACCGCCGCATATCGATGTGATCGCAGCGGAATTGTGATCGATGCTGGGATGCAATAGACTCGAGGCCAAATCCGACGAGTCAAGTAGTCGCAAATGAGTTCGGCAATCTCGGTACCAAGCCTGGCGTCCATTCGCGAAATGCTCGCAAACGCTTGGACCGAGGTCCTGGGGGTCAGTGTTGCGCCGGGCGACGACTTCTTTGCGCTGGGTGGCGACTCCATCGCCGCGGTACAGGTGATGTTCCCCATTTCTCAACTGATCGGCACCGAAGTTCCTCCCACGCTGATCTACGCGCATACCACCCTTGAGCAGCTTGCAGTCGAGGTTGAACGGTTGCTGCGCGAGGGCCACCAGCAATAGCGACCCTGTCGCAGGCTCGCCCTTATCCGAATCGGCAAGGGATGCACGTTTGAGATGCTAGCTACCTGGAAACGGATACTCCATTGACCCCATCGTTCAGACGGCTAGACGGAACCACCGCCGAGCAGTGGAAGGAGATTGCGGCGCAGGCGGCACTGAATCAGCACCGCGTCGCCGAGAACGTGCTGCAGATGCTGCGCTCACTCGCATCGCTCACGGAGGGTTTTCCAGTCAACCAACTCGTGCACTCCTTGCAGACAGCGGCCCGCGCGGAGTCCGCGGGGGCAGACGACGAGATGCTCGTCGCGGCACTCTGTCACGACGTCGGCAACCTGATCGAACCGAGCAATCACGCGATGATCGCGGCCGAGATCCTAAGGCCGTTTGTGCGGAAGGAAGTCTATTGGGTAGTCCGCGTGCATCAGGAGTTTCAAGGCAGGTATTACTTCCACCATTTCAACTTGGACCGAAACATCAGCGACCGGTACAAGGGCCACCCATCCTACGAGTTGGCGAGGCGCTTCTCCAGCGACTGGGATCAGATGGCGTTCGATCCCGATTACGAGACGCCGCCACTCGAACACTACGAGCCGTTGGTCCGTAAGATATTCTCGCGCAAGAACGCGTTTACCGGTGGCGGATAGCGACCACAACCGCGGTTGTGGATCAAAGGACTTTTCCTGGGTTCAGGATCCCCAGAGGATCCATCGCCCGCTTAAGTGCACGCATCAGTTCGATCTCGGCCGCGCTGCGGGTCTGGACCAGCCAGGCTTTCTTGAGCAGGCCGATCCCGTGCTCGGCGCTGAGGCCTCCCTGATGGGCGAGAACCAGATCGAACATCGCCGCGTCGAAGGCATTGCAGCGCGCAAGGAACGCCCGCTTTGCCTGTGCTTCGGGTTTGATGATTCTCACCTGGAGAGTGCCTTCGCCAACATGGGCAAAGAGGCACAGCTCCCAGTCAGAATAGCTGCTGGCGTGCAAAGTTTCGAGTTCGGTGTAGAAGGCGTGAAAGCGCGAAAGCGGCAGCGCNACGTTGTGCCTGTGGATGANACCCGCAACGCTTAGCGANATATCGATACCNNTTCGGTAGGTCCAGAATTCCTCGGCCTGTTGCGAATTCTGGGCAACCCTGGCGGCGGTCACCAAACCTGGTTCGANCAGCGACTCCANCCATCTGTCGATTGAGNCCTCGCCTCNCNTCACCTCGAGCAGCGCATAGTGATNGGACNGAACGTCGAAGGCTGGTTGGAGCTGGTGGTGNCGGATCACGTGCGCGAGGCAGCGGTCCGTGAAAGACTCGAATGCCATCAGAGTGAACGACGCGTTTCGGGCGCGCTCGAATACTTGAAGCACCGCTGCGAAGGACGGTACTGCGAGCAGCACCACATCGACCTTCCCGGGAGGACGAGTGAGTTTTAGCGTGGCTTCGGTGATGATGCCGAGGATTCCTTCGCTGTCGATGAAGAGCTGCCGCAGATCGACGCCAGCGTTGTTCTTCTCGAGGGCTCCGTTGAGCTGGAGTACGTCACCGTTCGCGAGCACCACCGTCAAGCCAAGCACCCAATGTCGGGTCAGCCCATAGCGGACAACGCGCATTCCTGCGGCGTTGGTGGCGATAATGCCGCCGATCTGGCTGCCAGTGGAGTGCAGGTCAATCGGCCAGAACAGGCCCGCCTCCGCGCAGTGCAGACGGANTGATTCGATCACGGCTCCCGCCTGGACGCGGACCGTGCGGCCGAGCGAATCGACGGGCTCCATTCTCCGCATCCGTTCGAGTGANAGGATCAGCTCGCCACACGTCGCTAGCGCGCCGCAGGCAAGGCCGGTGCGTCCGCCCGANGGGANGACGGGCACGCGATACTGTGCGCACAACTTCATAAGGCGGGAAACTTCGTCAGTCGTGCGTGGGCGGCACAGGATGCTCGCGCGCGGCGCAAACGCCCCCGTCCAGTCTCGGCCGTAAGTCGCGAGATCCGACGGATCGATCGAGGCGAAGTCGACCGGAAACTCGCGTCCGATCGATTCGAGAAAGCCAGGAGAGAGCGCCATCGCGACTCCGCCGGTCATAGGCGAACCATCTCGGCGCCGGCAGGGGATAGCTTACCCGACGCGATGTCGCCTTCACCAAAATTCTCTGCCGCGCCATGGCACAGTGCCGTCGGCGCTGGGCCCGAAGCTTACATGTTCAAGGATCTACGCGCCCCCGCTACCTCGATTTATATGCGGGACCCCCCGTCCACAATGTGCCGTNGCAGTCCTTCGAGTCAGTGGGACGCGGTCGTTGAGACCGCTCTCCTTAGTATTTCACGCCATGCCGGCCGAGGATTTCCTGTGACGCCGGGCCAGCATTTCACGGCATGTCGGGCCGGCAGTTCACCCATGCCGGGCCAGCAGTTCATAGCCGGNTCTGGAGTTTNAGGGCACGCGAGACAACCGGTCCGCGGCACTGCTCCGATGCAGGAACCAGTGACTAAGAAGTATGGGATCAGCGAGGGGACGATGCCTGACGCAAGTGCCTGGAGCTGCCCAAAGCGCTAGACGAAACGCCCTATTCCAATCCCTTCTTTACCATAATAGATGCCAATGGATTACGATTTGCAGCGCTGACATTTTAGGTGACACTAGCAATGCTCCTCGAAGAATCAGTAAATGCGCAATCACCCGGGCACGGATATCCAATCTGGGTATCAAAAGGAATCGCGACCATGTCCAGAATGTCAACGTTCTCGGCAGATTGGACGAACAGTTGTGATACTTTGTGATACGAAGACTGACATGGCTCTGTCGCGCAAATTCACCGGCGAGATTGCTGCCGGGGCTGAGGCTGGCACGCCAGCGAGTGCGAAGGATGCGGACGCGACCTTGAAATCGTGCAACGAGGCGGTGCTTCAAGACCTGCAACCATCGGAGGAAGCAGGCCGGTGAGCAAGGAGCACACGGGTCTCAAGCAGCGCTGGTCATCCTTAACCGCGGCCCAGCGCGCTCTGCTGGTCCGTCGATTAGACGGGGAAAGAGACAACGCGGAAACTACCGGCGCGGCTCGCGCCTCCATCCGGAAAGAGCCACCACCGCGGGTGGACGTGGATGCGGAAGGTAGGCAGGTAGCCGTCTATCCCGCGTCCATCGGCCAGCAGCGCCTGTGGTTCCTGGACCAGCTCAATCCCACCGCCGGTGCGGCGTATCACCTTGCAGCCGGGTTGCAGCTGCAGGGCAGTCTGGACCGAGGCGCCCTGCGGGCGACGCTCGATACGATCGTTGCGCGCCACGAGGCGTTGCGCACGAGCTTTCTGGTACTCGACAGCCAACCGGTGCAGCGGATCGCCCCGGCCGAGGTGGGCTTTCATCTGATCGAGCACGATCTGAGCGGCCAGTCGGGGGCGGCTCAACAGCAGCGGGTCAATGAGTTGAGCGGGAGCGAAGCGACCGAGCGCTTTGATTTGTCGACCGGTCCGCTCATTCGCGGTCAACTGCTGCGCCTGGGGCCAGAGGAACATCTGCTGCTGGTCACGCAGCATCACATCATCTCGGATGGCTGGTCCATCGGTGTATTGGTGCGGGAAGTGGCAGCGCTCTATGGCGCCTTCAGTCAAGGTCAGCCCAACCCCTTGCCGGCGCTGCCCATTCAGTATGCCGACTACGCGGTGTGGCAACGGCAGCGGTTGCAAGCCGAGGTGCTGCACGAGCAGGTGGGGTTCTGGCGGGCTCATTTGGCAGGAGCTCCGGGGTTGCTGGAGTTGCCGAATGACCGGCCACGCCCTGCGGTGCAGAGTTATGCGGGTGGCAGGGTTGGATTGACGCTGTCGGGGCAGCTGACGGCGGGGTTGCGCCGTTTGAGCCAGCGTCACGGGGTGACGCTGTTCATGTCGCTGCTGACGGGCTGGGCGGCGTTGCTGAGCCGGCTCAGCGGGCAGAGCGATGTGGTGATCGGCACACCGGTGGCGAACCGGCAGCGCGGCGAGCTCGAGTCGCTGCTGGGCTTTTTCGCCAATACGCTGGCGCTGCGCGTGCGTCTGGAGGATGACCCGAGCGTGACCGAGCTGCTCGCGCAGATCAAGGCCAGCACGCTCGAGGCGTACGCGCATCAGGACCTTCCCTTCGCGCAGCTGGTCGAAGCGCTCCAACCCGCGCGCAGCCTGAGTTACAACCCGATCTTCCAGGCCGTGCTGGCCTTCGACAACGCGCCAGGAGAGCGAGTGCTGAGTCTGCCGGGGTTGAAGGTCAGCGAGTTCAAACCCCCGCACAGCAGCGCGAAGTTTGATCTGACCCTCTTGCTGCGGGATGTGGGAGACAGGATCGAGGGGGCGCTGGAGTACGCCACCGACCTGTTCGAGCGCTCGAGCATCGAGCGCATGGCCACGCACTTGCTCACGCTGCTCGAAGCGATGGTGGCCGATGATCAGCAGCGCATCAGCACCCTGAAGCTGCTATCACAAACCGAACGGCAGCAGCTGCTCGTGGAGTTCAATCAGACGTACCGGCCGTATCCGAGCCAACAGTGCGTGCATGAGCTGTTTGAGGAGCAGGTCGCCCGAACACCCGAGGCGGTTGCGGTGGTGTTTGAGGATCGGCACCTGAGCTACGGCGAGCTCAACGCCCATGCCAATCAGTTGGCCCATCACCTCATTGCGCTGGGTATCCGGCCCGATGATCGCGTGGGGATCTGCATGGAGCGAAGTCTCGAGATGGTGGTCGGGTTGCTCGGGATCATGAAGGCCGGCGGCGCCTATGTGCCGCTCGATCCGAGCGATCCGGCCCAACGTCTGGCGTACATACTCGAGGACAGCGCCCCCGTGGCCGTGCTGACGCAGGCGGCCGTGCGGGGCGACTTGCCGGCCCTGGATGTGCCGGTGGTGGTGCTGGAGCGGCAGGATAGGGCTTCAATGATCGCCCGAGAGCCAAACCACAACCCCGATGCGCGCGCCTCGGGGCTCACCTCCAGCAACCTCGCCTGCGTGATCTATACCTCGGGCTCCACCGGCCTGCCAAAAGGAGTCATGGTCGAGCATCGCAACGTGTTGCGACTGGTCATTAAT
>JGI12635J15846_10004951_pt1 | contig 11508 bp, 3 predicted proteins | sample BlaSpr_A8_OM2_M2_FD_15846 | JGI IMG/M metagenome (IMG submission 15846) | reverse complement strand
TAAGACCGACGCAGATCCTCCACAGGCAACGCTCCACAAGTACTTTGAGGATCAGGTGGAGAGGACCCCTGACGCCCGAGCCGTGGTATTTCAAGGCAAGCATCTGACCTACGACGAACTGAACTGTCAGGCCAATCAGGTTGCGCGTTATTTAACAGAGATGGGAGTCGGGCCCGAGGTTCCGGTTGCGCTGTATTTCGAGCGGTCTATCGAAATGGTCGTCGGAATACTCGGAGTGCTGAAAGCTGGTGGCGCATGCCTGCCACTCGATCCCGCCCATCCTGCCCAACGGCTGGCCTTCATGCTGGCACAGACGCAGGCGCCGGTTTTGCTCACGCACTCGCGATTGCAAAGCCAGGTGCCCTCTGGCAAGCCGCAGATAGTTTGTCTCGATACCTTCACCTCCCGTTGTTCCGCAAAGTTCGGTTCGTCGCCACTGCGCCCTGCAAACGCGGACAATACCGCATACGTTATTTACACCTCGGGCTCGACCGGTCAACCCAAGGGCGTTCAGGTTCTGCACCGGGGACTGGTGAATTCCACTCTTGCACGTATCACGTTTTATCCCGAGCCTGTGAAAAGTTTTCTGCTTCTCTCATCGTTTACCTTTGACAGTTCCCTGGCAGGGATTTTCTGGACTCTGAGCGTCGGGGGCACACTGGTTCTTCCCCCCGATCAGTCTCGATGGGAATTGGACTCTCTCAGTTCCCTGGTGGAGAGACATCAGATATCTCACCTTCTGTGCGTGCCTTCGTTGTACAAAACTCTGCTTGAGAGCAGTCCAAGCGAACGGCTGGCTTCGCTGAAGGTTGCGATCGTCGCCGGAGAGTCCTGTCCCGTCACTCTAGTCAAAGATCATTTCAGTCGATTACCGCATGCGGCTCTCTACAATGAGTACGGTCCCACCGAGGCAACGGTGTGGTGTTCTGTTTACCGGTGCGAACCCAGAGACGAATCGATTCGGGTGCCGATCGGACGCCCCATCGCGAACACGAAATTGTACATTCTGGATTCCCACCTGCAGGTAGTGCCCGTGGGAGTGCCGGGGGAATTGCATGTAGGGGGCGCAGGCGTGGCCGGCGGCTATTGGAACCGACCAGACCTCACCGCCGAGAAGTTTATTTCGAATCCCTTCAGCTCAATTCCTGGTGCACGCCTCTACAAGACAGGCGACCTGGCACGGTTCTTGCCAGATGGAAATATCGAGTATTTAGGACGTGTCGACCATCAGGTGAAGGTCCGCGGCTTTCGTATCGAGTCAGGAGAGATCGAAGCCACACTTCTTCGCCATCCCGCAGTGCGGGAAGCGGTTTTGATCGTACGGGAAGATATACCTGGCGACCAGCGTTTGGTGGCATATTACACGGTAAGGGAAACAAGCGCACAAGATGCAGCAGAGGTGGGTGCGGAACAGCTGCGGGCGCATTTGTCGTCGCATCTTCCGGAGTACATGGTGCCGGCGGCCTACGTGCGGCTGACGTCGATGCCGCTGACCCCAAACGGAAAGCTGGACCGCAAGGCTCTGCCCGCGCCAGAAGCCGACGCCTATTCGGTACCCGACTACGAAGAGCCCCAAGGCAAGATTGAGACCACACTGGCCTCCATCTGGAGCGACGTTCTCAAACTCGACCGCGTCGGGCGGCACGACAACTTTTTCGAGCTCGGCGGACATTCGCTGCTCGCCATAACTCTGATCGAGCGCATGCGTCGGCAAGGCCTGCAGGTGGATGTGCGGGCTTTGTTTGCGACTTCGACCCTGGCTGAGTTGGCGGACACCGTAGAAGCGAAGGCGCGCATCATCGCGATCCCGCCTAACCGGATTCCGGCAGACTGTGCGGTTCTTACCCCAGAGATGCTGCCCCTAGTGGAGCTCACCCAAGAAGAGATTGATCGAGTGGTAGGGAGCGTACCGGGGGGAGCGGCGAACGTGCAGGATATTTATCCGCTAGCGCCGTTGCAGGAAGGGATTCTCTTTCATCATCTTATGAGCGGCGAAGGCGATCCTTATTTATTGGCCACTCTGCTCAGCTTCGACGGGCGGGAACGGTTGGACGGGTATCTGCAGGCCATGCAGGCGGTCATCAACCGCAACGATATCCTGCGCACCGCCGTGATGTGGGAGGGGCTCTCGCAGCCAGTGCAGGTTGTACAGCGTAACGCAACGTTACACATCCAAGAGATTGAACTCGATCCTGCAGACGGTGATGTGGGCGAGCAATTGTATGCGTGCTTCGATCCGCGGCGATGCAGCATCGATCTACGCCAGGCACCGTTGCTGCGGGTTTATATCGCATATGACAAAGGCCACAGTCGCTGGCTGATGATGCAAATGCTGCACCATTTGCTTGCCGATCACACGACGCTGGAAGTAATGCAAGATGAGATCCAGGCACATTTGCTGGGGCAAGAGATGCAGTTGCCGGCACCATTGGCCTTCCGCAATTTGGTGGCCCAGGTCCGGTCGGGGGTGAGCAAAGAGGAACATGAGGTATTTTTCCGGAAGATGCTAGCAGATGTGGAAGGCCCCACGGCTCCTTTCGGATTGTTGGATGTGCAGGGCGACGGCACGGGGATCGAGGAAGCGCGCGTGGCCCTCGAGGCGGCGCTTGCCCGGCGAGTTCGGGCACGCGCACGCAAACTGGGGGTCAGCGCGGCGAGTCTGTGTCACCTGGCATGGGCACGCATACTCGCCAGAGTCTCGGGATGTGAGGATGTGGTGTTCGGCACGGTTTTGTTCGGACGCATGGAGGGCGGGGCGGGTTCTGACCGGGCGATGGGACTGTTTACGAACACGTTGCCGGTGCGGATTCATATTGGCGAAGAAGGCGTGGAGAACAGTGTACGACAGACCCACGCGTTGCTGGCTGGGCTGATGCGCCATGAACACGCCTCGCTAGCATTGGCTCAACGTTGCAGCGCGGTACCAGCGCCTGCGCCACTGTTCTCTGCGCTCTTAAATTACCGTCATAGCCCGGGGGCTGGGCGGAATGAGCGTGCCTGGGAAGGTATCCGCACTATTCGTGTTGAAGAGCGGACCAACTATCCGTTCACGATGTCAGTGGATGATGTAGAGGGCAAGGGTTTTTGGCTGACAGCCCAAACGCTGGCCTCGATCAATCCGAGGCGGATATGCGAATACATGCAGACCGCACTCGAATCTCTGGTTACCGCACTGGAGACGGTGCCAAGCATGGCGGTGTGCGACCTTGAAGTGCTCCCTGCGACAGAACGGCATCAACTATTGTACGAGTGGAACGACACCCGGGCCGAGTTTCCCAGCCAGCAGTGCATTCACCAGTTGTTTGAAGAGCAGGTACGCACCAGCCCGGATGCCATGGCCGTGGTCTACGAAGGAGCGTCTCTGACCTATGCCGAACTGAACCGGCGAGCCAACCGGCTGGCGCATTATCTGCGAGGACTGGGAGTGAAGCCGGATGCACGAGTGGCGATTTGCGTGGAACGCAGCTTGGAGATGGTTGTCGCCCTGCTGGCGGTGTTAAAGGCGGGAGGCGCGTATGTACCCCTGGATCCAGCCTATCCTGTCGAACGCCTCCACTTCATGCTCGAAGACTGCGCCCCGGTGGCACTGCTGACGCAAAGCCACCTGCAAGGACTCTTTACTGAACTTCCTCATGCCGTACCTGTGGTGGACCTCAGCGCCGACACAACAGCGTGGAGCCACCAACCGGACAGCGACCCGGACTCTGCCAGTATTGGCCTCACCCCTCAACATCTGGCCTATGTCATCTACACTTCCGGCTCCACCGGTACTCCCAAGGGAGTCATGGTGGAGCATCGGAATTTGACACGGCTGTTCGCTGCTACTGATGCCTGGTTTCATTTTAGCGAGAGTGATATTTGGACTCTATTTCACTCCTACGCCTTTGATTTTTCCGTATGGGAGATTTGGGGAGCACTGCTATATGGCGGTCGTCTGATGGTGGTTCCCAAGAGCATGGTGCATGAGCCGGAGGATTTCTACGAGATGCTGTGCCGGACCGGGGTGACGGTTCTGAACCAGACTCCCAGCGCGTTTCGGCAGTTGACTGCCGCGCAGGAGATGAGCAAACAACCACATCAGTTACGGCACGTGATCTTTGGTGGAGAAGCACTTGAGGTGGCCACGCTCAAACCCTGGTACGCACAAAACAAGGGACAACATACTGGTCTCGTCAATATGTACGGCATTACCGAAACCACAGTGCATGTGACCTATCGGCCATTAGAGAGAGCAGATTGCGAGGGGCATAGGGGAAGTCCGATTGGTTGCCGCATCCCTGACTTAAGGATTTACATATTGGACGAACACCTGGAACCGGTGCCGGTGGGGGTGGTAGGGGAGCTGTATATCGGCGGGGCGGGGGTAGCGCGGGGATATCTGAACCGGCCGGAGTTAACGGCGGAGCGATTCGTGAAGGACCCGTTTGTGGAGGAAGCAGGAGCGCGGATGTACAAGACGGGGGATTTGGGGAGGTGGCAGTCTGACGGGACGATTGAGTTTGTGGGGCGCAACGATTATCAGGTAAAGGTTCGCGGGTTCCGCATTGAGTTGGGAGAGATTGAAGCGCGGCTGGCGGAGCAAGCTGGGGTGCGGGAAGCGGTGGTGATCGCGCGGGAAGATACGGCTGGGGACCAGCGACTGGTGGCGTACTACACGGTAACGGAAACAAGCGAGCGAGATGCAGCAGAGTTGCGCGCGGAACAGCTGCGGGCGCATTTGTCGTCGCATCTTCCGGAGTACATGGTGCCGGCGGCCTACGTGCGGCTGAAGTCGATGCCGCTGACCCCGAACGGCAAGCTGGACCGCAAGGCTCTGCCCGCGCCAGAAGCCAACGCCTACTCGGTACCCAACTACGAAGCGCCCCAGGGCAAGATTGAGACCACACTGGCCGCCATCTGGAGCGACGTTCTCAAACTCGACCGCGTCGGGCGGCACAACAACTTTTTCGAGCTCGGCGGACATTCCCTGCTGGCAATGCAGCTGGCGGCGCGAATCCGGCGTACATTTGAAGTGGAGTTGCCGGTGCGGAGCGTATTTGAGGCGCCGAGGATTGCGGAATTAGCAATGGAAGTCCTGAAGGCGGAAGCCATGGGCCTGAAGGCTCGAACCCCGTTTCTGCAGCGCCCCGGGCAGGCCTCAACCGCAGATGCCGGCCAAAAAGCGCTGCTGGTTCAATTGGAGAAGCTCTCGGATCAGGAAGCGCGGAACTTGTTAAAGAACCTGGTGGATGGAAAACAGAACGATGAATTTCGACCTTGAACCCGGCTTCGTGGTAGGCGCTTTTCTTGCTCGGAGCGCAAACAATTGCAGTTTCTCGACCCCGCAGCCGCCGCCAGCATCCGTAGCCGATCCGCCTCCGATAAGCTCGTATCTCCCTTTATTTCTTCAAGATAGGGCATAAATAAAAAACGGGAGCGGGTTGGCGGACAGGTTGCTTACACTCTTAGACTAGGTCATTCGTGGGAAAGGGGAAAGCCAAGGTCGCTTGCGTCGAACTCAGTCCCAGTCCGTAAGCTTCGCTAATCCGCTATTTATTCTCTGCATTGGGTTATCGAGTCTGGTTGCGTGTAGCAACGGACCGAATTCTCCTCCACCGGTCGGGAACTTCAGCATTGTCGTTTCTCCGGCCACGATTACGGCCGCTGCGGGAAGTTCCAACGCGACATTTACGGTATCGACCACCGGTCAAAATGGTTTCATCGGTTCAGCAACCGTAACGCTCTCGGGGTTGCCCGCCGGGGCCACGACGTCTCCCGCTTCCCCGTTCAATGTGGCCGCCAATGGTAGCCAGGCTGTGACAGTATCCGTTCCGGCGACCGCATCGAGTAGCAACTACATTGTCACTGCGACGGGGAGTTCAGGATCTCTATCCCACTCGACTGCACTGACGTTAACGGTCAATGCTGCCCAGGACTTCAGTCTTGCCCTATCACCGAACGCTATAACGACGGGCGCGGGAACGTCCAATTCAAGCTTCAACGCTTCGATTACGGGGCTGAATGGGTTTATCGGTTCAGCAGCGGTAATGCTCACCGGGTTGCCAGCCGGGACTACGACTTCTCCCGCCTCCCCGTTCAATGTCGCCGCCGGCAGCAGCCGGACTGTGACTCTATCCCTTCCGGCGACGGTATCGAACGGTAACTATACCGTCACAGCGACGGCGAATTCAGGATCTCTGACCCACTCGTTTGCACTGGCGTTAACGGTCGGTACTGCCCAGAACTTCAGCATTGCTTTATCGCCGAGCGCTATAACGACCAACGCGGGAATGTCCAATTCAAGCCTTACTGTCTCGATTGCAGGGGAGAACGGATTCAGCAACTCAGTAGCGGTCGCGCTTTCCGGATTGCCCGCCGGGGTCACGACTTCTCCTGCCTCCCCGTTCAATGTGGCCGCTGGTGGTCGTCAAATTGTGACGCTATCCCCATCGACGACTGTACCCAGTGGCAACTACACCGTAACCGCGACCGGAAATTCCGGAACCTTAACCCAAACCGCGCTTCTTGGCTTAACGATTGTGCCACCACTTCAGTCCACCATGACCACGTGGCACTATGACAATGCTCGGACGGGTGCGAATACCACTGAAACCACGCTGACTCCTTCCAACGTCAACAGCGCCAATTTCGGAAAGTTAGCTACCTTGCCAGTAGATGGTTTCGTCGTGGCACAGCCACTGTACCTCGGCGGCGTGTACATCTCCGGCCAAGGTGTGCACAACGTCCTCTACGTGGTAACACTGCATGACAGCGTGTACGCCTTTGACGCGGACAGCACCAATCCTTCGCCTTTGTGGATGACGAGCATTTTGACCTACAGCCCCCCAGGTGCGCAATCGGTTCCGGCGAGCGTAAAGCAAAGTGCGACGACTACCGGGTGGTCCGAGGTGGGAATCGTTTCCACTCCGGTGATCGATCCTTCTACGGGAACGCTTTACTTGGTTGCAGAAACATATGAGGGCGGCAACGTGGTGCATCGACTGCATGCGCTCGACGTTACCACCGGGTTGGAAACGCTCGGCGGACCGACGACGATTGCCGCCAGCTATACGCTCAACGGAACCACGACTACGTTCAAGGATCTTTTTCAGATGAACCGGCCGGGATTGCTGCTCGCCAATGGCCATATTTACATTGCCTTCGGATCGAATTGTTGCAATAACTACAGCCAGGGCTGGATGCTTTCTTACAACGAAACGACGCTGCAGCAGGAAGGCGCCTTTACCACCGAACCGGGTAAAACACTGGCTTCGATATGGCATAAAGGAGGCGGGATCCCTGCTGACAGCAGCGGAAACATCTATGCCGAGACGGGCGAAGGCTACTATCAAGCCGGCACGAATCTGGCGATGAGCGTACTGAAATTCAGCCAGAGCGGCACAACTCTCGGGCTGGCAGACTGGTTCACTCCCTACAATTATCAGTTTCTCTCAGATAACGATAAGGACTTGGCCGATGGCGTTCTGATTTTGCCCGACCAGCCGGGCGCATTTCCGCATGAACTAATCGCGATCGGCAAGGAAGGCACAATCTACCTTTTGAACCGCGATAACATGGGGCAGTTGTGTTCGACGTGCACTACGGGGGACAATCAGATTGTGCAGGAACTCCTGCAAGCCGAAAAAGGCACCGGTATTCCTGTTTATTGGAACAACACCGTATATTTCACTGGCGCTTCCATGCCCATCGCCGGCTACACTCTGCAGAACGGAACGCTAGTGGTTCCACCCGTTCAGTCCCCACAGGCCATGGGTGGGAGTGGGCACGCCATTCTTACGGCAAATGGCAGTTCCAATGCAATCCTGTGGTTTACAAGCAGTGGGACGAATCTCTACGCGCTAAATGCCACCACGTTGCAGCCAATTTATGACAGCACACAGACCGCGAATGGCCGCGACACCGTACCACCCCTGGCTCATTTTGCAACGCCGGTCGCGGTTGACGGGAAGGTCTTCCTTGGGACGCAAAACAGTGTAGTTGTGTATGGGTTGCTACCCTGAGCACAAGATAGGTCTGCCCTGAACCTTTCCGCATTTTGATGCACGCCTACCGACCCAGTCTCGTAACTACGCACGTTGCATAGCGCGAAGTTGCGGGAAGGTGCTGGAGGCACCATCGGTCGATCTTCCATAGGGATGGACCCTGAAGACCAAGCGTCCCCGATAGCAGCGGTAGAAAAGGAAGCCGAAAATAACGTGTTCCGTCCGCTTTGAAAGGTTCGTTGATCGCAGCAAACTCTGCCCGTGTCAAAGGATGCTCGTATTCTGAAATATCGTCGCGATCGGGAAGCAGGTTGCGAAGACGGTCGTAGATCCGGGAGAAACGAATGGGTTCCTGGAGGATAATCTTGCCGTCGCGGGCTAGAATGCGCAGCATCTCCTTGCGAACCTGTTCAATGTCCAAGTGATGGATCAGGGCAATGCAGAATATGACATCCACGGAGCCGTCCGGTAGCCCGGTCTCGTAACCAGAGCCGACTTGGAGAGTTGCCTCCAACCCAGCGAGGGCGAGACGCTTCCGCGCCAACTCAATGAGGTCTGGAGAGATATCAATGCCAATTACACGAGCCCCGCGCTGTACTAATGGGACAATGTTCTCTCCCGAGCCGCAGCCAAAATCAAGTACCGTCTTGCCTCGAATGTCTCCCAGCAGAGAAAACGAATATTCGAGTGGGAACGCGGTGTCGGGCCGTGGATTTAAGTAGCGTTCAACCTGGTCCCGGCGGGGAGGCTCAACAGTGAGTTGCCTAGCTTCCCCAGCGCTCCGCTCGACCTCGGCTCGATCCCTCTCTGAAAGAGGCGACACGTGAACTCCCTTTGCCAAAAATATATCCCAGAACAAGTTTCCGAAGCCAGCCTGATTGGCTCCGAGCAACCTGCTGGTCAAGTCCGCCTGATCTCCCCAAGACCTCGATCCTGGTGAGGGAGCCGACATGTTCGTGGAATCAGATCCGTGCAGACGATGGTACCTGAGAGGAATGTGCCTTCTGCCAATAGTGGTTTCTAGTACGATTTGTAAGAATGATTCGCACTCCGAATAATTATTACCGGCTTTCTTCCTCCAGTCACGCTGCACTTCGGATAGGGCTCCTTCTTGATTCCCGGGACGAGATTCCCGCGTTCCTTGCCACGATCATCGAGGATATCAAGACCAGCAGTTTCGCCCGAATTGAATTGCTCGTCGTCAAAAAAACTAATCCGGGAGCCTCCGCACCGGGCCGGATACTGAATTCAGGTGTTCCGGCTTTTCTGCGACAGATATGGGATTCGAAATTGCGAAAACATTTGCTTTACGATTTTTACACTCGCTTCGACGCGCGGAAGAAAGCGCCGGATGATCCGGTCTCCAGGGTCGATGGCCGCGATCTACTTTCCGGGATACAAGCGGAAGAGGTGGAGCTTTTGGAGCAGGAGTTTGTACATCGCTTTCCACCAGATGCAGTGGAGAGAATTCGATCCAAAGATCTCGATGTACTTCTGGCATTCGGCTTCAATATCCTGCAGGGCGACATTTTGAGAGCGGCCCGCTACGGTGTCTGGTCCTTTCACCTCGGGGACAACGAGTTCTACCGTGGCGGCCCTCCTCTTTTTTGGGAACTGGTTGAAGACTCTCTCCTGTCCGGCGTAATTCTGCAGGTTCTGACCGAGGAACCGAGTGGCGGGCTGGTACTTGGCAAGTCGCTGTTTGCGACCGAGCGCACCATAATGATTTCGCGGAATCGATACACCCCGTATTGGGGATCCACAGATCTCATCATCCGGAAACTGAATGAATTACACCGGTTCGGCTGGAAATATTTGCTCGAAAGAATAATTCCCTCCCCTCCCTACAAAGGGAAGCGAAGTATCTACCGGACCCCTAGCAACCGGGACATGCTGGTTTGGCTCGGGCCAATTCTCTTAAAGAAAGCGATCTCGTACCCCTTTCGCAGGGAAACTGTGCAGCACTGGAGAATTGCCAGCCGCGTTAATGGGAAACCGCTCTATGATTTCGACTCAGATTCTGACTTCTCAGGTTTTCGGTGGATCGACGCTCCCCACGGTCACCTTTGGGCCGACCCGTTTGCTTTCGAGCACGAAGGCAAATGCTGGGTTTTTTTCGAAGACTATTCGTATAAAGCGAAGCGGGCAGGCATAGCGTGTTCGCAAATCTCACCCCAAGGCGAATTCGGGCCGCCAGTGCTTTGTCTTGACCATCCCGGCCATCACTATTCCTATCCCTACATTTTCCGGAGTGGATCTGAGATCTTCATGATTCCCGAGTCCTTCGATTCCAATAGCGTCGATCTTTACCGTTGCCGTCAATTTCCAAATCAATGGGTTCGCGAAGCGACTTTGTTGAAAGGCAAGTTTGTGGACACCACGATCTGGGAGCATGAGGGGCTCTGGTGGTTCGCAACCACAAGTGCCGAGCCCAGGCCCGGCGCCGGCTGTCTCTTACTGTTCTACTCGACTTCGCTCACCGGGGAATGGCAATTCCATCCGGCAAATCCAATTTCCACTGACATCCGAAGCAACCGCGGTGCTGGTCGTGTCTTTCGAAGTCACAAGCGACTGATCAGACCTAGCCAGAGCGGAGTTCCTTCCTACGGACATAGCGTTACCTTTAACGAGATCACTGAACTCTCGAAAGAGCACTACTCTGAACTTCCTCTGAAAACCCTGACTCCCGAAAATTGGAAAGGAATCTCCGGCGTTCATACGTACAACTCGATTGGCAATATTGAGTTGATCGACGGATGGACGCCGATGCCCCTGAAACGCGTTCAGTTCAGATAGTCTCACCGCGCCTTCGATTTCGGTTTCCGCTTTATCGGATTTCGCGAATTGGATCGGAGGAGGTTTCTGCGCTGGCCTCGTAATTCCTTTTGACACAGACCCTTTTCTTGTCACCGTGCACTTCTGTGTGCTATAGGGACACGTCCTTCGGGTATCTGTCGTAGTGTGGCTCCCCCCATTTAGTTTTTGCCTACGGACTTGAACCCTTGGTCCCCCAAAATCTCTACTCCGAGGGAAACCCATGGTACGTGTGAATCCGGCCTTTAGGTTGGAGATTGCTCCGGAACAAGGTCTCAAACTCCTCCTGACACTGGTCTTGATGGGCTGTTTGTTATGGACAGGGTGCAGTGGAATTTCCCAGAGTTCTGTCACTTCTGGCACTTCGCCTCAGACGCCAGCGCAACCTACTGCCAGTCAAACCGCGCTGCCGAGTGCAAGCGTCGGGAGCAGCTATTACGAAGTACTGCCTGTCAGCGGAGGAGCCCCTCACAAGTTCATTATGGGTGAAGGCGAATTGCCGCCGGGACTGGCTCTCAACGCGTCAGCCGGAAGCGTCTCTGGAGTTCCAACTCGGACGGGCACGTTTACATTCGTGGTTAGGACTACGTACGGAAACAGCCACTCCAGGAGCGACGAAAATTCCGACGTCTGGGGTGCGCGCACCTACAGGATTGCGGTTGTTGCGAGCGAGAATCCTGTCACCGTTCAAATTTCGCCAGCAGATCCGGTG